>Ga0228535_1000656_pt1 | contig 84438 bp, 75 predicted proteins | sample SJ1metagenome_FD_168457 | JGI IMG/M metagenome (GOLD analysis project Ga0228535, IMG submission 168457) | Enriched culture of PCE-dechlorinating microbial communities from Ithaca, New York, USA - SJ1 | ecosystem: Engineered > Modeled > Simulated communities (microbial... > Unclassified | place...
GCCGTGGCCTTTTGGGATAGGTTCCCTTTCCCGCTCTTGAGGCGGTTCGTGTCCCCGTAGCTCAGTTGGATAGAGCGATAGCCTCCTAAGCTGTAGGCCGCAGGTTCGATTCCTGCCGGGGACACCAGAAAATAAATGAAAAACGGATGGTTGTAAGACTGTCCGTTTTTTGTTTTTCGAGCCGTACTCGGCATTTTTCGCCTGCCGCTGTTTCCATATTGTCTCCATGTTGTCGCTGGGGATTTCACCCCAGTTTTACTGGTTCCGTCCCCGGAGTGTCTCCATTTTTCCATGCCGCGAAGATGTGGATGTCAGGCTGAGATAAGCGGTGAGTGGGATTTTTGGTTCTGGCGCCTGCGCCCATTGTAGCGAACGGGAGGAGGGAGTGATGTCTGGTGATTGTGTGAAAAAATATTATTTATTCAAATATGTTGCCGCGTATGGACGGCAACTGATGAATCATGCGGATTTCAGGGGAGAGGGTCCGCAGCGAAGCAGGGGGAAACGACGTGAAGATGAGGTGAAACGCTCGTGGATAAGCTGCTGACGATAGAGGAACTGGCGGAACTCCTGCGAACCACTCCGCGCGGCATTCGCATTCGCCGGCACCGGGGACGCTCTCTGCCTCCGGCGCTTCGCCTTGGCTGCAAGCGTGGTATTATTGGTGCGATCATGTTTTGTCTTCCGAGACGTTCTCCAGGATGCGCCAGAGGGTGTTGTAGCTGATGCCCAGGCGTGATGCCGCCAGTCGCTTGTTTCCGCCGGATTCATGGAGCATGCGCGTGGCAATGTCCCGACGTGCCAGGGTCAGTTGGCTCTTGAGGTCCGCCTCGCCATGCGGCATCGCCGGACGAGGAGTATTTTCATCTGTGTCCGGTTCCTGGTCGCACGACCAGCTCTCGAGAAGTTCCATGAACAATGTCTGGTCCGTGGGTTTGCCGCCGAGAAGGATCAGATAGCTTTCCACGAAGGAGCGCAGCTCGCGGATGTTGCCGGGCCAGGAGTATTCGCGCATGGCCTGAAGCATGGGCGCCGTCAGATCCTGGTGCGAGCTGCCGTATCGCCGCAGGATGTCATCCAGCAGAAGGGGAATGTCGGACGGACGTTCCCGGAGCGGGGGGATGTGCAGGCGGAGGGCGGCCAGACGGTAAAACAGATCGCGGCGGAATCTGTTCTCCCGCACGAGCTGCGGGAGCGGTTTGTGAGAGGCGCTCAGAACCCGGATATCCACGGGGATGACCCGATCGCCGCCCACCCGAACAAGCTCTTTGGTTTCGAGAATGCGCAGAAGGCGTGATTGTGTTTCCAGCCCCATGTCCCCGATTTCGTCGAGAAACAGCGTTCCCTTGTGGGCCATCTCGAACACGCCCGGTTTGCCGCCGCGTTTGGCGCCGGTGAAGGCTCCCTCGGCATAGCCGAAAAGTTCGCTTTCCAACAGGGATTCGGGCAGGGCGGCGCAGTTGACCGCCACGAACGGGTGTCGGGCGCGCGGGCTGGCGTTGTGGAGGGATTGGGCCAGCAGTTCCTTGCCCGATCCGGTTTCGCCGTGAATCCAGACCGCCGCGTTGTGCGGCGCGTACAGCCGGGCCATGCGCTTGAGCCGGAGCATGGCCGGAGATTCTCCCCGAATGTCCTCCACCCGAAAATGGGCCACAAAACCGTCGGGGCGCTGACTTTCCCGGAGTTGTCCGGCCATGTTGTGGATGGCGTTCACGTCGCTGATGAAGGCCACGGCGCCCTGAAGACCTGAATGGACGGAAACGGGCAGCGTGGTCACCACGAACTGTTCCCCGTGTATTTTGACGACACAGTCCTCCCGGGGTTCGCCGTCGGTGAGCACGTCGCTGATCATCAACGCCTGGTGATGTCGGCTGAAGTCTGGGCCGCTTTTGCCGAATTGGCCGACCTTCAGCAGTTCAGCTGCCTTGGAATTGCTGAATACCGTCGCCCCCTGTTCGTTCACGCACAGCACACCTTCCCGGAACAGCTTGAGCACGGCCACCAGCTTGTCCAGACTCTCGCGTTCCACGCGCTGGGCGTTGGCGATGGCCTTCGCCTGGGCGATGGCCAGGCTGATGCTGTGCAGATTCGGCTCGATGCGCACGAAGGGAATGCCGTTTTTCTTGGCCATTGCGGCGCTCATGCCACCGCCGACAAGAACGTCCATGCCTTCCGCGATGGCGGTGCTGAGTCCATCCGACAGGCTGTCCAGGGAATCGAAGCGGATTTCCATGATGCGGACGCCGAGCAGACTTTCCACGAAGGAGGTGTCGAAGTTGTCGTCCTTATTCACAGTCAAAGCGATCCTCGGGGCGATCTTCTTCGCCTCCGCCAGGGCTTTGATGATATCCACGTCGGTTTTCTGGATCACGACGACCGACCGCCCGAGTTCGTTCAGGATCGAGGATCCGAGGGAGCTGTAATACAGGATGACCTCATAGCCCTGGTCCAGGAGCCGCTGGGCCGCGAGGAGCGGGTGTTGATATGAGAAGGTAAAGAATTCCAGGGTGAAACCGGGGGCATCCGTGAAACTCCGCATGATCTGCGGCATGTTGGGAATATGGGTGACCACCGCGAAACGATAGGGGGGGGTGATGGGCATGCTTCGTTCTCCTCGCACGTTGGCGGAGGGCTCTGGTGAGAGCTCCATTTTTGAAAATATTCTCCCATCTTTGGGATGTTTCGTCTACCGGCCACTGAGCTGAAACATCTTAATAACCTAAAATTATTTATTTTATTATTGTGGCATGCTGCTTGCTCTTTTCGGGACAAGCTCACGCTGCATTTTGCATGCATAACCGTATACAGGAGAGGCTCATCATGAGTGCTATACAGGACATTGGAAAGGATGAATCGCTTTTGTCGACGCAAGGAGCCGCTTGCGGAGGGGCACATGACCCTGATGGGTTGTTGACGAATGCCGTTCAGCGCAAACGCTGTCTGGACGCTGTGGCGAAGATGAAGGAGTTTCTTTATAATGCGCCGCAGAAAGTAGATATAGAACGCCTGTCGTGTCTCCTTGATACATACAAGGAACATTCGAACGAACCGGTCATCATCCTGAGGGCTAAGATTTTTGAGAACCTGTTGAGCAGGAAGAAGCTCTATATCGACGACACCCCCATCGTCGGCACGGTCACCAGCCGTCCCGCCGGTGTCTACATCTACCCGGAATGGGATTCCGAGTGGATCATCAAGGAGATGAACCAGGCCATGATGAGCCACCTGGGCAAGGTGGACATCACCGACGAGGAAAAGGCCCTCATGCGCGAGGCGGCCAAGTTCTTCAAGACCCGCAGCGCAACGGCCAAGGCGCATGAACTGTCGCGCCAGATGCATGGCTACGACCCCAAGGACGACATCAAGTCCGGCCTGTTCACGGAGACCACGACCTTCACGGTCGGTGCGGGCAACGTGGACTACGCCATGTTCATCAATCGAGGCCTGGCCGAAATCATCAATGAGACGGAAGAGACGTTGCGCGGCTTGTCGGTGACGGACGAAAACACCTCACGCATCGACTTCTATCGCGCCGTGCTCATTTCCCTGCGAGCCCTGGTGCATCTGGCCAACCGCTATGCCGACTTGGCCGAGGAGATGGCCGGACAGGCCGACGACCCCGTGCGCAAGGCCGAACTGCTTGAGATCGCCAATGTCTGCCGCCACGTGCCGGAGCATGCGCCGCGCAACTTCCGCGAGGCCGTGCAGTCCTGGTGGTTCCTGCACTTGGGCATCCAGATCGAGCAAAGCGGCTGCGGCTCCTCCCCGGGACGTCTGGGCCAGTACCTCGATCCCTACTATCAGGCGGACAAGGCGAACGGCCTGACCCGGGACGACGCCATCGCCTGGCTCAAGTGTCTGTTCGTGAAGATCCTGGAGTACGGCTACTATCAGGGCATCTCCTATTCCCAGCTGACCTCCGGCCACACGGGCCACACCATCAACGTGGGCGGTCTCGACGCCGCGGGCAAGGACGCCACCGCGGAACTGGACTACCTGTTGCTCGACACCCAGATCGACCTGCGCAACATCCAGCCCACCATCACCGTGCTTTATCACGACGCGCTCAAGGAGGATTTCCTGCTCAAGGCCATTGAGCTCGAACGCACCGGCCTGGGACAGCCGCAGTGGATGAACACCAAGATCATCATCGAACGGCTTTTGACCCGCCATGCCCGGTGCGGCATCACCATCGAGGATGCGCGCAACTGCATCAACATGAGTTGCGTGGGCACGGGCGTGGCCGGAAAGACCGCCTTCATCCGTGAGAACGCGTCCTTCAACTTGGCGAAATGCATGGAACTCGCGCTGCACGACGGGCGCGATCCTGAAACCAGGAAGCAGATCGGCGCGCACACCGGCGACCCGCTCCAGTTCTCCGATTTCGAACAGGTCTTCGCGGCCTACAGCGCTCAGGTTCGGCACATGTTCGAGAAGATCCGCCCCTACGGGTCCATCTCCAACAAGGCCCTGGGCGACACCGTGCCCGGCCCCTTCCGCTCGGCCATGTACGGCGGATGCCTGAAGCGCGGCAAGCACGAATACGACGGCGGCCCGGACTACTACCTGTATTACGTCATCAGCACCGCCGGCGTGGACGCGGCCAACTCCCTGGCGGCCATCAGGCATCTCGTCTTCGACACCCGCCAGTTGACCATGGCCCGCCTCATGGAGGCCTTGGACGCCAACTTCGAGGGTCATGAGGACGTCAAGGCCATGTGCCTCAACGCTCCCAAGCACGGCAACGCCGATCCGGCAGTGGACGCCCTGGTGCGGCGAGTCTACGACGACGCCATGGACCATTTCCGCGCCGTCGATGCGAACTACTACGGCAAGCATATCGCCAACATCGAGGCCTACTCGCTGTCCATCCACAACTACTTCGGCATGCTGACCGGCGCGTTGCCCAATGGACGCGCCAAGGGCATGCCTCTCACGGACGCCAGCGTTTCGGCCATGCCCGGCACGGACAAGAAGGGCCCCCTGGCCCTGATCAGCTCCGCGGCACAGGCCCTGGACACGGTCAAGTACGGCTCGAATCACTTCAACATGAAGTTCCACCCCACCAGCGTGGAAGGGATCGCGGGAGCCCGCAAGCTGCTTTCGCTCATCAAGGCCTACATGGACATGGGCGGGTCGCACATCCAGTTCAACATCGTCAGCTCCGACACCCTGCGCAAGGCGCAGGACAAGCCGGAAGACCACAAGACGCTGACGGTGCGCGTGGCGGGTTTCAGCGCCTACTTCACGCGGCTGCACAAGGGGGTGCAGAACGAGATCATCGCCCGTACCGAGCAGAGATTCTAACCCCGACACGCGACGCCCGGAGAGGCTGCTCCGGGCGTCGCGATCCAGAACCGTTCAAGGAGAGAAACAATGCGGATCACGCCGGAAGCTAAAGAGAAAATGATTGAATTCCTGGATGGATGCGGGGACAGTTTCATCCGCGTCGGGCGTCAGGCCTGCGGCGGCGGCTGTTCGGTCAAGCTCAACCTGGGGGTCACCCTGGATGATGCCTTCGACGAGAAGGAAGACATGAAGTTGGACATCGACGGCCTGACCATCGTGGTCGACAGGATCTTGTACGAGTCCATGCGGGATGCGGTCATATCCATTGAGGAAGGCAAGGGAATCGTCGTTTCATGCTGCAAGAAGTAAGCAGTGATCGGAAACAGCGAGATGCTTGGGTAATGCCATGAAGCACGAAGACAGCGGCGTCGTTTTCGACATCCAGCATTACAGCCTGCACGACGGTCCTGGAGTGCGATCAACCATCTTCTTCAAGGGGTGTCCCTTGTCTTGTCGATGGTGCAGCAATCCAGAGTCCCAGAGCCGGTATCCCCAGCTCATGTTTTACAAGAACCTCTGCATCGGCTGCGGCGCTTGCGCCGCAGCCTGTCCCAGCCAAGCCATCGTTCTGTCCGGGGACGGCGTTCACATGCGCCGCGACCTGTGCCAGGCGTGCGGCCGGTGCGTTTCGGTCTGCCTTCAGAACGCCCGGACGCTTTCCGGCCGGGTCATGACCGTCGAGGAAGTCTGCGACGAGGTGCGGCAGCACTGGCGGATATTCATGCAGAGCGGCGGCGGCGTCACCTGCGGCGGTGGCGAGGCCCTGGCCCAGCCCGGGTTCCTGCTGTCCGTGCTCACGCGGCTGCACGGCGGACTCGGCTTCCATACCTGCCTGGACACCAGCGGTTGCGCCCCCTGGGACGTGCTGCGCGAGATGCTGCCGCAGTTGGATCTGATCCTCCTGGACATCAAGCACATGGAGAGTTCCCGGCACAAGGAGGCCACCGGCCTGGGCAACGAGCCGATTCTGCGCAACGCCCGGGAACTGGGGCGGATCGGTTTTCCCGTGCTGATCCGCCTGCCGCTCATACCCGGGTTCAACGACACGCTGGAAAACGTGCGCGCCCTCGGTTCGTTTCTGGCCGAGACCGGTCTGCGCAAGGTGGAGATCATGCCGTATCACGAGTTCGGATTGACCAAGTACGGCGCCCTGGAAAGAGAATACAGCCGCCCGTCGTCCACGACCCCGGAGACTGAGCGGGCTGTAGCGGTGTTGCGAGGCTGTGATCTTGAAGTCCTGGTACATGGAAGGAGGGATGACGAAGAGAAACCGATGCAGCAGAGTGAATGTGCCGAATACAAACAATGAAATACAAGAGGTAACGACATGAAGACCCTCAAGGCCCTCGCGGCGCTATGCGTCCTCGCCCTCTTCGCCTGCCTGCCTGCCCTGGCGGACGGCCCCGTGGAGTTCCGCTTCTCGGGCTATTATCCGGAAAGCTACCCCGTGTTCAAGGAAGGTTTCAAGAAATGGGAAGAGATGGTTGAAAAGGAGAGCAACGGGAAGATCGTTTTCAAGAACTACCTCAACGGCGTCCTGCATGCGGCGAAGCACGGCTTCCGGGCCACCATGACCGGCATCTGCGACCTGACGCACGCCTATCCCGGATATCAGCCCGCCTCGTTCAATCTCAGCCACATCAACGACCTGCCGTACGCCCTCAGCTCCCAGCACGGCGGCGTTCTGGCCATGGAGACCCTCTATCCCAAGTATTTCAAGCAGGAATACGAGAAGATGGGTGTGCTCCTCGGCTGCTGGGTGACCACCTCGGAGTACAACCTCATCAGCAAGAAGCCCGTCCGTACGCTGGAAGACCTCAAGGGCATGAAGATCCGTTCCTTCGGCGGTCTGTGCTCCACCACCCTGGAACTGCTGGGCGCGGTGCCGGTCATGGTCCAGTCCTCCGAATCCTACACCGCTTTCCAGAACGGCGTTGTGGACGCGGTGCTGTATCCCGACAGCAGCATGGTTTCCTACCGGCTGTATGAGGTCGGCAAGTATCACACCCGCATCGCCCTGACCCGCATGGGCGTGCCCTACGCTTTGAACCCGCAATTCTTCAAGAGCCTTTCGCCGGAGATGAAGAAGTTCATGTATGCCAAGCTGCGCCAGGCCTCGCAGATGGCCGCCGTGGCTTATGAACTGGACGACGTCGCGGCCCGCAAGACGCTCAAGGAGAACGGGGTGGAGTTCATCGAGCTTGCGCCTGCGGAGATGGCCCGCTTCAAGAAGGCCGTGGAGCCCATGTGGGAGAACTTCATCAAGGACAACGAGGCCAAGGGACTTCCGGCCCGCCAGTTGGTGACGGAATTGCGTGAGCTGGACGCCAAGTACGGGGCCATGACCAAGGAACAGGTGTTCGACTTGGTCACCAAGAACCCGCTTCCCGGAATCATTGATTTCTAAACCGAGTCCAAGGGCGCTTGCGCACTGTGCGCAGGCGCCCGCCACAAGGGGAGAGAGGAGGAGGAATGAATACCCAGGCAACGACGCCGCAGGAAATCGATCCGGGCGACATCCACGCCGGCAAGCCGAGCGTCTTCGCCCAGGAAGACTCCCTTCCGGGCAAGGCGGCGGTACTTTTGCACAAATGCGCGGCGCTCGTCACGATCCCGCTGATGACGATCTTCATCTGCACCGAAGTCGTGATGCGCTATATCCTGAACAGCGGTCTCACTTGGTCCCAGGAGGCGTGCGGCATCATGCTCTTCACCCTGGTGCTCTGCTGTCAGGCCAATTGCTGGCAGAAGGATCGCCACATCCGCATGGACCTGCTCTACAACGCGATGCCGGCGTGGTTCCGGAAGGCTTCCGACGCCCTGACGGTGCTCTGCGGCGGCATCTTCTATGGAACCATCGCCTTCCAGGCGATCAAGGACATCCCATACCAGATCGCCGTCAGGGAATCCACGGACGAGATGCACATCCCGCTCTGGATCCTCAACGGCATCATCATCCTCAGCTGCACGCTGCTCATTCTCCTATTGGCCCGCTATCTGCTTCACATGTTTACGGGGAAAAAGGAGCACAACTCATGGTAGCCGTCGGATACATCGGCCTCGCCATCATGGTCGCCTTGCTGTTCATGGGCGTCCCGGTCACCTTCGCCCTGGGCGTGGTGGCGGTCGTGGGACTGAGCTACGTGACCAGCTTCTCGGTGGTCATGCAGCAGGCCATCATGGTGGTGAACCAGGAAGGCATGAGCTTCATCATCATCTGCATTCCATTGTTCGTCTTCATGGGCAAGATGATCTATCACACCGGCATCGCCAAGGAGCTTTTCGAGTGCATCGAGCGCTGGATCGGCTTCCTGCCCGGCGGTCTGGCCATGTCGGCCACGGTCACCTGCGCGGCCTTCGGCGCGGTCACCGGCTCCAGCGTGGCCTCGGTGGCCACCATGGGCACGATCATCCGGCCGGAACTCAAACGCTACAACTATGACGACGAACTCAGCTCGGGAGCCCTGACTTCGGCGGGCACGTTGGCCGTGCTCATCCCGCCGAGCCTGGGCTTCATCATGTACGGCGTGCTGACGGACACCTCCATCGGCGGGCTGTTCCTGGCCGGGGTCATCCCCGGCATCCTGCTGACGGGCCTCTATTGCGCCTACATCTTCATCCGTTGCTGCCTGAACCCCAAGCTCGGCCCCCGGGGAGCCTCCTACGCCTTCCTGGATCGGCTGATCTCCCTCAAGGGAACCTGGGGGCTGCTGCTCATCTTCGTGATCATCATCGGCGGCATCTACGGCGGCTTCTTCACTCCCACCGAAGCCTCGGGCGTGGGCGTGGCCGGTGTGCTGCTCATCTGCCTCAGCAGGCGGCGGCTGACCTGGAAGGCCATGCGCGACGCCATGATCGACACCGGTCTGGTGGCGGCCATGATCTGGGGCATCATCGTGTCGGGCTATCTGCTGGCCCGCTTCCTGGCGGTCACCGGCGCCTCCCAGGCCCTGGTCGCCTTCGTGGCCGACATGGGGCTCTCCCGGGTGGGCTTCATGGTCATCATCTCCCTCATCTATTTGGCCCTCGGGATGTTGCTTGACATGTTCGGGATGCTCATCCTGACCATCCCCTTCTTCTACCCCCTGGTGCAGCATTACGGCATCGATCCGATCTGGTTCGGCACCTATGCGGTGATCATGTGCGAGATCGGCCTGCTGACGCCGCCCGTGGGCGTGAACGTCTTCGTCATGCACGACATGGCGCCGGACATCCCGCTCAAGACCATCTTCCGGGGGATCATGCCCTTCGCGGCCTTGAACCTGTTCTGCGTGTTCCTGCTGGAGGTCTTCCCCAAGCTGGCCACGTGGCTGCCTTACAAGATCCTCTGACCGGAGATCGCGAATAACGGGACACGACGGATTCCTCCTTTGCGGTTGCGTTCCGTCTGCGGCGGCTGTCTTCGGATGGCCGCCGCCTTGTCCGTGCGGGATGGAAAGCGGCGGAGGGGGATTTACAGCCGGCTCATGGAGCCGGTTGTGAGGTTTCTGTCGGGAGGCTTGCCCCAGCTTCCTCATTGGCGGGGAAGCGCGCCGGAGTCATCACGCATCAGCCAGGGATCGCTGAGCATTCTTTTTTTGAGGAGCCGTCCCGTATCGTCGCCATCACTCCAGCGATCCGGCTGGAATCCCGAGGCGAAGAAGTCACGCATGGCTGTCCGCAGCTCTTCCACAAATCGCATCTGATCCACGAGACATTCCAGGGGAACCCCTGTGTCGTCATACGGATCATGGACCCGCAGGAGCATCAGGTCCGGGGCTCCTGCAGGATATGCTTCGAGCCGCCACGTGGGGCCCTCGTCCTCTATGGTCAGGCACAGCGGAAGATCGTCGGAATCCACGCCTCTCAGCCACTCCAGCAGTGGTCCAACCGGTTGGAACACCTCGGAGATGCCGATGGTTGTCTCGCCGTCGGCATGGCGCAGCACCAAATCGACGCATCCAGAGGATTCATCCTGCTCCATTCTGATCTCCAGGGATGCCGCTTCCACTCCTGGCGCGGGAACGAAATGGCGGGAAGGGTCGAAAGACGGTCGTTCCAGCAGGCAGGCGGCGTTGAAGTCGAAGTGAAACAGTTCCGGCGGATCAAACACCGCGAAGACATGCACATGGTTCCATCCGCTCACCTCATAACCTTCCGGGGCGTGGAACCACTCCAGAAATGAACCATACGAGTTCCATGCAAACGGAGCATAAACGGGTCCGGCCAGCCTGTCGCCGTCCTGTGTCGCCAATGACACGACATAGTCGAACCTTCCGGCGAGGGCGGGGAACAGGCTGTCGGTATGCTTGAATCGCAAGAATCCCGACATTCGGTTTTTTTCATGGAGTTGCACGGCGCCGCCGAGGTTCGCGTCGAGATGACGTTGAGCGGCTGCACGCTTGGCGGTGAGATTGTATTCTGGACGTGGATCAATTCCGCAGCCATCGTCGCGCATGAATCGACGCAGTTCAAGGAAGGCGGCCTTCATTCGACTGTCAGAGCATGTGGACAGGGGAAGAACGAGCCCGTTGTATGGAATCAGACCACTGCCGAATGCGTCGGCGAGGAGAAAATGGCCGGGTTGTTTTTTGCGCCGGTTCCCGAACAGGCCGTGGGAGCCCTGCTGGGCGGCAAAAAGAAAGGGGCCGAGACCCGCTATTTCGTCAGCCGATATCTGGATGTCGCGTCTCTTTTGTCTGCCCATGATTGTGGTTCTCTTTGTCGTTGCGATTGCGTGCCGCTGCATGGTGCGCGAGGAGTTTGCGCAGCTTACCCGACGATGTCTTTCAACAACAGGTCGCGTCTCTTTTCCAGTTGGCGGATGGTTTGGGACAGAGACAGGATCTCCGCATGGCTTGAACGTATCCGCTCCGCCTCGTCCGGCGACAGCGTCGGCACGGGCAGGTCGCCCATGTCCGCGGTCTTGATCTGGGGCACGGTGCCGCCGGCGACGAGCCGGGCGATGTGCTCCTGAGTCTCCCGCGACCGGAGCTGGTGGAAGAGGCAGATCGGGTCCGCGCCGTCGCGGGGCCGGAGCACCTGGAAAGACTGGCTGGGGATCCAGTTCGGCCCGCAATCCTCTGGCGCCAGGGCGACCTTGCCCACGGCCCCCTTGCAGCAGAAGAGGATGTCGCCGGGACGCAGCACCTGGCTTCTCTGGGCTTCGGACAAGGCCCCCGAATAGACCAAACCCTTCACCGGCCGCCGGAGCAGACCGTCGGTCTCGATGTCTCTTATGGCGGCCTCAAGGAAGAGGTGCTCCTCGGGAACCGTTTCCCCAGGCGCGAGACGCCTGGCGCCGGGCCAGGCCTGCCCCCCGAGGAGGCGGACGCGATCCGAGCGACCCTCCCGAAGAAGGCCCGCCACTTCCCGCCAGCCTTTGAGCCTCGCCTGGGTGGACCGCTCCTTGAGCAGGTCGTGAAAGCCTTCGAAGGCGTCCAGGAGCCGGACCGGCGCGTCCGTGTCGTCGTGGAACATCCTGCTTGCCTGATGCCGGTTGAGAAGGCCCAGGTCGTGCCGCACGCTTTGGGAGGAGAGCCCTGCCTTCAACGCGTTGTCGCGCGCGGTGGAGATGTGCGTCGGCTCCAGGGCCGCCAGGGACAGCGCGCCGAGTGAGGCCTTCAGGCGTTCCAGGTTGGATTGCAGGAATTTTCCGCCCCGGGCCAAGCGGGGGAAGACCTCTTCACGGTATCTGTCCAGCATGGCCCCGACCGTGGTCCTGTGCGCGGCATCCGAAGGAATGAAGGCTCCCCGGTCCATTTCTCGTTCCTGGGCGCGGGCCCAGGCCTCGGCATCGGCTTTGGTCGCGAAGGTTTTGGAAACCGGCGGATGTCCGTCGCGGCGGATTTTGGCCTGCCACTTGCCGTTCACGCGTTTTTGGAAGGCTGCCACGGGAGAGCCTCCAGGAGACCTGCTGTCTCCATATTGTCTCCATTGGCCTTCAATTAAGATAATTATATTATATAATCAACAAGGATACGAAAAATAATTTTCGCCTCCTAATCTGTAGGCCGGAGGTTCGATTCCTGCCGGACCACATATTTCAAGGGGTCCGAAGCGCAGTCTTCGGGCTCCTTGTCTTTTTGGTGGAGGGGTTGCCTCACGGTGCCACATTCCATCCCGCCCTGTGTCCGACGGGTGGGCAGGCGTTACGCCCACACGGAAGCGTTGTTTCAGCTGCAGGCGATCAGCATAGAGCATGGCTGATCGCCGCGCGATGGATGGAAAAGCCTCGTGGGGTGCCCACTGTGCGGCGTGAAGGAGGTCGTGCGCCCGCGTTTCCGTGCGGGATGAAGAACGCCGGGCGATTTGCGCCGGGATGGGGCATTCGTGTCTCATTGGAGAATTTTGCTTTTGTTTTCAATATGAAATGTTCAATCCGCAAGCGGCCTGGGACGAAACCGTCCCACGTGTTATTTTTTTCACTTCAAGATAACATGTTGAAAATAAATGTATTCATCCCAGGCACGGACTTTGTAGGCTAAGCCCCCCGCACACATCTGATGCCGCATGGCGGGGGTTTCATGAGAAAACTGTCGGCCCGTTGGGTCTTGCTCCTGTGCGTGTTTCTGATCGTCTCCACCGGCATGGCCGGATTCGCCCTGGTTCTGGAGACCCGGTTGTCGTCCTTTCTCCTGGATCAGCAGGTGCGGGTCATGCACCAAAGCGGCGACCGCATCCGGTCCTCGTTGGACCTCTACCTGGAATCAGCCCAGGCGGACATGGAGCAGTTCGCGACCCAGACGACATTGGTCAGCGCCATCCAGTATTATCCGACCCCTATGCCTTTCGCCGAGGAGTTCCTCAAGGGCGTGCTCGCGCGCGACCGCCGGTTCGTTTCTCTTTTCGTGTTCAACTCCGCCGGTGAGGTGGTGGTCGGGCGCGGCCCTGCCGGCGAGGATCTGTGTGGGTCAAATGTGGCCGATACCCTGCTGTTCCGAACCGTGAGCCAGGACAAAGCGTTCACCGGCGGCGAAGTGGAGAAAGACGGCAGGGCCCTCGGCCTGGGCCGTCCCTTGCGGGACAAGGGGCGCGTGATCGGCGGCGTCGGCTGCCTGCTGGACTGGTCGCGCTTCGCGGAACGCTTCGTGCTGCCCGTGCGGATCGGGGCTTCGGGCCATGCCTTTGTACAGGACGGGACTGGCCGGATCGTGGCGCATCCGGACGCGAACCTGGCGTTCCAGTCCGGCCTGACCCCGACCGTGCTCGCCGGGGCGCGGGAGGTGGCCGGGGGGCTGGAGTGCGACTGGCGAGGCGTGACGACCATCTACGCCGCCACCCCTCTGGACGCCCTGGGCTGGACTGTCTGGGTGGGGGCCGGACGGGCCGACCTGCTGAGTGGGTTGGGGCCCTTGCGCGTGGCCCTGGGAGTCGCCGCGTTGCTCCTGCTCATCCTGCTCTGCGGTGGGCTCTGGCTCCTGATCCGGCGTTTGGTCCTGACCCCGGTTCTGGCCATCCGCGACTATTCCCGCGCCGTGGCCGACGGAGATCTCGATGCGCACATCGCGGGCTCGTACCGATCCGAATTCGACGAACTCAAGGAAAACGTGCTGCGCATGTCGGCCATGCTCCGCGCGCGGCTCGGCTTTTCCCAGGGCGTGCTGAATTGCCTGCCGGTGCCGGTGAGCATCGTGGACCCCGAGGACAGGCTGGTCTTCACCAACAAGGAAATGCTCGGGGCTATGGGCAAGCCGGGCGATCCCGGGGACTACCAGGGCTGGAGCTCCAGCCGTTTCGTCTTCGGCGAGGAGGGCCGGGAGACCCTGCTTTGGCTGGCTCTGCGTGACAAGGCCCGCAACGACCGTGAGCTGGCCTTCACCACTCCGTCAGGCGAGCGTCGGGTCGTGGAGGCGACCACCGCGCCGATCATCGGGGACGACGGCGAACTCTTCGGCTCCATCGCTCTTTGGTTCGAGGTCACCACCCTGCGCGATCAGCAGGCGCGCATCGAGGCGCAAAGCGAGGTCATCACCCGGGCGGCGGAGCGGGCTCGTGAGGTGGTCCGGCAACTGGGCGAGGAGTCCAGGAACCTGGGTGAACAGGTGGAGGTGGCCGGGCAGGGCGCCTCGGCGCAGCGCGGACGCACCGAAGAGACGGCCACGGCCGTGGAGCAGATGAACGCCTCCATTCTGGAGGTGAGCCGCAACGCCTCCATGTCGGCCGCCCAGTCCGAGCGGGTCCGGGAAGAAGGCGAACGCGGCGCGGCCGTGGCCCGGGAGACGGACCTGGCCATCGACTCCGTGCATGCGGCCTTCGCCGGAGTGGCGGACAACCTCGCCCGACTGGGCGAACAGGCGCGCGAGATTTCGAACATCCTCGGCATCATCGACGACATCGCGGATCAGACGAATCTGCTGGCCTTGAACGCGGCCATCGAGGCCGCCCGCGCGGGCGAGGCCGGACGAGGCTTCGCGGTTGTGGCCGGAGAAGTGCGCAAACTGGCGGAGAAGACGACCGAGGCCACCAAGCAGGTGGCTGGTTCCACGGGGGCCATCGAGGTGGCGGTGGGTCAATGTGACGCGGCCATGCGTGTGGCGGTCAAGGCGGTGGAGACCGGAGGCGCCCTGAGCCGCCAGGCGGGCGAGGCCCTGCGTTCGATCCTCGACGAGGCCTCGGCGGCGGCCGCCCAGTCTCAGGCCATCGCTGCGGCCGCGGAGGAGCAGTCCGCAGCCGCGGAGCAGATCGCCCGCACCTCGGCCACGGTCCGATCCATCGCCCGCGATACGGCCGAGGCCATGGAGCGGGCCGCCGGCATCGGTGAGAGGTTGCGCCGTCTTGCGGAAGATCTGAACGGCATTGTCGCAACCATGCGCTCGTGAAGGGGCGAATGCGGCCGGATTGGATCGGAATGTCGTACCCCAAAAGCGTTCGGCGCGTGAATTCGGTGTGCGGTTCTTTTTGAAAAGGTAAGTTTTTACTGACTGTTGCTTTATTTTTTGTTTATGCGCGATTTTGACCCATGCTGAGTTTTGATATTTTTTCCCAAGATAATCGGGCGGTTTCGTATGACATGCGCGATTTTGACCCGTAATTTTTTTCGAGTGCTCCAGCGGCTTCGAAATTAATTAATTAAAATCAGCATGTTGTAGAAATGTGAAAAGCGGCACATTGATTGCTTTGGAGCGGGTGGGATGTTCCTGCGGAAAAGACTGAGGAAGCCCGCCGGTATGACGGGTATGGAAAGTAACCGATGCATTTGAAAAAAGGGTAGAAAATGGCTAAGACTCCTAAGAAGGTCATGGTTATCGGATTGGATTGCGCCCAGCCGCACCTGATCGAGAAGTATGTGAAGGAAGGAGCATTGCCCACCTTCAAGAAACTTCTCGAGAGCGGAACCCTGGCGGTCAACGCCCTGGCGCCATATCCCACGGTGACCCCCCCGAACTGGGCCGTCATCGCCACCGGCGCCACCGACGGCACGCACGGCATCACGGACTTCCACAACCACACCCCGGGCGCAACCCTGGGCAACGAGAGCATCACCCAGAACTGGGACCGTGACCGCATCCAGGCCGAGACGGTCTGGGAGGCCGCCGAGAAGGCCGGGAAGAAGTGCATCGTCATGACCTACCCCGGTTCGGCTCCTTCGCGGATGAAGAAGGGCATCACCGTGGGCGGCAACGGCTTCCACGTGGGCGAGAGCCGCAAGGGCTTGCCGTCGCTGAACGCCAACTACTTCCTCTGCGAGGACTCCATCATCTCCACGGATCTCTACCCTCACGGTTTCCGCGGCGAGTTCGTCGACGCCGAGGGCTGGGACGGCGTGGAGGATATGGGGAACGCACCCATGGAGATGGAAGTCAAGATGCCCTTCCCCAGGGCCGAGCGCGCAATCGCCCCCGCCACTTGGTGGGTGCTCCTGCCTGGCGAGGACGGCGAGTACGGCAAGGCCGTCCTGGCCACGGGCAAGGGCGGGGACAAGGTGCTCTGCACCCTGACCCCGGGCCAGTGGAGCGACCAGCTCGTGACCGAGATCACCATGGCGGACGGCGGCAAGGAGGAGGTCTTCTTCCGCTGCAAGCTCATCACGCTCGCCGACGACGCCAGCGAGTTCAAGCTGCTCATCGGCGCCATGGTGCCCACCAAGGGCGACTGGATCCACCCTCTGGACAAGTCCGAGGGCGTTGACATCACCAAGGGCGCCATCCACGCGGCCGGCGGCTTGGTCATGGGCCTGCTCGGCTCCGTCGACTACGACACCTATGTGGAGATGAACGAGAACCTCTCCACCTGGAACGCCGAGGTGGCGATCTCGCTCATGCAGAACAACGAGTGGGATCTCTTCTACATGCATTCCCATCCCATTGACTGGATGTACCACCTCGTGCTCACGGACATGGTCAGCGACGACGCCGAGAAGCGTGAGAAGGCCTGGGACGTGCATAAGCGCATCTACGAGGTCGAGGACCGCATGCTCGCCCGCCTGCTCACCCAGGCGGACAAGGACACCCTGGTGGTCCTGGTTTCCGACCACGGCGCCACGCCCGACGGAGTGGTCTTCGACCCGTACAAGGCTCTGACCCCCGCCGGACTGGCCTACATGACCGACGGCAAGGCCATGGAGAGCGAGTCCAACGTGCTGGCCCTGAGCACGCATCTCCCGGACTACGCCCGCTCCAAGGCCGTGCCCCAGCGCGAGATCTACATCTACGTGAACCTCAAGGGCCGCGATCCCGAAGGCATCGTGGAGCCGGAGGACTACGAGAAGGTCCAGCGCGAGATCTGCGACGCGCTTCTGACCTACGTCGACCCCCAGACCGGCAAGCGTCCCGTGGCCCTGGCCCTGCCCAAGAAGGACGCCCGAATCCTCGGGCTGCACGGCGACAGGATCGGAGACGTGGTCTACGCCCTGTATCCGGAATTCGGCTCCCAGCATGGCCATATGCTGCCCACGGCCGAGGCCGGCCCCGGCAAGCTCGGCCCGCTGCTGCTGTTCAGTGGGCCGAACATTAAGAAAAACAACAAGATGGAGCGCACCTGTTGGTTGTGGGACTTGGTTCCCACGATCTGCTATCTGCTCTGCATCCCCGCGCCGGAGCAGTGCGAAGGTGCTATCCTGTACCAGGCCATGCGCGATCCCCATTTCAAGGACAAGGAAATGGAGAAGTTGCGCGAGGGTCTGAAGCGCATGGAGGCGGCCATGTCGCGCGACAGCCGTGAGCCCTGGGATCACCACGACTGCGCCTGACGGAAAGATGTCATCAAGCCCCGGGGTTGAAGACCCCGGGGCACACACCAATCGAGGAAGGAGAGTGCGATGAGGATGCGGATGAGAAAGGCCCCCATGTGGGGCATGGTCGCGGCCCTGCTGGCGGTGCTTCTGATGGGCGGGGCGGCTTTCGCCAAGAAGATGGAGCTGTCCTTCTCCACCGTCTACATGAACACCCACCCCACCGTGGTCAACGCCTGGACTCCCTGGTTCAAGGAGATGGCCGATCTGACCGGGGGCAACGTGGAGATCACCTATTTCAACCCGAACACCCTTTGCCCGCTCAACGACACCTATGACGCCACCATCTCCGGCATGCTGGGCATCGGAGGCAACGGCCAGAACCTGACTCCGGGCAAGTTCCCCCTGAGCAGCGTGCTTGAGCTGCCGGGCGTGGCCCCCAGCGCCGAGTGCGGTTCCATGGTCATGTGGGAGCTGTACAAGACCCACCCCGAGATCCAGGCCGAATACAAGGACATCCAGCTGCTCTGGCTCTGGGCCAGCGCCACTTACCAGATTCACACCACCAAGAAGCAGGTGAAGACCCTGGAGGATCTCAAGGGCCTGAAGATCATCGCCTGGAACCGCGCCGCCGCCGACATCATCAAGGCCTTGGGCGCCAATTCCGTGCAGATCAGCCCCACGGACAGTTATCTGGCCCTGGAGCGCGGCATGGCCGACGGCGTGCTCTGCCCCCTGGCTCCCCTGGTTTCCTTCAAGATCAGCGATGCGGTCAAGAACACCACGGTCTGCGACATCCTGCTCACTTCCTTCTGGGCCGGCATGAGCCACGACGCCTGGAAGAGCTTGAGCGACAAGGACCGGGACGCCTTCGGGAAGACCACCGGCGAGGTCATGGCCAAGCGCAGCGGCGTGAGCCTGGACAAGGGGGCCGTGTCTGACGCGGCCAAGCTGCGGGCCCAAGGGCACAACTTCTATCTCCTGCCCGACGCCGAGCGCGATCGCTGGGTGGCCGCCACCGCGCCGTTGCGCGAGGCCTGGGTCAAGGACATGGAGTCCAAGGGCTTCAAGGACGCGCGCAAGCTTCTGGACGAAACCATGGGCCTGAGCGCCAAGTTCGCCAAGACCACCGGCCGGGGCTACGAGAAGTAAAATAACGGACCCGGGGGACGGCTCCGCCGCCCCCCGGGGTTCTTTCGAGGGAACCTGTCAATGAGCAATGCCACCGAGTTGCAAATGCCGCCGCACAGCTGCGTGGCCGAGGGTGCCCCCCAAGAGGGGAGGAACATCTTCGACGCGCTCGCCGACGGCCTGGACGCCCTGTTGGAGCCCGTGCTGAACAAGGCGTTCCTGGTGAGCTTCATCGCCGCGGGCATCATGGCCATCCCCATCTTCTGCGACGTTCTGGCCCGCTTCATCTTCTCGGACTCCCTGGAGGGCATCATCGAGACGGAGGAGTACTTCATGGTGCTCATCGTCTTCCTCGCCCTGGGTTGGGTTCAGAAGAAGGGCGGCGGGCACATCAAGATCGATCTCATCACCTGCAAGATGCCTCAGAGATTCGTCCGACTGTTGGATACGTTTCACAACGTGGTCAGCACCGCCTTCTTCGGGCTGGTCTTCTGGCGCACCTGCGTCACGGCCATGCTCAAGATGGGCGAGCACAGCATCATGCTCAAGATTCCCTTGAGCATCTTCATCACCGTGGCCGCCGCCGGCCTGCTGCTTCTGGTCTTCACGCTTCTGAGCCAGACCCTGCGCGGCATCTCGGACAACCTGAAGGACAAGGCAGTGATCGGCCTGCTGGTGGCCGTCGCCCTGGCAGTGGCCTTCCTGGCCTTCCCGTTCTGGTACAAGATGCTGCCGGACCAGCTGAGCCGCCTGGGGCTCGGCATGGTCGGCATGACCACCATGATCTCCCTGCTGCTCCTGGGAATGCCCATCGGTTTCGCCATGGCCGTGGTCGGCTTCCTGGGACTTTCGGCGATCGGCTTCAACATGACCCCGGCGCTGAACACTCTGGGCGTCGGTCCCTATTCCACCACGGCGAGTTTCATCCTGGCCGTGGCGCCTCTGTTCATCTGCATGGGCCTGCTTTGTTCGGAGTCGGGCATCAGCAAGGATCTCTTCGACTCCGCCGACAAGTGGATGGGCCACCTTCCCGGCGGACTGGTCATGGCGGCGCTCTCGGGCTGCGCGGGCTTCGCCGCGGTCTGCGGCGACTCCATGGCCACGGCCGTGACCATGGGCTCCGTGGCCTTGCCCGAGATGCAGCGCAAGAAGTACAACGCCAGCCTGGCCTGCGGCGCGCTGGCCGCCGGCGGCACGCTGGGCATTCTCATTCCCCCGAGCATGGGCTTCATCTTCTACGCCCTGGTCACCGAGGAGTCGGTGGGCAAGCTGTTCGTGGCCGGCATCGTGCCGGGCGTGGTGCTGACGCTCATGTACATCCTGAGCGTATACGTCATCGCCAAGGCTCGCCCCGAATGGGCCCCGCGCGGCGAGCGCGCGTCCCTGAGCGTCCGCCTGCTCTCGCTCAAGGGCATTGTCTGGATGATCCTGCTCTTCGTGCTCATCCTCGGCGGCATCCTGGTGGGCGTTTTCAGCCCCACCGAGGGCGCGGCCGTAGGCGTGGTCGGGGCCTTCGGCATCCTGGTCCTGCGCGGGCGGGTGACCCGCAAGGTGATGAAGGACGTGCTCACCCAAACGGCCAACATCACCACCAAGCTGCTCATGATCCTCATCGGCGTGGGCATCCTGGGCTACTTCCTGGCCGCCAGCCGCCTGCCGGACGAGATGGCCGCGCTCATCACCGGGCACGGCTACAACCGTTACGTGGTGCTCGTGGGCATCCTTGGCCTTTACGCCATCCTCGGCTGTCTCATGAACGTGATTCCCATGATCCTCCTGACCCTGCCGACCATCTTCCCCACGGTCAAGGCCCTGGGTTTCGACCCGATCTGGTTCGGCGTGATCACGGTCATCATGATGGAGATGGGGCAGATCACCCCGCCGGTGGGCGTGAACGTCTTCGCCATGTCCAGCGTGGCGCCGGACGTGCCTATGGGGGCGATCTTCAAGGGCATCCTGCCCTTCATGTTCTGCATGGTGCTCATGCTGGCCCTGCTCATCTTCTTCCCGGGCATGGCCACCTGGCTCGTGGGCATGCTGTTCTAGGGAGGTGTGGTCGCCCCGTTCCGAGGGGCAAGTTCGACAGTTCCAAAACCCGGGCGCAAACGCTTGCTGCTTGAGTGAATTTGTAATTATTACAAGATATTACAAATTCTCAACGGGGAGTCTTGCGCCCAAAACCTGGAGGGAGAAATGAAACGTCTGAGGCTAGGAATCACTGTACTGGCCGTGCTGGGGCTCCTGGCGTCGGCCGCCTGGGCGGCCGACGAGGCGGCGCAGAAACCGGCGCCCGCGCCGAGGCCGTGGGCGCCGATGGCGGCCAACTTCGGCCCGTCCGGTTCGGCCATCCCCGCGGGCTTGCTGGCCGTGGGAGGCAACTTCCAGTACGGCGAGAGCGAACACGTGCGCAAGTATGGCGACGAGCTGAACCGCAACGCCGAGACGCAGAAGTACCTGGAAGTGGTCAAGGTGCGGTACGGCATTCTGCCGGGCTTCGACATCCGTACCGCCACGCCGGTCTACAACATCCACATCGACAGCAAGACGGGGCCGGATCGGACCAACTACGGCATCGGCGACACCACGGTCCTGCTGCACAGCGTGATCCTGAACCAGGACAAGGGTGATCCCTTCTACCTGGCGGTGGACTACGGCGGGGTCGTACCCACGGCTTCCGTCGGCGACCATTCCGTGAACGCCATCGGCAACGACGCCTGGGGCCTGGTCGGCGGCATTGGCGCCACCTACTTCCTGGATTCCCACCGCTTCGACATGGAGGCCAACTACTCGACCTTCACCGAGGGCGCCCACAACTTCACCAAGGGCGACCGTGTGCGTTGGAACGCCGGTTACGCTTACGCCATCAACAAGATGTGGGACATCGGCGTTGAGTCCTGCTTCGAGTGGAACGACGAGACCGAGCTGAACGGCGCCAAACAGAAGGACGCCAGCTACGAGTGGTATGCCGGACCCAAGGCCGTGTTCAAGTACCAGCCCTGGGGCGTGAATGTCGCCGTGGCCGGCATGCTCCCCGTGGACCGCTGGTATCAGAACACCAAGGTCGGCTCCGACGACTACCGTTTCGAACTGAAGATCATGAAGTTCTTTGACGTGGGAACGTTCTTCGACTAGAGGACCGCTTTCCCGGCGGCCGGCCCCATGGGGACCGGCCGCCTTCATTTCCGACCATCGCTTGACCGTGGCTGTGAATCGGTCGAGAATATTCGCCCAGGAGGGAGGATGACGGCCCTGCCACCAGTGATTCGGCCGAAACCGGAAAGGATCATGGAGACGTTTCTCGGTGACATGAGCCTCGGGCAGATCGCCCTGGACAAGGCGCACGTGATCGTCCGCTGGAATGCGGGCGTCGAACGTATGACCGGACTCGCGGCTGCCGACATGCTCGGCACCCGCAAGCATTGGCGCGCCTTCCTTCCCAAGCAGCAGCCCGTGCTGGCCGACTGGTTCCTGAGCGGCGACTTCGACGCCGCCGTGGCCTACCATGGCTCAGCGAACCTGCGGCGCATGGAGTCTGGCGGCGAGTGGGTGGCCGTCTGCAACTATCTGGATACTTCTGGGGAGTTGCGCCCCCTGCTCACGCGCGTGGCCGCCGATCCTCACGGTGACGGCGTGATCCAGGATCTCTACGACCTGGAGCGCATCGCCAACTGGATGCAGGCCAGCACCTCCATTCTCGACGGCATGAGCGTTCTGGCCGAGCACGTGCCGGCCGGGGTCTGCCTCTTCGTGGACAGCATCATCGTCATGGCCAACAAGACGTTCTGCAACATGTTCGGCTATGAATCCCTCGGCGAGTTGCTGAACAATCCGGCCTCGTCCCTGCTCGTGGAGCAGGAGCGCGAACGTCACGCCGCCTTGCTCAAGAGCCTGAACAAGCAGAACGCCGGAGCCCGCTACCAGTGGACCGGCCTGGACAAGAACGGCCGCAAGGTCTGGTTCGAAGGCCGCCCAACGCCCATTGAGCTGGGTGGCCGTCCGGCCGTGCTCTCCTTCGTCATGGACGTCACCGAGTACAAGCTCCGCGAGGAGTTGATGGAGCGGGAGTCGCGGGAACTGCGGGTGGAGCGCGACCGGCTCAAGGCCTCGGTCGACTGCCGCATGCGGCTCAGCAACATCATCGGCCGGAGCCAGAAGATGCAGGATGTCTACGAGTCCATCCTGCGGGCCGCGGCCTCGGATTCCGGCACGGTCGTCTACGGTGAAACCGGCACGGGCAAGGAATTGGTGGCCCGCGCCGTGCATGGCTTGAGCGCCCAGAGCACCAAGCCCTTCGTGCCGGTGAGCTGCGGGGCCATCCCCGAGGAACTTTTCGAAAGCGAATTCTTCGGCCACCGCAAGGGATCCTTCACCGGGGCCTACGCGGACAAGCCTGGTCTGCTGGACAAGGCCAAGGGCGGCACCCTGTTTCTGGACGAACTGGGGGAGATCGGCCTGGGTTGTCAGGCCAAGCTGCTGCGGGCCCTGGGTTCCCGCGAATACACGCCCGTGGGCGGAGTGTCGCCCGTGCGGGCGGATTTCCGAATCATCGCGGCCACCAACCGGAACCTGCGCGAGATGGTTCAGAAGGGGCAGTTCCGCGAGGATCTCTTCTACCGCGTCCATATCATCCCCATCTATCTGCCGCCGTTGCGCGACCGAAAGGAGGACATCCCTTATTTGGTCGAGCACATCCTGGGCAAACTCGGAGCGTCCCGACGGCTTATGAGCAAGGAAATGGCCCTGCTTCTGGAATACGACTGGCCGGGCAACGTGCGTGAACTGCATAATGTGTTGGAGCGGTTCGTGGCTTTCGGTCATCTGGATTTCCTCAAGGTCCACGAACGCGACCGACGGGCGATGCCGGAAATCAAGGTTTACGATCTGCCTGCCGAGGGCACCCTGCGCGAAGGGTTGGCCCACTATGAACGAAAGATCATCTCGGATGCCCTGGAGAAGTATGGTTGGAATCGTTCTCAGGTCGCGGCGGCCTTGGGACTGCCGCGCAAGACCTTGTTCCGCAAGATGAAGAAATTGGAGATTTCGGAGTCGTAGCATCGGGGAGAACGGTACTGTCCGGGGCATTTATGGCCGCATGCGCGAAAGTGACCCGGTAGCCTTTTAGGAAAAAGACTCAATAAAACGCGCACTTCCGTAAAAACGGAGGTGCGCGTTTTTGTCTCATAAATTAGGCGAGCCTTTTGTTGTGATTAATAAATATATTTATTTCAAGCTAGTACAAGTTTCAGACGGTTTGGCACAAACTGTGCTTTCTTTCACACATCCCGCTTGTCCGTTCTCCGCAAAAAAACAAATGGGAGACGGGCATAGACATCCTCCCTGCCGGCCGGGGGCGGCGAACCGCCCCCGACCCAATGGAGAAAGCCGCGGACATCCCAATCCAACGGCTGATGCGAGCAACATGTGAAACAACGAACGGAGAACACGGAATGGGTGCGGAAGTTCGCCTGACCCGGGCGGAAAACGGGGAATTCATCATCGATCTCGGATCGGCGGCGCTGCCCCAGATCCGCTTCAACCCCTTGGAGCTGGACGAGGCGACGCGGGCCAACGAACACATGGGCGCGCGCCTGCTCATGGCAGCGGCGCTGACCTGCTTCGTGAACACCATGGCCAACGACCTGAAGGCCCGCAACGTGTCGCGCGTGGCGCCCATCGAGGCCCACGCCGAGATCACCAAGGAGAAGGACGACCACCTGCGGACCCGCTACACGCACATCGAGCTGAACGTGGAGAGCGAAGTGGCCGAGGTCGACCGCGCGGCCTACGAGGCCGTCCGCAGCGTGCTCCTGCGCGGTTCGCTCCTGACCTACTCCTTGGAGAACGGCATGGAGCTCGACTACAACATCGAGGCCAAGTGAGGACGACATGCTCTTTCTTCTGGACAAGGCCGAGGCGGGAGCCCTGCGCGTGGTGCCGTTTCTGGCCGGTGACGCGGACAAGGAACTGCTGCTCATAGGCGACGGCGTCTACCTGGCCCGCGAGGCCATGGCTTCGAAGCTGGCGGAGTGGAACTTCGACGGCATCCATGCCGAGGCCAAGGCCCTGGCCGAGCGCGGCATCGAGCCGGGCGGCCACTGCGAGGCCACCGAGATGTCGGACATCGTGGATCTGGTCCTGGAACACGGCAAGATCCTGAGCCTGTAGGAGGAACCATGTCCACCATCACCATCACCATGCTCTCGGGCGCGCTGGAGAACGAGAACGCGGATTTCATGATCCGCTTCGCCGAGGCGGCCCTGGACCAGGGCCACGGCGTGAACGTGTTCCTCTACGGCAACGGCTGCAACATGGCCAACAAGGAGGTCGCCTGGACCGGTGAGCGGGGCATGAACGATGCCCTGACCGCCTTCATGGACGGCTTCCGCGTGGCCGATCGCCTGGAGGCCCTGGCCGCCAAAGGCGCGGTGCTGCATACCTGCCACACCACGGAATACGGACGGGGAACCGAGGGATGCGCCTATCTGGACGGCGTCCAACGCGGCAACGTCGGCTCTTCGCTGACCAAGTTCTGGATGACGTCCGATGTGGGCTTCACCCTGGGCGGCTGAGAGCGGAGGAAGATGAAATATGATCAGCACCGTGAGCATCATCATCCGTCATGCCCTGGGCGACGAGCGCATGGCCCTGGGCGTTCGGGCCGCCTATGCCGCACAGGCGGGCGGCTACGAGACGACCCTCGTGCTCTTCGGCGAGGGCGTCTACGCGTTGACCGGCCGCCTGCCGGAGTATCTGCGCAACATGATCACCTCCTTCCAGGAGAACGACGGCCGGTTGGCCTGCCTGGGCTATTGCGCCGAACAGCGCGGCATCGCTCCCTCCGAGTTCGGCTTCGAGGGGGTGGATGTGCTGGGCAATGGAGAACTAGCTGAAATTCTGGAGGATTCCGACAGCGTCAACGTCTTCTGACGAAGGCGCACCTTCCGGCGCGGCCCTCCGGCAGGGGCCGCGCCGGTTGTTCATGGATCACGCCGCCCCGCCTGCCGACGAGGAAACGACATGTCCACCAACGTCTTCTGTCCTGTTTACGATGACGAATCCCCCTTGGTTCCGCCGAGCCTCACCGCGCACTCCCGCAAGATGAAGCCCGGGATCCATCAGGTCACGGAGCGGGTTTTTCTGGCTTACGGCTACGCCGACGCCAACTCCATCCTCCTGGTGGGCGACGACGGGGTCGTGGTGGTGGACACCACCGAGGACGAGATCAAGGCCCGGAGCATCCTGGCCGAGTTCCGCAAGATCACCGACAAGCCGATCAAGGCCCTGATCTACACGCATTTCCACCCGGATCACATCGGTGGAGCACGGGGCTTCGTGGACCAGCGCGACGTGGACGGCGGGGAGATCCAAATCATCTCCCACGAGACCCTGCCGGATTTCGTCAGCCTGACCATGGCCGCGGGCGCGGCCCCCATCCTTTCCCTGCGCAACGCATACTGTTTCGGCGCTTTTCTGCCGGTCGGGGCCGAGGGCCGGATCAACTGCGGCATCGGCCCGGACGTGGTGGTCCGCAAGGCGTCCTATCTGGCCCCCACGCGGACCTTCCGGGAGAGCCTGGACCTCACTGTGGCCGGGGTGCGCATGCATCTGCTCTGGGTGCCCAGCGAATGCGAGGACGAGATCGTGGTCTGGTTGCCGGACTGGAAGGTTCTGTGCAGCGCCGAGGTGGTCCAGGGGGAATGCTATCCCAATCTCTACGCCATCCGGGGGACGCGCTACCGCGATCCGCGCCGTTGGTACAAGAGTCTGGATGTGCTGCGGGAGTTTCCGGCGGAGTATCTGGCCCCCTCCCACGGCAGGCCGGTCTTCGGCCGCAAGGCCGTGAGCGAGTTGCTCACCGCCTACCGCGACGGCATCCAGTATGTTTATGATCAGACCCTGCGGCTCATGAACCGGGGCCACACGCCGGACGAACTGGCCGGACTGGTCAAGCTGCCGCCGCATCTTGCGAATCATCCCTGGCTTGGCGAGTTTTACGGGAGCATCGCCAACCATGTGCGCGAGATATACCAGGGCGAACTGGGTTTCTTCCAGGGCGATCCGACCAGCCTGCGGGCCACGCCTCCCTCCCTGGCTGCGGCGCGTCTGGTGGCCCTCATGGGCGGCCGGGAGACCGTGTTGACCGCCGCGCGGCAGGCCCTGGACAGCGGCGACCCGCAATGGGCCGCCGAGTTGGCCACCCTGACCATCCGGTTGAATGTCCTGGATATGGAGTCGCGACGGCTCAAGGCCCGAGCCCTGCGCGAGGTGGGACATTCGGAAACCGCGATCCAGCCCCGGCATTGGTACATGACCGCCGCCTTGGAGCTGGAGGGCAAACTGGAGAAGGGCGCCGGCGACCGTAACCCGGACATCGCCGGCCTGCGTCCCGAAGTCCTGCTGGAATCCCTGGGGCCGCGCCTGGCCGCCGAGCGGACCCTGGACCTGCATCTGGTGGGAGCCTTCGAGTTCACGGACGTTCCCGCGACCTGCGGCCTGGAGATACGGCGCGGCGTGGCCCAGTTTCTTCCGCGCCGTCCCGAACGGCCGAATTTCGCCGTGCGCCTGGATCGCGGTTTCCTTGCCGATCTGCTGCTCGGGAAGCTCGACCCCGAGCGTCAGCTGGATGGCTTGGCTCTTGTGGAAGGCCGGGAGGAGGACATGCGGCGTTTCTTCTCGTCCTTCGAGGTCCCGGACATGACGAGGGTCCGGCTGGCCCTGCGCTAGAGGGGGCGACCCTCCTCCGCCATTCCGCCCCCTCGGCGCCTCTCCCCACCCTGATCTCCCCCGGCGGCGGTTCCGCTTCCGGGGGAGATCGCATTTCAGGCGCGAGACTGTCGCTTCAGGCGTCCACCCGCAACATGTGCCGTCCGAACACGGCGGTCACGACCAGGATAGCCGCGCCACAGAGCCCCACGGCCGGCGGTGTGCCCAAAAGGTGGGCCAGGGCCCCGGCCAGCAGGGAGCCGAAGGGGGCCATTCCGATGAGCATCATGGAGAAGAGCGACATGACCCGCCCGCGCAGGGCGTCGGGCGTGCGCAGTTGGAGCAGGGTGTTGGTGCCGGCCATGAAGACGATCATGGAGTAGCCCACCGGAGCCAGGAGTAGGGCCGAGAGCGTGAAGTTCCGGGACAGGGAGAAGAGCAGGAGACTCACGCCGAAACCTCCGGCCGCGCCGAGCACGAGCTTCTCCAGTCCCGCCCCTCCACGCCGGGCGGCCAGCGTCAGAGCGGCGGCCAGGGAGCCCACTCCGGCCGAGGCCAGCAGGATGCCCAGACCACGAGCGCCGGAATGCAGCACCTCCCCGGCGAAGACCGGCATGAGGGTGGCGTAGGACACGCCGAGCATGCTGCCCGTGCCGAGCAGGAGCAGGGCCGAGCGCACGAAGGGTGTGCTCCAGGCGAAGCGGCAGCCCTCAAGCATGTTCGCCAGAAGCGAGACCGGGGATTTGGCCGGGGTGCGGCGGGGCAGGCGGATGGCCAGGAGGCCCAGGATGACCGCCACGAAGCTCAGGGCGTTGACCAGGAAGCACCAACCTTCGCCGATGGCGGCCACGAGAATGCCCGCCACTGACGGCCCGACCACGCGCGCGGCGTTGAACACCGAGGAGTTCAGCGCGATGGCGTTGTGCAGATCCTCCTTGACCACCAGCTCGATGACGAAGGATTGGCGGGTGGGCATGTCCAGGGCGTTGATGCAGCCGAGCAGGGCGGCCAGGGCGTAGAGGTGCCATACTTCCACATGTCCGGTGAGGGTCAGCGCGGCCAGCACTCCGGCCTGGATCATCGAGGCGGCCTGGGTGCCCACCAGGATGCGTCGCCGGTCCAGCCGGTCGGCCAGGGCTCCGCCCAGCAGGGGCAGGAGGAACATGGGCAGTTGGGAGGTGAAGCCCAGGAGTCCCAGGTCCAGGCTGGAGCCGGTGAGCCGGTAGACGAGCCAGGAGAGGGCCACGCCCTGCATCCAGGTGCCCACCAGGGAGATCATCTGTCCCAGGAAGTAGAGTCGGAAGTTGCGATGCCGAAAGGAGCGTCCCAGGGCGGCCAGACGGCCGACGCTTTCCGGCGGGGGAATCATGTCGCCGGGCATGTGAAACCTTGCCCGCTTGAGCGGGTCACTGGTTGGCGGCCAGACCCCAGACGCGCGCGCCCTCGTTTCCGGGCAAGGGAGGCAGGCAGGACAGGCAGGCGTCCACTTGGAAGCGGAGCGGCAGGGCGTCCTGCTGGAACGCCGGCTTGCGGGACAGGCGGCGGGCCATTTCCAGGTTGCGGCTGCCGATGGGGTCCAAGGCCAGGGCCGGGGATGCCTGGGGCAGGCGGAAGAAGTCCACGACCACGCGCAGGCTCAGGTCGAGCATGTCGGCGAGGTGGGCCGAGGAGTCGGCCCAGGGCAGGGTCCGCTGGATGAGGTCCAGGGAGGAGCCCAGTGTCTTGCGGCCGCAGACCCGCAGACTGTTCAGGAAAACCTGTTTCCTGAAGAGAAATGGCAAGCGGTTCTTGTGCAGGGTCTCCAGGAGAATGCCGTCGGCGGCGCGGGCCGCGCCGGAGAACAGCCGCCGCGCTCGGCGGGGATTCCAGTCGACGGCGCGGTCGGCCTGCATTTCGAGGTAGACGTGGCCGAGCTTGCCGCGCTGGGGGGCGGCGGCCAGGATGTTCGGCACGTAATAGTTGTGGGCCACGGTGTCGGCGGCCAGATGCGAAAGATAGCCGTAGGCGTAGGCCCGCAACCCGGGGTCGCGCGCCGAGTGCAGCAGGGCGAAACCGGTGTCCCAGTTGTGGCTGTGACCGTCGTGGATGCGCGAGCCTTTGCCGATGAAGATGTCGGCGCTGATGCAGCCGTAGAGGAAGAGGTCGCGGTGCCTGGCCAGGATGTCGGCGATGAACGGCGACACCAGCCCGAGGTTTTCCAGGATGGTCCCGCCCACGGCCAAGTGGACTCCGGGTCCCCAGGCCAGGGCGTCCCCGGGCAGGGCGAGGAGCGTTATGACGAGGCCGATGAAGGCCGTGAGTGTTTTGCTCATCGTTTGTGGCGGGCGGTGCCCGCTGATTTGGAAATCTAAGTCGTTCCCGCGCGTTGTCAATGCCCGGCCGGTGCTAGAGGTATGGGGAAAAGAGCCAGCAGAAGGCGTCGCGCAGTCGCGCGGGCAGGCTCCGGTCGGCCAGGTCGGCGTGCGTCAGTTCGCGCGACACATGGCGGATTTTTTCGAAATGCGCAATGAGTTTTTGCGCCAGTTCGGGCGCGAACAGCTCCAGGACCATTTCGAAGTTGAGCCGCAGGCTGCGGGGATCCAGGTTGGCCGAGCCGACCACTGCGTAGGACTCGTCGATGATCATGTGTTTGGTGTGGGCGAAAGGCGGCGGTTGGTAGGCGACCCGCACCCCGAGGTTCAGGATGTGCGGCAGGATGTGCCGCGCGGCCCAATGCACCACGGCGGTGTCGTTGCGCTCAGGCAGGATGATCGCGACCTCCACCCCGCGCTTCACGGCCAGTTGCAGGGCCGCGACGATTTCCCTCGGCGGCAGGAAATAGGGGGTCATGATCCGGATGTGGCGTCGGGCCGAGGCGATGGCCGCGCAGTAGACCTCCACCAGGCGGTTGCCCGGGTCGTTCGGGCCGTCCAGCACGCAACGGCAGACCGTGGACCCCGCTGGAAGGATGTCTTCGTGTTCGGGAGGAGTAGTGTCCGCGCCGGTGGCGAAGCCCCAGTCCCAGAGGAATATCTCCTCCATCTCGGCCACCACGGGTCCGCGCAGGAGGAAGTGGGTGTCCGTGACCCGGGTCTTGAGCCATTTGCGTCCGGCCAGGTAGCGGTCGCCGATGTTCATGCCGCCGGTGAAGCCGATCTCACCGTCCACGGCCAGGATCTTGCGGTGACAGCGCAGATTGATGTGCATGCTCGGCGGCAGGAGCCGGGGCGGCAGGAAGCGGGCCAGGGGAACGTTCCGGCGTTTGAGCAGGGTTCCGGCCAGGGGCAGCTGGGTCCATTCGCCCACTCCGTCCACCAGGACGCGCACGTCCACGCCGCGCCGGGCGGCCGCCTCCAGGGCCTTGATGAAGCGGCGGCCCGCGGCGTTGGCCTCGAAGATGTAGGTGGAGAGATAGACCCGCTCCTTGGCGCGCTCGATGGCCCCGAGCATGCGTGGATAGGCCTCCTCTCCGTTTTCAAGGAATTCCAGTGCGTTGCCTCCGGTCAGCGAGCGGCCGGTGATGGAGTAGGTCAGGGCTGCCAGATCGTCCAGGTCGTCCGGCAGGCGCGAGATAGGGCAGGCGGGCCGGAGCCGCCCGTCCGGGGCCTGGAGGTCGAAGGGGGAACGCCGCCGGAGCTTGCGGCCCCGGGCCTCGATGCGGTTGATGCCGAAAAGGAAGTAGAACACCGGCCCCAGGCCGGGCAGGAGCAGGGTGGCCGCGATCCAACCCCAGGCCGCGCGGGGGTCGCGCTGGGTGAGCAGGGCGTGGCAGGCGGCCCAGACATCGGCGGCCGTGGCCAGGGTCAGGAATACCCAGTGCAGGGCGGTCATGCCGGCGACGGCTCCACTTCGGCACGGTCGCGGCCGTTGTCCTTGGCCCGCTTCAAGGCCTGCGTCGCCCGCCGCAGGAGGTTCTCGCGGTCGTCCTGGGCGGCGACGGCCGTGATGCCCAGGCTGAGGGTCAGGGGTTGGGAGCCGAAGGCGCAGCCCTTGATCACCCGGCGCAGCTTTTCGGCCAAGGCCAGAGCCCCATCCACCGGGGTCTGGGTGGCCACCACGGCGAAGGCTTCGCCCTCGTAGCGGAAGACGTGGTCCGTGAGGCGCAGGTTGTTCTTGAGCAGAAGGGCCACCTCGGCCAGGAGCCGGTCGCCGCTCTCCAGCCCGTAGATCGTGTTGAAGCGGGAGAAATGGTCGATGTCCAGAAGCAGGATGCTCAGGGCGTTGCCGTAGCGTCGGGCGGCCGACAGCTCACGCTCCAGGATTTCGTTCATGCAGGCCCGGTTGGGCAGACAGGTCAGGCTGTCGGTGCGGGAGGCTTCCTCCATCTTGCGGGCCAGCTCGGTCAGGTTCCTGTCCGCCTCGGACACCCGCCGCGAGAGGGGGCGGAAAATCAGGAAGAGCTCCAGGAGAAGCAGGCCGAGGGTCAGGGCCAGGATGCCCAGGCCGAGGGTGCGCAGAAGCTCGGCCCGCTCGTGGGCTTCGTCGCGGTAGAGCCGGGCGGCCTGGCGCAGGGCCTCGGGCAGGCGTTCGCGTGCGGCCAGGAGCAGGGAGTCGCGCAGGGACGCGCGGCGCGCCGGGTCGGGTTCCTCCAACAGTTCCCGGACCGTCTGGAGATAGCGGCGCACCTGCTGGTCCAGGAACAGGGGCGGCTTGTGGTAGACGGCCCGCAGCGCCTCGGAGGAGCGGTAGATATCCGGGAGCCGGGTGGCCTCGCCGGTGAGCATGTCATGGCTGTTGGCCATGAACTCGGTGTTCTTGCGCAGGTTTTCGGCCAGGAGCCCACGCTGTTCCTGGCCGGCGGCCAGGTCCAGGCGCGCCGCGTCGGCGGCCAGGCGTTGGGCCAGGGCCATCTGTCGGGCGGACAGGTCGATGAAGTAGACCGACTCCTGGTGCAGGGTCGAGAGGGTGCGGATGTTCCAGAAGGCCAGCGCGGCGAGAAGGGCGATGAACCCCAGCAGTGCGGCGTAGCGCAACGTGAAAAAACGCTCCATGGTCCGATCCTTTTTCCGTGTCCTTGTTGTATAGTATAGGAAAGACTTCCGGCGCAAGGAAGCCCAAGGGGGCTTGGCTGGAAGCCCGGGAAAGGATAGGAGGGGGCACGGATCGCCTCCCGCGCATGTGGCGGGCGGGGTCCGGGAAGGAGGGCCCATGCTTCGTCGCTGGCTTGTTCTGGTCGTGGCGGCCGTCATTTTGGCCGGTTGCGCGGCCAAATCCCCGGTTTCGCGCGAAACCTTGCGCGAGGAGATCCGCAAGACCTTGCGCGAAAACCCCGATCTGGTCCTGGACGTCGTGCGCGAACATCGCGAGGACGTGTTGCGGGCGGTGGAGGATGGAGCCAGGGAGCGTCGTTCCCAGGAGCAGGCCGAGCGTTACGCCAAGGCCCTGGCCAATCCCCTCAAGCCCGAGATCGACGCTGGGCGGCCTATGCTCGGGGCGCCGGACGCGCCCGTGACCATCGTGGTCTACTCCGACTTCCTCTGCCCCTATTGCGGCCGGGGCGCCGCCAACGTGCGCCGATTGCTGGAAAAACGTCCGCGCGACATCCGTTTCTTCTTCAAGCATCTGCCGCTGCACCCCATGTCCATGGAGCTGGCCGAAACCTTCGAGGCCCTGGCCTTGCGGGATGAGGCCCAGGCCTGGGCCTTCCATGACCGGGCCTTCGCCCAACGGGAAAAATTGGAGTCCGGTGGCGAGGACGCGCTCAGGGCCCTGCTCCGCGAGATCGGGGCCGACCCCGCCCGGGTGGCCCGCGACCGCGGGGACCGCAGGGTGGCTGACCGCATCGCCCGGGACGTGCAGGAAGCCTCGTCCTTCAATGTGGACGGGACACCGACGTTTCTGATCAACGGGGTGCTGGTGGCCGGGGCCGTGCCCGTGGAGGAGATGGACGCCGTGGTCGCCGCCGCGCTCAGGGCGGCGGCCTCCGGGACCATCTGCCGGGACTGCCCGAACCAGTAGGCGCGGCGGTCAGCCGCCGAGCAGGTCGGCCAGCGTCGGGCGGACCTGGAACATGGACGAAAAACCGGAGACTGAGAAGACTTCCTGGACCATGCCGGTCAGGCCGCAGAAGCGGATTTCCCCCTGGCGGGCCTTGAGCCGCTTGGCGGTGGCCAGGATGCTGCGCAACCCCGCGCTGCTCAGATATTCCACCCCGCCCAGGTCCACGGCCAGGAGCGTTTCCCCCTGATCGATGAATCGGCCGCATTCGGCCTCGAATTCCGGGGCCGAGGCCGCGTCCATGCGCCCCTTGGCCTTGATGACCACGGCCTTGCCTTGCTTGGCGCTTTCGAACTGCATTCCGTTCTCCTTGTCTGCGTTGGGCCTTGGGAAGCCGGAGGGCATCATAGCCGCGCGGCCTCCTTTCGCCAAGCCCCCAATTACTCGAAATCGGACGCCTCGAACCAGCAGCCGCGCACGTGGGAGCTGTAGCCCGGCCGGTAGTCCGGGGACTCGCTCCCGCCGTGGTGGAAGACGCAGAAGAAACGTCCGTCGGGCAGTTCGCACCACCCGGAGTAGCCGTAATCCGGCGGGGCCGCCTTGCGGTCGTTGGCCAGTTCCAGCACCCGGGTCTTGGCCAGGGCGTCGGGCAATCCCCGCTCCGCGTTCCAGTCCCAGGAATAGCTCCGGTCGTAGCGCGGTTCCGTGATGCGCAACCGCAGGCTTCGCCAGACGTGTTCCCCGCCGTTTTCCTCGGAGGCGTGGCGTGTGCCGAAGACCATGGGACGGGTGTCCACCGAGCGGGCGTCCACGGGCAGTTCCTGGCGCCGTCTGCCGTTGACGAAAAGGGAAACCGTGCCCGCCGCGTAGACCAGACGGATGTTCTGGAACCGGCCCCGGCGCAGGCGCACCGGCTCGGCGTCGGGCCTTTCGGCCACGATGCGGTCCGGGAAGATCTTCCACCAGACGCCGAAACGCAGGCCGCAGCCCTTGTCTTCTGCGGCCCGGCAGATCACACGCGCCTCCAGTTCGGCCATGGCTCGCGATGGGTCGGTCATGGGCCGCAGGGCGTAGCGCGCCGGAGCCTCGGGCCCGCTTTCGTTGCGGATGAGCAGCCCCTCCTCGGTGAGCGTCGGGTTGTCCGGAGAGGGCGTCAGGCCATGCACGGCGAAGTCCGAGAGAAGTTCTTCCGGTTCACCGATCCAGGCCGCCGTGCCGCCGTCCGGCCCCAGGTTGCGGTAGGTGACCAGCAGGCGGCCGCCGGAAGTCAGGCCCAGGGTGGGGCGATGGCCGATGAGCGGCGTGGGCCGCGGCTCGGACCAAGTGTCCCCCCCGTCCGGGGAGACGCAGACGTACATGGGCTCGTAGACGAAGCTGTTCTCGCGCATGAGCGCCAGGATGGCTCCCTCGGGCAGGCGGACCATGCTCGCTTCGCAGAGCATGAGGTTCGGGTCGCGGGCCAGGACCGTCCGGGGGGACCAGCTGCGGCCTCGATCCGTGGAGCGGTAGAGCATCTGCTCGATGAGCGGCTGGCGCGTCTGGGGCAGGGGAACGCCGCCGCGGGCCATGTGCCCCGTGAGCAGGAGGTTTTCGCTGTCCAGCTCCAGGATGCGGTCCAGCAGGCCGTGGGAAACCCCGGTCAGGGGTTGGGAGCACCATGCGCGGCCCTGGTTCGTGCTCCAGAAAAGTTGCGGCCCCGCGTCGTCTGAAAGTGTCAACTGGCCGCCGGAGAGCCGGGAGAAGCGCGGGCAGTGGCTGTTGTCCGCGCGCAACATGCGGGCCTCGGACCAGGATCGGCCGTCGTCGTCGCTTTCCTTGAGGAGCAGGCGGCGGCGCGCGCCCACGTGCTTGTCGAATTCGTTGTAGGCCACGAGCAGGCGGCCGTCGTCCGCGCGGCAGACGTCCGGGAAGCAGAGGTAGTGCCCTTGGCGGCGGTCGATCACCACATGGCGCTCAGGGCGCCGGGAGAGCGTGGGCACGGCGGCCTCCTCGCCTGGGGCTGTTTCGGGCGCGCCGGGGCGGCGCTACTCCTTGTCCCGGTCGTCGACGACCCGCTTGGTCTTGGAGAAGCTGCGCGGCAGGGTGCCCGGCGGCAGGATCTCCACCTCGCCGCGCACCAGGATCTGCCGCCGGATTTCGTCGGCCACGGCCTTGGCCAGGGCGGCGGATTCATCGGTCGCGCCGGGCAGGCGTTCCAGACGCACCTTCATGTGGTCCAGGCCCTCCTCGCGGCGCAGGCAGATCTGATATTCCGAGGAGAATTCCCGGAACTTCTCCAGCACCGCCGCGATCTGGCCGGGGTAGATGTTCACGCCCCGGAAGATGAACATGTCGTCGGAGCGGCCCTGGATACGGTCGTGGCGCGGCATGCACAGGCCGCAGGAACAGGCCCCGGGCAGGAGCCTGGTCAGGTCGCGGGTGCGGTAGCGGATGAGCGGCGAGGCCTCCTTGCGCAGGGAGGTGACGACCATCTCGCCCACCTGGCCGGGCTCCACCGGTTCGAGCGTGGCCGGGTCGAGGATTTCCACGACGTACAGGTCGGCCCAGTAGTGGATGCCGTTGCGGGCCTCGCATTCCAGGCCCGCCCCCGGGCCGTAGAGTTCGGTCATGCCGGAGATGTCGAAGCTGGCCTCCAGGCCCAGGGCGCGCTCGAACTGGCGGCGCATCTTGGGCGTGTGGGCCTCGGAGCCGAAGATGCAGCGCTTGAGCGCCAGCTTGTCACGCAGACCGTGGCGCTCCACCTCCTCGCCCATGAGCAGGGCCATGGAGGCCGTGGAACAGAGGCAGGTGGTCCGGAGGTCCACGAGCATCTGAAGCTGGATGTCCAGCATGCCGGGGCCCACGGGCACGGCCATGGCCCCGAAGTGCTCGCAGCCGAGCTGGAAGCCGACGCCGGCGGTCCACAGGCCGTAGCCGGTGCAGACCTGCACGCGGTCCTTGGTCGTCAGCCCGGCCAGCTCGTAGCAGCGGGCGAACATGTGCTTCCAGGTGTCCACGTCGTTCTGGGTGTAGGTGAGCACCTTGCGTTTGCCGGTGGTGCCGCTGGAGGCGTGGATGCGCACCACCTGCTCCTCGGGCACGGAGAGCAGCGGCAGGGGGTAGCCCGCCTGGAGATCCTGGGCCGTGGTGAAGGGCAGGGCGCGCAGGTCGTCCAGGCCCCTGAACGCGGCAGGGTCGACCCCGGCCTCCTTGAACTTCTTGCGGTAGTATGGGCTGCCCTTGGCCGCATGGGCCACGGTCCAGCGCAGGCCCTCGTCCTGGATGCGGGCGATCTGGTCAGGCTGAAGGTGGGGCAGAAAACGGTATTTCTTGGGCATGGGACGCGCGCTCCTTGGCGAGGGGCCTTGCCGGGCCCCGGGAATTGAGATACCCGCCTCTTCATGCAGCAAAAAGCGGCGCAGTTCAAGAGACATGGAGGGCCCCGGCCATGATCGCCGGAAGCTGGCTCTCCGTGGCCGCGGCGGCGCTCCTGGGCTTGGCCCTGGGCAGTTTCGCCGGTTGCGTCGCGCACCGCTGGCTGGCCGAGGTCTCGATCCTTTTTCCGACGCGTTCCTTCTGCGCGTCCTGCGGCCGGACCCTGACCTGGAGCGAGAACATTCCGGTGGTGAGCTACCTTCTCCAGCGCGGGCGCTGTCGGGGCTGCGGCGCGGCCATCGGCGCACGCACTCTGCTGATCGAGCTGGCCTGCGGCCTGTGGTTCGGAATCGTGGCCTGGCGCTTCGGCCCGTCCTGGGCCTTCGCGGTGTACGCGGCCTTCGGCTGGGCCTGCATCACGGCGGCGTTCATCGACCTGGACAGCTTCCTGCTGCCCGACTTCCTGACCCTTCCGGCGGCGGCCCTGGCCTATCCGGCCGCGGCTTGGCTCCTCGGCCGGGGCTGGCTGGAGCCGCTCATCGGGGCCCTGGCGGGCGCGGGGTTTCTCTGGATTCTGCGTTTCGCGCACATGCGCCTGCGCAAGGTCGAGGGCCTGGGCCTGGGGGACGTGAAGCTCATGCTCTCCATCGGCGCGTTGGTGGGGCCGATGGGTCTGCCCCTGGTCCTCGTCCTGGCCGGACTCACGGCCCTGGCGGCAAGCGTGTTCTATCTCCGCCGCCCGGACGCCGAAGGACTCAAAACGGCCGTGCCCTTCGGGCCGTTCCTGGCCCTGGGCGCGCTCATCCTGATCGTCTGGAAAGGCTAGCCCAGCCGCGTCTCCACCCTGGCCGCCTCCTCATCCTTGCCCTGGGCCAGCAGGGCCTGGGCAAGCGTCCGCCAGTACTCCTCATGGTCCGGGGTCAGGGCCGCGCTTTGGCGGGCCAGAACCTCGGCGATCTGGGGATCTTCGCCGGATTCCAGGTAGAGACGCGCCAGCAGGTGCATGGCCTGGGCGTCGTTGTGGTTGGCGTTGAGCGCCAAGTGCAAGTATTCGCGGGCGCGGTCGCGTTCGCCCCGGGCCAGACAGACCCGGGCCAGGTGGCGCAGGACCAGTTCCTGTCCGCCGGGCAGGTCGGCGGCCTGGGCGTAGAGCTTCTCGGCCTGGGCCAGTTTGTTTTCCCGTTCGGCCAGAGTGCCCAGGCGCACCAGGCTGAAGACGTGGCGCGGGTCCAGTTTGAGGCAGCGGCGGTAGGCCTCGCGGGCCTTGCGGGAGTCCCCCAGCCGCTGGCAGGCCCAGCCCAAGTTGTAGTGGGCCATGATGTCGCCCTTGTCCCGGGCGATGACCTGCTCGAAGTGACTCCGGGCCTGGTCGAAGCGGCCCAGCTGGGCCAGGCAGATGCCCAGGGAGTTGCGGGCCGTGACGTTGTTCTCGTCGGCCAGCAGGGCGCGCTTGAATTCGTCCACGGCCCCGAAGATGTCGCCATCCATGTAGAGCTTGTCGGCCGCGATGTTCAGGGACACGGAGTCGAACAGGGCGGCCCGGGGCGGGGGCAGGAGCAGGGCGTGGTCCAGGGCCTTGCGGGCGTTGTCCAGGATGTCCGCCCGGGAGAAATTGAGATAGGGGTGGCAGGCCGTGCCCACGGCCAGGTTCAGGGAGAGACGTTCGGCGGCCTGGGCGCAGAGCGCGCGCATGGCCGCCAAGACCTCGGCGGGGTCGCGGTCGGGCAGAAAGTAGGCCAACCCGCCCAGGCCGAAACGGCCACCCGCCGGTGAGCCTCCGAGGATTTCGGCGGCCAGCTCGGCGGTTTGGCGCACGAGCCCGTCCATATGCTTCTGGAAATTGGGCGAACGGTCGCCGGGCTGATCCTGGATGCGCGCCAGGGCCAGACAGAAATGCTCGGGCTTCAGCCGGGCGCGGGCGAAAAATGTCAGGAAGTCGCGGTAGGAGTAGAGTCCGGTGAGCATGTCCCTCTGCGCGGTCGTGCCGTCGGCGGCGGTTTCGTTTTCGAAGAAGCTTTCGCTGTCCTGGATGAGGGTCAGGCGGTCGCCCGCCTCCACGGTCCAGGACGGGTCCGAGGTGTGCAGCACCTCGGCGAAGCTCATCTCGTCCTGCACCACGGTGAGCACCACCTCGCCCTTGTACAGCGTGGGATAGCGGCCCAGCAGACGGTCGTCCTCGCTGAGCCGGGCCTCGACGGTCTTCTGGTACTTTGGGGACCAGACCAGGAAGCGCTGTCCTTCCTGGGCGTCCACGGAGCGACCCAGGCTGGTTGAGAGGCGGTTCATGGGCAGGATCTCCAGCACACGGCCGCCGGCCTTGAGCACGTCGGCGTAGGCGAAGACCCGGTCGCGGCCGTGGTCCTTGGCCGTGGCCACGGCCTTGCGCGCCTTGCGGAGGAGGATGCGGGCCTGCTCGGCGTCGGAGCGCTTGAGCTGGGCCCCGGAAAGTCCCTGGGGGTAGTTGATGGCGCCCAGGCTGGCCGAAACCTGCAGGCGGTCGCCGGAGAGGTCGTCGGTCACGGACAGCTTGCCGACCTCTTCGCGGATCACTTCGGCCAGTTGGAAGCAGACCCGGGGCGTGGCGTCGGGCAGGAGCAGGGCGAAGGCGTCGTCCTGGAGCCTCGCCGCCACCACGTGCTTGGGGCAGACCCGGGCGAGGACCGCGCCGACCTCGGCCACCATGCGGTCGCCGGTGGCGTAGCCGTAATTCTCGTTGATGCGCTGGAAGCAGTCCAGGTCCATGAGCACGAGGCCCAGGCAACCGGAGAAGCTCGGCAGGTCGGCGTCCAGGCGCTGGCCCGAGGCGGGCATGAGGCAGCTTTTGATGCGCCCGATCTCCAGGATCAGATTCTGCTGGAAGCGCTGGCGGTTGGCCAGCCCGGTGAGCGGGTCGGTGATGCCCTGCTTGTAGAGCCGCAGCCGTTCGAGCACCGAGGAGGCCAGGGCCTGGAGATAGCGCAGGGAGGACTTGGGCGCGGCCAGCTTCACCCCTCGGGCCATGAACCAGGCCAGCAGCCGTCCCCGCAGGACCAGGGGCAGCAGCAGTTCGCCGTCGGCCGCGCGGTACTCGGGCTCGAAGACGCCTGCCTCCTCTCCCTGCCGGGGGAAGAAGAGGCTGTAGGAAGTGAAGGGAAGGAACCGGCGCAGGGCGTCCTTCAGCGCGTGCTCGTATTCCACGAGATCGCGCCGGTCCAGGAGCAGGGGGCCGTCGGCGAAGGGGTCTTTATGGGCGTGCATAACCCGTGTCTTTATCTTGACAAACCCGTTTGCTCAAGAGGATTCAGGGGCTCCTCGCGCGGTGGTGTGGACAAGGCCGCCAAAAGGGGTTAGCTGCTGGCCCAGTTATGAACATCATCAATGATCCCCTCGCGCTCCAGCGGACCTGTCTGAATTGGCGGTCCGAGGGGCTTGTCGTCGGCCTGGTTCCCACCATGGGCTATTTCCATGCCGGGCACCTCTCACTTATGGACTACGCCCGGTCCCGCGCGGACCGGCTGGTGGTCTCCCTGTTCGTCAACCCCACGCAGTTCGGCCCCAACGAGGATCTGTCGCGTTATCCGCGCGATCCCGAGCGTGACGCGGCCCTGGCCCGTGAGCACGGCGTCGATCTGCTCTTCACCCCCGAGCCCGGGGTCATGTACGCCCCGGACCACGCCACCTGGGTCGAGGTGCCGACCTTGGCCCGGGGCCTGTGCGCGGCCTCGCGGCCGGTGCACTTCCGGGGCGTGGCCACGGTGGTGAGCAAGCTTTTCCTGCTGACCCTGCCGGGATTCGCCGTGTTCGGCGAGAAGGACTTCCAACAGTTGGCCCTGATCCGGCGCATGGTCCGCGATCTGAATTTCCCACTGGAGGTGGTCGGGCGGCCCATCGTGCGCGAAGCCGACGGCTTGGCCCTGAGTTCGCGCAACGTCAATCTCACGCCCGAGGAACGCCGGGCTGCGCCGGCCATCCGCCAGGGCCTGCTGGCTGCGGCCGATTGGGTGCGCGGCGGAGTGCGGACCTCCGGCGAATTGACGACCCGGTTGCGGGCCTTCTACGCCGAGCGGCTGCCCATGTCCCGACTGGACTACGCCGAGATCGTGGACCCCGATTCCATGGAGCCCCTGGCGGAAATCCCCGGACGGGCGCTGCTCGCCGTGGCCTTGCATATGAGCAGGGCCCGCCTTATAGACAATATTCTTCTGGGAGATTAAGTTCAGATGTCTTCCCGATGCTTTTTGAGCGGCAAGATCCACGGCGCGGTGATAACCGAGGCCAACGTGGAGTACAGGGGCAGCTTGTCCGTGGACCCGGAACTCTTGCGGGCCTCGGGCATCCTGCCCTTCGAGCGCATCGACGTGTACAATGTGGATAACGGGGAGCGTCTGACCACCTACGCCATCCCCGGAGGGCCGGGCGAGATCTGCCTGAACGGGGCGGCCGCCCGCAAGGGGCGGGTGGGCCAGCGCGTCATCGTGGCGTCGTACGTCTGGCTGACCCGTGAGGAAATGGACGGATTCCGGCCGAAAACGGTTCTTGTGGACCGCGGCAACCGCGTGACCGAAATCCTCGAGGGGCACATCGGTGAAGTCCCCGAGGAGAGCAATTCCCTCAAGGAGGAACCCGCATGATCAGACCCAAGGGCAAATACCTGTTCACCTCCGAGTCCGTGACCGAGGGGCACCCGGACAAGGTGGCCGACAAGATTTCCGACTCGGTCCTGGACGCCATCCTGGCCCAGGACCCCGACGCCCACGTGGCCTGCGAGACCCTGGTGACCACCGGCATGGCCTTCATCGCCGGCGAGATCAGCACCAAGGCCTACGCCGACCTGCCGCAGATCGTGCGCGAGACGGTCAAGGACATCGGCTACACGAGTTCGGAGATGGGCTTCGACGCGGAAACCTGCGCGGTCATCTCCTCCATCGACAAGCAGTCCGTGGACATCGCCCAGGGCGTGAGCCGCCAGAAGCCCGAGGAGCAGGGCGCGGGCGACCAGGGCATGATGTTCGGCTTCGCCACCACCGAGACGGACGCTCTCATGCCCATGCCCATCTACCTGGCCCACAAGCTTTCCCGGCGTCTGACCTATGTGCGCAAGGAGGGCATTCTCGATTTCCTGCGTCCCGACGGCAAGACCCAGGTGGCCGTGCAGTACGAGGACGGCAAGCCGGTGCGCATCGACAACGTGGTGGTCTCGGCCCAGCACGACAAGCACATCGCCCACGCCGACCTGGTGGAGGCCATCAAGAAGGAAGTCATCTTCCATACGCTGCCGCAGAACCTGATCGACGACAAGCTGAAGATCTACGTGAACCCCACCGGCCGCTTCGTCATCGGCGGTCCCGTGGGCGATTGCGGCCTCACCGGCCGCAAGATCATCCAGGACACTTACGGCGGCGCGGGCGCCCACGGCGGCGGCGCGTTCTCCGGCAAGGATCCCTCCAAGGTGGACCGCTCCGGCGCGTACATGGCCCGTTATGTGGCCAAGAACGTCGTGGCCGCCGGGCTGGCCGAGGTGGCCGAGGTTCAGATCGCCTACGCCATCGGCATGGCCGAGCCCGTGTCCGTGCTCTGCACCTCCCACGGCACCGGGCCGGTGTCCGACGACGTGCTGACCAAGGCCGTGCGCGAGGTTTTCGACCTCCGCCCGTACTACATCATCCAGCGCCTGAACCTGAAGCGGCCCATCTACCGTGAAACCACCAACTACGGCCACTTCGGCCGTGAGCGGCCGGAGTTCATCTGGGAGCAGACCGACGCGGCGGCCGATCTGCGCACCGCCTGCAAGTTGTAACCGGCTGATCGAAGCGATGAACCAAAAGGCGGGGGCGACCCCGCCTTTTTTCATGCCCTCCCCGGACGCGAAAAAAAGGGCGGCCGGAGCCGCCCATTCGTTGTCCGGATCAGGGAGTTAGAGGATGCCGTCCTCGCCGGTGCGGATGCGCAGAGCCCGGGCCAGATCCAGGACGAAGATCACGCCGTCGCCCTCCTTGCCGGTCTGGCCACCCTTCATGACGGCCTCGATGGCCTTGTCCTGGAAGTCGTCGTTGACGCCGATCTCCAAGCGCACCTTCTTGAGCAGGTTCACTTCCATGACGACGCCGCGGTAAGTCTCGGTGAATCCCTTCTGGCGCCCGGCTCCCAACACGTTGGTCACGGAGAGGGAGTAGATTTCCTTGGCGTACAGTTCCTGCTTGACCGCGTTCAGGCGATCGGGCCGGATGTAGGCGATGATGAGCTTCATTGGTGTTTTCCTCCTTGTATTGCGGGCTTCCGGCTACTCGGTGGTGAAGATCTGGAAGCCGCTGTAAGCTTCCTGGCCGTGTTCGGTGATGTCCAGGCCCTTGATCTCCTCCTCGGCGGGCACGCGGATGCCGACCGTCAGCTTGAGGATGGTGAAGACCACCAAGCCGGAGCCGAAGGCCCAGGCGAACACGCTGCCCACGCCGAGGGCCTGGCTCACGAACTGGGTCAGGCCGCCGCCGTAGAACAGTCCCGCGATCCCGCCGTAGTCCGGACTGGCGAACAGGCCCACGCAGAGCGTGCCGAGCGCGCCGCAGACGCCGTGTACGGAGATGGCGCCCACCGGGTCGTCGATCTTGAGCACCTTGTCGATGAAGTCCACGGAGAGGACCACCACCACGCCCGCGATGAGGCCGATGATCATGGCCCCGTCCGGGCTCACGTTGGCGCAGCCGGCGGTGATGGCCACCAGCCCGGCCAGTGCGCCGTTGAAGCTCATGGACACGTCCGGCTTGCCGTAGCGCACCCAGGCGGTGAGCATGGCGCCGAGAGCGCCGGTGCAGGCGGCCAGGTTGGTGGTCACGGCGATGAGGGCGATGTTGGCCTGGGCGGCCACGGTGCTGCCCGGGTTGAAGCCGAACCAGCCGAACCAGAGGATGAACACGCCTAGGGCCACCAAGGCCATGTTGTGGCCGGGAATGGCGCGGGACTTGCCGTCCGGTGTGTACTTGCCGATGCGCGGGCCCATGAGCAGGGCCCCGGCCAGGGCGACCCAGCCGCCCACGGAGTGGACAACGGTGGAGCCGGCGAAGTCGATCACGGGCGCGTCGAGCTTGGAGAGCCAGCCGCCGCCCCAGATCCAGTGGCCGGAGATGGGGTAGATCAGGCCGGTGATGACCACGGACAGAATGAGGTAGGAGATGAACTTGGTGCGTTCGGCGATGGCCCCGGACACGATGGTCGTCGCCGTGGCCGCGAAGACGCACTGGAAAAACCAGAAGGTGAAACCCCAGAGCCCTTCGGGAGTGGCCGGGGTCCATTCGGAGAGGTTGAAGTTGGAGAGGCCGAAGAGTCCGGCGTGATCCGCGCCCATCATCAGCCCGAATCCGATGATGTAGAAGGTCACGGAACCGGCGGCGAAGTCGAACATGTTCTTCATGAGAATGTTGCCGGCGTTCTTGGCTCGGGTCAGACCGACCTCGACCATGGCGAAGCCCGCCTGCATGAACATGACCAGGATCGCGGCGATCAGGGTCCACATGATGTTGGCGTTGGTCTGCGTGAGATACTCCACGGCGGCTTCAGCTGCCGAGGCGGCCTCGGCGGGCTGGTCCTGGGCCAGGGCCAGGGCGGGAGCCAGGGCGAGACCGAAGAGGGCCGCCCCCCCGAGGGCCCCTCTCAGGCATGATCCGGTGGACGACTTGATGAACGACATACGTTTCCTCCTTGAAAGGTGCGGGATGGTTGGGCTGGGGGAAAGCAATCGCCGGGCCAATGCTGTATTTGTTTGAATTAATTGATCTAAACTTATAAACACCCGCCTAGAGCATTCAAAAATGTAAAAATAATAACAATCGTGTTAGGCTTTATATTAAATAAATGCTAAAAATGTAAAAAAATAATGAAACAATTTCTGTTGTGAGGCGATGGGGGTCGATAAAAGGCAAAAAAGTATGAATACAATATTTTTTCGATGGACTTTGAGAAAAGTGTTGACACCCCGCCCGGAGCTGGGATAGCCCATTGCGTATGAACTTCTCCAAGCCGCAAGCCAACAGCTTTTTTACCTATTGGTATTATTGGCGCACCCGCGCTTGCGGTCACGGGAGAGGTGCACTGTAGACAAGGGTTTTCTACAGACAACCAAGCCTCTTCAGACAGGGCCGCGGGCGCAAGCCGGCGGCCCTTTTTTGTTCGGCCGCCGGGGCTCCCGCTCCCGAAAGGGGCGAGAAACAGGAGGGACAGGGGTATGCATCTGGGCAAATCCATCCGATTGGAACGCATTTTCGACCGTGAGACCCAACGGACCATCGTGGTGCCCATGGATCACGGCGTCACCGTGGGCCCCATCAAGGGCCTGGTGGACATGCGCTCGGCCGTCTCGGCCGTGGCCGACGGCGGGGCCAACGCCGTGCTCATGCACAAAGGCCTGGTCCGTTGCGGCCACCGCAACCGCGGCCGCGATATCGGCCTCATCGTGCACATCTCCGCCAGCACCACGCTTTCGCCTTTCCCCAACGCCAAGGCCCTCTGCGCCAGCGTGGAGGACGCAATCCGCCTGGGCGCGGACGGCGTGTCCGTGCACGTGAACCTGGGTGACGAGACCGAGCCGACCATGCTCCACGACCTGGGCATGATCGCCTCCCGGGCCAACGAGTGGGGCATTCCCCTGCTGGCCATGGTCTACGCCCGGGGACCGAAGATCACCGACGAGTTCGACCCCGAGGTGGTGGCCCACTGCGCCCGCGTGGGCATGGAGCTGGGCGCGGACGTGGTCAAGGTGCCCTACACCGGCGACCCCGAAACCTTCTCCCGGGTGGTGGCCTCCTGCTGCATCCCGGTGGTCATCGCGGGCGGTCCCAAGCTCGACAGCACCCGCTCTTTCCTCGAGATGGTCCGCGACTCCGTGGCAGCGGGCGGCGCCGGACTCTCGGTGGGCCGCAACGTCTTCCAGCACAAGGATCCGGGAGCCTTGACCCGCGCGCTGCGCGGCGTGGTCCACGAGAACATGCCCGTGGACGAGGCCCTGGCCATCGCGGGCGAGGCGTAGCATGAAAACCATCGTCTTCAAGGCCCTGCCGTTCGACAAGACGCTGCTGACCCTGGCCCTGGAGTCCGGCGTGGACGCGGTGCTCGCCGGCGCCGACAAGGTCGAGGACGTGCGCGCCCTGGGCCGTGTGCGGGTGCTGACGCCCGAGGAGCTGCCCTCCCTGGCGCTCGACTCCAAGACCGACGAGGAGGAGGCCGTGCGCCGCCTCAAGGCCGGAGAGCAGTTGGCCCTGGCCAAGGGCTGGGAGATCATCCCCGTGGAGAACATCCTGGCCCAGGTTCCGGACGTGGCCCTGGAGGTGGAGTCCCTGGACCGGGCGCGGCTGGCCGCCGGCATCCTGGAGCGCGGCGCGGACGTGCTCGTGGTCCTGCCCGAGGCGGCCAAGGAGCTGAAGGCCATCGTGCGCGAGGTCAAACTGTCCCAGGGCACGATCCCCTTGGTTCCGGCCGTGGTCACGGAGATTCGTCACGCCGGGCTCGGCCACCGGGTCTGCGTGGACACCATCTCCATGCTGAAGCGGGGTCAGGGCATGCTGGTGGGCGACTCCAGCGCCTTCACCTTCCTGGTGCATGCCGAGACCGAATCCAACCCCTACGTGGCGGCCCGGCCCTTCCGGGTCAACGCCGGGGCCGTGCATGCCTATTGCTCCCTGCCCGGGGACAAGACCTGCTACCTGGAGGAGCTTGCCGCCGGGCGCGACGTGCTCGTGGTGGACGCCTCGGGCGAGACGAGCATCGCCACCGTGGGACGCCTCAAGGTCGAGGTCCGGCCCATGCTGCTCATCACGGCCAAGGCCGGGGAGCGGACCGGGCACGTCTTTCTGCAGAACGCCGAGACCATCCGCTTGACCAAGCCCGGCGGCGAGCCCGTGAGCGTGGTCACGTTGCGCGAGGGCGACGAGGTGCTCGTGCGCACGGACGAGGCGGGACGGCATTTCGGCATGCGCATCCGCGAAGACATCAAGGAAGGCTGACATGGACCAGGCCACGGACAAGAACGCCGGCGGACTGGCCGACCTGCGCGAACGCATCGACGCCCTGGACGGGCGGATAGTGGACCTGCTCAACCAGCGGGCGGCCATCAGCTTGGCCGTGGGCCGCGTCAAGTCCGACGCCCAGGAGCAGATATTCAAGCCCTTCCGCGAGAAGGATCTCTTGACCCGTCTGGTGCGCGACAATCCCGGGCCGCTGCCCGAAAAGCACCTGCGGGCCATCTATCGCGAAATTCTTTCCTCCTCGCGGACCCTGCAACGCCCCGAGCGGGTGGTCTTCCTCGGACCCGAGGGCACGTTTTCGCACCTGGCCGCCCAGGAATACCTGGGACATTCGGCCCAGCTCACACCCAAGACCACGTTCGAGGAAGTCTTCCGGGCCGTGAGCGAGGGCGCGGCCGAGTTGGGCGTCATCCCCCTGGAGAACTCGCTCCAGGGCACCGTTGGCCAGAACGTGGACCTGTTCATGCAGTACCCGGTCCACATCCAGGCCGAGCTGTATTGCCGCATCAGCCATTCCCTCATGAGTCGGGCCGTTTCCCTGGACAAGGTCACCAGCGTCTCCTCGCATCCCAAGGCCCTGGAGCAATGCATGCATTGGCTCACCGAGCATCTGCCCAAGGCCCGCCTCGTGCCCGAGAACAGCACGGCGGCCGCCGCCGAACAGGCCGCCCGCGACGACTCCGGCGCGGCCGTGGTGGGCAGCGCCCAACTGGCCGCCATGCACGGACTGAACGTCCTGGCCGAGCACATCGAGGACCTGCCCGACAACTGGACGCGCTTCCTGGTCATCGGCAGCGCCCCGAGCCAGGGCGGCAACCGCGACAAGACCTCGATCCTGTTCACCACCCCGGACCGTCCCGGGGCCCTGGCCGAGGTGCTCAACACCCTGGCCGTGCGCGGCATCAACCTGACCAAGCTGGAATCTCGGCCATTCCGGGGCGAACGCTGGAAGTACGTGTTCTTCGCCGACGTGGAATGCGACCTGTCCAAGGCCGAGTACGACTCCGTGCTTGCCCAGCTGCGCGACAAGTGTCACACTCTGCGGGTTCTCGGTTCCTATCCGGCCGGGCCCCATCTCGAAACCATGGGCTAGGGGGGGAGATGCGCGACGTCACCGTCCAGGCTCCGGCCTCCAAGTCCATGTCCCACCGAGCGCTCATCGCGGCGGCGCTGGCCCCGGGCGAATCCCTGGTGAGCGGCCTGCTCGACAGTCAGGATATCCGCCGCACCCGGGCCTGTCTCGCGGCCTGCGGCGCGACCTTCGAGGAACGCGCCGGCGGCTTGGCCGTGCGCGGCCTGCCCGACGGCCCCCGGGGCGGCACGGCCGACAGCCCCGCGGACATGAACGTGGGCGAGTCCGGCACCACCTGTCGCCTCCTCGCCGGAGTCCTGGCCGCGGGCAAGGGTTTCTTCCGCGTGCATGGCGAGGGCCGCATGCACGATCGGCCCATCGGCGAGGTCTTCCGGGCCCTTGCCGGTCAGAACGTGAGTGTGCGCTACGAGCGGAAGGAGGGCTATCCGCCCCTGGTGCTCGGCACGGACGGCCTGCCCGGCGGCGCTTTGTCCATCTCCCTGGAGGAGAGCAGCCAGTATCTTTCCGGCCTGCTCCTGGCCGCGCCCCTGGCCAAGGCTCCCTGCCTGCTGGGCGTGATCGGGAGCAAGGTCGTGTCCTGGCCTTATGTTGCCCTGACCCTCCAGGCCATGGAGGACTTCGGGGTTCCGGCGGAGATCGAGCTTCTGACGAACGGGGCCTGGATTCCGGCGGCCCACGGTCGGCCGGTCTCGGCCGAACCGGGGAAAATCCGCTTCCAGGTTCGGCCGGGAACCTACCGCGCGCGTTCCTACGCCGTGGAGGGCGACTGGAGCAACGCCTCCTACTTCCTGGCCGCCGGGGCCCTGGGGCCCAACGCGGTGCGCGTTGCGGGGCTGCGGCCGGACTCGCTCCAGGGCGACCGGGCCATCCTGGACATCCTGGCCCGCATGGGCGCCCGGGTGTCCTGGGACGGCGGCGCGGCGCTCGTGGCCCCGGCCGAGGGCGGGCTGCGCGGAGCGGATCTGGACATGGGCCAGTGCCCGGACCTGGTGCCCACCGTGGCCGTGGCGGCGTCCATGGCCCGGGGCGCGACCACCATCCGCAACGTGGCCCATCTGCGCATCAAGGAGTCCGACCGCTTGGCCGCCCTGGCCACGGAAATCACCCGCGCGGGCGGCGGCGCGGAACTCCTGTCCGACGGCATCCGCGTCACGCCCGGCGCGCTCGCGTCCGGACGTGAGGTCTCTTTCCTCACTTACGGCGACCACCGCATGGCCATGAGCCTCTCGCTTTACGCCCTGGGTGGAATCCGTTCCGTGCTGGACAATCCGGGCTGCGTGGCCAAATCCTTCCCCGGCTTCTTTGGACAGTGGGAGCCGGTGGTGGCAGCCGCCAGGGAGGTTGGCCGTGACTAGGGAAATCCGCAGTCTGGCCCTGATCGGGGCCAGCGGGCAGATGGGCGGGCTGTTCGCGGCCGGGGCTCGCGACGCCGGGATGGACGTGCGGCCACTGGGCCGTCCGCTGACCCCGGACCGGGTGCGCGCGGCCGTGCGCGGCGTGGACCTCGTGCTTCTCTCCGTGCCCATCAACCGAATGAACGCGACCCTGGACGCGGTGGTCCCGGAGATGGACCAGGAGACGATCCTGGCCGACCTCTGCTCGGTCAAGGTCCAGCCCCTGAAGCAGATGCTGGAGGCCCATCGCGGGCCGGTGGTGGGAACCCATCCCCTGTTCGGTCCGGTGCTGCCCGAGGGCTTCGAGCCCCGGGTGGCCGTGGTCCGGGGGCGCGGCGAGGGGGCGGCCGAGGCCGTCACGGCGTTCTTCCGGCGGCTGGGCCACGCGCCCTTCGACTGCACCGCCGAGGAGCATGACCGGGCCCTATCCGTGATCCAGGGGCTCAACTTCACCACCACGGTGGCCTACCTGGCGGTGCTGCGCGAGGTGGACCCGGACCGCCGCTTCCTGACGCCTTCGCTGCGGCGGCGTCTGGACTCGGCACGCAAGATGCTCACCGAAGACCGGGAGCTGTTCGGCGTCATCGCCGAGTCCAATCCCTTCAGCCAGGAAGCGGTGCGCCGCTTCCGCACGTTTCTCTCCCTGGCGGCGGGGGGCGATCTCGATCTGCTGGCCGACCAGGCCGGTTGGTGGTGGCGTGGTACAATGGAAGCGGGGCGAGAGTAAGCGAACACTTACACGGCAATGGAATACAGGCCGCGCCCCGCAAGGGACGCGGCTTTTTTTTCAGCGAACCGGAGGACACATGGAGAGCATCCGTTTACGACAGCATGGGCAATGGCTCCCGGCGGACGTGCAGACCCCCATCAGCCTCTATCTGAGTCTGGTGGGCGACCGGCCCGGGATTCTGCTGGAGAGCGCCGAGGTGGACGGGCGGCTGGGCCGCTTCAGCCTCATGGCCTGGGATTTCCGCCTGCGCCTGGCTCCCCGGGACGGACGGCTGGCCCTGGAGATCGGCGATCCCCGTCTGGAGGGCCTGCGTGACCTGGAGGGCCTGCCCTACCTGGAGGGCGTGCGCCGAGCCATGTCGCGCCTGGTTCTGCTGTCGGACGAGTCCGTTGGCGAACTCCCGGCCCTGACCCGGGGACTGTACGGCTACTTCGGCTACAACACGGCGGGCATGTTCGAGCCCGCCCTGGCCGGGTCCGTGCCTCCGGTCGAGGCCGAGGCCTGCCTCGTGCTGGCCGGGCGGGTGGTGCTCTTCGATCATCTGCGCCATCGTTGCTGTTTCCTGAGCCTGGACGAGGGCGCCCGGCCGGAGGCGTTGCCCGTGAGCCTGGAGAACGGCCTCGGCGGCTGCCCCGACGAGCCGGAAGCCGCGCCGGGACGTGAGGAGTACTGCGCGGCCGTGCGCCGGGCCAAGGAGCTCATCACCGAGGGCGAGGGCATCCAGATCGTGCTCTCCACCCGCTTCTCCGTGCCCGCGCGCGAGGACGGCTTCTCCATCTACCGCCGCCTGCGCCAAGCCAATCCCTCGCCGTTCATGTTCTTCATGCGCTTTCCCGAGGTGGTTCTTCTGGGCTCCTCGCCGGAAATGATGGTACGCTGCGAGAAGGGACGACTGGAGGTCCGGCCCATCGCCGGAACCCGGCCGCGTTCGGCGGACCCGGCGCGGGATGACGCATTGGCCGAAGAGATGCTGGCCGATCCCAAGGAGCGGGCCGAACACGTCATGCTCGTGGACCTGGGCCGCAACGACCTGGGCCGGATCGCCGCCCCGGGCACTGTGCGCGTCGAGCGTTTCATGCAGGTGGAGCGCTTCTCCCACGTCATGCACCTGACTTCCTACGTGGAGGCCCGGCTGCGGGACGGGCTGGACGCCCTGGACGTGCTCGCCTCCACCTTTCCGGCGGGCACGGTTTCCGGCGCGCCCAAGATCTGGGCCATGCGCACCATCGCGGCGATGGAGCGCCGTAATCGCGGACCCTACGCCGGGTGCATCGGCTGGCTCGGCCTGGACAAGGACGCGGTGAGCCTGGACACGGGCATCACCATCCGCAGCCTGTGGATCCGCGACGGCAAGGTCTGCTGGCAGGCCGGGGCCGGACTGGTCTACGACTCCGTGCCGGAAAAGGAATGGGAGGAGTGCAACAACAAGGCCCGGGTTCTGCGCGAGGTCATCCGGGGCAAGGAGGGCGGCGATGTTTTTGCTCATCGATAATTTCGACTCCTTCACCTTCAACCTCGTGCAGGCGTTTCAGCAGCAAGGGGCCGACCCCGTGGTGCTGCGCAACGACCGGCCCGAGCTGTTGGAACTGGCGGGGAGCGGCACGCTTTCCCGGGTCTGCATCTCGCCCGGGCCGAGCCGTCCGGAAAACGCCGGGTTCTGCCTGGAGTTCCTGGGCCGCCTGCCCGCGAGCGTGCCGGTGCTCGGCGTCTGCCTGGGCCACCAGATCCTGGGGCATTTCGCCGGGGCTCCGGTGGTGCGGGCCGAACGGATCATGCACGGCAAGACCTCCCTGGTGACTCACGACGGGGAAGGACTTTTCCGGGGCGTGCCCAACCCCCTGGAGGTTTGTCGCTACCATTCCCTGCTGGTCCTGGCCGAGCAGGCCCCGGAACGGGTGCGGATCACGGCCCGAGCGGACGAGAACGAGGTCATGGGGCTGGCCTATCTGGACCGGCCCTGGGCCGGGGTGCAGTTCCACCCCGAGTCCATCCTGACCCCCCAGGGGCCCATGCTCCTGGCCAACTTCCTGAATATCCCGGCCGCCGTGGCGGCCTGAGGAGGAACGCATGGAAGGTCTGCGCGACATCTTGGAATCCCTGGCCCTGGGCCGCGATCTGAGCGGGGAACAGACCACGCTGGTTTTCGACGCGCTCATGGGCGGACAGCTGACCCCCTCCCAGGCCGGAGCCCTGCTCATGGGGCTGCGGGCCAAGGGCGAGACGCCGATCGAACTGGCCGCGGCCGTGAGCGGGGCCCTACGCCACGCCAAACTGCTGGAGGGTCTTGCCGGGCCGTGCATCGACACCTGCGGCACGGGCGGCGACGGCACATGCAGCTTCAACTGCTCCACGGCCGTGGCCCTGTTTCTGGCCGACATGGGATATCAGGTGGTCAAACACGGCAACCGGGCAGTGTCCTCCTCCTGCGGCAGCGCCGACGCGGTGGAGGCCGTGGGCCTGCCCCTGCCCAAGGAGCCCGGAGAAGCCGCGGCGGAACTGGCCCGGCGCAACTTCGTCTTCCTCTTCGCGCCGTTCTACCACCCGGCTTTCGCCAACGTGGCCCCGACCCGTCGGGAACTGGGCATCCGCACCATGTTCAACTTCATGGGACCGCTGCTCAATCCGGCCCGGCCCACGCACCAGCTCCTTGGCGTGGGCGTGGCCGGAGCGTTGGACCTTATGGCCCAGGCCCTGGCCCTGACCGGAGTGGATGAGGCCCTGGTGGTTCACGGCTTCGGCGGCTTCGACGAGCTGACCACCTTCGGCCCGGCCCAGGTGCGGCGGGTGCGGCGGGGTCGGGCGGAGCCCCTGGTGATCGATCCACAGGTCCTGGGCCTGCCCCGGCACCGGCCCGAGGACGTGCGGGTGGACGGCAAGGACCAGGCCATCGCGGTGCTCAAGGATGTCCTTTCGGGGCGGGGAAATCCGGCCATGCGGGACATGACCGCCCTGAACCTGGCGGCCTGCCTTTCCCTGCTCACGGACAGCCCGCTGGGCGACTGCCTGCCTCGCGCGCGGGAGAAGGTCTCGGCCGGACTCTCCGGGGAGGTGCTCCATGCTTGAGCGTTTTCGCCAGGCCAAGCAGGCCGAGCTGGCCCGCTTGCGTTCGGCGGCCGAGGCCGGAGCCCTGCCCGAGCCCCTGGCCGGAGCGCGGCCCGGCTTCCAGGCGGCCTTGGCCGCCGGGGGGCCCTGCGCGGTCATCGCCGAGTACAAACGGGCCTCGCCCTCGCGGGGGACGATCAACCTCTCCCTGGAGCCAGGCGACGTGGCCCGGATGTATGCCCGGGCCGGGGCCTCGGCCCTGTCCGTGCTCACCGAGGAGGCCCATTTCCAGGGACGTCTGGAATACCTCGCGGCCATGAACGGCCCAGGGCTGCCGCTGTTGCGCAAGGACTTCCTCTTCCACCCGCTCCAGGTGCTGGAAACCGCGACCACCCCGGCCTCGGCCTTGTTGCTCATCGCGCGCATGTTCCGGGAGGCCCGTGAATTGCGCGATCTGCGGGAGATGACCGAGGGCCTGGGGCTGGAGGCCGTGGTCGAGGTCTTCGACGCGGCCGATCTGGAACTGGCCCGGGAGTCCGGGGCCGCGCTCATCCAGGTGAACAACCGCGACCTTGAGCGGCTCAGCGTGAGCCTGGACGTCTCGCGCGGCCTGGCCGGACAGCGCCGGGAGGGCGAGTTCTGGATCAGCGCCAGCGGCGTGGAGCGGCCGGAGCAGGTGCGCGAGCTGGCCTCCCTCGGTTTCGGGGCCGTGCTGGTGGGCACCTCGCTCATGTCCAGCGCGGACCCCGGCGCGACCCTGGCCGCCCTCGCGGCGGCGGGGAGGCGGCCGTGAGCGGCCCGCTGGTCAAGGTCTGCGGCATGACTCGCAGCGTGGATGTGCGCGCCTGCCGCGATCTCGGCGTGGACCTCATCGGCTTCATCTTCCACCCCAAGAGTCCCCGTTGCGTGGAGCCTTCCTTCGCGGCGGGCGTGCCCCGGGGCGGACCGCTCAAGGTCGGGGTCTTCGTGGACCAGAGCGCGGACGAGGTGAACCGGATCATGGACTTGGCCGGGCTGGACCTGGCCCAACTCCATGGCGGCCAGGATGCGGAGTTCTGCAGGGCCGTGGGACCGGAACGGGTGCTCAAGGCCCTCTGGCCCGAATCACTGGGCTCGGCCCGGGCCCTGGAGGCCGAGGCCGCCCGCTTCGCGGGCTGCTGCCGGGCCCTGCTTTTGGACGCCGGGAAGAGTGGCGGAGGGCATGGCCGTCCGATGGATTTTACGATTTTGCAACATGCTGATTTAAAAAAAGATTGGTTCCTTGCTGGTGGTCTCGGGCCGGAGACGCTTTCGGCCGCCCTGGCGGCCTGCTCGCCCTCGGGCCTGGACTGCAACTCCGGCGTGGAGGACGCGCCGGGGATCAAGAACCGGAACAAGATCGCGGCCGTGCTGCGGCTCGTCGGTCGCAACGTGTAACGACTGGGGATGAGGTCATGAAGAAAGGCTACTTCGGAGACTTCGGCGGGCAGTTCGTGCCTGAGCTGCTCATGCCGCCGCTGCTGGAACTGGAGACGGTCCTCAACGAGGTGGTGCGCACCGACGCGTTCCGCGACCGCCTGGCCGAGGAACTGCGGGACTACGTCGGCCGTCCCTCGGCCCTGACCCGCTGCCCCACGCTCTCGGAGCGCACGGGCGTGGACATCTGGCTCAAGCGCGAGGACCTGAACCACTCGGGTTCGCACAAGATCAACAACACCATCGGCCAGGGCCTGCTGACCAAGATGATCGGCAAGAAGGTGCTCATGGCCGAGACCGGCGCGGGCCAGCACGGCGTGGCCACGGCCACGGCCGCCGCCCGCTTCGGCCTGTCCTGCGTGGTCTTCATGGGTGCGCTGGACGTGGAGCGCCAGTCGCACAACGTGCACCGCATGAAGCTCCTGGGCGCCGAGGTGGTGGCCGTGGAGTCCGGCACGCGCACCCTCAAGGACGCCATCAACGCGGCCCTGCGCTACTGGATCGCGGAGCAGCGCTCGACGCACTACTGCTTCGGCACGGCCGCCGGGCCGCATCCCTTCCCGGAGTTGGTGCACGAGTTTCAGGCCGTGATCAGCCGCGAGGCCCGGGCCCAGTTCCTGGAGCGCGCCGGACGGCTGCCGCATGCCGTGGTGGCCTGCGTGGGCGGCGGCTCCAACGCCATCGGCATGTTCCACGAGTTCATTCCGGACCGTGAGGTGCGGCTCATCGGCGTGGAGGCCGGAGGCTCGGGTGAGCCTGGCTGCTTCAACTCCGCACCTCTCAACCTGGGCCGCCCCGGTGTGCTCCACGGCATGCACACCCAGCTGCTCCAGACCAAGGAGGGCCAGATTCTGCCCTCGCATTCCATCGCCCCGGGCCTGGACTATCCGGGCGTGGGACCGGAGCACTCGGCGCTCCAGGCCTCGGGCCGGGCCGAGTACGGCCTGGTCAACGACGCCCAGGCCCTGGCCGCGTTCCAGGCCCTGACCCTGAGCGAGGGCATCCTCCCGGCTTTGGAATCCTGCCACGCCCTGGCCTGGGTGCTGGAGAACGCCGCCGCCCTCAAGGGCCAGAGCGTCATCGTCTGCCTCTCCGGCAGAGGCGACAAGGACCTGGACATCGTGGAGCAGAACCTCGGCTGAAACCGGAACCATACGGAGACGCACCCATGAATTCGCTTCTCACCGAGAAAATCACGGCGGCCAAGGCCGCCGGACGGCTGGGCCTCATCCCCTTCCTGCCCGGAGGCTACCCGGACAAGGCGGGCTTCTGGGACGCCCTGGCGGCCCTGGACGCGGGCGGGGCCGACATCATCGAGATCGGCATGCCCTTCTCCGACCCCGTGGCCGACGGTCCCGTGGTCGAGGCGGCCTCGCTCCAGGCCCTGGAGCAGGGCGTGAACCTGACCTGGATTCTCTCCGGGCTGGCCGAGCAACGGTCCCGGCTGAGCGCGGGCATCGTGCTCATGGGCTACTTCAACCCCGTGCTCCAGTACGGCCTGGAGCGTTTCGCCGAAGACGCGGCCAAGGCCGGGGTCAACGGCCTGATTCTTGCCGACGTGCCCTTCGAGGAGGCCGGGGAAATCCGCGCCCTCCTGGCCGCCCGGAACATCGACCTCATCCCCTTGGTGGGCCTGAATACCTCCCGGGAACGCATGAAGCTCTATGCCGGGAACGCCCGGGGCTTCGTCTACTTCGTCTCGGTGCTGGGCACCACGGGCGAGCGGACCAGCCTGCCGGACGAGGTGCGCCAGGGCCTGGCCCTGGCCCGGGAGTGTTTCGACATTCCCCTGGCCCTGGGCTTCGGCATCAAGTCCCCGGAACAGCTCAAGGAGCTGAGCGGGCTGATCGACGCGGCCGTGTTCGGGTCGAGCCTCATCCGGCACCTGGACGCGGGTGGCGACTCGGCGGGCTTCATGGCCCGCTGGACGAAATAGCGGAGTCGGCTGCCCAGAAGTCGCGCCATGCGATTTTCAGAGACCGTCGATTTTGAATCAATTTGTTTATATTTCGGAATGTTTTGATGTCTTGCCGGAAATCGTTTCGAGATCAGCAAAAGGCGGATTCCCCTGAAGGGCACCCGCCTTTTGCATTTCTGGTCGAGCGGTTCAGGCCCCGGCAGCGGCGAAAGCCTTGCGCACCATGTCCTTGGCCTCGCCCTGGAGGCGCTTGAGGTGCTCAGGGCCGAGGAAGCTCTCGGCGTAGATCTTGTAGACGTCCTCGGTACCCGAGGGCCGGGCCGCGAACCAGCCGTTGTCCGTGGTCACCTTGAGCCCGCCGAAGGGCTTGCCGTTGCCCGGGGCCCGGGTGAGCCGCGAGCGGATGGGCTCCCCGGCCAGCTCCGAGGCCGCGACCATCTCCGGCGTCAGCGAGGCGAAGGCCGCCTTCTGCTCCGGGGTGCAGGCCACATCCATGCGCTCGTAGAGCGGCGCGCCCAGGTCGCGGGTCAGGTCGCCGTATATCTCGCCGGGGTCGCGGCCGGTGGCGGCGGTGATCTCCACGGCCAGGAGGTCCATGATGATGCCGTCCTTGTCCGTGGTCCAGACCGTGCCGTCCTTGCGCAGGAACGAAGCCCCGGCCGACTCCTCGCCCCCGAAGCCCAGGGAGCCGTCCAGCAATCCGTCCACGAACCACTTGAAGCCCACGGGCACTTCGCACAGGCTCCGGCCCAGGCGCGCGGCCACGCGGTCGATGAGCGAACTGGAGACCAGGGTCTTGCCCACGGCCGCCGTGGCGCTCCAACCGGTGCGGCCGCGGAAGAGGTAGTCCACGGCCACGGCCAGGTAGTGGTTGGGGTTGAGCAACCCCGAGCCGCGCGTGACGATGCCGTGGCGGTCGAAGTCCGGGTCGTTGCCGAAGGCCACGTCGAAGCGGTCGCGGTGGGCGATGAGCGAGGCCATGGCCTGGGGCGAGGAGCAGTCCATGCGGATCTTGCCGTCCTTGTCCACGGTCATGAAGGAGAAGGTCGGGTCCACGTTCCGATTGACCACCTCAAGCTTGAGCCCGTAGCGCTCCGCGATGGGATCCCAGAAGGCCACGCCCGAGCCGCCCAGGGGGTCCACGCCGATGGACAGGCCCGCCGAGGCCGCCGGGCCCAGGTCCAGAATGTTTCCCAGGTCGGCCACGTAGGGCCCGACATAATCATACTCACGCGTGGTCGCCGCCTTCAGGGCGCGGGCGAATGGCACACGCCGCACGCCCGCGAGCCCGCCGCGCAGCAGTTCGTTGGCCCGGTCCTGAATGGCCTTGGTGCTGGCCGCGTCGGCCGGTCCGCCCTCGGGCGGGTTGTACTTGAAGCCGCCGTCCTCGGGCGGGTTGTGCGAGGGAGTGATGACGATCCCGTCGGCCAGACCGGCGGTCCGGCCCCGGTTGTGGGTCAGGATGGCGTGAGAGATCACCGGTGTCGGGGTGTAGCCGCGCCCGGCCTGGATGCGCGTCTCCACGCCTCCGGCCGCCAGAACCTCCAGGGCGGTCATCAGCGCGGGCTCGGACAGGGCGTGGGTGTCCATGCCCAGGAACAGGGGGCCCGTGACGCCCCGGGCCGCGCGCTGCTCCACGATGGCCTGGGCGATGGCCAGGATGTGCGCCTCGTTGAAGGACTGGCGCAGGGACGAGCCCCGGTGGCCGGAGGTGCCGAAGGACACGGCGTGGGACGGCTCGGCCGGGTCCGGGGCCAGGGCATAGTAAGCCGCCACCAGACGGGGGATGTTGGCCAGCAGTTCGCGCGGGGCCGGTTTCCCGGCCAGGGGGTGCAGGGGCATGGAACCCTCCCTTTTGCCGGAGAATAGCAGGGAGCGGGGGGACGGACAAGGAGGCCTTGAGCCGGAACGCCTTTTGGGGCTAGGGTCGGGAGTGATGGAAAAGACGGACGACGTGCGCGTGGAATGTTCCGGCGATCTGGCCTCCCTGGTTCGGCGGCCCGGCGGCGGAATCGCGCGCTACACGCTGGAGCGCCGCGCCTCGGTCAAGGACGTGCTGGAGGCCCTGGGCGTGCCCCACACCGAGGTCTACGGGATCAAAGTGGATGGCGGGACCGTGGATTTCGGGCACGTCCTGGAGCCGGGCCAAATCGTGCGTGCTGAACCCGCCGCGCCGCCGGTGGACGTGACCGTGCCCACGCCGTTGCGGCCTCGCGCCCTGCCCGGACTGCGCTTTCTGGTGGATGAGAACGTGGCCAAGCTGGCGCCCCTGTTGCGGGCGCTGGGATTTGACGCGGTCCATGACCGCCGCTCGGGAGATGCGCGCATCGCCCGCCTGGCCGCCGACGAGGGCCGGGTTGTGCTTTCCCGGGACCGGGCCCTGCTCAAACGCTCCGCGATCACCTGGGGGCGCCTGATCCGGGCGGCCATGCCCCTGGAACAGCTGGTCGAGGTGCTCGACCTGTTCGGGGCGCGCAAGGCCCCCGCGCCCTTCAGCCGCTGCCTGCGCTGCAACGCGGAGTTGGCGGCGGTGGACAAGCGGGAGGTTCTGCACCGGCTGGAGCCGAAGACCCGCCTGTACTACGACGAGTTCCGCCTCTGCCCGGTCTGCCGCAGGATTTATTGGCGCGGTTCGCACCAGGAGCACATGCGCGGCTCCCTGCTGCGCGCGGGGGTGATCCTGGCTGACTGACGCCCGCCGCGCGCGGGGTTGAAAGCGCGCCCGGGCTGTATTAAGAATCGTGAAGATTATCCGCGCCCTGTCGCGCCGGGCCATCCCTCTGCCACCGGAGATCGTATGTCGGCCAGCTCCAAGACGGTCAAGGAATTCATCGCCAGGGCCAAGTCCTATATCCAGCGCAACGATTATCTTCGTACGCTCAAGGCCCTCTGCCAGGCCCTGGAGCTGCTCCAGGGCAGCCAGATCTTCGGCCGCGAACGCTTCGAGGTGAACGTGCTTCTGGACGAGGCTCTGCGCGACCTCTCCGGCATGAAGCAGATCAAGCGCGTCTTCCCCCAGGGAATCCACTACGAGAAGGGCCAGGAAAAGGCCCTCTGGCGTACGCTCACGCGCATGCACGACAAGCTCGAGGCGGCCATCGAGAAGGTCCGCGTGGAGAAGATCCGGGCCCAGAAGCTGGAACTGGACGAGATGCTCATGAAGGCCCAGGACTTCCTGTCCAAGAAGGAACCCCTGGAAGCGCGCAAGCTGTTCCGCAAGGCCTCCGAGTTGTACCCGGAGGAGAAGAACCTGCCCGTGGACATCGGCAACCGCCTGATGATGGCCGGGCTCTTCGTGGAGGCCCTGGAGTACTTCAAACGCGGCATGGAAGTCGACTCCTCCGATCCCCGGCCCTATCAGTTCTCGATCCTCTGCCACGAGGCGACGGGTGAGTTGGACAAGGCCGAGGAGGTTGTCAAGGAGACCTTGCGCCGCTTCGGCGGCAACGAGAGCATCTACCTGCGCATGGCCAAGTTGGCCCTGCAGAAGCGCCAATGGTCCGAGGCCTATGACGCCGTGGCCCAGGCGCTCCAACTCAATCCCACCAACCAGGAAGGCCTCAAGATTCTCAAGCAGGTGGGACCGCGCATCTTCGGCGCGGGCTTCGACCCTACCAAAAGCCTGCCCTCCAAGGCTCCGAAGGGCACCGGCGAAGACGCGGCCAAGGCCCCGACCCGGGCTCCGGGCGCACCCATCAAGCTCGATCTGTAGCCTCTTCCGCCTGACGGGAACGTCCGTCTGCAGGACTCATTTCCGTTCGCTTTTCCATTATCATTGTGTCTTTTCTTGAAAGTCTGCTACAGGAAAAGATGCGTTCCCGGATCGCGTCCGAGCGCCGGGAAGGGAGAGCGGATGACCGGATTGCCGGGCAAGTGGTTCCCCTGGGCGGCGGCGACCGTCCTGGTCGTGATCGCCGCCGCGGTCTGGCTGGGGCGGGGCGACTCCTCCCTGGACCGCGCGCGCGAGGCGGGCATGATTCACGTGGGCTACGCCGTGGAGGCGCCCTACGCCTTTCTTTCCTCCCATGGCGAGGTCACGGGTGAATCCCCGGAAGTGGCGCGGGTCATCGCTGGACGACTGGGCATCGGCCGCATCGAGTGGCGTCAGGCCGAATTCGGAGTGCTCATTGACGAATTGTTGAGCGGCCGGGTGGACGTGATCGCGGCGGGCATGTTCATCACCCCGGAACGAGCCCGGCGGGTGGCCTTTTCCGAGCCGACCTTCCATGTGCAACCCGCGCTGCTTGTTCCCCGGGGCAATCCGCGCGGCATCCATTCCTACTCCCAGGCCCTGGCAACGAAGGATGTCCGCGTGGCGGTGCTCTCCGGCGCGATCGAGGAATCCCTCCTCAAGGGGTTGGGCGCAAGGGAATCCCAACTGGCCTCGGTTCCCGACGCGCTCACCGGTAGGGTGGCCGTGGAGTCGGGCTATGCCGCCGGACTGGCCCTGTCCTCGCCCACGATCCACTGGATGGAACTGTGCGACGAGTTGGGCCGGACCGAGGCGGCGCAGCCGTTCACAGCGCCCGAGGCCTACCAAACCGCCGGATTGGGATACGGAGCCTTCGTCTTCCGCAAGGATGACCGGGCCTTGTTGGCGGCCTGGAATCGTGAGCTGAAGACCTTCGTCGGCGGCCCGGAGCACCGGACCCTGGTGTCCCGTTTCGGCTTCGGCGAGGCCGAACTTCCCGGGGCCACGACCACGGAGGATATCCTCGGGCGATGAGTGGGGCGATGTCATCGGCGTTCAGCGGGCACTTGCTGGCCCGCACACGGGCCTGGATATGGTCTTCCATCGCCTTGTCGGTCCTGGTCTGCGGTTCCATCGCCTGGCTCCATGGGCGACAGGGACGGGATATGGCCCGCGCGCTGGATGCCTTGGACAAGATCCGTATCGCCCGCGTGGAGCTGTCCAAGGGGTTTCTCTTCGCTTCCCTGGGAGACGACCCGAACCTTCCGTTCAGCCGGGAACAGGGACTGGCCCTGCTGCGCCAGGCCTTGCACGTTCTGGAGGAGGGCGGCGGGGCGCTCAAACCGGACGACCAGACCTCGGTGCATATCCTCAAGCGGAGCATGGACCGCTTCCAGGCCAGTTTGGAGAAATGGCGCGAGACGGGAGGCCGCACTCCGGAGGCGGAGACGGATCTGCGCATCGCCTTTCACGACCTGGAGCGGACGGCGAACCGGATGGACACGGCGAGCCGGGCCGAACTCAAACGACGCATGGCCCGCGCCGATTCAATGTTTCTGGTGGCTCTGGCTGTGGCGGCCGGACTTCTCCTGGCCGCGAGCTGGGCGGTGTTCCTCGTCCTGCGCGCCAGGGACCGAGCGGACGCCGCGCTCCAGGACAGTGAACGCCGCTTCCGGGCCACCTTCGAGCAGGCGGCGGTGGGCATCGCTCATGTTTCCCTGGAAGGCCGCTGGCTGCGGGTCAACGAGACGCTTTGCCGCATTACGGGGTATTCTCGCGAGGAACTGCTGGCGCGCAGCTTCCAGGACATCACGCATCCCGACGACTTGGACACGGATATGGAGCATGTGGCGCTGCTTCTGGAAGGCAGGATCAGCACCTACACCCTGGAGAAACGATACATCCGCAAGAGCGGCCGGACCGTCTGGGTGAACCTCACCGTGGCCCTTGCGCACGGCGATTCCGACGAGCCGCGCTATTTCATCTCGGCCGTCCAAGATATCGAGGCGCGCAAGCGGGCCGAGGAGGCCCTGCGCCGGAGCGAGGCCCGCTTCCGCCACCTCTTTGACGCGGTGGGAGCCATCGCCGTGCGCGGCTATGATGAAAACCTGCGGGTCGTGTACTGGAACGCGGCTGGGGAACAGCTTTACGGCTATTCCGCGGCCGAGGCGTTGGGCCAGACCCTGGGGGAGCTGCTCCAGCCGATCGGACCGGCGGCGCTGGACGCGGCCGCGGTGCGCCGCCGCATCGCCGCCGGGGAGCTCTTGCCATCGGGCGAACAGACCTTGCGCCGCAAGGACGGCGCCAGAGTGACCGTATTCACCAGCGCGGTGGCGCAGGACCGGGGCGAGGGCGGGTTCGACCTGTTCTGCCTGGACGTGGATCTCACCGAGCTGAACAAGGTCAAGGAGGAACTGATCCGCTCCAAGGAGGCGGCGGAGGCCGCCAGCACGGCCAAATCCCAGTTCCTGGCCACCATGAGCCACGAGATACGGACTCCGCTCAACGGCGTTCTCGGTATGCTCCAGCTGGCCCGGACAACGGAGCTGGACGGGGAACAACGGGAATATGTGGAAACCGCCATGACCTCCGCGCGGGGCTTGTTGCGACTGCTTTCGGACATCCTGGACATCTCGCGGATCGAATCCGGCCGCATGCCGCTGGAGGTTGCCGACTTCGACCTGGGCGAGGTGCTCCAGCCCATCGCCGCCGCATTCCAGCGCGAGGCCGAGATCAAGGGGCTGCGCTTCGCCTGCGTCGCCGATCCGGCGGGCGCGGCGCGGTTGGCGGGCGACGCCGGAAGAATCCGCCAGGTGCTCTACAACCTCGTCGGCAACGCCATCAAGTATACCGAGCGCGGCGAGGTTGAACTGGAGCTGTTCCTCCTGCCTTCGCGCACCGCTCCTGGAATCATGGACCTACATCTGTATGTGGCGGATACCGGCATCGGCATCCCCGCCGACCGCCTGCGGGACGTGTTCGAAATCTTCACCCAGGTGGACGGCTCCTTCGCCCGGCGTTTCGGCGGCGCGGGCCTGGGCCTGAGCATCGTCCGCCACCTGGTACGGCTCATGGACGGGGGCCTGAGCCTCTGCAGCGAGGAAGGCGTGGGCACCGAGGCGCACGTGATCCTTCCCTTGCCCCAGGCGTCCGCCTCCGCCGCGCAGGCGGACGCGGAGGAGGGCGAACACGCCCCGGTCGGCCCGGCCTGGCGCATCCTCGTGGTCGAGGACGACCGCGTCAACCTCCTCACCTCCACGAGTTTTCTGCGCAAGCAGGGGCATGACCCGACGGGCGTCTGCAATGGCCAGGAGGCTCTGGCCGCGCTGGAGCGGGAACGTTTCGACTGCGTGCTCATGGACGTCCAGATGCCGGTCATGGATGGCTTGGAGGCCACGCGTCGCATCCGCTCCTCTATCGGAGGAAACTTCGATCCGAAGATTCCGGTGGTGGCGCTCACGGCCTACGCCATGCCCAGCGACCGTGAGCTGTTTCTCAAGGCCGGGATGAACGATTACGTCTCCAAGCCCGTGGAGATGGATGACCTGCGGCGCGTCCTGGAGCGGGTCATGCGCCGCAGGCCCCGGCGGGGCTGATGGCATGAAAAAAGCCCCGGCCGGAGCCGGGGCTTTTCATTTTCAGCGTCTGATCGGAGGCTGGGGCTAGTACATGCCGCCCATGCCACCCATGCCGCCCATGCCGCCGGGCATGGCCGGAGCGGCGCTCTTGGGCTCCGGCTTCTCGGCGATGGCGCACTCGGTGGTCAGCAGCAGACCGGCCACGGAGGCGGCGTTCTGCAGGGCGATGCGGGTCACCTTCTTGGGGTCGATGACGCCGGCCTTGATGAGATCCTCGTACTCGGCGGTGGCGGCGTTGAAGCCGAAGCCGTCCTTGCCGCCCTCGCGGACCTTCTCCACGACCACGGAGCCTTCGAAACCGGCGTTGCCGGAGATCTGGCGCAGGGGCTCCTCGATGGCGCGGCGGATGATGGCCACGCCGGCGGCCTCGTCGTCGTCCACGGGCTTGACCTTGTCCAGCACCTTGGCGCAGCGGACCAGGGCCACGCCGCCGCCGGGCACGATGCCCTCCTCGACAGCCGCGCGGGTGGCGTTCAGGGCGTCCTCGACGCGGGCCTTCTTCTCCTTCATCTCGGTCTCGGTGGCCGCGCCGACGTTGATCACGGCAACGCCGCCCACGAGCTTGGCCAGGCGCTCCTGGAGCTTCTCGCGGTCGTAGTCGGAGCTGGTCTCCTTGATCTCGGCCTGGATCTGGGCCACGCGGGCCTTGATGTCGGCGTTCTTGCCGGCGCCGTCCACGATGGTGGTGTTTTCCTTGTCCACCACGATGCGCTTGGCCGTGCCGAGGTCGGAGAGGGTGATGTTCTCAAGCTTGATGCCCAGATCCTCGGAGACGACCTTGCCGCCGGTGAGGATGGCGATGTCCTGGAGCATGGCCTTGCGGCGGTCGCCGAAGCCCGGGGCCTTCACGGCCACCACGTTCAGGGTGCCGCGCAGCTTGTTGACCACCAGGGTGGCCAGGGCCTCGCCGTCCACGTCCTCGGCCACGATCATGAGCGGCTTGGACATCTTGGCGACCTGCTCGAGCACGGGCAGGAGATCCTTCATGTTGGAGACCTTCTTCTCGTTGATGAGAATGAGGCAGTTCTCCAGCTCGCAGGTCATCTTCTCGGGATTGGTGACGAAATAGGGGGAGAGGTAGCCGCGGTCGAACTGCATGCCTTCGACCACGTCCAGGGTGGTCTCCATGCTCTTGGCTTCCTCCACCGTGATGACGCCTTCCTTGCCGACCTTGTTCATGGCCTCGGCGATGATGGTGCCGATGGTGGCGTCGTTGTTGGCGGAGATGGTGCCGACCTGGGCGATTTCCTTCTGGTCGCGGGTGGGCTTGGCGACCTTGGTCAGCTCGGCGACGATGGCGTCCACGGCCTTGTCGATGCCGCGCTTGATGGCCATGGGGTTGCGGCCGGCGGCCACCAGCTTGACGCCCTCGCTGAACACGGCCTGCGCCAGAACCGTCGCCGTCGTGGTGCCGTCACCGGCCACGTCGGAGGTCTTGGAGGCGACTTCCTTGACCATCTGGGCGCCCATGTTCTCGAACTTGTCCTCAAGCTCGATTTCCTTGGCCACGGTCACGCCGTCCTTGGTGATGACCGGGGAGCCGAAGCTCTTCTCGATGACCACGTTGCGGCCCTTGGGGCCCAGGGTGACCTTCACGGCGTTGGCCAGCTTGTCCAGACCTTTTTTCAGCTTCTCGCGAGCCTTGGCGTCGAAGATGATTTCCTTGGCGGGCATATCGTCTCTCCTGTTGTGATGAAATGTTTCGGGTGGGGTGGAATCGGGCTCTACTTCTCGAAAACGGCCAGGATGTCGTCCTCACGCATGATGAGGTGTTCCTCGCCGTCGATCTTGATTTCGGTGCCGGCGTACTTGCTGAAGAGGACCACGTCGCCCTTCTTCACCGACATCTTCACTTCCTTGCCGTCCTCGTCGACCTTGCCGGGACCGGCGGCGATGACCTTGCCCTTCTGGGGCTTCTCCTGGGCGGTGTCGGGGATGATGATGCCTCCGGCGGTCTTCTCCTCCGTCTCCAGGCGCTTGACCAGGACGCGATCGTTGAGCGGTTTGAGCTTCATTCGAAATCCTCCGTGATCGATCATTTTTTTTGTATTGATCGGCGTCATTCGCCGAGGGCCGGGACGTCGACGGGGACGCCCCCTGAATTCCAGCGGGAAAATAATCACCCCCACCGGGGTGTCAACACTGCCCTGGGATTTTTTTTACCGTTTCCGCGCCCGGATGGGTCACCCCCAGGCCGCTCCCGCGCCCAATCCGGCCGCCGAACGCTCGTAGGAGTCGTTGCGCAGGATCTCCACGCCGTCGCGGCCGTAAAAAGCCGAAAGTTCGCCCAGCCGGGACAGGGCGGACTCGTCCAGTTGGCCGGGCAGCAGCCGCCAGGACCAGTTGCCGTTGGCCAGCCCCGGGGTGTTCATGCGTCCGCGTTCGTCCAGGGAGAGCAGATCCTGGGCCGTGACGATGGCGGTGTTCGCCGGACAGGACTGGGCCAGGCGGATGAGCGCCCAGGAGACGTCCTCCTCGCGGACTTCCGCGCCGAGGTAGCGCGCCAGCCGCGCCTTGTCGCCCGGTCCGGCGTCGGTGCGCAGCCAACCCCGGGCCGTGTTGTTGTCGTGGGTTCCCACGTAGACCACGCTGTTCTGTTCCTGGTTGTGCGGCGCGTCCGGGTTGTGGGCCAAGTCCGGGCCGAAGCAGAACTGGAGTATGTGCATGCCCGGGAATCCGAAGGAGTTCTTCAACTCCACCACGTCCGGGGTGATCACGCCCAGATCCTCGGCGATGATCGGAATCTCCCCGGCCTCCTCGCGCAGCCGTGAGAAGAGCGTTTCACCCGGGGCGAAGACCCATTTGCCGCGCACGGCGGTGGCCTCGGCCGCGTCGATCTCCCAGTAGGCCGCGAAGCCCCGGAAGTGGTCCAGGCGCACCCGACCGAAGAGCCCGAAGTTGTGCCGCAGCCGGGCGATCCACCAGGAGAAGCCCTGGGCCTCGGCGGTCCGCCAGTCGTAGACCGGGTTGCCCCAGCGCTGACCCGTGGCGCTGAAATAGTCCGGCGGCACCCCGGCCACCACCAGGGGGTCGCCCCGCTCGTCCAGGCGGAACAGCTCCTGGCGGCTCCAGACGTCCGCCGAGTCGTAGGTCACGTAGATCGGCGCGTCGCCGACGAGCTCCACTGAGAGTTCCCGGGCCCGATCCTTGAGCCGTCCCCACTGGCGGAAGAACTGTCTCTGGCAGAACTTTTCGAACAGGATGTCGCGGGCCAGTTCCTGGCCCCAATGGCGCAGGGCCTCCTCGCGCCGGGCGCGCAGATCTTCGGGCCAGAGGTTCCAGGCCGCGCCATTGAAACGGCGCTTGGCGGCCATGAACAGGGCGAAGTCGTTGAGCCAGTGGGCGTTGTCCTCCAGGAAGCGTTGGAACGCGGTATCGTCCAGGAGCCCGGCTTCGGCCCGTTCGAAGGCGCGCCAGAGCAGTCCCCGGCGAGCCAATGTGGCGGTTTCGAAGTCCGCGTGGGGCGTCGTCGGCAGGCGCGCGCCATCCAGCTCCTGGCCACTGAGCAGGCCATCCTCGCGCAGAAAGTCCGGGCTGATGAGCAGGGTGTGCCCGGCGAAGGCCGAATAGGAGGAGTAGGGCGAGTTGCCCAGGCCGGGTTCGGTTGGTCCCAGGGGCAGCATCTGCCAGTGGCGCTGGCCGCCGCGGGCCAGGAGATCCAGGAAGCGATGGGCCTCGGGCCCCATGTCGCCCACGCCGAAGGGCGAGGGCAGGGAGGTGAGATGCAGGAGAAGACCGCTGCCGCGAATCATGGGGGCCTCCTTGGCTCGGCATGTACATCATCCATTATGCCAAGTCCGGGGGGAGGCTGTAAAGCGCGGGCCGCGACGGGAAAACTCCTTGAAACAGTAACAGGTCCGTCACCCCGGGCCGCTTCCGCGATGGTAGTTTCCCCCAACCTCAAAAAAGGGGGATCGCATGGACGAGAACCGAACCGATCGACTCTTCGAGCTGCCCGCCCTGTTTCACGACCCCGTGCGCCGGGCCCTGTTCTCCTTCGTCAAGCGTCCCGTCTCGCGCATGCTGCGCCTGAAGACCTTGAACCGTCTCTACTCCGTGGCCGTGGACCCGGCCTGCTCCGCCGAGGACGCCCCTCGCTTCGTGAGCCGGGCCTTGGACACCCTGGGCGTGGTCCGCCGCGTGGGCCCCGCCGATCTGGCGCGCATCCCGGCGACCGGCCCGCTGGTGGTGGTGGCCAACCATCCCTACGGCGTGGTCGAGGGGCTGGCCTTGTTGGAGCTGCTGGGGGCCGTGCGGCCGGACGTGAAGGTCATGGCCAACTTCCTGCTGGGCCTGGTGCCGGAAATCCGGGACCAGCTCATCGGCGTGGACCCCTTCGGCGCGCCCGGGGCCGAGGGCCGCAGCCTGGCCGGGCTCAAGCAGGCCATTCGCTGGGTGCGTGACGGCCACGTGCTGGCCGTGTTCCCGGCCGGGGAGGTGGCCAGCCTCAAGCTGACCAAGTTCCTGGTGGCCGACCCGGACTGGCACCCCGGCGTGGCCGGGATCGTGCGCAGCACCAAGGCCCCGGTGCTGCCGGTCTTCTTCCGGGGGCGCAACAGCAATCTCTTCCAGGCCGCCGGGCTGATCCATCCGCGTCTGCGCACGGCCATGCTTCCGCGCGAGACGGTCAAGCTGCGCAAGGGCGAGGTGGAGGCCGCCGTGGGCCGGGTCATTCCCTTCGACAAGCTGGAAGGTTTCGGCTCCAACCGCGAGATGATCGACTACCTGCGTTTCCGGACCTATCTGCTCAAGCGCCGCGCCGGGAAGGCCAAGGGCGGGCGCGCTGGAGCCCCGGCCCGGCTCAAGCCCCTGGCCCGGGCCGGGAACCCGGCGAAACTGCGCCGCGAGGTGGAGAGCCTGCCTCCCTCGGCCTTGTTGGCCGAGTCCGGGGCCTTCCAGGTCTTCGCCGCCGAGGCCCGGGACATTCCCGGGGTGCTGGCCGAGATCGGACGACTTCGCGAACTGACCTTCCGGGGGGTGGGCGAGGGCACGGGCCGGGCCGCCGACCTGGACCGCTTCGACAATTCATACACCCACCTCCTCCTTTGGAACCGCGAGAACTCCGAGGCCGCCGGGGCATATCGCTTCGGCCGCACCGACGCGATCCTGGCCCGGCACGGCGTGGGCGGGCTCTATACGAGCACGCTCTTCCACTATCGCCCGGGTCTGTTGGAGCGGCTCTCCCCGGCCCTGGAACTGGGGCGTTCCTTCGTGGTTCCCTGGCATCAGAAGAGCTACCAGCCGCTGCTGCTCATGTGGAAGGGCCTGGCCGCCTGGATCGCGCGCAATCCGCGCTACCGCACCCTGTTCGGCTGCGTGAGCGTGTCGGGGGAGTATGACGCGGTGTCCCGCGAACTCATCGTGGAGTTCCTCTCGCGCCACGCTCTGCTGCCCGGTCTCTCGGCCCTTGTGAGGCCGCGCCGTCCGCCGCTGCTCAAGGCCGTGCGCCGTCTGGACGGGAGTTTTCCCGAACTGGCCTTCCGCGACCTGGAGGACGTCTCGGCCCTGGTGGAGGACGTGGAGGGCGGCCGGGGCATCCCGGTGCTCCTGCGCCAGTATCTCAAGCTCGGCGGCAAGCTTCTGGGCTTCAATGAAGACCCGGACTTCGGCGACTGCATGGACGGGCTCATCCTGGTGGATCTCCTGGACACAGACCCGCGTGTGCTGACCCGCTTCATGGGCGCGGAGGACGCCAGGGCCTTCCTGGCCTTCCATCGCGACGGAGGTGGGCTCACTCCCCGCGCCGCTGCCTAAGTGCCCGCGATGGTCAAAAAAAGCCCCCGCCCGGAGAACCGGACGGGGGCTTTTCGTCGCGTCGGTGGGACGTCAGACGTTCATGGCCTCGCGTACGCTGGCCGCGAACGCGTCCACCTGCTCGTCCGTGGTGTCGAATGAGGTCATCCAGCGCACCTCCAGGGGCTCCTCGCGCCAGAGATAGAAATAGTACCGCTTCAGCAGCTTCTCCACGGCCGGACGGGGTAGGCTGGCGAAGACCGCGTTGGTCTGCACCGTGCGGTTGATGGTCACGCCCGGGATGCGGTCCACCTGCTCGGCCAGGCGGCGGGCCGCCCGGTTGGCGTTCTTCGCGTTCTCCAGCCAGAGGCCGTCGCGCAGGTAGCGCTCGAACTGGGCCGTGACGAAACGCATCTTGGCCACCAGCTGCATGCCCTGCTTGCGCACATAGCGGAAGTCCCGGCCCAGGTCCGGGTTGAGGAAGACCACTGCCTCGCCCATGAGCATGCCGTTCTTGGTCCCGCCGAAGGAGAGCACGTCCACGCCCAGGTCCGTGGTCATCTCCCGGAAGCCCAGGCCCAGGGCCGCGCAGGCGTTGGCCAGGCGCGCGCCGTCCATGTGCAGGATGAGGTCGTTCTTGTGGCAGAAGTCCGCCAGGGTCTTGATTTCCTCTGGGGAGTAGAGAGTCCCCAGCTCGGTGCACTGGGTGATCTGGACCACGCGGGGCTGGCTGTGGTGCACGTAGCCCTTGTGTTGGAGATGGGGCCGCAGGGCCTGCACGTCGATCTTCCCCGAGGCCGAGGGGATGGGCACCACCTTGATGCCGCCGAAGGCTTCCGGCGCGCCGCATTCGTCCACATGGATGTGGGCCAGGTCGGAGCAGAGCACGGACTGCCAGGTCTGGGTCACGGAGCGCAGGCCGAGCACGTTGGCGGCCGTGCCCGTGACCACGTAGTGGATGCGGGCGCGTGGGCCGAAGTGCTCCCGGAACAGCTCGTCCACGTGGATGCTCAGGGGGTCGTCGCCGTAGCTCTTGGCCATGCCTTCGTTGGCCTCGGCCAGGGCTTCCAGGATCGCCGGGTGGGCCCCGGAATTGTTGTCGCTGGCGAAGGAGCGCAGGGGCTCGCCGAAACGTCCGGTCATCGTTCGTATCCTTTGAGCCTCGCGGTGGCTTCCTCGATGTCGATGGCCACCACGGCGGTCTGGGCGAGAATTTTTTCGTCGTAGGGAAAGTCGTCCGAACCCGCGTACTTGCGCATGATCAGGCCCAGGCCGCGCCGCTTTTCCCCGGGATCGTCCACGAAGCGCGGCAGGCCTCGGCCATGGACGCCGCGGAAACGCCAGCCCCACTGGCAGGCCCGTTCGCCGCGCTTGATCTCCAGATCCACCTCGGCGGCGAAGGCCACGGGCGCGCCCGTTCCCAGGGCCCGGGCCTTGCGGCCCTCCTTGCCGGAATGGAAATAGATGGTCCGTCCTTCCAGGGCGAAGTTCACCGTCACGCAGTAGGGGCCGTCCCCGTCCACGAGGGCCAGGTGCAGGACTTCGGCGCGGTCCAGGATGTCCGCCACCAGGGCGGGATCGTGCTGCACGCTTTTGCGCATGGAGTCTCCTTCGGCCTTGCAAACCAGCCGGGCGATGCATACCTTCTCCCTTCCGAAAAGGGAACAGCGGCCGCGAGCCTTTTCCCGCCGGGAAACAGCGCGGCCGGGGAGAATGAATCCGCATGAAGTCCTGTGTGTTGCTGCTCGTCGACGATCCCGAAACCGAACCGGCGTCCTCGCGGCTGGCCGCCGAAACCTCGCCGGAGACCGCCGTCGCCCTGCGCCGGGCCATGGTCGAGGACATGCTCGACATGCTCCGCTGGAGCGAGAGCGAGGTCATCGTCTGCCGCGCCCCGGAGTTCGACGAGGCGCGCTGCCGGGCCTGGCTCGGAGACCGTCCGCTGTGGACCCAGAAGGGCAAGGACCGCTCCGCCCGGCGGGCCAACGCCCTGCGCCGGGCCCTGACCATCAAGGATTTCGACCGGGCCCTGGTTCTGGACGCCGACATTCCGCAGCTGGACGACGAAACCGTGCGCCGGGCCCTCAAGGGCCTGGAGTGGAACACCTGCGTTCTGGCTCCCGCCCGGGGCGGCTTTTCCCTGGCGGGCTTCGACCGTGAGGGTTTCCTGCCGGACATGTTCAGCCACGTGCCCGCCGAGGAACCGGACGCCCTGCGCCGCAGCCTCAACGTGCTGGAAATCTACCGCCGACAGCCCACGCTTCTGGACGAGCTGGCCGGGGTGGCCTGTCTGGACGACCTGCGCCGCCTGGCCGACAATCCGCCTCGGCACATGACGAGATCCCGGGCGCTGGCCCTGTTCCGGCGACTGGCCGCTCAGTAGTCCAGCAGGGTCAGGCGCGGGTCGCTTCCCGTGGGGTGCTTGCGACGGAAGCGCACCTCGTCGTGGCCCACGCCGTGGCGGAAGGAGAAGTCCCAGGCCCCTCCCGAGCCGAAGCCGCTGATGATCTCGGCCTTGATGCCCGCGCGGATGCGGAAGACCAGCTCCTCTTCCCCAGTTTCGGCCAGATGCGCGACCATGGCCGGAACCAGGCCGCAGGAAACGTGGCTCAGATCGATTTCACGGGACATACGGCCTCACTTTCCGATGCAGAAGCGGTTGAAGATGGCCTCCAGCACGTCCTGGGCCGCGATTTCGCCGGTGATTTCGGCGAGGATCGCGCAGGCCGCGTCCAGGCGCACCCCGAGCAGGTCGTAGGGCAGCCCCCCGGCGGCGTCGACGGCCAGTTCAGCCAGTTCCGCGCGGGCCCGGCGCAAGGCTTCGGCTTGGCGCAGGTTCGGGGCCACGGTGTCGGGCTCGGGTTCGGGCGTCGAGGCCGCCAGGCGTTCCCGCAACCGCGCGGCCAGGGCCTCCAGGCCCGCGCCGGTCCTGGCCGAAACGGCCGCGACCTCGAAGCGATCGGCCAGTTCCGTTCCGGGCCAGGGCTCGACCCGGGGCAGATCGTCCTTGTTCACCACCACCAGGGTCCGTTCCGCTGAAAGCTCGTCCGCGGCCTGGCGCTCCTCGTCGCTGAGCGGCGCATCGCCGCCGACCACGAAGAGCACGAGGTCCGCCCCCCGGGCCAGCTCTCCGGCCCGCTCCAAACCGGCCCGTTCCACCGGGCTTTCGGTTCGGCGCAGTCCGGCGGTGTCCACCAGGCGCACGGGCAGGCCGTCCAGGTCGAGCAGCTCCTCCAGCCAGTCCCGGGTGGTGCCCGGGATGTCCGTGACGATGGCCCGCTCCCGGCCCGCCAGGGCGTTCAGCAGGCTGGACTTGCCCGCGTTGACCCGGCCGCGCAGGACCGCCAGCGCACCCTCGCGCCAGGCCCGGGTCCGCTCCACCCCGGCCAGCAGCGCGTCCAGGGCGGCCAGCCCGCGTTCCACGACCTCGGCCAGCCGGTCCGGCGGCAGGCAGTCCACGTCCTCCTCGGGAAAGTCCACGGCCAGACAGAGCTGGGCCTTGAGCTCCTCCAACTCCGCGCGCAGGGCGGCCACCCGGCGGCCCAGGACGCCCGAGAGCTTGACCTGGGCCAGCTGCGCGGCGGCCCGAGTGGGCGCGGCGATGGCCTCGGCCACGGCCTCGGCCTGGGTCAGGTCGAGGCGTCCGTTGCGCCAAGCCCGGTAGCTGAACTCCCCGCGCCGCGCCGGGCGCGCCCCCTGGCGGCAGCACTCGGCCAGCACCGCTCCGGGCAGGGCCAGGCCGCCGTGGCAGTGGATTTCTGCCGTGTCCTCGCCGGTGAACGAGCCGGGGCCGGGCATGAATACGGCCAAGACCTCATCCAGAATGACTCCGGCGGCGTCCAGGACATGGCCGTGGTGCAGGGTGGAGGGACGGAAATCCTTGAAATCCGGCCTTGTGGGCCGGAAGAGGCGGCGCAGCACGGCGCGGCTCTCCGGGCCGGAGAGCCGGACGATGGCCACGCCTCCCTGTCCGGGCGGGGTGGCGACGGCGACGATGGTGTCGATGGAGCCGGTGAGCGTCATACAGCCGGAGTCATAAGCCGGGCGCGCCGTCAAGGCAACGGCCGGGCAGGGGAGAGAGGGGGCGGAAAAAGCGGCGCGGGACGTCTGGACATCCCGCGCCGCTTGAAGAGTTTATTTCCCGTTGCGCCGCTTGGGCACGATGAGGACTCGCTTCATGGGGCCCTCGCCCTTGCTGCGGGTGAACACGGTCTCGTTCTCCTGCAGGGTCACGTGGACCACCCGGCGGTGATAGGAACTGAGGGGTTTGGTGCTCTGGGTGCGGCCCGTGGCGTCGGCCTTCTCGGCCAGGTGCAGGGCCATCTGCCGCAGCTTCTCGTCCTGACGCTCGCGGTACTCGCCGGTGTCGATCTGTACGCGCACCGAGCATTGCATGCGCCGGGCCACGATGCGATTGAGCAGGTATTGCAGGGAGGCCAGGGTCTGGCCCTCGCGGCCGATGATCAGGCCCGAGTTCTCTTCGTCCTCGATGAAGACGTTCACCCTGTCCGGGATGATCTCCAGGTTCAGCTTGGGCTCGGGGATCATGGGCTCCAGGAGCTTGAGCAGCGTCTCGCGCACGGCCTGCTCCAAGAGTTGGGGATCCAGGGTGGTCATGTCCACCTTGGGCAGACCTTCCTCGACGTCCTCGGTCTCGCCGTTGTCCTGGGGCGCTGGCCGTTCGGCCTTCTCGGGCCGCGGCTGGCGTTGGCGCTCGGGGCGGCGTTCCCGGTCGCCGCCGCGGCGGCGGTCACGACGGCCGCGCTCACGTTCCTGGCGGGGCTCCCTGGGCTTGTCCGCGCGGGGTTCGGCGGCCGCCTGGGGCTGGAAGTCGGGCTGCGCATCCTCGGGCTCGTCGGCGAGGTGCGCGTCGGCGATGGGCGCGGGTGCGGGGATGACGTCCTCGCGCGGGGCGAAGGCGGGCCGGTAGGGGGCCTGCCGGGGAGTCTCCGGCCGCTGGGGAGCCTCCGGGATGTCGATGCGCGGGGCTTCGGCGCGGGGAGTCTCGCGCGGCCGCTGGGGTTCGGGTCTGGGCGTTTCGGCCTTGGACTCCGCCCTGGGCTTCGGTTCGGGCTTGGGCTCCTCACGGCCGGGGGCCATGTCCTGCAAGGAGATGGCCTTGCGCGGGCGGGCCTTGATGGCCGCCTTCTTCACTCCCACCAGGCCGAAGATGCCGGTGGAGCCGCCTCCGATGATCTCGATCTCCAGTTTGTCGCGATTCAGGTCATAGTGTCTGCATGCGGCCTCGATGGCCTCGTCCAGGTTCTTGCCCTGGAACTCCTTGAACTCGTTCATGTGGTTCCTCGCTTCCGTCAGCGCTCCGCGATCCACTCGGTCGTCCGTCCGCCTATTTCTTCTGGGCGCGGATCATCCACCACTGCTGGGCGATGGACAGGACGTTGTTGACCAGCCAGTACACAACCAGGCCCGAGGGGAAGTTCAGGAAGAGGAAGGTGAACACCACGGGCATGAACATCATGATCTTGGCCTGTGTGGGGTCTCCGGTGGAGGGGGTCATCTTCTGCTGAATGAACATGGTGGCGCCCATGATCAGCGGAGTGACGTAGTAGGGGTCCTTGGCCGAGAGGTCGGCCAGCCAGATCAGGTCCGTGAACGGCACATGGGCGATGAAGGGCGCGTGGCGCAGTTCCACGGCTCCGAGCAGGGCCTTGTACAGGCCGAAGAACACGGGGATCTGGACGACCATCGGCAGGCACCCGCCCAGGGGGCTGACCTTGTAGGTCTTGTGCAGGTGCATGATCTCCTGGTTGAGGCGCTGCTTGTCGTCCCCGTACTTCTCCCGGAGCTTCTGGATCATGGGCTGGAGCTTCTTCATCTGCTCCATGGACTTGTAGCTCTTCTGCGACAGGGGCCAGAAGATGAGCTTGATGAGCACGGTCAGGAGGATGATGGCCAGACCGTAGTTGTGCACGAACTGATAGAACCAGTTGAGGATCCAGAGCAGAGGCACGGCCAGCAGATGGAACCAGCCGAAGTCCACGGCCGAGCCCAGATTGGCGGGCATGGTGGACAGGATGCCTCGATCCATGGGGCCCAGGTAGTAGGAGCAGTGCAGCGTCTTGGCCGCGCCGGCCTCCACCTGGAGGTCCTGGTCCACGGCCAGGCGGTAGACGCCGTCCTGGAGCATGGCCTTGAGCGTGGCCTGCTCGGTCTGGGGCAGCAGCGCGAAGATGAAGTAGTTGCTGTTGATGGTGGCCCAGTTGAGCGGCCCGGATTCGGACACGCCCTTCTCCAGGTCGCCCTTTTCCTTCTCGGTCATGCTCTTCTTGTCGAAGAGATACTCGACCCGCGTGGGGTTGTAGCTGTCGCTCGCGCCGGAGAGGGTCTTGCTGGCGGCGGTGAAGCTCATGCGGGTCTGAACCGGAGTTCCGCCGAGGTTGGTCAGGGTCAGCTCCTCGCGCACGAGGTAGCTGCCTGCCTGGAAGGTGAGTTTGCGTTCGATGCGGAATCCGGCGGAGTCGCCCACGAAGGTCAGGGTCTTGGTCTCGCCGTCGGCCAGCGTCAGATCGCCGGCCGGAGCGCCCCACTGGCCCATGTGCCAGGTGGGCACGCCGCCCAGGATGATGCCCAGGGGGGCCTTGACGCGGGCGTCGCCGACCATGTCCACGGTTCGGGACTCGGGTCGGATGTCTTCCTTGAAGCGCTCCAGGGAGAAGCGCTCGAGCACGCCGCCGGAGGAATTGAGCACGGCGGTGAAGAGCGGAGTCTTCACGGTCACGGCGCGGCCCGGGACCGGCGCGTAGTCGGCCACGGGGGCCGGGGGAATCTGCTGGGCCGGGGCCGGGGCGGCTTCCTGCTTCTGTTCGGCCGCCGGGGGCGGGGTCGTGGGCTTCGGCGGCGGGAACATGTACTGCCAGCCGAAGAGCACGGCGAAGGAGAGAACCAGGGCGATGATGACGCGTTTGTTGTCCATGGATCAGCTCGCTTTACTGTTGCGGAAGGCTTGAATGAAGCGCGGCGGGACGGGGTCGTAGCCCCCGGCGCACCAGGGCTGGCAGCGGAGGACGCGCCAGACGGCCAGGACGGACCCCTTGAACGCGCCGTGAGCCAGGACGGCTTGGCGGGCGTATTCCGAACACGACGGAGTGAACCTGCACGCGGGAGGCAGGAGCGGCGCGAGGAACTTCTGATAGATCCAAATGAGCCCCAGGGCTATGGAGCGCATGCCTTCTTCTCCCGGTCCGGCCCGCGTCCGCCGTTTCCCGCCAGGCGGGTCAGAAGCGGGGCCAGTTCCAGGGTGGCGACGGCAAGTGTCAGCCGATCCGCGTCAAGCGATCTCTTGGGCACGAGCACGATGTCCAGTGGCCCGGAGATTCGATCCTGATGGAGCCGGAAAAACTCTCGCACCACCCGTTTGATGCGGTTGCGAACCACCGCCCGCCCCATCTTCCGGCTTACGGCCATACCCAGGCGAAACTGCCTGGGCCCGTCGGGCCGCGCGGAGACGAACAGAAGAAAACTCTTGGAGGAGAATTTCCGTCCCTGTCCGAAACAGCGGGAAAACTCGGGACTCTTGCGGAGGCGGCGTTCCCTCGACCAGGTCAGGCGGCTAATCTCTGGCGCCCCTTCTGGCGGCGGCGGCGCAGGATGGCGCGGCCGTTCTTGGTGCGGGACCGGACGAGGAAGCCGTGGGTCCGCTTCCTTCTCGTCTTGCTCGGCTGGTAGGTTCTCTTGGACATATGGGTGCTCCTCGTGAGATGAATTTCGTTGAGTGAACAAGGCTGAACAAAGCCATATAGCCCTTGAACGCGTCGTCGTCAAGGACCATGGCCCCGTCCGGGGTGCATCCCGCCCGATGCTTCCCGCCGCCCGTCATCTCTGCTACCTTCCATGCCCATGAGCGGGCCCCGCGTCAAGCACCCGGCTCTTGCGGTCGGGCCCGGGAGAGCGGGACGCCGCCCCTCCGCCCATGAAGGAGATCGACATGCGCGAACCCATCGACAAGTATTGGTCCCGGCGTCTGGACGACGTGGCCGAAGCACTGGACGACAACGGTTTCGAGGTCTTCCGCGCGACCTGCGAGGAGGATGTGCGGCGCATCGCCCTGTCCGAGATCCTGCCCGCGCTGGGGCCCCGGACGGTCAGCTTCGGCGGCTCCACCACCGTGGTCTCCAGCGGGCTGTACCAGGCGCTCAAGGACTCCATCGGCTGCGAGGTGCTGGACGTCTTCGACAAGAGCCTGTCCGAGCCGGACAAACTGGAATTGCGCCGCCGGGCCCTGACCTGCGACCTGTTCGTCACCGGCACGAACGCCCTCACCGAAGCCGGCCAGCTGGTGAACCTGGACATGATCGGCAACCGGGTGGCGGCACTGACCTTCGGCCCCCGGAATGTGCTCGTGGTGCTGGGCCGCAACAAGCTCGTGGCCGACCTTTCGGCGGCAATGCGCCGGGTCAAGGACTACGCCGCGCCGGTGAACGCCTCCCGGCTGGCCAAGAAGACGCCTTGCGTCAAGACCGCCCGCTGCATGGACTGCAACAGCCCGGAGCGGATCTGCAACGTCTGGACGATCACCGAGAAGTCCTTCCCCAAGGGCCGGATCAAGATCATCCTGGTGAACCAGGATCTGGGGTTCTAGGGTGAAGGACTACACGAAAGTCGGCCGAAACTACCGCGAGTCCGTAATCCCCGAGGAGGGGGAACGGGTCTTTCAGGTGGTCATCGAGGAATCCGACCTCTTCGTGGTGGCCCGGCGCGACCTTTCGGCCGAGGTGGCCGACTGTCTGCGCGAACTGCGCGGGGAACTGAAGAGCCAGATCCTCCTGCACCGGGATTTCCTGACCAGTCTGGTCCCCCTGCCGACCCCGCCCGGAGCCCCGGAGATCGTCCGGCGCATGTGCGAGGGGGCCCGGGCCTGCGGCGTGGGCCCCATGGCGGCGGTGGCCGGGAGCGTGGCCCAGATGGTCTGTGAGCGTTTCGTGTCCGAGAGTCCAGACATCATCGTGGAGAACGGCGGGGACATCTTCCTCTGCTCCACGCGGGAGCGGGTGGTGGGCCTGCTGGCCGAACCCGAGTCCGGGGCCCGGCTGGGCCTGCGCATCCCGGCCGGGGAATTCCCCACCAGCCTGTGCTCCTCCTCGGGCCGCATCGGCCATTCGCTGAGCCTGGGGCATGGCGACCTCGTCACGGTGCGGGCCGATTCCGGAGCCCTGGCCGACGCCGCGGCCACGGCGCTCTGCAACCGGCTGAAGACGGCCCGCGACCTGGAGGCGGTGCTGGATGGGGCGCGGGAACTGGCCCCCGCCGGTGTGCTCGGGGTCTTCGCCCAGATGGGCGGCCGGGTGGCGGCCTGGGGCCGGATGGAACTGGTGGCCCTGTAGGACTCTCAGTCCTTCTTCGTCATGATCTTTTCGAGGAAGTCCGGGTCCAGGATGCGGATGACGCGCTTGGCCACGTCGTGGTCCGGCGCGCCGATGCTCAGGTGGCCCTGCTCGGCCAACTGGCCCAGGTAGCACTCCACGGCCGAGGTCGAGGTCACGAAGGTGTCGGCCAGGGTGCGCACGGCGGCGTCATAGCCGATCTCGGTCTGGCCGTTGAGCACGAAGAGGTTCAGCACCCGGCAGATGCCCAGGGGCACGTTGGGCACCTTGAGGGCCTTCTTGGTGGTGGCCTTGAGACGGCTGACCAGCACCTGGAGGATGGAGGAGATGACCTGGGGGGCCTTGGCGAAATAGTCGTCCAGGTCGTCGCGGGTGATGATGACGAGCTTGGTGTCCTCCAGGGTCATGGCCGTGGCGGTGCGCGTCTGGTCGTCCAGGAAGAGGGCCATCTCGCCGAAGATGGACGGGGGCTTGAGCACGGCGAAAACCTTCTTGCGGCCGTCCACCGAGCCCGAGATCTCCACGGCTCCTTCCATGAGGATATAGGCCTGGTCGCCCCGGCTGCCTTCGATGAAGATGATGTTGTGCTTGAGGAACGTCTTGACCAGAAAGCCCTTGGAGACCCGTCGCATGAGCGGCGCGCCGGCCATGACCTACCTCGTCACCGCGCCTTCACTGGCGAAGAAGGGGTGCTTGGCGTTCTTGGGCTTGTCCCGGGACTCGGACAGAAGCACCCGATAGCCGAAGGAGACGAAGACCGGGCTCTTCTTGACGGCGCTCTCGTCCATCAGGAAGTCGAAATGGAACACGGCGTTGGGCTGGAAGGGGCCGGGCAGGAAGGGCTGCTCGCTTTCCATGAGCACCTCCCCGTATTCGTCGGAAAGATAGGCCGTGAGCCGCATCTCGTCGATCCAGCGGGCCCACTCGGGAACCCGGTCCATGACCGGGACCGCCTTGCCCTTGATCCCGTACTTCCCGTCGATTTCCACGGTCTGGTAGTCGAATCGCAGGAAGGCCATCTTGAGGGTCTGCCGGGAGTTCATCTGCCAGGGCTGGCGGTCGAGATGGACCACGCTGCGGTGGGCGCAGGCCGAAAGCGCGGTGAGCGCGAGCAGGAGGAGCAACGGGAGGAGTCTGGTCCTGTTCATGATCGATGGAACCATCCGTTTCCATTCGATTAGCACAAGATCTCGGTGATGCAAAGCTTCATGAGGGGTCGCGTCCGCAGCCCGCCATTTCGTCCGTCCGCTTCGCTCCGGGGCGCGGCCCGCTTCGAGACCGGGCTATGCCCCGGCCTTCCGGGTCCAGCCCGTTCGGTCGTCCCAGCCCTTGAGGCAGGCCGCGTAGTTGATCTGCCGACAGGCTGGTCCCTCCTCCAGGTATCCCGCACGGCGTTGTTTCAGGCCTCCCAGGAAGCAATGGGTGCGGGACCATATTTCGGTGCAGGGGAGGATGTGGCCCAGGCAGTCCACCTTGAAGTAGCGTTGTCCCGCCAGACAGGCGGAGGCCTCTTCGCCCCGGTAGTAGTCGTTCGTCTGGATGCGGAAGTTGTTCTCCATTCCGGCGGGGAGCAGGAATGGTCCGGGAACGGCGGCCAGAACGCGGGTGACCTCGGCCCGGACCTGCTCGTCGCGCAACAGGGGGTCGTACTGGTCCAGGACCAGACGGAGCGGTGCGCGCGTGAAGGGGTGGGCGAACTTCTTGTAGAAGAGGAGCATCTCGCTCCAGAGGTCCATTTCGGCAAGGGCGACGATGGCCTTGATGTCGTACTTCTCAGGCTGGAACCGCTTGGATATCCTGACGATGTTTTCCAGCCAGCGGTCCAGCGTGCCGCGTTTTTTCATCGCCGCGTAATGGTAGGAGATGTCCAGCCTGCCCAGCCGATCCCGTTGCGTCGCGTCCAGGTCCGGCAGTTCGTGGATCAGGACGCCGTTGAAGTCGAGGTACACCTGGACGTCGTGGGACAGGACGTGCCGCAACAGCTCGTCGGACTTTTTGTAGCCGGCGAAGAAGTCGCCGACCCCGGTGAACACGAAATAAATGTTTTCCCCGTAATACGAAAAAAGGAAGTCGAAATCCGAGCGGTCCAGGCTGGAATGTTGCTTGGCCTCATTGGTGAAACAGTAGGAGCAGGCCAGGCTGCACACGCCCGTGGTGTTCACATAGAACACCTTGGCGGCGTTCCTGAACGGGTAGGCGCCTCCACTGGGCGCCGGAGGACGATGTCCCTGAACACTGTGACGATCCCTGACCGCTGCTTCGCTCATGTCCATATCCTTAAGTCATTCGTCCCCGGGGCTCCCCGGGGGACACGTGGTGGTCGTTCCAATCAGGCCGTCAACGCCTGGGATTCCGGTCGAGCCAGCCCCAACTCCTCAAGCCGGGCCTGCACCTGTTCTTCGCTCAGGCCGCGCAGGTAGGTCAGGTGGCTGCGCACGTCGAGGGGGTTTTCCCGGCCCCGAGTGCATGTGCGGCAGGCGGACGGAGGATTGTCGGAATTCACGCGGCGGCGGAAGGCCTGCATGACCTTGCCGTTCCAGACCTTGTGGAAGCCGTCGGTGAAGAGGTTGCCGATGCCCGAGGCCCCGCCGCAGCAGACCGTGACCACGCCGTCCTTGGAGACGTTCATGTGCTGCCAGGGGCGGGCGCAGGGCCCGCCGGTCTGGGTCGGCTTCCAGTCGAAGAAGGTGGGCTGGTGGTTGAGCTGGATGCCCAGCTTGGCGGCCTTGAGTTTGGCGTGCAGCACGAAATGGTCGTAGCGGTCGCGATGGAAGATCACGGCCTCGTCGTCCAGTTGGTGCGCGGGAGTGGTCACCAGCAGGTAGTTCACCTGAATTTCCTTGGCGTCCACGCGATGGGCCAAGTCCACATAGCGCGGCAGCTCCTGGATGGTGCGGCCCATGGCGCAGAAGACCAGGGTGAGCCGGAAGGCCGGATTGATGCGCCGCGCCTGGAGCTTGAGATGCACCAGGTTGCGGAGCACCCCCTCGTAGTCCGAGCCGCGCATGATGCCCTCGTAGGTCGCGCGTTCGGCTCCGTGGAAGGAGCACCAGACCGAACTCAGGCCGTGGCTCAGGAGGAATTCGGACATTTCCGGGGTCAGGGCGTTGCCGTTGGTGAATATCTCGAAGGGGGCGCAATGGGCGCGCATCTTGCGGATGAACTGGTCGATCTTCGGATTGAGCAAGGCCTCGTAGGAGGAAAAAATGCCCTTGTTGATGTAGGGCAGCAGTTCGTCGAAGTGGTCCAGCCATTCCGGTTCCCGGAAGGCGTCGGGATCGGATCGGAGCTTGCGGCCGTTTTCGGCCAGGCAGAAGATGCACTTGATGTTGCAGGCGCCGGAGATGTCCAGACCGAGATTGAGCGGCCGGGACAGGCAGATCGGCAGATTATTGGCGCACTCGATGGCGTTGACCTGTTGGTTGAGGCTCCGCAGCGTCTGGCTCTTTTCCAGTTCGTTCGACGAATTGCGCGACTTCTCGGGCATGAGGACTCCCCCATTGGTCTCCGCCGCGCGGCTTTGGACGTGGAAAAAACGTCCGGCGACGGAACTGCCCGGACGCAATGCAAGTGTGGTGCCGGGAGAAGACGCTACGTCCCGGACACGATCCGCCGCCCCAGGGCGGCGAGTTCCTTCACGAGGTCCGGCCGTGCCGGGACGTCGCCGGGATGGTAGACGCCGCAGGCCCGAACGACGTGGCTTTTGGTGAAGCCGAGCCAGTTGAAGAAGTACTGGTAACGGGGGAAGATGTCCGCGAAGAGGTCTTCCCTGGGATGCCCCTGGGCGATGAGGAAGATCAGGGTCTTGCCTGGAGCCAGGCGGGAGCGGTGTTCCTTGTCCCGGGCGTACTCCGGGGTGAGGAAGGAGAAGGTCCGGTCGATGAAGGTCTTGAGTTGGGCCGAAACCTCGCCGAAATAGACCGGCGTGGCCAGGACGAGGACGTCGCAGGCTCGGGCCGATGCCAGCACCGGGGTCAGCCCGTCCTCCAGCACGCAGACCTCGGACGCGCCCTTGCAGGCGAAGCAGGCTTGGCAGCCCTTGGCCTCCAGGCCGTTGAGATGCACGCTTTCCACCTCGGCCCCGGCCTCCCGGGCCGCGTCGAGGAAGATCCGGGCCATGTCCGCGCTGTTGCCCTTCTTGCGGGGGCTGCCGAGCAGGCAGAGAATGTTCACCGTCCGCCTCCGAGTTTTTCCTCCACCGAGGCCACCTTGGACCCCATGCGCGGGGCGTCGCCGCGTTTCCAGTCGGCCTTGAAGGTCAGGTAGACCCGCTCCGAGTCCTTCTGCAATTCCTTCATGCAGTCCGAGACCACGGCCAGAACCTGGTCCCAGTGGCCTTCGACGCAGGTGCCCATGGGATTGAGCCGGTAGGGCAGGCCGGAGGCCTCGATGACGGCCAGAACCCTGGCCACGTAGGGCGAAAGGCTTTCGCCTGTCTTGTTCAGGGGGAAGATGGAAAGTTCGACGATGGCGCTCATGTCCGACCTCGCTGGGCGGGATTTCCCGCCGGTTGACACGCCCGGGGGCGGGTTTTACAACGTGCGCGGCCCGTTTCGGCGGGTCGCGGAGGATACATGGAATACTACATGCCCGGCCCCGAGGATACGCTCTGGCGCAAGTTCGTGCGCTGGCGCAAGCACCGGCAACTGCCCCGGCCGCGCTTTCCCCGGGCCATCCAGATTCAGACCGACAGCCGCTGCAACGCCGATTGCGTGTTTTGCGGCTGGCACCACACCAAGGGCAGCCAGCCCCAGGGCCGCATGGACGACGCCCTGTTCCGCAAGCTCGTGGACGAGTGCGGGGGCCACTGGATCGGCCGCATCAGCCCGTACCTGATGAACGAGCCGCTGCTGGACTCGAATATGCCCGACAAGATCGCCTACATCAACAAGCGCCGGAAGTTCGTCACCAAGACGAAGATCAACAGCAACGGCGCGCTCCTCAGCGAGGGCATGAGCGAGGGGCTCATCGACGCGGGCTTGCGGCATCTCTGGATCAGCGTGCAGGGCTATTCCGAGGAGACCTATCGCCAGAGCATGGGCCTGTCGCTCTCCAAGGTTCTCGGGAACATCGACAAGTTCCTGGAGATTCGGGCGCGCAAGAAGAAGGATCTGCCCAAGCTGACCATCACCACGCTCAAGACCACCATCGTGGAGAACGAGCTGGAGTACGCCAAGAAATATTGGGCCGATCGGAACGTGCGCTTCAAGATCCATCACGTGGACAACCGCTCGGGCAAGGACATCTCGCATCTCGGCACGGCCGCGCCCCAACTGCGGCGCAACTGCGACCTGTTTCTCAAGCAGGCGTACGTGCTCTACAACGGCGACGTGATCATCTGCTGCCACGACTGGAAGCGCACCGTGGTTCTCGGCAATGTGGGCGAACAGTCCCTCTACGACATCTGGAACTCGCCGCGCTTCCTGGAGCTCATCCGGCAATACCAGGCCGGGGACTTCCGCAACCTGAAGCTCTGCGCCTCCTGCACCGTGACCTGATTCAACGGTCGGAAAAACGCGAGGCCAGCTCCAGGAATCTGGAGAGCATCTCGGGGCCGGGCACCTTTGGAAGGGGTCCGGCCCCGTTCGTTTTTTCCAGGAGCAGGCAGAGGGCCAGGGGCAGGGCGCGGGTGGCTCGGGCGCGGGCCCCGTCGAAGGCGGCCAGGGCCCCGGCCATGTCCATGGGCTGGCGCACCTCGCCCAGGCGCACCCCGGGCTCGAAGGGCCGGGCGCAGAGCGCCGGGTCCGAGGTCACGGAATACTGGCGGCAGATCACCGGCCGCGCCGGATGCACCGAGCAGGAGCCATGCT
>Ga0228535_1000657_pt1 | contig 84426 bp, 72 predicted proteins | sample SJ1metagenome_FD_168457 | JGI IMG/M metagenome (GOLD analysis project Ga0228535, IMG submission 168457) | Enriched culture of PCE-dechlorinating microbial communities from Ithaca, New York, USA - SJ1 | ecosystem: Engineered > Modeled > Simulated communities (microbial... > Unclassified | place...
AGAAATTCCACGCCGGCCCGGACAGCTTCCAGCAATTCCTCTTTCCAGGCAGGCATTTCCCGCTGGCTGCGGCGGTAGCAGAGATACACCCGCTCCGCCCCCAGCTTCTTGGCGCTGATCGCGGCGTCGATAGCGGTATTGCCCCCGCCCTGCACCACGACAATCCCGCCCATCTGCTGCGGGTCCAGCTCCCCCGCGTTGAAACGCCTGAGGAAATCCTCGGCCTGCCACACCGGCCCGCAGTCCGCCGCAGCTCCGGGCAGGCTTCCGCCCAGGCCGCAGGCCACGTAGACCGCGTCGTATTCCAGGCATAGCTGTCTGGCCAGTTCCCCGTCCACCTCCACGCCGGTTTTCACTTCCATGCCTGCGGACAGCAAGGCGTTCAGCTCTTGCCCCCACAGTTCTTTGTCCAGCCTGTACCTGGGGATCTCCCATTGCGGTACGCCGCCCACTTTCGCTTCCTTCTCATAAACGGTCAAGGCGTAACCGGCCTGGGCCAGCAGGGCCGCGGCGGCCAGGCCGCTGGGGCCGCCGCCGACCACGGCCACCCTACCCTTGTTCCCTGCTCCGGTCCCGTATGTCCAGCCGCGGCTCAGGGCCTGGTGCATGGCATAAGCCTGCAAGGCGGCGATATCGATAGCGCCGTCCAGCTTCTCCCGGTTGCAATTTTTTCGGCATAATTGTTCGGAGGGGCAGACCAAGCCGCACAGCAGCCCCAGCGGATTATCCGCCGCGATCGCCTGCGCCGCGCCGCGCCAATCGCCGGTGCTGAGCCGGTAAATAAAGCGGGAGACGTCCACTCCGGCCGGGCAGTTGTTCCGGCACGGCGCCTCGTAACAGGTCAGGCAGCGGTTGGCTTCCGCCGCGGCCTGCTGATCCAAGCAGATCATGGTTTCGACTTTCATTGTTCGCCTCCCAAATTCGCTTTCTCCTTCCGGAAGACCGGAAGCCTACAACTCCTCCGCCGCGGCCAGGATGGCCTGGATAACGGCCTGATAGCCCGTGCACCGGCACAGGTTTCCGGAAATGGCCCGCCGGGCCTCCTCCGGGCTGGGATGAGGCTGCCGCTGCAACAGCGCGTAACCGCTGATCAGCATGCCGGGCGTGCAGAACCCGCACTGCACCGCGCCTTCCGCAATGAATTTTTCTTGCAGTACCTGGCCGACGCCCGTATCCGCCAACCCTTCCACCGTGACGATCTCGGCGCCGTCGATCTGTCCGGCAGCCACCAGGCAGGCATTGACCGGCCGCCCGTCCAGCATCACCGTGCAGGCGCCGCATTCGCCGATGCCGCAGCCTTCCTTGGTGCCGGTCAGATCCAGGCTGTCGCGGAGCACATCCAGCAGCCGCTGCCCCGGGCCCACTTCCAGCCGGTACAGCCTGCCGTTGATTGTGACGCTGACCGGTATCCTGCTCATGCGCTCTCCCTCCCCTCCAGCAGCGCCCTGGTGAGGGCCTGCTCGCAAACAGCCACGGAGGCCGGCAGCTTATATTCGCTGGACCAGCGGTAACCGACCGCCTCGATCATCCGCCTGCCCATCGCTTCCGCAACCTGGCGAATCCGCTCCGCTGTGGGGATTTCCCCGATCAGCATCGCTTCCTGCTCCGGCAGGGCCATCGGCGAGGCGAACACGGAACCCATGGACAGCATCAGTTGCGCGACCCTGCGATCCCCGTCAAAAGAGGCCAGCGCCGCGCAGCTGAGCCGCGAGATAGCCAGGGCGTTTCTCCGCCCCAGCTTCACATAGCAGCTGCTGGAACCGGCGGCGGGCTTTTCGTAAGCCAGCGCTTTCACGATCTCTCCGGGCCGCAGCGCCGTCCGATACGCGCCCAGCACAAACGCTTCCAGCGGCGCTTCCCGCTCCCCGTCCAATCCTTGCAGCATCACCACGGCGCGCAAGGCGGCCAAGGGCGCCAGGGTATCCGCGGCCGGCGAAGCGTTGGACACGTTGCCGCCCAGGGTGCCGCGGTTGCGGATCTGCGGCGAACCGACGCTTCCCGCGGCTTCCGCCAGCATCCGGGCTGTAGCGCGCACCAATGGCGAACATTCCACCTGGCTGTGGGCGCTCAGCGCGCCGATCACCACCCGGCCCCGCTCTTCCCGGATGCCGCGCAGCTCTTCCAGGCGGCTGATATCGATGAGGGTTTCCTCCGCATAGCGGCCCGCCCGGGCCGCCACCAGCACGTCGGTGCCGCCGGCCACATAGAGGGCCTGCCCGCTGAGGTCAGCATGCAGGCGCAACGCCTCTTCCAGGCAGGAGGGGCTGATGAAACCTTTGATCCGCATCATTGCGCGCTCCCCCTTTTCGCCGTTCTGCTCAGCTCATGGCCCAGCAGCACCTTTTCCAGGCTGGCCGGCAGATCCCGCACCCGCCGTCCCGTGGCCTGGGCGATGGCGGAGACGATCGCCGGCGCGCCCAGTTCCGTGGCTGCCTCGCCAATGCACTTCGCGCCGTAAGGCCCGGCCGCGTCCGGGTTCTCCACAATGAGCGCCGTGATATCGCCCACGTCCAGGGAGGTGGGGATCAGGTATTCGTCAAAGTTGGCGTGCCTGGCCACGGCCCCTTCCAGGCCCAGGTCTTCCAGGAGGGCGAAACCGGCGGCCATGGCAAATCCGCCGCAGATCTGCCCCTCCACGTTGCCGGGGTTCACCGCGCGGCCCACGTCATGGGCTGCCGCGGCCCTGATCACACCCACCTTGCCGGTGCCCAGGTCCACCTCCACCTCCGCCGCCTGGCAGGCGTAGACGTAGGTAAAATAGGCTTCGCCGTACCCTTCCTCGTGCCAGACGATCTCCGGCGCGATATATTCGCCGACCACCATCAGGGTCACGCCTCGCTCCGCGCACAGCCGCACGGCCCGGTCAAAGCTCATCCGGCCCCCGGGCCAACCCACTACCTCGTTTGCCAGCGTCACCTGGTCCGCCGCGACGCCGTATTCCTTCGCCACCGCTTCGCAGATGATCCGGTTCAATTTGAGGCCGGCGTCTTGGCAAGCGCCGCCGCCCATGGTGGTGCCTCTGGAGGCTTCCGTGGGGCCGGAATCCGGGCAGCGGCAGGTATCCGTATCCGGATAATAGATTCGCTCCACCCCCACCCCCAGAGCTTCCGCGGCGATCTGCGAGAGCACGGTGCGCAGGCCCTGGCCCTGTTCCGTCAGACCGGTGCTCACGACGACGCTGCCGTCTTCAACGACCTGGATGACGGCGCGGCCCACGTCCAGGCCCTCGGGGCCCAGGCTGACGCCGCGCATGCTCAGGGCCAGGCCCACGCCCCGGCGCTTGTTGCCGGTCTGGGGTTGGTTGTATTCCTGCCATTTGTTGTGGAAATCCAGGGCCGCCGCCGCTTTGTCCATGACTTCCTGTACGCTGACCGTATGCTTATCCAGCAGTTGATCCGTGGTGCTGCGGTCGTTGGTGCGCAGGGCGTTGATCCTGCGGATCTCGTAAGGGGAAATCCCCAGCTCGCCCGCCAGCTCCGTCATGAGGCTTTCCACGCCGAACACCACCTGGGGGGAACCGAATCCGCGCATGGAACCGGTATAGGGATTGTTGGTATAGAGGCCCTTGGCGTCCATCCACACGTTGGGGATGTGATAGGGTCCGCAGCCCTGCACGACGCCGCGGGCGTTGACGCTGGGCGTCATGGAAGTGTAAGCGCCCGCGTCGGAGAGGATGCTGACCTGCATGGCAGTGACGCGCCCGTCTTGCTTCGCGCCTACTTTATAATGCATTTTAAAGGGGTGGCGTTTATGGCTTTCCCGGATGGACTCTTCCCGCTCCTGCACCAGCCGTACCGGACGGCCGCTTTTCAGCGCCAGCAGCGCCGCCCGCACGGCCAGGACTTCCATGGTGTCCAGCTTGCCGCCGAAGGTGCCGCCGATGGCCTGCTGGATCACGGTCGCCTTGTTCTGCGGGATGTTCAGCACCCGGGACAGGGAACGGCGGACGTTGAACGGGGCCTGAATGGAACCGTTGACCGTGATCTGCCTCTCCCGGGGGCCGGGGACGGCGACCACGGCTTCCGGCTCGATATAGGCATGCTCCACGAACTGGGTGCTGTAATCCCGTTCCAGGATCAGATCCGCCTCCGCGAAGCCGGCCGCGATATCGCCCTTGCGCACGATCTTGGCGGAGTCCGGCGTCACATTGTCCGGGCTGGCCCCGTGAACCGGCTCGCCCCGGCAGGCCAGGGCCGCCTCAATGCCGTCGATGACCGGCAGCGGCTCGTATTCCACCTTGATCAGCCTGACGGCCTGCTCCGCGGTTTCCGCGTCCTCAGCGGCCACGACGGCCACCACGTCGCCGTGATAACGGGTCTTATCCCCGGCCAGCACGTACTGATCCTGGACAATGCCGCCGATGGTAGGCTGACCGGGTATATCCGCGGCCGTCACCACCGCGGCGACACCGGACAGCGCCTCGGCCGCGGCCGTGTCAAGGGAGAGGATCCGCGCGTGGGGATAGGCCGCATGCAGCTGCTTGCCGTAGAGCATGCCCGGATATTTCAGATCCGCGCCGAAACGCAGCCTGCCGGTGACCTTTTCGTAAGCGTCGATCCGGGGCAGCCGCTTGTTCACCGTATGCAACGGCTGTTTAGCGTCTTCCATGGCTGTTCTCCCTTCGTCAGTCGTTTTGCGGCAAGGGCCCGGGACTATCGCAAGCTTTTTCTTGCAGCGCGATGCATCCCGGCACCGGACAGACGGACTGGCACAGGCCGCAGCCCCGGCACTTGTCCGCGTCCACGGCCGGGTAGGACTCTCCCAGGCTGATCGCATTGTAGCCGCCGTGGGCGCAGGCCACATAGCAGGCGTTGTCGCCGATGCACAGCTCCGCGTCGATGGCGGACACCATGCGCGTCTTGCGGTCGAACAGCTCATGCTCCGTAAACGCGGTCAGGCTAAGGCCCACCATGTCCCCAAGCGTGGCGAAACCCTTCTCGTCCAGATAATTTGCCAGCCCCGTGCACAAGTCGTCGATCATGCCGAAGCCGTAGCGCATCACCGCCGTACAAATCTGAAGGTTGCTGGCGCCCAGCAGCACGAACTCCGCCGCGTCGCGCCAGGTCGTCAGCCCCCCGATCCCGGCTATCGGCAAACCCACGTTCTGGGCCAGGTCCGCGATGCAGGCCATGGCGATGGGCCGTATCGCCGGGCCGGACATCCCGCAATAGCTGGATTTGCCCCGCACGTTCAGCAGCGGCTCCAGGGTATCCAGATTTACCCCGGCATAAGCGCGCACCGTGTCGATGGCGGCCAAGGCGTCCGCCCCGCCCCGTTTGGCCGCCTTGCCGATGGCCGCGATATCCGTCACCACCGGGGCCAGTTTGACGATGATCGGCGTATTTTTACGCCGGGCCTGCTTAATCCAGCCGGTGACCGTTTCCGTCAAAGCGGGATCGTTCACGGGGATGGTCCCGTCCCCGTCCCCCTGGGGGCAGGACATGCTGCATTCGATCAGGTCCGCGCCGGCGTCCTCCAGCTTATGCACCAATTCCTCCCAGTCTGCCTGGCTGCCCGCCATAATGCTGCCGATGATCATCCGGTCCGGATACTGTTCCTTCAGGTAGCGGATATCCGCGCAGATCTCCTCGATATGCCGTTCCGAAATCAGATCGATGTTATAGAAGGCGGCGTGCCGCTGGTCACGGTAAGACAAACCGCTCATCATCGGATAGGCCAGGTCCACCGGTTCGCTTTCAACGGACGTGGTTTTCAACACCGCGCCGCCCCATCCCGCCGCAAAGGCCCGTTCCACCCGCTCCCGGTTATCCGAAGGCGGCGACGCCGCGATGGTAAAGGGGTTGATGAACCGTTTGCCGCAGAACGCTATGCTCAAATCCTTGCTCATCCTCACAGTCCTCCTTCAACTTTCAGATGACGCGCCGGCTGGCCATACCTGCCGCCGGGCCCATGATCTATGATCAAACCGCATCCGCGGCCGGATTTCCAACGCAGGCCGCCAATGCGCGGCCGCGGATCAGAGGGTCCGCCGTCGCTGCGCCCTGCGCTGCTGCAGCGGCGGCAGGGCCACCGCGAACAGGATCAGCAGCGCGCCCGCGATCTGCCATCCCCGCAGCAGATCGCCCAGGAGCAGCCAGGCCAGCAGCGCCGTGAGGGGCGGCTGCAGCAGCATGATCAGCGAGGTATCCACGGCGCCGATCTTATCCACGCCGTTATATTGGCTGAAATTCCCGCCAAAGGTCACGGCCGCGGCCAGGAACAGCATTATCAGCCAGCCCCTCAAACTGACGCCGGACAGGGAATAGCCGCCGCCGATCAGCGTCACGGAATTAAAGAACAGGCACATGATCAAAACAATACCCAGGGTATAGACGGTCAGATCGACCCGTTCCAGCAGGTTGTCGGCCATATTGAGCTTCACGCCCTGCAACAGGGCCGCCCCGATCCCGCACAATACGCCCGGCAGCGTCAGGAAACGGGCGGCGCTCCAATAAAGCAGCACCAGGCCGCAGGCGGAAACCACCAGGGAGACGACCTTCACCGCGTTCAGCCTGCCATGAAAAAACAGGACGGAGACCAGGGACGTAAAAGCCGGGTAGCTGAAGAAAAACAGGGTCGCGAAGGTGGCCGGCAGCAGATCATAGCCCAGATACAGCAGGCCTGAGCTGCAGGAACCCACCAATCCTACCCTTAACAGCGGCCAGCGGCAGGGCTTGGGCACGAAGAGCGGGATACGGCGGCAGCAGGCCACGGCAATGAAGGCCAGCGCGGCGACAACATAGCGCAGGGAAGCCAGCGACATCACGCTGTAGCCGTTGGCGTAGGCGAGCTTGGAACCTACCGGTTCGCAGCTGAACAGCAGCGCCGCCAGGGTTACGGACCAGGAACCGTAAAGCTGTTTTTTGCGTTCATCCATCATCAAGATTGCACGTAACTTGCCAAAGTCAAATGAAAACCGTTCCGCCCGTACAGGAAACGGCGCTTCAACGCCGTTTCCTGTACGGCGATATGACCACAACGGAGGTAACGGGTATGTTGAAAGGGTATGGGTTGACGGTTGTTACGGGTCAGTTATGCTGATTTGCAGTTTTTCCAGCATCGGAAGCGGAGGAGCCGGAGTCCGGCCGCCCTACACGGCGGGCGTTTCTTGCTCAACCGGTTCGTCCGCTATCTGCTCTTCCGCCGCCGGGTCGCGGTCAGGCAGGATGCGGTCGAAGAGGATGGCAAAAATGCCGCCCACGACCATCTGCGTGCCCAGGATGGCGTTGAGGATATCGGCAAGCCAGGTCGCGCTGGCAATAACGATGGGATACTGGCCGATATAGTACGGCAGGGCGATGCCCAGGAAGATGGAGAGGCCGGCTACGGTCAGGTTGCGGTCTTTGTTCAGGTTCACGCCGGTGCCGATGATTTTGATACCGATGGCCAGGATGAGGCCGAAGGTGGCGAAGTAAACGCCGCCGATGACCGGATCCGGCAGCGTGCCGAAGACCGTGCCGATTTTGGGAACAAAGCCGAGGATGATGATCATTACGGCGGCGACGGCATAGACGGCGCGGCTGGCAACCTTGGTCAGGATCATCAGGGAAGTGTTCTGGGAATAGCTGGTGACGCCGCTGCCGCCGAACAGCGCGGAGACGATGCAGCCCAGGCCCTCGGCGCCGATGCCGCGGTTATACTGCTTCTTGGTCGGCACAGGCATCTGCGCGCCCTGGGAGGCTGCCAGGTAGTCGCCGACGGATTCCACGATGGCGGCGAAGTACGGCGCCAGGATGACCAGGAACGCCCCGGTGCTCCACTTGGGCGCGCCCCAGGTAAAGGGCATGGGGAACGCGAACCAGGCGGCGGTTTTTACGTAGGTAAAATCAACGAAGAGTCCGGATTCCGCTCCGAAAACGCCGGTCCAGGTGCCGACCAGGCAGACGATGTAACCCAGGAGAATGGCGACCAGCGCCGAGAACGCGCCCACCCTGGGGCTGCAGTAGAAGGACAGGAAGAATACCACCGCCACCATGATCGCGGCCAGCAGCCAGTTGACGCCGGCGGTATTGGCCGCCCAGGAGGCAAGCGAGATGCCGATCAAGGCGATCACCGTGCCGGTGACAACCGGCGTCAGCGCTTTCTTGACCATGCCGATCAAGCCGCTGTAGCCGATCAGCATGGTGAGCGCGCCGCCGGCCAGCAGGACCGTGCAATAGAGGGACATCTTCTCCCCAATGGAGCCGTCGATCATGGAAAAGATCGTCAGGCCCACCAAACCGAAGGCGAAAGACGGCCCCTGCAAAATCGGTAGCTTGCTGCCCAGAAACAGCTGAATCAGCGAAGCCAGGCCGGCGCCGATGGCGCAGGCGCAGATCACCTTACCGGTTTCCAGGGCGGTCATACCCAGCACGCTGCCGAACATCAGCGGTACGGGCAGCATGCCGATATAGACAACGGCAGCCTGCTGAAAAGACAGGAAAGCCCACTCTGCCTTTTTCTTCGGCTTATCATGAAAGCCGTACAACATTGTTCTTTCCCTTTGAGCCATTACATTCACACTCCTTATCCATGTATTATTTGGATTCAATGCGAATAGGGCTTAAAACCAACTGCACAACCAACGGAAACGACAGAACTATTACGTAGAAGGCCAAACAAACATGCAAACTAGAGAAAAACATCAGCGCTTTCTTCCCGCATACCCGTTACCGTATGAAGAAAGGGTTCTAACTTGTTTCACCGGCCTGATCAGCGGCGAGGATGGCTTCGGCAACTTTCTCATAACCGGTGCAGCGGCAGAGGTTGCCCGCCATCTGCCGGCGGATGGCCTGCTCATCCAGGCCGGGATGATTGTTGAGCAGGTCCGCGGCGCTCATGATCATGCCCGGCGTACAGTAGCCGCACTGCACGGCGCCATGCCTGACGAAGGCGTCCACCAGAGGATGGGATGCCCCTTCTTTCGCCAGGCCCTCAATGGTCGTCACTTCATGCCCGTCCGTGCGCGCCGCCAGCACCAGGCAGCTGTCCACAGCCTTGCCGTCCAGCAGCACCGTGCAGGCGCCGCAGTCTCCGTGGCCGCAGCCGTGCTTGGTGCCGGTAAGCAGCAGCTGCTCCCGGAGCACCGTCAGCAGCGTATCCGTATCCCCCACGGTCAATTGCTGCAGCGACCCGTTGATTTTGACTTGTATCACCTTTGTCATTGCGCTCCCTCCCGCCCATACAGCTGTTCATAGCATTCCGCCAGGCCGCGCCTCACCAGGACCCGCACCATCTCTTTCCGGTAAGCGGCGCTGGCGCGGAGATCGTCGATGGGACGGACCGCCTCCCCGCAGGCGCGGGCCGCGCGCTCCGCCAGTTCCGGCGTAAAGCGCCGGCCGCGCAGGGCCTCCTCTTCCGCCGGGAAACGCAACGGCGTCGGCGCCGCGGCGCCGGCGGAGATGGCCGCGTCCCGGATCAGCTCCGGGTCCTTATCGTCCAAGGTCAGCCTGACGCAGACGTTCACCACGGCGATATCCATGGCTTTCCGGGGAGACAGCTTATAATACCGGGCTGCCCAGCGGCCCTGCGGCCGGCGGAAACGGACGCTTTTGAGCAGTTCTCCGCGGCCGAGGGCCGTTTTGCCCGGCCCGGTAAAAAATTGAGCCAGCGGGAGGCTGCGGCAGCCCCCGGGACCGGTCGTCTCCGCCACGGCGTCCAGGGCCAGCAAAGGCGGGGCCAGCTCCGCGGATGGCGAGGCGTTGCAGAGATTGCCGCCCACGGTGGCCAGGTTCCGCACCTGGCGGGAACCCAGCTGGCCCGCCGCGTGAGGCAGGCAGGGGACGGAACTCCGCAGCGCTGCGTCCCATTCCACCGTGCTCACCAGGCACAGCGAGCCGATGACCGTTTCCTCCCCTCCCGTCCGATAGGGCTGCAATTCCTCCAGGCCCTGCAGATCCACCAGGTTGGGACAGGAAAAGCCGGAGCGCAGCTTTACCAGCAGGTCCGTACCGCCGGCCAGAGGAAGGGCCCGGTGTTCCATCTCCGCCAGCCAGCTCATTGCTTCTTCGATGCCGGACGGCTGCCAAAGTTTGAAATCCATCAGATCTTTCACCTGGCATCCTCTCCTTTCAGCTTCTCCTGCAAGAGGGCGAACACCTTTTCCTGGGTGATCGGCAGATCCCCGATCCGCGCGCCCAGGGCGTTGGCCACGGCGTTGGCAATGGCTGGCGCCACCGGCACCAACGCCGGTTCGCCGATGGACTTGGCGCCGTAGGGGCCCATGGGATCGTCGGTTTCGATAAACACGGTCTTGATGGGCGGCATATCCGGGAAGGTCTGGATCTTGTAATCCACAAAATTATCGTTCAGCACTTCGCCCCGTTCGTTGAAGCAAAGCTTTTCCGTCAGCGCGTAGCCCATCCCCTGGGCCACGCCGCCGGCCACCTGGCCTTCGGCCATCAGCGGGTTCAGGGCTTTGCCCAGGTCATGGGCGGCCACATAATCGACCACCCGCACCAGCCCGGTTTCCTTGTCGATCTCCACCTCCGCGGTATGGACGGCGAAGGAATAGGAGGTGGAGAGGTTGCCGTGGCAGTTCTCGTCCGCCCAGACCACGCCGGGAGAGACGAAATAGCCCTGGGCGGTGATGGGCAGCCCGGCCCGGCGCCATTCCGCCTGCTGTACGATTTCGGGCAAAGATTTGGCCTGATCCTCCCCGCCCTCCGGCCACAGCCGGCCTTCCTCGAACGTTACCTGATGCGGCTGAACGCCGAACACCAGGGCGGCCTCCTCTTTCAGCTGCCTCGCCGCATCGTCGCAGGCCGCGATCAGCGCCCGGCAGCTCAGCGTGCTGACACGGCTGGCAAAGGTGCCGATGCCATAGGGCGTGATGTTCATGTCCACATGGTTGACCGCGATATCGCGGAGGGGGATGCCCAGGCGTTCGGAAACCACCTGGGCCCACAGGGTGCGGGGCCCTTGCCCCAGCTCCACCTCGCCGCAGCTGATGGCCGCCCGTCCGCTGCCGTCGATGCGCAGAAGGGCGGAAGAGCCTTCATAGGCGAAATGGCGTTTGGCGCCGCTCTTATGGACACAGCAAGCCATGCCGACGCCGCGCAGATAGCGGTGGTCGGCATGGCTGCCGCGCCTTTCCGTCCAACGCGAATGAGCGATACAAGCGTCGATACATTCCTTCAAGCCGCAGGTCCGCACGTTCCAGCCGTGGATGGTCACGCTGTTGGGGCCGATGACGTTTTGCCGGCGCAACGCCGCCGGGTCCCAGCCCATCTTTTCCGCCGCCTCGTCGATGATGCATTCGAAGGCGTAAGCGGTCTGGGGGTTGCCGAAACCGCGGTAGGCGCCGCTGGGCACCTTGTTGGTATAAACGAGGGTGGCATGGGTGTGGAGGTTCTCGATCTTATACACATTGTCCATCACGTCCACGGCGCAGGAGAGGATGATCGTGCCTTCGTCGTTATAAGCGCCGTCGTCCGCCAGGAGCTCCATCTCCTTGGCCACAAAACGGCCGTCCTGGGAAACGCCCAGCTTGATTCGGCATTCCATCTGCAGGCGGGGATACATATTGCGGAAGGCTTCCTGCCGCGTATCATGCATCTTCACCGGCGCGCCGGTCTTGACGGACAGCATGGCTGCGACGCAGTAGTCCTTGTGATGGATCTTGCCGCCGAAGCTGCCGCCGATAAAAGTATGGATGATCCGGATATCCTTTTCCTCGATGCCCAGGCTCATGGCCATCAGCATCCGCTCGTTGTAGGGCATCTGGCAGGGGAGATAGAGGTTCAGGTGCCCGTCCGGGAAGGCTTCCGCCAGGCAGGAAACGGTCTCGATAGGGCATTGGCAGACCACGGGCACGGAAAAGGTATCCTCCACCACATAGGCGGCTTCCTGCCAGGCCGCCGCCATATCGCCGTCGCCGAAATCCATCACCGTGGCCACGTTGCCGCCGGGATGGATCAGGGGAGCGCCGGGCTTCCGGCTGTCGTGCATATCCAGGATGGCCGGGTACTCCTCGTATTCCACTTCGATCAGTTCGCAGGCCTGGCAGGCCGCCTCATAGGTGGTCGCCGCCACCGCGGCCACCTCGTCGCCGACAAAACGGACCCGCCCGTCCTTGGGCAGGATATACTGGTCCCTGATGAACGGGCCCCATTGGATATCCGGGCAATCCTCCGCCGTCAGCACATAGACCACGCCCGGGACCTGCCTGGCCTTCCCCGCGTCCATCCGGACGATGCGGCCGTGGGCGATAGGGCTGCGCAGCAGTTTCCCCCACAGCATGCCCTGCAGGATCATATCGCTGAAGTAGACGGCTTTGCCGGTGGCCTTGTTCAAGGCGTCGATATTCGGTATTCTTTGGCCCACCGCTTTCATGCGCGTTCCCCCTTCTTCTTTCAAAGGCCAAACCTGACGCTTGTCGGGGACAGGTTCAATCCTGGCAATCCCCGTAGAATTCCCGGACGATCACCCGGGCGATCCATTCCGCGCAGACGCGATAGGCCTGCTCGCCGTTGTCCGCGTCGGCCAGCCGGGGGTCGCCGACGATACCGGGATGATCCGGCGGCGCAAAGCCGCTGAGATCTTTGGCCGGGTTATAGACGCCGCCGCCCAACAGCGGCGGGCCGGCATAGGCCAGTTCATCCTCTGACTTACTCAGCGGCACGAGATAGGGCTGAGCAATATCCAGGCGCACCAGCTCCGGAAACCGGGCCAGCATACGGCTGGTCTCCCCCGCGCCGCCGTGGCCGTCGGCCGTTTCGGCGCCGGCAGCGGCCAGCTTGTCCCGCTCAAACAGTTTCAGATAAGGCAGCCAATTCAACGCGATCACCGGCATACCGTGATCATGGAGCAGCTCCTGGCTGGCCATGAACATAGCCGGCAGATTCTCGTCGTGGCCCATGATCAGGACCGCTTGTTGGAAGCCGTGCGCCTTCATGCTCAGGCAAACCTCGATCAGCAGCTGTTTGAGGGTATCCGGCTTCAACGTGACGCTGCCGGCGAAAGGCATGGCCCCGGGATTGACGCCGAAAGGGACCGCGGGGCCGACCACCGCCCCGATCCCCCGCCGCTCCAACAGCTCCGCCGCGTCCAGGGCCATTTCCTCGGCCTGGACGGTATCGCTGCACATGGGCAGATGCGTACCATGCTGCTCAAAGGAGCCTACGGGGATCAGCACCGTTTTACTGCGCCTGGCAGCCTCGGCCGCCTCCGGCCAAGTCATATCGCACATGCGCCTGCGGCTGTGCATTCCTGTCACCTCCGTATTGGGATCACGGTCAAAGCAACGTCCCCTAGCAGAAATAGGGCTGATCCCAGACCGTCCAGCGCTTGCCCACGCCGGACGCCAGCGCTTTGTCATAGATACGGCGGGCGATGATCACGTCGTGCAGGCCCATGCCCAGGGGGCTGTAGAAAATGATCTCTTCGTCGTTTTGGCGGCCCGGAGCCTTGCCGTTGATCACCTGGCCGATGGTATGGGTGTCTTTCTCCACATCGATGACGCCCCGTTTGACCAGATCGCCCATGGTCACGGGGATGCCGAACTGTTTATGCCCGTCCACCACGATGCGGCTGCACAGCTTGACCGCGCCTTCCGTATAATCGTTATCGGAGAGGTTGACCAGCAGGGCGCCCTTTTTGATCCACTCCGGCGGAATATAGCCGTTGCCGAAAGTGGTGATGGTGGCCGGAGCCACGATATCGGAATCCCGGACCGCCGCTTCCGCCGTATCCACGCTATGCACGTTCACCCGCAGTTCTTCGGACAGCTCTTTGCCGACGGCCGCCGCCTTATCCCGGAACAGGTCGTAAATCTTGACCTCCTCCAGCCCGGGCATTTCCTTGACCAAAGCGATGATCTGGGCGCGGCCTACCGCGCCGCAGCCCAGGGCGCCCACGACCTTGGCATCCTTGCGCGCCAGATAACGGGCGCCCACGGCGGCGCTGCAGCCGGTGCGGATCACGGTGATCAGGGTCGCGTCCAGCAATGCCTTGGGCTGGCCGGTGCGCAGATCGATCAATTCCGTGAGGCCGATCAGGCAGGGCAGGTCTTTCATCCCGGGATTGTTGGGGAAGCGGCCGATGGTCTTGATGCCGGCGATATCCACATCCCGCCCCAGGGAGCAGGGATGGAAGGCGATAAAGGCGTTGCCCGCTTCCTCGTTATTGAACCAGAGCTGGGGGCAGATGGGATCCTGCGCCTCGCCGTCGTCCAGCATGCCGTAGGCTTTGATCTCGTCCTCCACGGTCTGGGCGTAATCCAGCGCGCCGCATTTAATCACGTCCGCCTGGTCCAACAGCAGAACCTCTAATTTCTGTGCCATATAGCAAATCCTCCGTGATGATTTTATTTTTCCGATGCGGTTTTCTGTTCCGGCAAATACCTTCAGGCTCTGTCAGCGCTTCCGGCGGCTTCCGCCTGCACATATTCGGGGAAATAGTCCTTGCCCAATTGCTCCGCCAGCGCCGCGCGGCCGCTCTGGACGATCTTGGTCAGTTGCGCCAGCCGGAACCCCAGGGAAAAGGCGCTGTCCAACGCGACCTGATCGGCCCGGATCTGCTCCAGGGACGTGGTATAGGTGGCGACGCCCATGTAGGATTCCGGCATATCGCCGGACACCGGCAGGCAGTTCAGCAGCATCAGATGGGATACCACCTGCTGGATCGCCAGCTCCTGGCCGCCGTAGCGGACCCCGCCCTGGGCAATGGCGCCGCCCACCTTCAGAAAACGGGGATACTGACCCTGCATGGAGGCGAAGTTGATGTTTCCCAGGCGGTCCAGGGCGGCTTTTAGCTGAGCAGGCAGCCCCATATGATAAACGGGAGCGCCTATGATATACCCGTCGGCCTGCTGCCAGAGGGGCAGCAACTCCTCCAGATCGTCCTTCTGGATGCAGGAACCGTGGGCGGCGCAGTAGGCCCGGCAGACCGCATTGCAGTCGCTAAACCGCTTGCCGGCAAAATGATAGGTAAGGATCCGGCAATCGCCCGCCGACGCCACGCCGCGGACCGCCGCGTCCAGCAGAACCTGGGTATGGCTGTTGCTGCGCTTGGGGCTGCTGTTGATAATCAGTATCACGCTATCCGGCTTCATTCCCGAAACATCATCTCCTTTTGCGTGTCATAGCTGCGCAATGAACCCATATTTTTAGCTTAATCTTATTTGGCGGCCTTGTCATCGTCCGCAAAGAACAAAATATGCCGGAGAATCGGCATATTAATGATCCAATATGTCCATAAAAGATAAATACCCAGTAAGAGAATTAGAGGAATACGCCCTAAAACAAAGAATTTTTGCTGAAACCGATTATTTGGGGGCGATGTCTATGGTGACGGTAAAAGAGATCATGAGCCCGGGGATCATCAGCAATTCCCGGGTCATCGCCGGGACCGGCGGGCTGCACAGCCCCATCCTCTACGTCGATATCCTGGAATCCGCGGAAGGCTATCATTGGCTGCACCAAAATACCTTCCTGATCACCAACCTGGCGCCGATCTGCGACAACGAGGCGGAACAGCGGCTGCTCATGGGCCGCCTGCGCGATAAAAAAGTGGCGGCCGTAGCGATCAAGCCCAAACGTTTCGTGGACGAGATCCCGCCCTTTATGGTCAAGGAGGCCGAGCTCTACGGGATCCCGCTGATCGAGCTGTCCTACGACGTGGTCTACAGCGAGCTGATCAGCAAGATCCATCATCTGATCATCAAAGACAATACCGAGCTGTTGGAGCAGTCCCTGCGCGTCAATAAAATGTTTTCCAACCTGGCCATCAACGGCGGCAATACCTACGAGGTGGCGCAGATGCTGTCCCATAACCTGCAGCAGCCGGTGCTGATCTGCGACGCCAATTTTAAGAGCGTCAATTTCGCCTGCGACGACGGGGACATGAAGCGGTTCGGCCCCTATCTGAACCATATCAACCGCTGTTTGCAGAATTATCTGGGCGGCGATCGCCCGGATCCGGCCAATCCGATCCTGCATTGGTTCGACCAGGAGCTGGCTTGCGGGTTCTCCACTATGCGCATTATCTATGCCGGGGAATGCTGCGGTTATATTACCGCCGTCGAGACGCAGAAGCACGGGGCGCTTGCCGATATGGCGCTGGAAAACGCCGCCACCTTCGCCGCTTTGACCATCGCGACCACCAATTCCACCAAGGAAAAAGAAACTATGATCCTCCGGGGCATCTTTTCCGACCTGCTGTTCCGCAAATCCTATACCCAGGAAAATGTTTCGCACTGGCTGAACTATTTCAAATGGGAGATCGACAACCAATACGCGGTGGTGATCGTGCACGGGGAAGAGGCGGAGGCGGCGCGGAGCGCAAGCGACCAGCTGATCCAAAACGCCCTGCTGAGCTTCGGGCAGCGGATCCGGGACCAGTTGCCCCAAGCTTTTTACATCATGCAGCAGGATGACCTGATCCTCATCCACAGCGTGGAAAACGCCGCTTCCGGCCAGGAACAGCACTATCCCGGCAAGCTGCGGGCCATTTATACCCAGATGCTGGCCGGTTTTAAGCAGATCTTCCCTTCCCTATGGCTGGCGGCCTGTTTCGGCAATGCGGTGCCTGCGCTGGATAAGATCTCCGGCAGTTACCAGCAGGCCCAGATCGCCCTGGGCATCGCCAAAAAGATCTCCGACAGCAGGGAAAACGGCTGTTTTTTCTACGATAAGCTGGATATTTACCATATTTTTACCGAATACGCGGATAAGGAGGAACTGCAGGGCCTGGTCAAGAAATATCTCGGCCCGCTGCTGGATGTGAAGCACACAAAATTTGACGCCTTAAAGACGCTGGAAGCCTATATCCGCTGCGGCTGCTCCATCACGGAAGGCGCGCAACAGCTGTTCATCCATGCCAACACCATGAAATACCGCATGGCCAAGATCCGCGAGACCCTGAACAACCCCCTGGACGATCCCCAATATATATACGTCCTCTCTACCGCGCTGCTGATCAACCGTTTGCTCTGACGCGGAGACAAAAACTTACTGCAGTGAGGCCCGGAAAGGAGCCTTTTGCAAACGGCGGCTTTTCTTGGTATAGGATAGGCTGGATACGGCGTCGCAGCGCGGACGGGCCGCACCGGAGCCGGCGGTTTGGGGGCCGTCGCGGCGTTTAGGAAAACCCGAAATAGCGCATGATGCCGGTGAAAATGCCCTGGGCGAACTCATACTGGTTATCCCGCAGCTTTTCCGCGTCCGAGGCGTTGGTAAGATAAGCCATTTCCACCAGAATGGCCGGCATGTTCGTTCTGCGTAAAACGTAGAGGGACGGATTGGCACGGACGCCGTTATTGTTGGTGCCCACCGTTTCCACGATCCCGTCCAGAACCTGCTCCGCCAGCCAGTTGGCCTGGGTGTACAGCCGATAGACATAGACCTCGGTGCCGTTGACATTGGGGTTCACATTGGCGTTGGCGTGAATACTGATGAAATAATTGGCCGGCCACTGATTGGCCATCCTCACCCGCTCCGCCAGGCTGGTGGTATTATCGGTGCCCAGGACCGTGTCCGGCGCGGGCCTGGACAGACGCGCCTCGAACCGGGGATCGCTGTTCAGCATCTCCGCCAAATAAACGCCCACCTGATAGGTAATATCCTGTTCGTACAGCCCGAACCCCACGGCTCCGGTATTATGGTAGCCGGTAGGGTTATGCCCCTGATCAATAAATATTTTGATCGCCATGATCCATCCTCCCGCTTTATGTCCTATAGGCATATTGTATTCCCCTAACGGGAGAATTTGCCTGGCCATGGGCGTTTTATACGGCAGATTGCGGACGGACGGATAACGCTTTGGCGCAGGGTATGCCGTTTCCGGGAAAAACGCCTCAATGCCGTGTTCAGGCCGTTTGCAGGGACCGCCCTGACGCGCAAGGGCATAACACAGGCTGGTCCCCGGAGGGATGTCGCCGTGTTATGCCCTTGCGCCCGGGCAAAAAGCCCTGTCCGCCGCAGAAGTTTTTTCAGCTTGTTCAAGTTCCCCGGCGGCGAAGGCTTTTTGCGCCGGCATGGTAGAGGAAGGGAAAGTGGGAGGAATCGTTAAACAGAATCGCCGGACTTATTTCCAGCTGTAATCATAGAGCCTGTCGTAGCGCACCACGTTCTCATCCACGGTCAGATCCTTGGTAAAGGCCCGGGAATTGGCGGCGTAGAACAAGGGCAGCACCGGAACGTCCTGGTTGAAGATGTTCAGCGCTTCCGCATAGAGGGCCTCCCGCTGGCTGAGATCAAACTCGGCCCCGGCCTGGGTCAGCAGTTCATCCATGGCGGGGTTCACATAGCGGGAGAGATTGCCCGAACCCGCGCTGGAGAGGTTTTTGTTCATGGTCTCGCTCATGTCCTTGGTGGTATAGAACCAGCGCATATTGGTGATCTGGAATTCGCCGCTGCCGCCGAACCAGCACCTTTCATCCCAGACCGTGCTGTCCATGCTGGTGACCGTGACGTTCAGGCCCATATTGGTCAGATCTTCCGCCATGGTAGTGGAGATCTTGTCAAAGGGGTCGATGGTCATGTAGATCAGCTCAACGCTGGCGCCTTCCATGCCGGCTTCTTTGACCAGCGCCTTGGCTTTCTCCGGATCATATTGGTACCAGTCCGGATTGCCGGGGTTGGCCACCGTGATGGAGCCGCCCGGGGAATCCGCCAGCTCGCCGTGGCCTTCCAAAGCCACCAGCATGGCTTTCTCCCGGTCGATGCCGTAGGCCGCGGCCTGGCGCATCCGCACATCGGAGAAGATGCCTTCTTCGCAATTGAACATGATATAGTACCAGTTATAGGAGGGGTATTCCAGCATGGTCAGGTTCGGGTCCTTGGCCACGGTTTCCATGAAGGAATAAGGGACGTCGTACATGTAGAGGTCGATATCCCCGTTCTGCAGGGCCACCACGGCGCTGTTGCTGTCTTTGATAATGGTGTAGTGGACTTTCTTGATATTGGCCTCGCCTTTAAAATAGTTGGGGTTGACCGCCAGGTCCACGGATTCGCCGAAAACATAGTCGGTGCAGATATAGGGGCCGGTACCGATGGCGGATTCCGCGGCTTTACCGAATTGATCGCCGTACTTGTTCACCACGTCTTCGCTGACGATGCAGCAATAGGTGGCGGTGAGTTTTTCCAGGAACGAGGCGTCGGCGTTGTTCATCAGGATCTGCACCGTATAATCGTCCACCGCGTCGCAGCTTTTCATATTGACAAAGGCCGACCTATTGGTGGCCGAAGCGGCGGCCCGGTCCACGGAAAACTTGACGTCCGAGGCTTTCAGCTCGTCGCCGTCGCTGAACAGCACGCCTTTGTTCAAGTGGAACGTGTAGGTAAGGCCGTCCTCGGACACTTCATAGGACTCGGCCAGCGAGCCCGCCACATGGCCTTCCGCGTCCATTTGCACCAGGTAATCGTAGATCTGGCTCCTGACCCGGTTGTCCGGCAGGAAGATATTGGAGTGCGGGTCCAAATCCACCAGCTCGTCGCCTAAGCCGATATTCAAAACCCGGTCCGCATTGGAACCCTGGTCGGCGGCGCCCTCCGTATTGGGCGCGGCAGCGGAATCTTCAGGGGACTGGCCGCCGCCGCAGGCGCAGAACAGCAGCGCGACGGACAGTAACAGCAGCAATATGATCGCTATTTTTTTCATGGTTTTCCAACTCCTTCTCCTTTTTTATTTTTAGCAGCGTTAGCTGATAAAAAGCGCGTCACTCATAAAGGCGGCAGGCTACGAAATGATAGTCGTCCAATTCTTTGAGGCCAATGGCGTTCCCCAGGCAATCGGGGCGGCAATATTCGCAGCGGGGCGCGAACCTGCAGCCGGGTTCGGGATTCACCGGGTCCGAGACCTCGCCGCGGATGATCTTTTTGTTGCGGTTCCTGTCCAGTTTCGGCCTGGGGATGGCCGCCAGCAAGGCTCTCGTATACGGATGCAGCGGATTTAAAAACAATTCCCGGGCCGGGGCCCGCTCCACGCATTGCCCCAGGTACATCACGGCGATCTCATCGGAAATATGCTTGACCACGGACAAATCGTGGGTGATGAACATATAGGTAAAGCCCATCCGGTCCTGCAGATCCATCAACAGGTTCAGGACCTGGGCCTGAATGGAGACATCCAGGGCGGATACCGGCTCGTCGCAGACAATGAATTTGGGGTTGAGCGCCAGGGCTCGGGCCACGCCCACCCGCTGGCGCCGGCCCCCGTCCATTTCATGGGGGAAAGCGTTGACAAAGCGCTCCGCCAGGCCCGCCGTTTCCATCAGTTCGAAAATCCGGTCTTCCAGCGCGGTTTTTTCCTTAAAGATCTGATTGACGATCAGGGGTTCGGCAATCAGGTCAAATACGGACATCCGGGGATCCAGGCTGGAATAGGGGTCCTGGAAGATGATCTGCATCTCCCTTTGAATTTTGCGGAAATCCTTGTCGCGGTAGGCCAGGATATCCTGGCCCTCGAAATAGACAGCTCCGGAGGTGGGTTCCAGCAAGCGCAGGACCAACCGTCCCAGCGTCGATTTGCCGCAGCCGGATTCGCCCACCACGCCCAGGGTTTTCCCCTGGGGTATCTCAATATTCACCCCGTCCACCGCGTGGAGAAAACCGTCCCGGACCTTAAAGTACTTTTTTAAGTCAACGGTCTTGATCAAGGGCTCCATGCGTCATTCCCCCTTAGCGAAAAGATGACAAGCAATGACATGTTCTCCTTCCTGCCATTTGGGCGGCAAGACGCTGGCGCAGATTGCCATGCACTGTTTGCAGCGGGGATGGAACTTACAGCCCTGGGGCAAGTCCGTGGGGTCCGGCATCAGGCCTTCGATGGGGCTGAGCCGCTCCGTTTCCACGTCCAGATCCGGGATCGAGCCAAAAAGCCCCGCCGTATAGGGGTGATGCCGGTCGCTCTCAAAAATATCCTCCACCGTTCCGTATTCAATGATCTCGCCGGCGTACATGATCGCCACCTTGTCGCAGGTCTGCGCCACCACGCCCAGATCGTGGGTGATCATGATCATGGAGGTTTCCAGCTTCTCCTTCAGATCAAACATCATGGAGATCACCTGGGCCTGGATCGTCACGTCCAAAGCGGTGGTGGGCTCGTCCGCGATCAGCAGCTGCGGTTCGCAGGCCAGGGCGATGGCGATCACCACCCGCTGCTTCATGCCGCCGGAAAACTGATGGGGGAATTCGCATTTCCGGCCCGCGGAGATGCCCACCAGCTCCAGCAGCTCGTCGACGCGCCGGTTGAGCTGCTCTTTCGACTTATTCTCATAATTATGGATCTTCAGGGATTCGTAAATCTGATCCCCCACCGAGATGGTGGGATTCAGGGAGGTCATGGGATCCTGGAAAATCATGGAGATATGCGCGCCGCGGACCCGGCGCATCTCTTTCCTGGAATTCTCCAGCAGATTCTCGCCGTTAAAAACGATCTCCCCGCTGGCGATGCGGCCGGTCCGTTCCGGCAACAGGCGCAGGATAGCCAGGGCCGTGGTGGTTTTGCCCGCGCCGGTTTCGCCCACCAGGCCGATGGTTTCCTTGGCCTTGATGGAAAAGTCAATGCCGTTTACCGCATGGACCACCGCGTCGTCGGTATTGTAAACGACCGCCAGGTTTTTCACTTCCAGCAATTTGTCGCTCATAACGCCACCTCAATCTTTCAGTTTCGGGTCCAGCGCATCCCTGAGCCCGTCGCCCATCAGGTTCAGCGACAGCGCCACCAACACGATGGCCATACCCGGAGCGATGATCATATGCGGGGCGCTGAGCATATAATTCTTTGCTTCCGCCAGCATGGAGCCCCATTCTGGCGCGGGGGGCTGAATGCCCAGGCCCAGATAGCTGAAAGCGGTGGAATAAATGATCATGGTGCCCACCTGCATGGTGGCCTGCACAATGATGGGCCCGATGGCGTTGGGCAGGACATGGCGCAAGATAATGAAGCGGTTCCTGGCTCCGCAGGCCCGCCCGGCCTCGATAAAATCCTGTCCCACCACGGTCAGGATCGCGGAACGGATAATGCGCACATAATTGGGGATGGCCGTGATGGTGATGGCGATGAGGATATTTCGGAGGCCGGGCCCCAGGGCGGCCACGATGGACAAGCCCAACAGCATGAAGGGGATGCAGAAAATGGTATCCGTGATGCGCATGATCACCATGTCGATCTTGCCGCCGTAATAGCCGGCCACCGCCGCCAAAGTGCCGCCCAGCGTCATGCCCACCACCACGGCGGCGATGCCCAGGGTCAAAGAGTTTCTGGTGCCGTGAATGATGCGGGCGAAGATATCCCGCCCGTACAGATCGGTGCCCAGCAGATGGGTCCAGGAGGGGCTGGCGAAGCGGTTGGCCATATCCTGCTTGAGCGCCACCTCATAGGGCACGATCACGTCGGCGAAAATCAGCACCAGCACAAACACGGAAAAAACCGCCAAGCCGATCAGCGATAATTTATTTTTTTTCATGCGCCGCCAGGTTTCTTTGAGGCGGCTCTTTTTCTTATACCGCCTGACGGATGCGGACGATGCGGGATTTATCATCTTTGACCCTCCTACATCTTTTGATAGCGCGCTTTGATGCGCGGGTCGATATACGCGTAGAGGATGTCCACCGCCAGCATGATCAGCATGAAAAAGAAGGCCAGAAAGATCGCGCAGCCCATGACCAGCGGCGTATCCTTGAACTTGATCGCGTCCAGCAGCAGGCACCCCACCCCGTTCAAGGAAAAGACCGACTCCACCACCACCGCGCCGCCCAGCAGATTGCCGAACTCGATGCCGGCCACGGTCAGCACCGGCAGCAAGGCGTTTTTCAACGCATGCTTAAAAATGACTTTCCGCTCGTTTTGCCCTTTGGAGCGGGCGGTGCGGATATAATCCTGGCGGATGGTTTCCAGCATGGTGGTGCGGGTAAGGCGCAGAATGGAGGCCGTGGTGCCCACGCAAACCGTGATGGAGGGCAGAATAAAATGCACCCAGGTGGAATTGCCCATGCTGGGCAGCAGGCCCAGTTTGAGCGCGAACAACAGGATCAGCATCAAGCCCAGCCAAAAATAGGGCACGGAGGCCAAGAGCATGGCAAAGGCTGTGCCGAAAAAATCCATGACGCTGTACTGCTTTACCGCCGCCAGCACCCCCAGCAACACGCCGATGATGATGGCGATCAGCATGCTGCCCACCGCCAATTTCAGCGTGGTGGGGAAGCGGTTGACGATCTCGCCGAACACCGGCTGATCGGAGCGGTAGGATACCCCCATCTCCCCGTGGACCAAATCGATTATGTAATTCCCGTACCTGACGATGAAGGGTTTGTCCAGGCCCATTTGCAGCGCCAGCTCCTGCATGGATTCCTCCGTGGCGTCCTGGCCCAGAATGGACCGGGTGGCGTCGCCGGGCGTCAACTCCATGATGCTGAAAATGATAAAGGTGATCACCAACAGGGTTGGGATGCAGATCAGGATGCGCTTGATCACATATCTGCTCACTGCCCCATCTCCTCTCCGCGAAGTAATGATTGATCGTCGGCAGAACGGCGCAGGCACGGCCCGATGCGGCTTAACCAGCGGCAAAGATTTATAAACACAAACAATATGTACAACCAATTCACTTGTCCGGCGCAAGCGCCAAGCGTTTTGTAAAAATTAGATTCAACAAAAAGTTCTATTTCCCTTCCCGGTTGACATTATTTTTTAACGTTTTAGCTGATTTCCATGAATGAATGTAACTTATCGTTTTATTCAAAGAATCATCCGGTTATTCATATCCTGAAATCTGTGCGGACGGCAGGTCCGGAGTCATGAACCGCAGCCTTATGAGAATAGAATATGACATATATAGTTACTCCTTTGTCTTGAATTTATTTATTATAAATATTTTTTTACCCCTATTCGGGAGGATAATCGAACCTTTTGTTGAATACCAAGTTAAAACGACTCTCCCGGCGCCTTTTTAGTTTCCCGATGTCATCATGCCGTACAGGCGATTTTATCGAACTTTATGTTACCATATGCGTCACCCTGCTACAATTGCGGTGTTTAAGCCGCGTTTTTAAAATCTCAATAGAATAGAGGCGGATATTATGGCAAAAAAGATCCTGTTTGAATGGCCTGACCTGCGCCTGGAGGCGATCGGCGTGCTGGCGGACGACCAAAACCCCGAGCTCTGCCAAAGCGTTTGGGACAGCCTGCCGATTGAAAGCATCATGAACCACTCCGTGGTGGCGGGGAGCTCCGTTTATTGCTGGACGCCCATCCTGGATTTCTCGCCGATACATTATAAGGAGGCATTGAACGAAGCGCCCATCGGCAGGATCCGCTATGGCCAGAGCGACGGCAATAAAATCATCATCCAATATGACGAAGTACACGACGACGTCAAGGGCGCCGTGCTGGGCATGATCGAGCCGGAAGGCATAGAAGCGATCCGGCTGGTCGGCAGACAGGCCATGGAAAGCGTGTTCCTCAGCAAAAAACTGCTGCGGGTAAAAATCAGCCGCCTGGACGACGCGCCGAACATAGAAAACCAATCCTCCTGCGGCGCTGCCAAGATCCGGCCTGAGATCGCCGCCCTGCGGGACGAGATCGCCGCGGAAACGGCCGCCATCGCCCGTCAGGAACCCCCGGAGCTCAAGGGCATCCGCACCGGCAAGAATCTCGGCTCGTTTAACCAATATTTCAGCACCTGGGAATTTGTCTACGGGTTCCTGCGCGACCTTTCCATGTACACCATGTACCCCATCGCCAAATTCGCCCGGCAGCAGGACATGAGCCTGGAAATACTGTGCCGGATCTTCAAGGAGCTGACCCCTCCCTACACCAGTTACCTTGGCTCCTGGGGCCTGGCAAAATTGCGCGATTACTGCGTCGGGTTTACCGGCTTCCTCAACGGCAACGAGATCAGCAAAGAGGAATTCCGGGCCGTCGTTGACGCGCTGTACCGCTATACGAATATGCTGGGCAGCTGGGCCTATTTTTATTTCCCCTGGGGCGTCGGCGCCTGCTTCCGCGGCCCGGAAAACGATTAAAAATTCAATTGAAAGAAGGATGTCTGAATGACGACATGCATCAAAAACAGCCGGGTCTGGACGGACCATGGTTTTCAGCGGCTGGATATTCTTTTCGATCGGGATATGATCACCGGAGTGGCTCCGCAGCTTACCCCGCCGCCGGATGCGGCCATTGTCGACGCCGCGGGCAAATATGTGCTCCCCGGACTGATCGAATGCCACGCCCACCTGTGCATGAACGGAGGCAACAGCCCGGTATCGGTGATGCACGGCATGTCCTACGATCAGCGGCTCTTTGAGTGCATCCGCAGTATGAAAAGGCTGTTGAGCGTGGGCATCACCACGGTGCGCGACTGCGGGTCCCTGGATAACGAAGTGATCTCGCTCCGCAACGCCGTGAACAGCGGCCTGTTCACCGGGCCGAGGATCGTGGCCTGCGGCATGGCGCTGAAAATGACGGGCGGCCATTTCAGCGGCCTCCTGGTGGATTCCCCGGACGAAGCCCGCAAAGCGGCCCGCACAATGCTCCAGGCCGGCGCCGACTTTATTAAACTCATCGGCACCGGCGGCCTGGGCAGCGAGGGCGTGGAACCGGGCGAGCCGCAGCTCAACGCCGATGAAATGAAAGCGGCCATCTATGAAGGGGAAAAACGCGGCAAAGCCAGCGCCGTGCATTGCCACGGCAAGCAGGGCATTCTAAACGCCCTGGCAGCGGGAGCGACCAGCATTGAGCATTGCAGCTACATCGATGATGAGATCATCGAACAGCTGCTGGAACACGACGCCTATATCGTCCCCACCTTTACGCCGTACACCAAAATCGCCGCGGCCGGCCCCAAACCCGGCACCTGGGTGACGCCTTTCGTGGCGGAAAGCGCGCGCAAAGTCAACGAACATAAACTGGCCCAGTTCGAAAAAGCGTATCAGGCAGGCGTCAAGATCGCTTTCGGCCGGGACGCGGGAGCCACTTACGTGATGCACGAAGATTATATTTTTGAAATGCACGAAATGGAACGAGGCGGCATGAGCAGGGCCGAGATCATCAACGCCGCCACCGTCAACGCCGCCGATTGCCTTTATATGAAGCATAAAGCGGGGGCCATCGCGGAAGGCAAATTTGCCGATATCCTGATCGTGGACGCCGACCCCCTGGAGGACCTGGATAATCTTTCGCAAATCGCCTATATTATTAAGGGCGGGGACTTTATACCCCCCAAAACTGTAAAAATGTGATAAATATGGTATAAAAAGTAACACGGAAGCAGGAAGTCAGCTATACAACACGAATTCCGAATTGTATGTTCGTATGCGATAGCCGGCTTCCTGCTCGTTGCCTGTCATCGGCTAAACAATTTTTGGAGATGGTTCATTTGCGGTATAAGCTGCCGGTAAACAAGGACACCATGCTGGCCGCCGTGATCGGCGGGGCCTTTTTTGACAGCGGCGAAGGCGGCCGTATCAGTTACGGCAAGGCCATCGGCGAACTGGCGATCGAACTGGGCCAGCCCAAAATCATCGATCTGGAAGCATTGCCGGACCACGCCACGCTGCTGGAGGTATGCGTGCTGGGCGCCCCCTCGTCGAAGGATAATTACCTCAAGCCCGTTTACCATATCGATGCGGCCAAAAAATTCATCCAGCAGTCGGGGAAAAAGATCGACGCCCTGATCACCAGCGCCAACGGCGGATACGCCACCATCAACGGCTGGCTGCAGTCCGTCGTTTTGGACATACCGGTGGTGGACGCCGTTTGCGCCATCCGCAAAAACCGGGCCATCCTGCAGGGGCCGGTCTGGGGCAATGGTTACGAGGACGACTTCGTTTCCATGCAAATGGGCGTGGGCGGCAACCCCTTGACCGATAATTATATGGAAGTATTCGTACAGGGCTCCCTGCAAAAAACCGACTCCCTGATCCAGCAGGCCAACGTCCTGTCCGGAGGCGGCCTGTCTCTGACCAGAAACCCGGTATCCGGGGCGTACGCCAAAAAATACGCCATCAGAAACGCGCTCAGCACCGCCATCGCTTTGGGGAAAATCGTCCTGGCCCAAGCCGGCGACGTTCCGTCCATTATCGACAGTATTGTCAGTTATCTGGGCGGCGAGGTCATTACTTACAGCGCGATCTCAAAGTTTATCATCAGTTCTTCCGGCGGATTCGACAACGGCTTTATCCTGGTTGGCAGCGGCAATAAGGACAACAACTATACCATCAATTATCATGAGCACAACATCTCCCTGGAAAAAAACGGCACGATCATCGCCACCTTCCCCGACCTGATCCTGACGCTTTCCATGGAAACCGGCATGCCCATCCATCACAGCCAGCTCAAGGAAGACAACAACGTATGCGTGATGGTGATCAGAAAAGAAAAACTTGCGGAACGTCTGGGCATACGGGAGTTTTTTCCCTCGCCGCAGCCGGCGGACAAAATAAAAACTGCCAAAACAAGGAACAGGAAACAGAATGGATGACCCGGCGGCAGGCAGCCCTTGGGCTGCCTGCCGCTGCTTAAGCGCTATAAACGATGTACATCCTACGTAAAAGCGAGCTAATGGAGGGTTCTGTGTGCCTATTGAACTGAGACAAGGCCAGGATAAACCGGATTTTTCCTGCCAGCTTACTGACAGCGATTCGGTGCTGAGTTATCTGATCGACGAGCTCTTACCTGATATCAAATCGCTGGCGGAGCTTAAAATAACCTTATTTATCATCAAGAACATCTACGACAGCGGCAGGAATTTCGCCTGTATCACTTTGAATCAGTTCATGAAAGGGATACAGGACAAAAATTCCCGCTTCATCAACCGCGGCGTGGGTCTGGCCAGGCAGCATATTATCAAGGGCATCAGCCTGGCGGAAGAGCACGGCACCATCCTGGTGTACCGCCAGGGCCATAAGGGCAAAGAAAAGAGATGGTATTTCCTCAATACCCCGGAAAACCAAAAGATCGTGCAGGCCTTGGCCAAAAATGATCTCAGCATCAATTCGCTGATCGCCAACCAGCAGGTATTGGAGGAGCATATCATCTAGCCGCGGAAGCGGTAGTTGAGATAGTTTTTAGACAAACCTATTGATGCAAGCTGAAAATACCCGCCAAAGCGCCGGACGCGACCGCGTCCGGCGCTTTGGCGGGTGATGTTGCTATTTTTGCCGATCACGCTCAAACCCGGCGGCTGCGGAAAGCTTCCCCTTTGCACCCGCAATCAACAGGCGCTTCCGCCCGACCTCAGACGGCCACGCTGATCACATTGCGTCCGTCCGCATAGGCATAAGCCGCGGTCCTGACCAACCTTTGCACCAGTTGAACCGGTAATGCTTCCCCTTCGGTCAGGGCGTCGTAGGGCTCGCCGTCATAGCTGACCACGATGCCGATCCTGTTGTCCGCCTCCGCATAGGTGAGGCTGAATTCCACCTCAAATCCCTGCGGCTCCGGGTAATGAGGCACGATCGTCAGATGCACCAGCTCCTCGAACACGGATTGCACCGCGTTGAACTGGCGGCGGCTGAACAGCAGCCGGGAAGCCAGGGCGTGGAGCCCGCCCATGGCGCCGATGAAGTCATAGTCTTTTTCACGGATAGCGACGCGATGGGTTCTCAGCCGTTTCACAAAAGCCCGCGTTTTCTCCTGCCGCGGGTGGTCGAAGATCTGCTCGGGCGGGCCGTCCTCGTAGATCACGCCCTCGTCCATATAGAACACCCGGGTGGAAACGTCCTGGGCAAAGCTCATTTCATGGGTGACGATCAGCATGGTCAGCCCCTGCTCCGCCAGGTTGCGCATCACGGTCAGCACCTCGCTGACCATGGCCGGGTCCAGGGCCGAGGTGGGCTCGTCGAACAGCACGATCTCCGGCCGCATGGCCAGGGTGCGGGCGATGGCCGCCCGCTGCTTCTGGCCGCCGGACAATTCGTCCGGGTAGCTGAACGCCTTCTGGGACAGCCCCACCTGGGCCAGCAGCTTCATCCCCTGCGCGTAAGCCTGTTGGCGGCTGCAGCCCAGCAGCTCCACCGGGCCCAGCATGATGTTCTCGATGACCGTCAGGTGATTAAACAGGTTAAAGCTCTGGAACACCATGCCCATGCGGCGGCGGATCAGATTGATGTCGGTATTTTTATCCGTCACATCCTGTCCGAAGACCCTGATCTGCCCGGCGGTGGGGGTTTCCAGCCGGTTCAGGCAGCGCAGCAGCGTGCTCTTGCCCGTGCCGGAGGGGCCGATAATGGAAATGATCTCGCCCCGGCGAATCACCGCGTTCACATCAGAGAGGGGCGTGACGTTGGGATAAGCTTTTTTCAGATGCTCAAAGGTGATGATGTCGTCGCCGTCATAGACCACGGCTGCCGGGCTGCAAGGCTCTGGAGGCCGGCCCGGTTGGACTTCCACATGTTTCAGCATGCGCGGACGCTGCTTGGGGTTGGTCCTTCTTTCCAGCAGCAGCAGCAATTCCGCCAGGCCCCAGGCCATCAGGAAATAGATGATGGCGATCACGATCAGCGGGAACATGGCTTCATAGGTACGGCTGCGCACAATATCGGAAGCCTTGGTCAGATCCTGGATGGCGATATAGCCCACTACGGAGGTCATTTTCAGCTGGCTGATCAGCTCGCCCTTATACACCGGCAGCATAAAGCGGACCGCCTGGGGCAAAACAATTTTGAAAAACGTACGGGATTTGCCAAAGCCCAGGGCGGAAGCGGCCTCCCGCTGGCCCCGGTCCACGGCGTCGATGCCGGAACGCAGCATTTCCGCCACATAGGCGGAAAAGTTGATGGCAAAGCTCACCACCGCCACGGCCACGCCGCCGATGGAGGCGGAAGAGAACACCACAAAGTAGAGGATCATCAGCAATACCAGCACCGGGACGCCCTGGATCACGCGGATATACCAGTCCGCGACCGTGGACAGCAGCCTGATCCTGCTGCGGCGCATCAGGCAGATACCAAAGCCCAGGATGGTGCCGAACACCGCGTCCAGCAAGGCGATGATCAGCGTGACGCCGAACCCGGCCAGGAACAGCTGCCAGCGGTTCTCACTGACAAACGTTTTCTCAAAGCTGGCGGCCAGAGCCTGCCACCAGGAGGACTCCTCTTCCGCCGCGTCGGACGCCGCAGCGCCCAGATCCTCCGCCCGCACCACCAGCACGATACCGCCGCTGTAATGGGAAACGGAAAAATCGATGCTCTGCCGCCGTTCCTCGGTAATGGACATGGCCCCGGAGACGATATCCGCCTTGCCGCTGGTCAGCATGTTGATCAGCGAGCCGAAGGTCGTTTGGATAAACTCCACCTCCATGCCCATTTCCCGGGCGATGCGGTACACCAGCTCCACCTCGAAGCCCAGGGAAGCCCCGCCCTCGCCCACATAGCACATGGGCGCGGACGTGGAATCATGGGCGTAACGCAGCACACCGTTGGCGGCCGCCCCATCATCCTCGATATCGAGATATTTGACGCTGTCGTCGTCGCCGATCCATTTTTGCTCCAGTTCTTCCATGGTGCCGTCCTGCTGAAACTGTTCGATCACCGCGCTGACCTGATCGGTATAGGGGCTGTTCTTGGCCAGGCCCAGGCCGTAGCTATCGACCTGCGCCGCCTCAGGGAAGAGGGCCAAGTCCTTGTTCTTGGCCACCGCCAGCCGCGCGATGGGCTCGTCGGAGGCAAAGGCGTCGATATCGCCGGAACGGAGCGCCATCATAATGGAGGTGGTGTCGTTGTAGTATTTGAATTCCAGGCCGTCGATACGGCTGTTCAGGATATCGTCCGTCACGGCGCCGGTCATCGTGCCGATCAGCGCGCCTTCGAAATCGTCCAGCGTGGTATACTTGACCTCCCCGGAGTTGTGCCCGCCCGGGGCTTTGGCGCAGCCGGCGCAGGCCGGCAGCAGCGCCAGCGCCGCGACGATGATCAACAGGAACCGCAACCTTCTTCCGCCCATATACGCTACTCCTTTTGTCCGTTTAGATTTTTGTTTAAGCGCCGCTTCCCCGGCCCGGCCTTACGGGAATCCGCCCCGCGCCGTCCCGGGCGGGCCGGGCAGCCGGGTTGCCCGCGGCGCGGCTGATCAACAACCATCCTTGCCCCGACTTGTCCCTTTCAAAGCATCGGCGCAGGCAGGCGCACAGCCGGGCCACCCGCAAAAAGGGGCCGTTTACCGGTCTAATCAACCGGAGGGCGGTTAGCCTGTTTATGTAGCCGTTTCCTTCTCCCCCGCCCCGGCGACCCCCCGGCACGGCGCCAATTTCATATAGTATATCATGATTTTACGGCCCGGTCACCGTCCTTTGTGGAAAAATTTTGTTTTTCCGCCACACCCGCCGTGGGCTGAGGCGCGCGCTATCAATGGCTCGGCGTCAAGTTTTACCCAAAATAATATCTATAAAAGTATCTATTTTTTAAGTATTTTCTGGCCGTAACCAATTTTTGAGCCGCTATCCGGCGCTTTTGTTTTAAAGGCCGCCATAACAGGCAGCCGTCATGCATGCAAGGCGTCATGATCATTTTTGTTGCCATCCCCTTTCCCAACGCCGGTTATGGCATAAAAGTTGCTTCCCGATATAAATGATCGTTTGTTAACTTAACTATAACGATATGAAGGGAGCGACGACTATGCTGGTGCGCGGTGGCAAACCGTTTTTCGGGACCGCAATCGGTATTATCATGATGGATACAAAATTTCCCCGGGGCCGGGGCAATTTAGGCAATGCCACCACATTCCCCTTTCCGGTATGCTATAAAGTGCTTCAGGGCATCACCGCGGAGAATCTGGCCGATGACCAAGAGCTGAGCAGGCAGAAATTCATTGAGGCGGCGCGGGAATTGGAAGCCGAGGGCGTTCAGGCCATTACCAGTTGCGTCGGCTCCGCGGCGCGCTTCCAGCGGGATGTGGCAAACGCGATCAATATCCCCTTTTTTGCTTCCATATACAATTTTATCCCTGTCATTTATTCAATGATCAACGCGAATAAAATCATCGGCCTGTTCCATGACCGCGATCGCCATATCGGCGACGATCTGTTTGCCCTGGCCGGGTGGTCTTCCCGGGATATCCCGGTGGTAACGACGTTTATGGCGGATGATTCGCTGTTCGCGCGCATGATTGCGGAGGATCTTGAAGTATTGGACGAGTCGGTATTGGCCGCCGAGGTCGAGGCGCTGACGAAAGATTTTGTCCATTTCTACCCGCAGGCCGGGGCAATCGTCTTGCTGTGCGGTAATTACGATCGGTTCAGCCCGATGATCCGGGAGGTTTCCCGGCTGCCGGTTTTCGGCATGCGGGAATATACGGCATTCATCGCCGCGTCCGTGGGCGCGATGCCGTATCCCCTAAGCTAAGGAGGCGCACATGGACGTTTTTGAAGCGATGGCAGCCAGAAGGAGCGTCAGGCGTTACGCCGACCGGCCGGTGGAACAGGACAAACTGGCTATGGTGGTGGAAACTGCCAATCGGGCTCCGGTAGCCGGGGATTTTCAGGTGACGGTCATTCAAAACCGCTCCCTGCTGGAGGAGATCAATACGGCGGCCCGCGTATATATGCGCGATTGCGGCAACAGCTACCTGCAGGGACGCATTAAGCTGCCGGGTTATGAGCCGCTGTATCGCGCGCCCGTCCTGGCGCTGTTTTCCGCCCCGGACGGGCCGAATTGCGAAGCCAATTCCGCAGCCGCAGCAGTCAATGTTACGCTGGCCGCCACTGCAGCCGGACTTGGTTCCTGCTATGTGGTCACGCCGGTCTGGGGCCTGAGCATTGCGCCGGAATTGACGAGGCGGCTGGATCTGCCGGATGGGTATAAGCCCCGCGCCGGTGTGCTGCTGGGCTACGCGGACGGCAACGCCTTTACCCGTGAGCGGGCGGCGGCGGATAATATCCGCTATATCATATAAGCGGCGATAGGAGCAAACGGCGATGAAAAAAAGCTATGAGGCCATTATCATCGGCGGCGGTATCGCGGGTTGCGCCGCCGCTTTTGAGCTGGCTAAGCGTGGTATGACCAATGTTTTGCTGGTGGAAAAAAGCTATTTGACCTCCGGCGCTACCGGGCGCTGCGGCGCGGGCATCCGCCAGCAATGGGGCTCCAAGCTCAACGCCACCCTGGCCGCCGAATCGGTTTCCGTCTTCGAACATCTGGAGGAATATACGGGGTACGACAAAAGCTGCGGGCTGAGTCAGCACGGGTACCTGATGCTGGCGTGCAACGAAAAGGAATGGGCGCAGTTTCAGAAAAATCTTGCCGTTCAGCATGAGCTGGGCGTGTGTTCCCGCGCCGTGAGCGTACCGGACGGCGTCAGGGAGATCGTTCCCTTCATTCATACCGAAGGCCTGGTCGGCGCGACATTCTGCCCCAAAGACGGATACGCCGACCCCTTTCACTGTACTTATGCTTACGCCGACGGCGCCAAGCGGCTGGGCGTTACCATGATGACCTATACGGCGGTCACGCAATTGCTTGCTGAAAAAGGAAAGATCAAAGGCGTCCGTACGAACAAAGGCGATTTCTGTGCCCCCACGGTGCTCAACGCCGCCAATGTCTGGGCGCCGGCCCTGGCGGCGCAGGTGGGAGACAACATCCCGGTCATACCGGAAAGGCATCAGGCGGCGGTGACGGAGCCGGTGGCGCCGTTATGCCCCTCCGGCCCCATGCCGATGGTCATGAGCTTTTCCCGCCATTTTTTCGTTCAGCAAACGACGCACGGCTCGGTGATCATGGGGGTATCCGACGGCGAGACGGATACGTTCAATATCTCCTCGTCCTGGCAGAATTTAGAGGAGACCTGCTCAACAATCTGTTATACCCTGCCGGCTTTACGCAAACTGCGGGTGGTGCGGCAATGGGTGGGCTTGAACGACGCCAGTCCCGACCGCGCGCCGGTGATCGAGATCTCGCAAAACGCCGAGGGTTTGATCACGGAATGCGGTTTTTCAGGTCATGGTTTCCTGATCGGCCCGCGTACCGCTATCCTGGTGGCCAACGCTATTACCGGGCAGCCGGACGGCATCGATATCAAAATGTTTTCCAGCGCACGGTATCAAACCGGCAATATTTTGGTTGAGCCGTCGGTGATTTCACGGGCGGTCAAAAACTAAACAAAGGCGGGGTGCGATCATGGACGACGGCATGTCGAAACAAGAACGGGTGATCCTCATTACCGGCATCGGGCGCGGCATTGGCCGTCAGACGGCCATCATGGCGGCGGAGCAGGGCTGGAAAGTAGCGGGGTTTGAGATTAACAGTCATACGTTAAACGCTGTGGCGGCGGAGATCGAAGCTGCCGGCCGTACCATTCTGCCTCTTCAGGGGGATATGGCGCGTGAAAATGACTGCCATGCGGCGGTAGCCCAGACGCTGCATTGTTTCGGACGGATCGACGTTTTGGTGCTGAACGCGGTGGCGGTCCGCCAAAACCAGTTAATGACGGAAATGAGTAACGAGGTATGGCAGGAAAACATTGCGGTGAATCTCAACAGCGCCTTTTATTTTACCAAGCCGGTATTACGGCAGATGATGCAGCAGCGCAGCGGCTCGCTGATTTTCCTCTCCTCCTGCGACGCCTACAGCGGTAATCCTACCAAACCGCAATATGCCATGGTCAAGGGCGCTTATGTCAGCCTGAGCAAAAGTCTGGCAGGTTATTACGGGCCTTACGGTATTCGCAGCAACTGCATTGCGCCGGGCATGACCAGGACGCCGCTCACGCAGCAGCGCTGCGACGATCCGGCTATTGCCAAGACCTATCTCGACCGTACGCCCCTTCGCCGCCTGGGGCAGCCGGCGGATATCGCCCAGGCCATCCTGTTTCTGGCGTCGGATTGCTCCTCCTGGATTACCGGCGCAACCATTCATGTCAACGGAGGGATGTATATCGCTTGAGCTTCCCGTGCGGCGTTTCAGTAGCCCCCGCTTTCAACCTTTACTTTTCTGCTCTAAAACGATATAATAAACGTGTATCTATAAATATATGTCTTTTTTGGACAGAATAGCCCGATCGGCGTTCCCAGGGCGGTAAAGGCGGAACAAGCATGGGGATTGAAAGCCTCGATTTCAAAAGTATCGACGTGGTGCTGGCCGATATTAATCATCCGGCATTTATCGTTGACACCGATTACCATATTGTTTACGTCAACGAAATGGCCCGCCTCTCCACATTCAATGGGCAGGAGGTATTGGGGCAGAGCGCTTTTGAGGTGTTTTTGGGACTGAAGCCGGAGAATAGCCTCTTGGTGCGTACGATAGAAACGCGCAAGCCTGTGATCGCACAGCTTTGTATGTGGACTTCCAATACCGGGGATAAACGCTTATCGTTGACCTCGGTATTTCCGCTTTTCCTCAACAAGCAGTTAATCGGCGCAATGGAGCTGAACGAAGCCTTATCCACGCTGGATAACGGATTGCGCGAAATGCTGATGGAGAATACGGGCAAGATCAATATGGTCATTGACAATAAAAGCAAAGCCCGTAGCGATCTGGTTTCCCCGGACAGCATTATCGGCCAGAGCCAGGCCATCATCCATTTGCGCGAGAATATTATCCTGGCCGGCAAAAGCTCTGCCAACCTGCTGATTTACGGTGAAACCGGCAGCGGCAAGGAGCTGGCGGCCAAGGCGGTGCATTCGATCAGCGGCAGTAACGCGCCTTTTATCGCCCAGAATTGCGCGGCCATACCGGAAACGCTGCTAGAAGGCATCCTGTTTGGGACGACCAAAGGCGTGTTCACCGGTTCGGAGGCCAATCCCGGCCTGTTCGAACTGGCCGATAACGGCACGCTGTTTCTGGATGAGCTCAATTCCATGTCGCCAAACCTCCAGGCCAAGCTGCTGCGGGTGATACAGGATAAAAAAGTGCGGCGGCTGGGCGGCCAGCGTGAGATAGCGATTAACGTGCGTTTGATTGCGGCGATCAATACCCGCCCCGGCGAATTGATCAGCAATGGCAGCATGCGCGAGGATTTATTCTACCGTCTCGGCGTATTGTATCTCAATATGCCCACGTTGCGGGAACGGCGCGAAGATATCCCGCTGCTGCTGATCTACTTTTTAAATGAGTTCAACCAAGGCCGCAAAACGAAAATGGTGGGTTTTGACAAGCAGTGTATGGATTTCTTTATGACGTATCAGTGGCCGGGAAATGTACGGGAATTGCGCAACATGGTGGAGCGTGCGGTCAACCTTTCCACAGAGAAGGTGTTTAAGTTCAATCTGGGGCAATTATTTCCCTATTCGACCAGCGACCGCTTTTACGGACAACTGCACGAAGAAAAACAAAACGCACCCTGCCTGCCCCCGCGAATGAGCGGCGCGCAGACGTTAAAGGAGGCCGTAGCCGCCGCGGAGGAGGCTGCGATCCGGCAGGCTTTGGCGGCCAATAACGGCAATATTGCCAAGGCGTCCAGGGCGCTCGATATCCCGCAACAGACGATGAACAATAAAATGGACCGGTATCAATTACGGCCTTTTGCTAAAAAAATAAAAGCCCGGAGGGCCAATACATAGAACTGTTTCTCGAAAAAATAGCCTTATTTTTCATACACTTTTTTGGGTAAAATCTTTTTAAAATTTATGAAGTATCTTTTAAGGCGTTCTAAGTTGACGCCGTTTTTTTCTAGGTTTAGCCGCCAGGAGTTGAGGGCGATTACACGCAAGTACCCGGCTCAGTCTATCCCGCAATTTGTCGGGCGTTTTTCTTAAACCAGATATTGGCATGATTTTTGCTTATTAGTTGGATGAGTCGACTCACAAGGGCAATCATAGGGTTGTGCGGGAACCGGCGCAGCCCTATTCAGGGAAAGGAGGAAACACCGTATTACCCGTATTTTGGCGTTCGCAAAGCGGCTTCCTGGCTACCGGACAGATGGCGGCGGAAAAAGGGGACGGCTCGGCAAGACGGTGAACCACTGAGTCCATACTATCTAACTAAATTATGAGGTGAAATGAATGAATAGCGTAACCATGGCAACTAACGCTGAACGTGTGGCGATCGCTCTCAAAAGGCATGGCGTCGAACATATTTTCGGTATGAGTAATCCGGTGACGATCGTGCTTGCCTGCGAGGCCGCCGGCATCAAACAGATCGGCTACCGGCAGGAGAACGCCGGCAGTTATATGACTTCCGGTTATGCGCTGGCAACGGGCAAGATCCCGGTCATCACCGGCCAGGGCGGCCCGGCGGCGGTATTGTTGAACGCCGGCTTTGCGGAAAGCCTCAAGGCTTCCCATCCGGTCGTCGCTATCCTGCAGGAGCTTGCCGTTTCTTATTTGGACCGCAACGCCTTCCAGGAGATCGATATGGAAAAGCTGTTCCTGGGCACCACCAAGTGGGTGAAGCGCATCCTCAGCGAGGACCGCATTGAAGATTATCTTGACATGGCGTTCAACATTGCCGGCAGCGGCCGTCCCGGGCCCGCCGTGCTGTTATGCCCCAATAACATTTTCGAGGACCCGGAACCCCATGCGGTGCCGGCGCACCGCAACATGTCCTTGGGTACTTATCCCCTGGACCGCAGTATGGCCGAACCCGTCCGGATCGCGGCTGCCGCCGCGATGCTGGCCAGGGCGGAGCGGCCTTTGGTTGTCGCCGGCGGCGGCGTGATCAGTTCCCAGGCTCAGCAGGAACTCCGGGCGATCCAGGAAGAATGCGCCCTGCCGGTGGCCACGACCATCATGGGCAAGGGCGCCGTAGACGAGCTGCATCCTTTGAGCATCGGCCCGATCGGCTATGTGATGGGCAAACGCAGCTGGACGGAGCATTTAAAGCCGATGGTGCAAAGCGCCGACGTGATTTTGCTGGTAGGAACCCGCACCAATTCCAACGGTACCGATAACTGGACGCTGCTGCCCACGGATGCAAAATATATTCATATCGATATCGATCCGGCGGAAATCGGCCGCAATTATGAATCGCTGCGCCTGTGCGGCGACGCCAAGCTGACCCTGGCCAAGCTCAAAGAGGACTTGCTCAGGCAGGATCTGTCTTTGCGCAAGAGCCGGCGGGCCATGATCGAGCAGCAGATTGCCGCCGCCCACCGGCAATATGAAGCAGGCTCCCGGGATGTCCGTCTGTCCGCTGCCGTGCCGCTGCGGGTGGAACGCCTGTTGGACTCTTTAGATAAGAAGCTGGATCAAGACCATATCATTATCGGCGACGCCAGCTTCGCCACTTGCTGGATCCTGAATTATATCCGTGCCATCGGCGGCAGAAAGTTTATCTTCCCCCGGGGCCTGGCCGGTTTGAGCTGGGGCTTCCCCATGGCCATCGGCGCGCAGCTGGGTCAGCCCGCTAAAAAGGTGTTTTGTTTATGCGGCGACGGCAGCTTCGGCTATGTGTGGAGCGAGCTGGAAATGTGCTGCCGGTACGGGATCAATGTGGTGGTCATGGTGATGAATAACAGTGTGCTCGGTTATCAGAAATGGTGGGAGGTCGCCCGCTTCGGCACGTATACTTCCGCAATGGACATGGGCTTTGTCGATCATGCGGCCATTGCCCAGGCTTGCGGCGTGAAGGGCATCCGCGTCGAGCGTCCGGAACAGATAGAAGCCGCTCTCGACGAAGCCTTTGCCACCAACGGCCCGGTGCTGCTGGATTGCCTGGTGTATGACAATTGCATCGCTCCCATTGAATCAATGATGTATGCGGAGATTTAATCAATTAAATTTTGTGGACAGGAGTGACAGCGGTGATCGTATACGGAGGGCGCCCGTTTTATGGCGCTGAGATCGGTATTATTATGACGGATACCCGCTTCCCCCGGGGTATCGGCGACCTGGGAAACGCCTGGACCTTTTCCGTGCCGGTACGCTATAAAGTGCTGAAAGATGTCACGGCGGAACGGATCAAGCAGGATCCCGACGCTTTGCTGCATCAGTTCATCGCAGCCGCTAAAGAGCTGGAGATGGAAGGGGTCAAGGCCATCACTACCTGCTGCGGCCTGGCCATCGCCTATCAGAAGCAGGTTGCCAATGCCATTCATATCCCCTTCTTCGCCTCCATATACAATCTGGTGCCGCTCATCCACTCCATGCTCGGCGAGGATAAGATCATCGGCCTGTTCCATGACCGCGACCGCGGCGTGGGAGACGAAACCTTTCGGCTGGCTGGCTGGACCAAAAAGGATATTCCGGTGGTTCGTACTTTTATGCCGGACGACGCGCTGTATGCGCGGATGATCCAGGAGGACTTGGAGGAAGTGGATCTGGCTATGATTGAAACGGAAGTTCGGGAGATGACGCAAAAATTTATCGATGCCAATCCCAACGCCGGCGCGATCGTCCTGGTTTGTACCAATTATGGACAGTTCAGCCCTCTGATCCAGGAGATTGCCCGGGTGCCGGTGTTCGGGATGGCTGAATATGTGGAATTTATTGCATCCGTTGTCAAGATCAAACCGCGGACAAGATGATCAGGGATTGAGAGGAGACGCACAATATCCGATAGATATGAAAAAGATTGGGGAAGGAGGCTAGGGGGAGAAGGCTTGAAGGATGTCACTGCAAACAAAAAATATGCTGACGAATGTTCAAGGTGAGAAATTAAAGAAGGAGCGAAAAACGATGAAGGCTACAAAAGTATTACTCCTGATCGGTATCCTGTTATCCTGTATCGCGCTGTTCCTCTGCGCCTGCGGGAGTACCGCAAGCGAGGGATCCGCACCGTCGACAGAGACGGCCACAGAATCTACCCCGGCGGCAGACAGCGGCTCCACTTCCGCCGCCACCGCAGCGCATAAGGCCGATGATACGATCGTGATCGCGCTGCCTTTTGATATCGCGTCTTTAGATCCCTACGCGCAAAACGCGACGCTGCAAAATGCCTTGTCTTATTGCATCTATAACACGTTGACGTCCACCGATCTCGCCACCGGGGAGCTTTCCCTGGAACTGGCGGAATCCTATGAGCAGGTTTCGGATACCGAATATCTTTTCTATCTGCGCAAAGATATTAAATTCCACAATGGCGCCGATTTTACGGCCAGCGACGTCAAATTCAGCATTGAGCGCGCCGCGACCAGCGGCGGCATGGCGGCAAAGGTGAGCATGATCGACCATGTGGAGGTGGTCGACGATTACACTGTCAAATTCGTACTTAAATATCCCTGCGTCACGCTGTTGAATGTGCTGTCCTTCACCGCCGCCTCCATGCTGGACGAGGACTTTGTTACGGCAAACGGCGACAGTTATCAGCCCAACGGCACCGGCCCCTATAAATTCCGCGAGTGGAATTCCGGGGAATCCATCATTCTCGACCGCAATGAAGAATATTGGGACAAGCCCGGGGGCGCCGCCGTGCTGAAATTCGTGATCATGACGGAGGATACTTCCCGCACCATCGCTTTGGAAACAGGCGATATCGACGTCAGCATTACGGTGGCCGCCGTGGACTACGACAAGCTCAAAGCCAACGAAGACCTGGTTCTTTATGCCGACACGAACAATAAGGTGGATTATCTGGGGCTGAGCCATATCGACCCGATCACCAGCAGTCTGAAGGTACGCCAGGCCATCGCCCACGCCATCAATAAAGAGGACTACATCGTCGCGGTTCTGGAAGGAAACGGCGAAACCGCCAATTCCATTATGGGCAAGAGCGTGGAAGGGTACAACCCCGACCTTCCTGAATATGAATATGATCTGGAAAAAGCCAAGGCTTTGCTGGCGGAAGCCGGTTACCCCGACGGCTTTGAGCTGACCGTGACCGCCCGCTCCGACCGGGATAACCTGCTGTCCCAGGTGCTCCAGGGCCAATTGGCCAAGGTGGGGATCACCGTCAAAATCGAACGCGTGGAAACGGCGGTATTTTTTGATAAATGCGCGGCCGGCCAGATCCAGGCTTCCTTCGGCAACTGGGCCGGCATGACCTCCGATGCGGACAACCCCTTGCGCGGCTTGCTTTTCAGCGGCAATGCCGGTACCAATAACCGCACCTGGTACCAGAACGAGCAGCTGGACAAACTGCTGAACGAGGGCATCTCCATCAGCGACCAGGCGGAAAGAATCAAGGTGTATCACGAGATACAGGACCTGATCTACGAAGACGTGGCCCTGATCCCGCTGTTCTGCGAACTGCAGGCCAATGCCGCCAATAAAGACGTAGGCGGCGTGTTCATCCCCAAGATTGGCGACGCGATGCCTTATTGGTCCTATTACTGGAAATAAATCGGCACGTGGTCCTGCCGGGGTCCGGCTTTTACCGGACCCCGGCAGAGGTTGCTTATTGAGGAGGCCTACATGCTAAAGTACATCTGCAAGAGAATACTGATGCTGATACCGGTGATCATTGGCGTATCATTCATCGTTTTCTTCATCGTTAATCTGGCGCCGGGCGATACGGCCCGCATGATTGCCGGTTCTGACGCCGACCAGGCTACGGTGGAACGTATCCGCAACGAACTGGGTTTGGAGGATAGCGTGTTCGTGCGCTATGCCCGTTATCTGTGGGGCGGCCTTCATGGCGACCTGGGGCAATCCTATTACAGCGACCAGCCGGTGGTGAAGATCTTTTTTCAGCGTCTGCCTGCCACGCTGCTGCTGAGTTTTTGGTCGGTATTATTCAGCCTGGTCATCTCCTTGCCGCTGGGCGTGCTCTCCGCCGTCAAACAATATTCCGTTTTTGACAACTGCGCCATGGTCTTCGCTTTGCTGGGCGTCAGCATCCCTACCTTCTGGCTGGGAATTCTCGGCATCTTGCTTTTCTCCCTGAAATTGCAGTTCCTGCCCAGCGGCGGTAATGAATATTGGTACAGCTTCCTGCTGCCGGCCATTACCAACGGATTCCAGATGATGGCTTTGACGACGCGGATGACGCGCTCCTCCATGCTGGAAGTAATCAGGCAGGATTATATCACCACGGCCCGGGCCAAGGGCATCGGCGAACGTATCGTGGTGCTTAAGCATGCCCTGCGCAACGCCTTGATACCTGTGGTCACCACAGCCGGTAATTTTCTGATCATGATGATCGGCGGCGCCGTGGTCACGGAGACGATCTTTTCCTGGCCCGGCGTGGGACGGCTGATCTTTGATTCCATCTCCAAACGCGACCTGAATATGGTCGTGGGATGCGTCATCCTGGTAACCGTGATCGTTTGTATCATCAACCTGCTGGTAGACCTGGTTTACGTCATCGTCGATCCCAAGATCAAGACCACGTACGGCATTAGGAAGGGATAAGGTGGCGTAAATGATGCAAAAAGGCAATAAAGCAAAAAGCAAATTCAAAGAAACCTGGCGCCGCCTCAAAAAAAGCCGCACCGCCATGATTGGTTTATGCTTGCTGATCTTTATTATTTTGTCTGCCTTGACAGCGCCGCTGTTTTTCGACTATAACACGGACGCCTTAGAGCAGAATATCCTTGCGCGCTTCCAGACGCCCAATTCCGCCTTTCCCTTCGGCACGGATGAGTTTGGACGCAACGTGCTGGCGCGCGTGGTGTACGGCGCGCGGATCTCGCTGGTCATCGGCCTCGTCTCCTGCCTGATTTGCTGCTCGATCGGCGTTTTGCTGGGCGCCACGGCCGGTTATTTCGGCGGATTCTATGAGAACGTCGTGATGCGTTTCGCGGATATCCTGATGGCTATCCCCAGCATCCTGTTGGCGATCGTGATCGTCTCAGCCTTTGGCGTCAATTTATTTAATATTATTATTGCCGTAGGCGTGGCTACGATCCCCCAGTATATCCGCATCACCCGCGCTTCGGTGTTAACCGTCGTCAATCAGGAATACATTGAGGCTGCGCGGGCGGTGGGAGCCAGTACGCCGCGGATCATCTTTATGCATATTCTGCCCAACTGTTTCGCGCCCATTATGGTCCAGGCGACGCTGCGCGTGGCAACCGTGATCGCCGAGGCGGCGTCTTTAAGTTTCCTGGGTCTGGGCGTTCCCGCCCCCACGCCCGAATGGGGAGCCATGCTGGCGGCCGGACGCGCGTATATGCGGGATTACGCTTACTTGGTCATGTTTCCCGGGTTGGCTATAATGTTGACGATCCTTTCGCTCAACCTGCTGGGTGACGGACTGCGCGACGCGCTTGATCCGAAGTTGAAGAAATAGGAGGATTGCAACATGGATATTACCGGTCTTGTCTGCGACAGGCAGCAAGAGAACGTTATGATTTGCGCGGAAGAGGGGCGCGAGGGAGCGGCCGCCAATCATCTGATCTTGGAAATCAAGGATTTGTTTGTCGATTATGAAACGGACGACGGCGTGGTGCACGCGGTCAACGGGATGAATATGAAGTTGGGCCGCAAACAGACGCTGGGGCTGGTAGGCGAAACCGGCGCCGGCAAAACCACCACCGCGCTTTCGATCCTGCGTTTGGTGCCCAACCCGCCGGGCGTCATTAAAAGCGGAGCCATCCTGTTAGACGGGCAGGACGTCTTCGCCCTTTCCGAGCATGATATGCGCAAATTGCGGGGGAGCTTTGTGTCCATGATCTTTCAGGATCCGATGACATCGCTGAACCCCGTCATCACGGTTGGCGAGCAAATCGCCGAAGTGATCCGCGAGCATCAAAAGCTGTCCAAAAAGGAAGCGGATGAGGCGGCCTTGGAAATGCTGGAAATCGTCGGCATCGCCCGCGACCGTTTCGATGATTATCCGCACCAGTTTTCCGGCGGGATGAAGCAGCGGGTGATCATCGCGATCGCGCTGGCCTGCTCGCCAAAGCTGCTGATCGCCGACGAGCCTACGACGGCGCTGGATGTCACCATTCAGGCGCAGATCCTGGAAGTGATGAAAGGATTAAAGGAAAAATACGATACCTCGATGATCATGATCACCCACGACCTGGGTATCGTGGCGGAAATCTGCGATCTGGTGTCCGTGGTCTACGCGGGCTCGGTAGTGGAGCACGGCACGCTGGAGGAAGTATTCAAACACCCCTGCCATCCCTATACCGAAGGCCTGTTTCTATCGCTCCCCAATATCAATAGCCGCAGCGAAATGTTGCAGCCGATCCCGGGCCTGATGCCCGACCCTACGGAAAAATATGAAACCTGCCCCTTCGCGCCCCGCTGTCATTATGCTACCGAACACTGCCGGAAGCAGCTTCCTGCCAAGCATTGGTTCAGTTCCACGCACTATGCCGTATGCGCAGGCTACGACGCGCCGGAATTCAGGCTGAATAGGAGGTCTGGCCAATGACAGACACGATTCTGGAAGTAAAAGGGCTGAAAAAATATTTTTCCACCCCCAGAGGCCTGCTTTATGCGGTGGATGATGTGTCGTTTAGCATCGAAAGAGGCAAGACCCTGGGTTTGGTGGGAGAATCCGGCTGCGGCAAGTCCACCACGGGCCGGGCCATCCTCCGTTTGTTGGAGCCAACCGGCGGCGAGGTTTATTTTGAAGGGCGGAATGTGGCCAAACTGTCCAGAAAGCAGTTTCACAAACTGCGCCGGGACATGCAGATCATTTTCCAGGACCCTTTTTCATCCTTGGACCCGCGGATGTCCGTGGGCAAAATTATTGCCGAACCGATCATTATCAATAAGCTGATCAAAGATAAAAGCGCGCTGGAAAAACGGGTGGCCGAGCTCATGGAGATTGTGGGGCTGGCGCCGCGTCTGATCAACAGCTATCCCCATGAACTGGACGGCGGCCGCCGCCAGCGTATCGGCGTAGCCCGGGCCTTGTCCCTGAATCCCAAATTCATTATTTGCGACGAGCCGGTATCCGCTTTGGACGTGTCCATCCAGGCGCAGATCCTCAACTTGCTCAAGCAATTACAGAAGGATATGGGGTTAACCTATATCTTTATCACCCATGATCTGAGCGTGGTCAATCACTTTTCCGATGAAATCGCCGTGATGTACCTGGGCAAGATCATCGAACACGCGCCCACCGTGGCGTTGTTCGATAATCCCATCCATCCCTATACCAAGGCGCTGCTGTCGGCCATCCCCGTTCCCGATCTGGATCATCAGCGGCAGCGGATTATTATCAAAGGCGAAATCACCTCGCCCATTAATTTGCCGGACGAATGCCGTTTCGCACCGCGTTGCCGCCATACGCGCCCCGAATGCCGCCAGGGCCAGCCGCCGCTGGTCGAAGTACAGGAACGGCATTTCGTGGCCTGTCCTTTCGGCATGGGCCTTGATTGAATCCTTTCAGAATTATCGTGGATAGAGTTTATTATGCAGCGCCTCCCTTGCATAATCCTCTCCTCTCATCCCTTTGCTGCATAATATTAAATAACCGCAAAACCCGATTGCCCCGTCGTTTTGATATTACTGCTCCCAATTGGGTTTTGCGGTTGTCATTATCAAATATCGCGATCCCAGGGTAATAGCCCTGAGAAGGAGGTCGACGCATGTCTTGTAGATTGGCAGGCAAAACTGTCCTGATTACCGACGGCGACAGCGGCATCGGGCAAGCCACGGCGATGCTGTTTGCCCGGGAGGGAGCCCGCGCCGTCTTTCTGAGCATGGATCAGGCAGCCGGAACGCGTCTGGAAGCGGCGATACGCAACCGCGGCGGCGAAGCGCTGTACGTGCCGGGCAGGTTTACCGAGGCGGCATCGCTGCAGCGGTTGATATCAGCGGCCGTGGAGCGGTTCGGCAGCATCCATGTGCTGTTTCAGAATTGCGAGCCGCCGGAGCTGCCGCCCCGGCGCCTGCACGAGCTGGATTTGGACGCAATGGAGGGCGGCTATGCAAACGCTTTCGATATTTACGGCAAAAACACCTTTCGCATCTGCAAGCTGGTCATGCCCTATTTGCTGGCCGACGGCGGCGCCGTTATTCTGCTGGCCTCGGCCGCCGGTTCCCAGGCGGCACCCGGCCAAGCCCTGCGCGCAATCTATAACGGCGGGCTTGCGGTATATGTGAAGTCCCTGTCTTTGGAACATGTTAAGCAACATGTGCGTGTGACCCGGCTGGTGCACGGCCCGCTGGAAAACGACGCCTGTTGCCCTGCTGAGGCGGAGCGCCTGCCGCTGGGCCGCGCCGGACGGGCGCAGGAGCTTGCTTACGCGGCGTTGTTTCTGGCGGATGATCAATGCGCGGTATGCACCGGCACCTCGCTGGTGGCGGACGGCGCGTTGAGCTGTGTTTGAGGAGGGTATGTGATGGCCGGCAGATTACAAGATAAAGTTGCTCTGATCAGCGGCGCCGCTTCCGGTATCGGCCAGGCTAGCGCAAGGCTGTTTTGCGCCGAAGGGGCAAAGGTGGTTTTTATTGATTATAACCGTGCAAACGGGGAAAAGACAGCGGCAAAGATCAGCGGGGCGGGCGGAGAGATTCGCTTTGTGTTTGGCGATGTGCGGAAAGAAGAGGATCTGCGCCGGGCCGTGGATACGGCCCTGACCGCTTACGGGCGTATCGACGTGCTGTTCAATAATGTGGGCGTCACCACCGCCTGCAAGCACAATCTCATGGATATGGATGTCGAAACGGATTATTCTTTCGTGATGGATACGAATATCAAAAGCTATTTGTACCTGACGCGTATGGTCATACCGCAGATGCTGCGCAACGGCGGCGGCTCCATCATTAACACCGCCTCCCGGGAGGCGGTCTCCGGCCAGCCGCGCAATACGCCTTATTCCATGAGCAAGGGCGCGGTAGTTCAATTTACGAAGCATATCGCGGCTGAATATGCCCGGGACAATATTCGCTGCAATGCCATCCTGCCCGGCGCAACGTTGACCGGTATGGTGACGAAGGGGAGTCCGACGGAGATTACCTATAGCAGGCTGCTGCCGCTGGGACGGATGGCGGAAGCAAGCGAGCAGGCCGCGGCGGCGCTGTTTTTCGCCAGCGATGAGTGCCCGTATTGCACGGGCTGCTGCCTGGTGATTGACGGCGCCGCGTCCAATACCGACTTCCTGCCCAAGCCGCCGCAGTAAGGCCGGCCGCCGGCTTGGATGGCCTGGCCCCCGGGGAGCGCGTGCCCTCTCCAGGCGCAATGATGCAGATAATAAAAATCTGAACGACTCCAAAGGAGAAAAATAAATTAAGAGGCGATTATTTATGGAAAACAAAAAAATAGCCAACGCCAACAATATCCCGATCCAATTTCCCCTGTACGCGGACCCAAAGGTACCCTACGAATGCCCCGGCAACCGTACGCTGACCGCCGTATGTGAAATCGATCCGCAGGTCATCAAAATGTATTTGGAACCCACGCCTTTTACCTATGTGGACAACCGCTTCCACATCTATATAGGAGATTTTTCCACCGCGCAGACCGGAGGTTACTGGGATGCGGCCATCGTTATTCCCGTGCGTTATAAAGATCTGGTTGGCGGTCACTTCCTGGTGGAATTCGAGGACCATGATTATTCCATCGCCGCAGGCCGGGAGCTATGGGGTTATCCCAAAAAGTACGGTAAATGCTGGATGCGGGAGGACGAAGCGCGCATCATTGCCGTGTGTGAAAAAGACGGCGTTGAATTAATCCGCTTGGAGATGGATAAAACAACCGCTCTGACACAGCCCTTACCGCAGTTGCGGTTGCTTCCGCATATTCAGATGCAGGTGATCGGCCGCGCCGAAGGACCGGGCGTTGCGCTGAAGAGAATTATTACCCGGGATTCCAGCGCTGATTATATTGCCGATTCGCGCATTGAGCATCCATGCGCCGTACAACTGAAGAGCCATCCCCGTTCGCCGGTAGCGGATTTTACCCCGGACCGGGTATTTGGCGCCCGTTTTATCGTCGGCAATCACCGCATAACCGACGAGCACGGTTGGGGAACCGTGATCGATACCCTGGTCAACGAGTTCTAACGAAGCCGGTACAGGGCCGAGGTATCGTATTATCCCTGAGCGCTGTGGAGAATCACCCCGCCGCAGGCCGTTTCGTCGTCTTGAGGGTGCGCTCGCTCTATCGCCGCTCCGGCGCTTAACGGACCAGGGACGCCCGGATGCGGCCGCAGGCGTCGTCCAACTCCGCCCGGCTGATGACGATGGGCGGGGCAAAACGGATGGTGCGCTCATGGGTCTCCTTGGCCAGCACGCCGTTGGCGATCAGCCGCTTCACATAGGGCGCCGCCGGCACGGCGAATTCCACCCCGATCAGCAAGCCCCTGCCCCGCACCTCCAGGATATCCGGATTGGCGATCCCCCGCAGCTGTTCCATAAAGTAGGCGCCCTTTTGTTCAGCCATCTCCGGGTAATTATCCCGTGTCAATATCTCGATAGCTTTCACGGCGCAGGCGCAGGCCAGCGGGTTGCCGCCAAAGGTGGAGCCGTGGCTGCCCGGGGTAAAGACCCCCAGGATGTCGCTGCCCGCCGCTAAGGCCGAAATAGGCATCACGCCCCCGCCCAAAGCCTTGCCCAGGATGAACAGATCCGGCTCCACGTCCTCATGCTGCACCGCGAACATCCGCCCGGTGCGGGCGAAGCCCGTCTGCACCTCGTCCGCCATCAAAAGGATATGATGCCTGGTGCAGATCTCGCGCACCTGCCGCAGATAGCCGGCCGGCGGGCAGACCACGCCCGCCTCCCCCTGGATGGGCTCCACCAGGAAAGCCACGGTATGGGGGGTGACGGCTGCTTCCAGGGCAGCGGCGTCGCCGTAGGGCACGATTTTGAAGCCGGGGGCGTAGGGGCCGTAATTGATCCGGGCCTCCGGGTCGCTGGAAAAGCTGATGATGGCGATGGTGCGGCCGTGGAAGTTGTTGGCGCAGACGATGATCTCCTGCTGCCCATTCTCCACGCCCTTCACCTCCGCGCCCCAGCGGCGGGCTGTCTTGAGCGCCGTCTCCACCGCCTCGGCGCCGGTGTTCATGGGCAGGACCATGTTTTTGCCCGTGAGGCCGCAGAGGCGTTCGTAGCATTCGCAGAGCACGGCGTTGTGGAAAGCGCGGCTGGTTAATGCGACTTCCCCCATCTGCTCCGTAGCGGCCTGGACGATCTCCGGGTGGCAGTGGCCGAAATTCAGGGCCGAATAGGCGGAGAGCATGTCGTAATATTCCCGGCCCTCCGGGTCCCAGACCCTGGCTCCCCGGCCTTTGACGATCACCACCTCCTTGGGATGGTAATTATGGGCGCCCAGGCGGTTGGTTTTCTCGATGACTTGTTGCGTGCTTAGCATAATTTCTCCTTTGCCATTCCCAAATAGGTTTTTCCGCGCTCACCTTTGCGTAAAATAGGCTGCCATAAAGGAAAAGAGCATCTCCATATAGCGGTCCAATGATTCCCGGCTCACATGTTCGTTTTCCTGATGTATGCCCCGGCCCTGGGGCCCAAACAGCACCGTGGGGATGCCGCGCGGGACGAATAGATTGGCGTCGCTGACGGATGGCATGACGGCCCGGTAAGGACGGTAAGCGAATCGTTCCGCCAAAACCTTTTCCAACAGCAGTAAACCCGGTTCGTCCTCGCGCAGCTGATAAGAGGCGTAGCTGGGCGGGGCGTCGGTCACGGCCAGCTCGCCGCCCAGACCCACCGCGCGATAAATATCCCGCACATCCCGGATAAAGGACGCGCCGTCTTCTCCAACCTGAAGCTGCTTATTCAGCAGGATGTGGCAGCGCTCAGGAATATTCAGGCTGTATCCGGCATAGTCGCTATCAATGCGTAAAACGCAGTGGGAACCGCAGTCCCCCTGCCGATAGCGGGGCCAATATCGATCCCGCAATGCGGCCACCAGCAAAGCCGCGCTATCGATGGCATTCACGCCGCTTTCCGGCCGGGCGGCGTGTCCGCCGCGGCCCGTGATCAAGATATCCAGCAACAGCTTGCCGGCGGCCCCCACCACGATATTGTCGAAATGCGGCTCACCCAACACGGCAAAGGTTTCCGCCGGAAACGCCATCTCATGGTTTAAAAAGTAATTGGCGCCGGCGGAATACCGCTCCTCGTCAGCCAGGCCCAGCAAAACGATCTCCCCGTCACAGTGGGGGGCGCTGGCCAAAAAGCGCGCCAGGGCGGTAATCTGCGCCGCCAGGCCTCCTTTCATATCGCCGGCCCCTAAGCCGTACAACCTGTCCCCCGACGCTGTCAGCCGATAGGGATCATAAGTCCAGCGGGAGCCAGGGGCCACCGTGTCGATGTGACCGCCCACATAGAGCCGCCTGCCGCCGCAGCCCAGCGTGACGCGGCCGATAATATTAGCGCTGTCCCCTGCTAAATCATGCAGGTCAACGGTCAAGCCCATTTTCTCCAGATATCCGGCCAGGAATACCGCCAGCGCTTTCTCCTGCCCCGATACGCTGGGGATAGCCACCAGATGTTCCAGCAAAGCCAGACACTGCTCAAGACTGTTCAAGCAATTCGCCTCTTTCATAGGCCGGATAAGCGCGGCGGTTATGCAGGATATGGAGCCGGGCGCACAGTTCCGCATAGGCCACGGCGATGAAGGCCGGGTCCAGTACCGTAACGCCATATTTTTTTTCCAGATAGCCGCCGTATTGCGCCAGGCCCAGGCAGCCCAGGACAACCGTGTCCGCTCCGTCTTCGTCGACGGCGCGCCGGCAAACCGCTTCCAGATAGCGTTGGGTGCTGTCCGGGTCGTTACGCAAATCCGTCACCGGGATATCCAGGGAACGCACGGAGACCAGCTTCTGGCACGCCGCGGCGTTTTTCCGCAGCCGCCGCTCCGTGCGGGGGATATTGTCGGCCACCGTGGTGACGACGCACAATTTCTCACCCAGCATATTGGCAATGGCCATGGTAATCTCTCCAGGGCCGATCACCGGTATGGCCACCGCCTCCCGGGCCGCTTCCACCGCCAAATCGCTGAAGCAATAGACGACGGCCGCATTGAAGCCTTCCCGCTCGGCCCGCACCACTTCTTTGACCACCTCGGCCCCGGCCAAGGCTTCATCCGTATTGTGCTCGATGGATTCCGGACCCCGGCGGATACAGACGACTGAAATCTCCGTGTCCCCGGCCAGGGCGGCAGCCAGCATCCGCTCCCGGGAAGCCAGGGTGGCCCGGTCCATGCCGCTGTTGGGAATAATCGCTCGGATACGCATCTTATCCTTCTTTCACGGCTGAGAATGATTTGTTCTCGTTCAATTTATCAATCGTGTCCTGGATATGATCGAACATGGTTTGAGAAGCCAGCTCCTCATCCCGCCGGCGGAACGCCTCCAGCAATTTCTGATGGGAGTGGATGCTGGCTTCGATGGTATGGGATTCCAGAGTATTGCGCAGGCTGTTGCTCATCATGTCCAGCGTGATCTTGCGGATCATATCCAATACCTGCTTCAGGAAACTGTTGCGGCTGATCTCCGCGTATTTTTGATGCATCAGAAACTCGCCCGTCGTGGTATTGCTACGGGTAAAGCGCTCCACCAGGTCCTGATACTCCGCCTCGAGGGAAAGCAGGTCCGCCGCCGTGGCATGGCGGACCGCCAGGCGCACGGACAGGCACTCCAGCTGCTGGCGCACCAGGTAAATCTCCAGCATGGAATAGCGCTCCAGGTTCCGGGACAGGCTTTCGTCCACGGAACCGATTTCCCGGTCCGGCAATTCCCGCAAATACCGGCCCTTCCCCTGATGAGAAATCACAACGCCCCGGGTCTCCAGCACATGAAAGGCCTCCCGCAGCACATTGCGGCTAATGCCCCACCGCCGCACCAGTTCCTGTTCAGAGGGGAACTGCTCGCCAGGCTTAATTTCATTTTGATCAATGAAATCATATAAGGCTTTTAAAACCTCTTCATGAAGCAAAGTCCGATTATTCCGCAGTTCCATACCTTCACTCCTCTATCAAATTTGTCTTTTTTCCGCCGTTGACGGCCGTCAGGGTTTAACAGGTCGACAGGGCAGCCCCTGGCGGGGCAATACCCTGGCCGGGCGTATCCGGGGCGCACTTCCCGGTTCAGACGTCCGCCGCCGGCTCGTATACGGTTTCCGAGGTGCAGCAATCATCGCCCAGCAGCGCATTTTTACCCGGTTTGAAGACTACTTTGCGCCCTGTCCCCAGGCTGCTGTAGCCTTCGCGGATGGCGATATCAATCAAGCAGTAGAGATGCCCCACGTCCTGCCAGCCTTTTACCTTCCATACCTCGGCCATGGCGCATACCGGGGTGATATTGAACTTGCCCTCCTGATCATAAACCCGTTGCGGTTCCCAACCCTCGACGATGGGGATATCATAATAGCGGTCTAAATTTTCAATGGTAAGTTCGCCGCCGTCGGCCAATACTTGTTTAGCGATCTCCTGCCCCCGGTAGCGGCCGAAGCTGATAATGGCGCGGCGGATGACCGCCTTAGCGCCGTCGCCGTAAGCATCCAGCATCTCCCTGGTGAGAAAATAATATAAATTCGCCATGTGTATGGCCATTTGTCCCACAGCGCTTTTCATAGTTTGTTCCGTCATGGCTGTTCTCCTTTCTTCCGAAAAAATTTTGGCGAAATTTAACAGACCAACCTCTTCGGCGGCCTGGCGCCGCTAGGTGTCGCCGCCATATAAATGGCACATGACCCGCCTGCCGCCGGCAAAGGATTTCATCTCGGGCGGCGTGTGCCAGCAGATAGCCATAGCCTGCGGGCAGCGGTTGGCAAAAGGACAGCCTACGCCGATGAGCGCCGTATCAATCTCATTTTGCAGGACAGGCTTGCGGTTTTTATCAGCGTCCGGATTGGTGCTGGGCGTAGCGTCCACTAAAATCCGGGTGTAGGGGTGCAGCGGTTCGGCGAACAGTTCCTCTTTGCCGCCCTCCTCCACAATATAACCGAGATACATCACGATCACCCGGTTGGAAATATGTTTGACCACGCTCAGATCATGCGAGATGAACAAATAGGAAATGCCGTACTGCCGCTGGACATGCGCCATATTGTTGATGATCTGCGCCTGCACCGAGACGTCAAGGGCCGACACCGGCTCGTCGCAGACCACGACCTTGGGCTGCAGGCAGATGGCCCGGGCGATGCCGATCCGCTGGCGCTGGCCGCCGCTGAACTCATGGGGATAGCGGTTGATCTGGTCCTCCTGCAAGCCCACGTCCTGAAAGATCTGACGGATATAGGCCTGCCTGTCTTTTTTATCCGGATAGAGACCATGAATGGCCAAGGCCTCTTCCACCGCTTCCCCGGCGGTACGGCGCGGATCCAGGGACGCGTAGGCGTCCTGAAAGATCATTTGGATATTGCGGCGCAACTGCAGATGGCGGCCTTTGCCCATCAATTCCCGGGAGATATCCCGGCCTTCAAAAAAGATTTTCCCGGCGGTGGGCCTGATCAAACTGACAATCATTTTCCCGGTGGTGGATTTGCCGCAGCCGCTTTCACCCACCAGCCCCAATGTCTCCCCCGGCTTGATGCTAAAGGAAACATTGTTGACGGCCTGGTAAACCCTGGCGCTCTTTCTGATGAAGCCGACCTCTTTGACAAAATGCTTGGCCAGGTTTTCTACCCTTAACAGCTCTGCCATATCAACCCTCCTGCGGGCCAGCAGCCGCGTAATTCCAGCATCTGACCTGATGCCCCGGAACGATCTCGGTCAAGTCCGGCTCCCGCTCGGTACAAATCTGCCGGCAATAGCGGCAGCGGTTGCTGAAGCTGCAGCCGGGGGGTAGGCTGAGCAGGCTGGGCACAAACCCGGGGATCGTGCGCAGGACCTCCTGATCCGCGTCGATACTGGGGATAGCTTCCAGGAGCGCCTGGGTGTAGGGGTGCCGCGGGTTCTTCATAATATCGTAGGTGGCGGCGTATTCCTGGATCCTGCCGCAATACATCACCGCCGTATGATCAGCGATCTCATTGATCACGCCCATGTCATGGGTAATAAAGACGATGGACGTCCGGAGCTGTTCCCGCAATTCCTTCAATAGATAAATGATCTGCTGCTGGATGGTCACGTCCAAAGCCGTGGTCGGTTCGTCCGCCAGCAGGATGGAGGATTTGGTGGACAGCGCCATGGCAATCATCACCCGCTGCCGCATGCCGCCGCTGAGATGATGGGGGTATCTTGCCAAAATATCCTGGGGGTTATGGATCTTGACCAAAGAAAGGTAATGGCAGGCAATCTCCGCGGCTTCTTTTTTCGAGGCGTGGAAATGCTGGATCAAGCCCTCGGTCATCTGCCTGCCGATGGTCAGCACAGGGTTCAGGGAAGTCATGGGCTCCTGAAAGATCATGGTGATATCCCGGCCCCGCGCCTTATCCATGGCTTTGGCATCTTTCAGCAGGTTTTGTCCTTTGAAGAGGATCTCGCCGGACACGATCTTACCCGGTTTGGCCACAATCTGCAGCAAAGATTTTACCGCAACGCTTTTACCGCTGCCGGATTCGCCAATAATGCCCAGTATTTCCCCCTGCCTTAAATCAAAGCTGATGCCGTTGACCGCTTTGGCCACGCCTTTTTTCGTAAAGAAAAACGTTTTCAGCTCTCTTACTTCCAGTATTTTATCCGTGGCAGCCATCGGTCAATTCTCCTTTACGTCCAAAGCATCCCGCAGGCCGTCTCCCAGGAGATTGAAGCCCAGCACGGTAAGGGCGATCGCCAGGCCGGGAAAGATCGCCAAATGGGGAGCGGTGATCAGGTAAGTCCGGGCATTGCTGAGCATAGCGCCCCATTCCGCGCTCATGGGATCGGCGCCGATGCCGAGAAAACCCAGGCCGGAAATGATCAGGATCGATTCGCCGAAGGTCAGGGTAGCCTGTACGATGATAGGCGCGATGCCGTTGGGAAGAATATGTTTGAAAAGTATATTCGCCTTGCTTTGCCCCAGCACATAATAGGCGTCGATATACTCCATCTTTTTCGTTTTTAACACGCTGCTCCGGACGATCCGGGCAAAACGCGGTATTTGCGCGATGCTGGCGGCGGCGACGGCTCCCTTTAAACCGGGGCCAATGATCGCAATCACCAGTAAAGCCAGGAGGATGGTGGGGAAAGCCATCATGGTATCGATGACACGCATCAGCATCAGGTCCAGCTTGCCTTCGAAGAAGCCGCAGAGGACGCCGATGACGGCGCCCAGCAGCCCGCCCAGGCACAGCACGCAAAAACCGATCAAAACCGAGGTGCGGGCGCCATAGAGGATGCCGCTGAAAATATCCCGGCCCATGGCGTCCGTGCCCATGAGATGCCCGCCGCCAGGCGTCTGCAGCGTATGATACAGATCCATGAAGCCGTAATCCACCCGGGCGAGCCAAGGCGCGCAGAGGGCGCACAAGACGAACAGCAGGATAAAAACACTGCCAATCACAGCCAGTTTATTGACGGCCAGCCTTTTGAGCAACCGCATCGCCCACCCTCCCCTACTCTTCCTTCAACTTGGGATCCAGCAAATAATAGGCTGAATCCACCAGGAAATTGATGACGATGAAGATCACCGCCAGCGCCAGAATGGCGGCCTGGACCGCCGGATAGTCGCGCTTGCCGATGGAATCCACCAGATAACGGCCTAACCCGGGATAGACGAATACCGTCTCGGTCAGCACCGCGCCGCCCATCAGATAGCCGAACTGCATACCGATGGTGGTAATAATCGGGATCATGGCGTTTTTCAGCACATGGACCAGGTTGATTGTGCGCTTTTTCAGGCCTTTGGCCACTGCCGTCACCACATAATCCTCGCCCAGCACCTCCAGGACGCTGGAGCGGGTCATGCGGGTAATCACCGCCGTGGAGTTGAGGGCAATCGTGATGCTGGGCAGAAGATAACTGAGGAAGGTATCATTGCCGGTAACCGGCAGCCAGCCCAAATTAATCGAAAAGACGATCACCAGCAACATGCCGATCCAGAAAATCGGCATGGAAATACCGATGATAGCGACAATCATCGAAAGCACGTCGATGAGCGTGTTATGCTTCAAGGCCGAAACAATGCCCAGCGATAGCCCCACCAGGACCGCCAGAATGATGCCGGATAACGAGAGGATTAGCGTATTCCCGAGCTTTTCCGCCAATACCGGAAGTATCGGGTCTCTGCTGGACAGCGAGGTGCCCAGGTTCCCATGAAACAGGCCGTTAATCCAGGTGAGATACTGTGTTGCCAGCGGCTTGTCCAGTCCCATGGATATTTTCACCGCTTCGACCTGATCGGCGGTAGCGCCGGCGCCGGCAAAAATGGTGGCCGGGTCGCCGGGAATCAGATGGATGATGAGAAAGATAACGATCGAGGTAAAGAACAGCACCACCAACGCAGAGCAAAACCTTTTGAAAATATACTTCATGCCCTGTACCCGCTTTCTTATGCCTAAGCCGGTAGGGGGAGGCGGAGCGCCTCCCCCTACCCCAACGGCGCTTACTTGATGGTCACTGCTGTGAACCGCGGCGATTCGATGGGCAACAGCGTGATATTGTCCAGGTCGGAACGATAGACGGCCACCTGCTTATAGACATAAAGCGGCATCCAGGGCGCATCCTCCATGAGGATTTTCTGCGTCTGGGCCAGGTAGTCCATCCGCTGATCATCGTCCAGACAGGTGGCAGCCAAATCATGTATTTGCTCGAACTCCTCGTTGGCATAGAACATGGTATTCCAGCCGGTAGGCGCCCAGTTCTTCTCGGTGAACAGTAAGTTCTCCAGATAGACCGCCTCGCCGGTGCTGGATTCCCAACCGAAGAAATACAGTTCCACATCGTTGCCCGCCTCCGGAGCCACCTTGACTTTGGTCAGATAGGAAGCCCAGTCGATGACTTCCACATCCAGGTTGATGCCAACTGCCTGCAATTGGCTGACCACCGCCATCACGGTTTCCTTATCCTTGAAATAGCGGCCGTCCGGCGTGATGACCTTGGCGGAAAAACCATCCGGATAGCCGGCTTCCGCCAGCAATTCCTTGGCCTTGTCCGGGTCGTAAGCATACATATCGCCATAATCGCAAAAGCCCCAGGTCGTTTCCGCCACCACGGATTTGGCCACCGTCGCCAGGCCGGACATAACGCCTTCCACCAAAGCCTCTTTGTCAACGGCGTAATTCATAGCCTGCCGCACCAACACATTGTCAAACGGGGCCTTCAGCGTATTGAAACCGATATGCGCCACCCGGTTGCTGTCCGCGTACTTTACTGTAAATTTATCATTATTTTCAAACTGCTGCAAGTCCTGGGCAGTCAGGCCGGTGATAAAATCAGCCTCGCCGGCCAGCAGCATATTGACGCGGGTGGACACCTCGGAAACATAGATGAACTTGATCTCCGTGGCGTCCGGCAGCCCGCCCCAGTAATCCTCATAGCGCTCCAGGACAACGTACTCCGTGCCGCCTAATTCTTTCAGCTTGTAGGGGCCGGCGCCCACCGGTTCCTTGGCAATCTCGTCGTCGGTCCTTTGCAAGGATTTGCTGCTCATGATGGCGCCGCCGCCGTAAGCCAGCGTATTTAGCAGGTTGGCCTGCGGTGTCTCGGTGATGATCTTAACGGTATAATCGTCCACCGCCACGACGTCTTTGATATTGCTGTAAAGATAGCTGCGGGTGGCGCTATTGCTCTTATAGCGGGCCAGCGTGTTCTTGACGTCGGCGGCGGTAAAATCTTCGCCGTCATGGAATTTGACGCCCTGACGCAGGTGGAACGTCCATTCCAGATTATCTTCGGACTGCTCCCAATCAGTAGCCAGCTGAGGATAAACATTGTTGAATTCGTCGGCGTAGACCAATCTGTCAAAAATCTGGTAGCCCAGGGTCTCAGCCGCCGCGCCGCCGCTCATTTGCGGGTCCAGGGTCAAAATCTCCGTGGTCACCGTAACCACCAGGCTGGTATCTTTCTCCGTATCGGCGGCGGGTTCGCCGCCGGACTGCGCGGCGCCCTCCGGGGCGGCCGGTTCCTCCCCGCCCCCGCCGCAGGCGACCAGACAAAGCGCCGCCAGGGCAATCAGCATCAGCAACAACAACTTTTTGCTCATTTTCTTTCCTCCTCCATAGTGTTTTCTAGCACATCGCACCTCGCTCAATATTTGCGGCCGCGGCCGCCAAATATTAATCGTTCATACAGCCCGGACAATTGCGTCAAACTGGTCAGCGCATCGTTGATACGGTTTTTATTTTTAATTAACTGCGTTTCGATCATCCCATAAGCAAAGGAACCGGGGTCCAGATTGCTCAGGCGGCCCAAATCGGAGAAAAGCGGAATTGGGGAAGACAAATGGGTGTGACCGTAGCTATCCTGCTGATACTTATCTGCGTATGTCTGAAAAACATTGGTCAGCAACCGGCTGACGCTGAGCATAAAATCATTGTACAACTCCACTTGCTCGCCACCCAGCGTTTCGCGGCGGCTCTGAATAGCCAGGACGTTTTTCTTGGCAGCATGCAGATTATCCATGAGATCGCCCAGGCTCAGCCGTCCCTGATTTTGTGCCGATACCACCTCCAATTTATCTTCAATCGTTTTAAACTTGCGCTCAAACAAATAAGGCACCGTTCGGGCCCTCGCCATATGATACAGCAGCGAGGCTGTGACTCGCAGATCGTGGCGGATATTATCCGGGGAATACTTGTCATAGCCGTCCTCGGAGGTATGGTTCCACCAGCCCAAGGTCACGCCGTGGCTGCTTTTGATGTATTCGTCGGTGTAGGACATCCGTTGCGCCGTGGAAGGTACGCCGATGCCAAAGAAGGACTGATCGCCGATTTTCGGCAAGCCCATCATGCGGATAGCCATGTCCGGAGGCAGGATGGCGCGGGCGTTCCGATATGTAAAATCATACAGCTCATCCGACGCCTTTACCTCGTAAAGCACCGCATCACCCAGGCCGGTGGAATCGATATTCACATAAGCAAGGCCGTTTTTGTTCAAAGCGTCCCAGTAATGATCCACAAACCAGGTGGAACCCGCGGCCTCGGCGATCTCGTGGCCGTTCCAGAAGACAAACCAGATATCCCGGTCCAGGCGCTCGCGATATTGAGACAGCACCCGGCACAGTTCCAAAGCCGTCGCATTGCCGGTAGCGTTGCAGGTGACCCCGGGCTGCCAGGCGTCAAGATGGGCGCCCACCACGATAAACTGATCGCTTTTGCCGTTCCCGTGAAGGACGCCGATAGGCTGATGGATCTGGCTCCATTTGGCTTCGGCAATCGCCGCCAAGCGTATCGTGACCTGATCGTGACGCTGGCACAGTTCCTTCAGCGCCAGCCCGTCGGAACGACGGATACTGATCCCGGCCAGATGCGGGATATGGCCCGCCGTCTCCTCGGTAGGGTTGCCCCACACCGCTTTGAGCCCCCGGTTGCAGATGACCGGCTCGTCATTGCCCCAATTCATGCAGAGGATTGCGGCCGCGCCCAATTCGCTGGCAATACGCGCCTTTTCCGGCACCGGCGGGGAGTAGGAGACCTCTACCAGCACGGCTTTCCCCCGGGGGTCCACGGCCTGATAATCTTCGTAGGAGCCGCTACCTACGTAAATCAGCTCCAGCTTCTCACCGTCCCGGGCAGTGGAGCGGATATGCGCGCAGGGCAGGCTGGGGATCAGGCGCTGTTCCGGCACGAGCAACTCCAGTTGAGAATAGAGCGGGAAACTGTTAAAAGCATAAAACGTATCGTTACGGGTTTCCAACCCATATTCCCGTAAACAATGCGCCACATAATCTGCGGCCCGCGCCTCGTCATCGCTACCGGCAATACGGTACGGGGTATGATCCACGAACCATTTAATACGCTCAGACACACGGTCGATGTCCAAATCCTGTAATATTTTTTCCGACATAGCATATCCTTTCCACAATCTTAGCGCCGAAATGGACAGCGAACATGCATATTTGGTCACATGCATACTTGGTCACTGTCTTATAAAAATAATATATCCCCATCTGCCACAAATGTCAATAATGATGTTTTGTGAATTTAAAAAATAATAAAGCTGTTCCGCCCCGCCCCGGGCCCGGACATCATGCCGCGGGTTGTCCAGGTGCGCCGGGAAGCGGCGGCCGTAGATTTTCGCCACTCCCTCCTCCAAACAGATGGCGTAAGCCAGGGAAAGCTCCGTCTCTCCTGCCGGCCGCCGGCCGGTCGGGTCGCCGCAGGCGGCGGGAACGCCCCGGTGGATGAGCTCCGGGGGCAGCGTATTGGCAGTGAATGGCGATCTTCCTTAAAAAGGGCACAAGAAAAGGGCGGCCTTTCGGCCACCCCTAATGCGTGTATTAGCTAAAGGCAACTTAATCCGGCCGGGCGCATCGCATCATGGCCCATTGCAAACGGTGATTTCATCAACCGTCAGATGATAATAGGTCTCCCCTAACTCCTCATAGCTGCCGAAGACGCCGGCGACCTCGATCACCGTACCGTCCGCAGGATAATCGCCGGGGTAGGCGTGGTCGCCGTTCCAGACAAATTCCATGCCCTGCTGACAGCAGGCGGCGGCGTCCGCGATGACGACAAAATGATAGTACTGTTGCGTTTCCTCATAATAGCTGGAAGTGTACTGTCCCCGCATCTTGACGGTCTTGCCGATATATTGTTCCGGGGCGGCCATCATGTTATAGACCTCCGCGTAGATCATGGTGCTGCTCAGTGTGGTCAGATCCACGTCAACGGCGGCGGCCTCCGGGCCCGGTTCCGGCTGGGTTTCCGTACTGCCGTCTGCCGTACTATCTTCATTTTCCGTCACCTGGCCGGTTTCCGCCGGGCTGGCGGGCGGAGCAGAGAATGACCGCCTTAAAGCTCTTGAACACCCGCATGGCGGAGAGCGCGGGAAAGATCACCAGCGCGGAGATGAGCAGCGAGCCCACCAGGTTCATGGCGAGCACGATCACCACGGCGATGACGATCGCCACCAGCAGATTATAGAGGCTGGCGCGGATGCTGGCGGCCCGGGCGAAGCTCTCGTCAAAGGTCACGGCAAATATCTGGTGATAAAACAGCAGGAATACCGTGACGACGACCACGGACATGGCCGCGCAGAGCCACACCTCGGTCATGGTGAGCGTCAGGATGGATATGGAGCCGAACAGCGTACTGCAGACGTCTCCCGTCAGATTGGCGGAGGCGGAGAAGAGATTCATGATCAGATAGCCCAGCGCCAGTGCGCCCACGGACATCATCGCCACCGCCGCGTCGCCCTTGATCTTAGTGTTCTGCCCGCCGCGCAGCAGGAGAATAGCGCAGACCACCGTGACCGGCAGGATCAGCAGCATCCTGTTGGTTAACCGCAGCACCGTGGCAATGGCCATCGCGCCGAAGGCCACGTGGGCCAGGCCGTCGCCGATAAAGGAAAAGCGCTTCAGCACCAGCGTCACGCCCAGCAGCGAGGAGCATAGCGCGATCAGGACCCCCACGATCAGCGCGTAGCGCACGAACGGGTAGTGATAATAATAGCTCAGGTTTTGCAAGAGCGCGCCCATCAGCCGTCGCTCCCCTCAACCGCGGTAAAGGACCTGCCGATAGCGCTGTTCAGATAAGCGGCGGTGGTACCGTAAAACAAATGCCGGCCGATATGCAGAATATGGCTGGCGTAGCGGACGGCGGCGGCCACATCGTGGGAGATCATCAGGATGGTGATGCCGTCCTCCCGGTTCAGCTGTTCGATCAGCGCGTACAGCTCCACGGTCATCCTAGGATCAAGACCTGCCGCCGGCTCGTCCATCAGGAGCATCTTTCTCGTGGCGCAAAGAGCCCGGGCCAGCAGCACGCGCTGCTGCTGGCCTCCGGACAGTTCCCGGTAACATTGCTTTGCCAAGGCGGCGATGCCCATTTTCTCCATATTTTCCGCTGCGCGCAGCTTTTCCGCCCGGTTATAGAACGGCCGCAGCCCCCGCCGGCTGAGACAGCCGGAGAGCACGATCTCCCGGACCGAAGCGGGAAAATCCTTCTGCGCCACGGTCTGCTGGGGAAGATAACCGATTTCCGACGGCCTTAAGCCGTCGCCGGTCAGGATCCGCCCGGCCAGCGGCGCCTTCAGCTTCAGGATCGTTTTCATCAGCGTGCTTTTGCCGGACCCGTTCTCGCCCACGACGCACAGATAGTCGCCGCTGTCAACGGTAAAACTCAGCCCCTCTACCACCCTGTTTCCTTCATAACCCAGCGTGAGGTTCTGACAAACCAGCAATGCCATATGATCCCCGCCTCCCGTCAGTTCAGCGCGTCTTTCAGCACAGCCAGATTGCTTCGCATGATGGCAAGATAGGTCGCGCCGGCCGCGACGTCCGACGCGGTGACGGCCTGCAGGGAATCCAGCGTCAGGATCTGCTGATCCTTGTTGGCCGTGTTCTGAACAATGGTTTCGGCGATTTTGTGTTGCGCGCCCTCGATAGTCATCACGCTGGTCAGTCCCAGCTCGTCGACTTTGCCGGCCAGAAAGGCGACGGTTTCGAAGCTGGCTTCGGTTTCCGCGGAGCAGCCCACAAAGGCGGCGTAATAATCGAGCCCGTAGTCGTCCGCCAGATAGCGGAAAGGAAAACGGTCGCCGAACAGAAGCGTACGGCATACGGCGCTGTTCACGGCAGTCTGATAGTCCCGGTCCAGCTGATCCAGCTGTTCAAGATAGGCGTTAACATTGGCGGCATAAGCGTCGGCATTGGCTGGATCGGCGGCGCAAAGTTGTTCGGCGATATAGGCGCAAAGCGCTTTGGCGTTCTTCAAAGAAAGCCACACATGCTCGTCGTATTCCGGGCCTTCCTCCGCTGCGCCGCTTTCTTCCTCCGCTTCCATGCCTTCCACGACTTCCTCTTCCTTGACGCCGGCGCCGAGAACGTCCAGCAGATCGATGACGACCATGTCCTGATTGGCGGCTTCTTTCAGGGCGTCCTCTACCCAGGCGTCCGATTCGCCGCCAACATAGATAAACAGATCGCAGGTGGAGATTTTGATGATATCGTCGGTGGTGGGCTGATAGCTGTGCAGGTCAACGCCACTGTCCAGCAGCATGGTCAGTTCCGCCCGGCCGGCTTGATCCCCGAGAATCTGCCGCGCCCAGTCGTATTCCGGGAAGATGGTGCAAACGATGCGCAGCTGATCCGTTTGCCGTTCCGCCGCGTTGGGCGCGTTTGCAGCGGAACAACCGGTAAAGACGCCGCACATCAGGGTAAGGGATACCAGAACCGCAATCATTTTTTTCATAATAAATAGCCTCCGCATTATGGTGTGTTTCTGAAAATGGGCATAAAAATACAAGGCCTTACCATGCTGTAACAGGCAGACAGCCATGGTTATCCCTTGCGTCAGAACACCCTATTTTAATCCGAAAGCTTAACCTTCAATGATACCAACGTCAATAAGCTCTGATAGACCGCCACGAAGCGGACCGATCTGACGCTTGACTTAAGATAGGCAAAGACGACGCACGCGCCGGTCCCGGCCAAAAGAACGGAAGAGAGCAGGTGCAGGCAAGATCGTATCTCATGACAGATCGGGCAGCCTTCGCCGACGCAGGGATGATCGGCCTCGGCAGCGATGAAGAAGGCGGAGAAAGCGATGGCAAAGCAGTATACGAGACAAAGGATCAGAGCGATCCTTCCGATCCGTCGCCTGCCTGGCATAGCTTCTCCCCCTTTCGGTCAGATGCAGTTTTTACACAGGCCGTAGAGCATCGTTTGCTGTTCGTCGATTTGGAAGCCGTTTTTCCGCAACGCGGCTTGGCGGACGGTTTCCCCCGCCTGGTCCTCCAGGTGGAAGATTCGACCGCATTTGGTGCATTGCAAATGCAACCGCTGGCAGCATTTTCCGCCGCCGATATAGCGGTAAAGGAATTTCCTGCTGCCTGCCTGCGCGGATTTGCGCAGCAAGCCGTCCTGAACCATGCGATCCACATTGCGGTAAATTGCGCTCCGGCTGATAGCGGATGCGGAGGGTAAGGCTTCCATGATCTGATCGATAGAAAGCCGCTCGTCGCAGTGCTTTTCAAAGAAGGCGGCCAGCAGGTTCCGCTGCGTCGTCCGATATTCTTTCAAGTTCCTGTCTCCTGCCTGAATATTTGCGAATCAATCGCAAATATTATAAAGCTTGGCGTCCGATTTGTCAAGGGCTGCTTGCCCCCAAACCACACAATTTGATACGACGCCCAAAAGGGAGGAAAGGCTCCGGCCCCGGAGCTAGCGGGCGGCATCCACCGGCAGCGCGCCCCGGGGGATGAAGCCGCCGAAGGCCGCGCTAACGGCGGCCGGGATAGTGGGGCCGTATTTGCCGGCAATGACGCCGCTTTCCGCCATCCGCGACCGCTATCCCTGTTGCCGATGGCCATTTTTGCCTCAGTGATCGGGTATCTCGATCTGCTGGAAGAAGCTCCCGATATGCCAGCGGAACAAAAGGCAAAATATATGCATATTGCGCAGGAAAAAGCCTATCGCCTCTCCTGTGCTTTCCGCACACGGAAATTCTATCACGCTGAAAGTGGATGAAAATCTGAAGATTTGCGGAGATGCCGAGATGCCGATAAGCTGGCGCGGGTATTCAACAACATTTTGAAAAACGCTGCGGCCTACAGCTATCCCAATACAGAGGGCCTTGGCCCGATTGTTGTGAGCGGGTACAGAACGGCGCAAAAACAGCAAAGCATCATGGACGATAAGGTCGCGTCTTACCAGCAGCAGGGCTATTCCAGGCATGAGGCAAAAGAGCTGGCGGAACAATAGGTAGCCGCCCCCGGAACAAGCGAACATCAGTTGGGGATTGCCGTAGATATGAGCGGCGGCTCCTGTCCCCAAATTGTATGATGATATCGACCGTTCTTTGTTCCGTAATGACATTAATTAATATAGAGGCCGCAATAAGGGTCATTCTTTATACCATTGCCTTCGCGCGATAAGTTGAGTAATGGCAGAAAGAAAAATCGCGTAGCCATGCCAAATATATTCATCCAATAATGCCCCAATATGATTTCCTGATAGAGATTAAGTAACAGGCTTTTTGATTTCCATTTGCCATCGCGCGCATCATGATTTTTGCTATAAAAGCGCTTCCAGTTGCTTCTTCGATTTCTTATCCAATATCCCGCCTGTCAGCGCCTTGAGGATAAAGCTTTCCATTTCATCTGTTTTAAGCTCTTTCCTGATGGCGAGCAGCACATGCAGGATATCCAGCAGTATGGATTTCCGCATGGTTTCTTTAACGGCCGTCAGGTCAAAGGAAATAAGCCTGGAAGCGATTTGATCATGCAGGCCCGGCTTCGATGATGCTATTTTGCCCAACGACTGAATACATTGGCGTATGGTGATGGGCTTTTCGTCGTTTAGAAGCTGCAGGCATGCATCGATCGTACCGGCTATCCTGTTTTCCGCATCCCATCTGACGTTCTCGGCGATCAGCATCAGCCCGATGCTTCTCTGATAGGAATTGTCGCTTTTCAGTTTATTGCGCAGGGTATCCCAATGCGGATAAACATCATCGAAGAATAGGGACCTGTGTTGCAGCAGGAGCAACGCCTGATACCTGACGTTGTCGTCTTTCAGGGACAGCCATTCCACAAGCTGCGGGACATCGTCGTTGTTTAGCGCCTTTGCAGCTTCCTGTAAATCGCTTTTTGCAATCGACATCATACGCTCCACTGTAATCATCCTTCATCCTCCAACCGAATTGAAACCGGCCGCGTGTTATCAGTCATCGGTCTTAATCTCCTATTTCCATCGTATGCTATATTCTATCATGCAAGATACAAGAAGTCGACTGAAACCGCAATCGACTTCGTCTGATTCTCTGTTGACAATGTAAACAATACTGCTTATACTTAGTTTATATTGTAAACACCAGGAGCGGCAGGTATGACGAAACGCAATATCAGCCTCACCCCGACCGAGTGGCATCTGATGGAATGCCTATGGGAAAAAGCCCCCCGTACGGGACGCGAGGCTACCGAGTTTCTTCACAAACAGGTTGGTTGGACGCGCAGCACCACGCTGACATTGTTGAGACGGCTGACGGAAAAGGGATTCGTTCGCTGCGATGCGGGAGACGGCGTGAAAATATACTCGCCGCTGATCCAGCGCGAGGGTGCGGTGATGCGGGAAACAGAGGATTTCCTCAGCCGCGTATATAAAGGAAGCGTCAGTATGATGATGAGTGCCGTGACGAAGAGACAGCATCTCACTCAGGAGGAGATCAACGAGTTATACGGCATTTTGCGGCAAGCGGAGGAAGCGAAAAAATGATAGAGTGGATTCTATCCTCATCCGCGCTTATTTTAGTCGTCGTTACCCTGCGCTATCTCTTGAAAGGCAAAATAAGCCTGTGGCTGCAATACGCGCTGTGGGCGCTGGTTTTGGCGCGGCTGCTTATTCCAGTTAGCGTTGGAGAAAGCGCCTGGAGCGCGGCGGGCGCCGCTGAGGCGCTGGCAACGGTGGAGGACAATCTCAAGGCGTCTAGTCTAGCATTGCCGTTCAGCGGACAGTATCAATTTAACAGCATTGAGGAATATGATGAATTCGCCGCGGCGAACAGAACCCGCGGCATCACCGGGGGAAAAAACCCTGAGTTCCGGCAGATCACTTCAAGCGCAGACGGTGTCGTGGCAATCGTGCCAGTGACTGTACCGTGGATGGATGCGCTGAAAGCGCTGTGGCTTGCCGGCGTTACGGCCGTCGGCCTGTGCCTGCTGTTAGCCAATCTCAGCTTTGGCAGGCAACTGAGAAAAACGAGAAAAAAATTTCCGGCGGGCCAATGCCGGCTGCCGGTCTACCAAGCGGACGCATTGCCGTCTCCCTGCCTGTTCGGGCTTTTCCGCCCCGCGATCTATCTTACGCCTGACGTTGGCGGTGATGAAACGAAGCTGCGCCACGTGCTGGCGCACGAGCTGGCCCACTACCGCCACGGGGACCATATCTGGTCGGCGCTGCGCGGCCTCTGCCTCGCCCTGCACTGGTACAATCCGCTGGTCTGGCTGGCGGCCACGCTCTCCCGCCGGGATGCGGAGCTGGCCTGCGACGAATCTACGATCATAAGCATCGGCGAAGCGCACCGTCTGGAATACGGCCGCACGCTGATCGGGCTTACCTGCGAAAGGCGTAACGCCATGGATCTGCTCCGCTGCGCCACCACCATGACCGACGGCAAAAAAGGCATTAAGCAACGCATCCTGCTCATCGCCAAAAAGCCGAAAATGGCAACCTATACGCTGACCGGGGTTATCCTGGCGGCCGGCCTCGCCTTGGCATTTACCTTTACCGGGGCTGCCGGCACGGATATTGTGGATTGCGGCGCTTACACCCTGGAACTGCCGTCCCGTTTCGATTATGCTTTTTGCGGAGCAAACGGCAATGAAAAAGATGCGGCGGAATTCTTCCTGCGGGGGGAGCGCGCCGGCGGCGTGGATTTGTATTTCTATGAAGGGGAAGCCGATAACCTGGATGACCTCCGCGAATTCAGGGATTTCCTCAAGGCCGAGGGCCTTTTTGAAAATACCGAAAGCACCAGGGGCGGAAGTTCCCAGCAGGCTGATTTTGAGTTTTTCATAAAGCCTTTTGACAGCAGGGAGCAGAAGCACTATTTCTTCTTCGCCTCTACCGATGCGGTATACGACCTCTGGTTCGAGACAGGCGCGTTTACCGACGGGGCGATCAAACGCGTATGCCGCAGCTTTACGCTTAGCGAAAACGGGGAAACCGTTCCGCTCACGGCGAAGGAGGTGGAACAATATAACAGGATCTTTGAGCCGATCCTGGATGACGGACAGGGCAACCCTAGCGTCAATCCGCTCAGCCATTTCTTTACTTCCTATTACGACAGGCCGGAGAACATCGATCTTGCCGAGTTTCTGCGTTATTTCCCGTCGGAGGACGTTGTGACGGACGAAGCCGAGTTCGAGGCGCTCAAAGCCGCGAAAAACTGGCCCTTCGGCGCCGACAGGACCCTGGACAATATGCCCGTCCCCATCCATAAATTCCCCGCCGATACCGTGAACGAAGCGCTGCAAACATACATGGGCATCACGCTGGGTGATCTGAGCGGCGTGGGGCTGGATGAGCTGATTTATCTCAAAAAGTACGACGCCTACTATAACTTTACCAGCGATTTCGCGGCCGGTACTTTCGTTTGCGGGAACGGCGAACGGCAGGGCGATATCATCCGCCTGTATAGTGAAAGAGCGACGCTGACCCTGAAAAAGCAGGGCGACGGCTACCTGTTCGTGTCGCATCAGCGGATTGGAGAAGCAGCCGCTGCGGGTGGGGACGCCAACGGGGCCGAATTTGCCCTGGCCGGCGCCGTTGTGGCCTTCGCGGACCTCAACCGGGACGGTATGGAGGAAACGCTGTATCTGGATAAGAGCCAGATGGACAGCGGGAGCTTCGTCACGCTGCGCGTCTATGGCAGCAACGGCAATGAAATATGGAGCGAGGATGCCGGAACGCCCCACGCGGGCTGGAATTCGCTGTTCCTCTGCAATCTGGAGGGAAAAGATTATCTGCTGCGCTATAACCCCGGCATGTGGCAAGGGCGCGCCACCTATACCTATACGCTTTTCAAGCTGGAGGGCGGCGCGGAGAAAGTGTATCAAACCGATACGCTGGAATTCGACATCAACGGGACTGAGCCGCTGGACCCCCAGCGGATGGTCGGCTTCGCGGACGAGGTGAATGCGCTGCTCCAAAGGAGCACGCTGCTTTTGAGCAGCGAGGGCGGAGCGTTCACGTTCGGCCCCGCTTCCGCGAAGCCGTTTTTGGAAACCTACTCGTGGCTGGACGGCAATCCGGAGCTTTATGCCGAGGGGGACGACCTGGCGACGCGGCTGCAAAAGTACAGCGATTACGCCGTCTCACATCGCGCGCGTACGAATTAGCTCAACGCAAGGGTTCCTACGGCATGCGTTTCGAAAAGACCGGCGGAATCAAGCATAAAGAAACCGGGGAGGTCAAATTCGGCCCTCCCCGGTAGTGGCCGGAGTGGCATGACAGGACTTGAAAAACAAAGCGATATCAATGGCCTGCGGTAACAACCAGCATTACGTCCGATTCGGGTAATAACACCGGAAACATCAGCGGTTCGTTATAAAGGCTATAAAGGCCTCCGCCTGCTTCTGAAGATATGGGGCGCTGGAGGTTAACCGAAGCATACCGTCTTGGTCAAGCTGCTGCGCGGCGTTTGGTATGGTCAGGCGCGGCAAATTCATAACGTCCATATTGAGAAAGCTGATCAGGGTTACCAGATTGTCCTGCGCTATTGCCGTACCGGACATGCCGGGGGTAATGCCGCTGATGGCGGCCGGCTTGCCGGAAAGCACCTGAGGCTCATTTTTGCCAACGGACCTGGACAGCCAGTCAATCAGGTTTTTCAGCGCCGCGGGAAAGAAATGGTTGTGTTCCGGCGTAAAAAACCAGATGCCGTCGGCGGCCCTGACCTTTTCGCGCACCCGTCGGACAGCATCCGGAGGCGGAAATTCGATATCCTGATTCATCAGCGGAACATCGGCGTAATCCAGCAGTTCAAAATCCGCCCGATCTCCGATCATGCTCCCGGCGGCTATCGCCAACTGGCGATTATATGAATCCTGCCGCAAAGAACCCACAATCGCCACTATTTTAAGTCTCTCCATATTATTTCAACTCTTTTCATTTTATTGGATATGGCCCGCGCGTAAGCGCACAGGCCGATATGCGCAGTATAATAAATTCTTCGAATACATTATACCATAAAAAATAAAATGAAAGTCGTTTCTATGGGATTAATTATCTTAATTCCCCACGGAAACGATTTTGGTCGGAGGGTTCAGCTGTTGATGATCCCGTAATCCACGGCCCAACGGTAACGATGGTAGGCCAGGAACAGGCTGTCCTTCGCCCCTTCGTAATCCAGCTGGGCGGCTGCTAAGTCATCCCTGGCCTTCAGATAATCGTTCTCCGAGACATTGCCGGCCAGGTACTTGGTCTCCGTGACGGTAAAGGCGCGCTGCTGGTATGCGTAGACGCTTTCCGCCGCGCTCAGTTGCGTCCGGTAATTCTGAGCATCCCGATACAGGTTCCCAAAGGATTGCTCGAAGCTCAATACAGCCGCTTCATAAGTATACTGCGCGGCCTGCCAGGTATGTTTGGCGATCTGCCACTTGTACCGCAGGCCATCTTCGTCGTACGCGTCTTCGGCGTCGTCATAGGCCTCGTCCGCCGCGTCCAGCGTCAATTCCGCGTCGTACAGCGCCCAGCTGGCCCGCTTGGCGGACTTGAGGTCCGCGTCGTAGTCCATCGCAGCCAGCGCACCGTCGCCGATCACCGGCAGCGGGGCCAAGGCCAGATCGCCGTCGGGCGTCTCGCCAAACATCAGCTGCAGCTGGGATTTGTAATTGACAATGCTCGTCGTAAGGGCCGTCATCCCGGCCAGCAGCGTTTCCCGCTTGCTTTTGGCCTGGAGGAGGCTCAGCTCTGAAGCCTTACCCAGCGTATAGGCCTTTTCCAGCACCGCGATGGAGCGGTCCAGGGAAGCCAGGCTGAGTTGCTGAGCGGCATAGCAACGTTCCAAGCCGCAAAGCGTGATGTAGAGCGTCTCCGCGCCCATGACGATCTGGTCCTGGGCGTTTTCCAGCTGCAGGATCATGTCGTCGTTATCTTCCTCCAGGTCGCCGCTGATCACCGCCTCCAGCGTCTCCTCCAGGGACTGGATATTGGATTCCAGCGTCACGATGCTGTAGGTCATATCGGCCTTCCCGTAGGAGGCAGCGCCGTAGCTGACGGACAGCGGACCGCCGCCCCCAGCGCTGACCTGCGTATAGATCTCAAGCGTCCCCAGGAGGCTTCTCAGCTGACCGGTTTCCAGATGCTTCAGGCCAACAGCCATCCGGGCGATCCCATCTTCCAGATCCTCCTCCATTTGGTCGTAATCGATGGAATCGATCGCCCCGATCATCTCGTCCAGCGCCAGCACATTGTAGTTCCCATCCCGCACCAGGCCGGCGATTGAGCCGAAGTCCAGCTCCGGGCCGTAGGCGTTGCCCGCATCAGAAGCGCCGGTATCGATCGTCACGATATTGTCCGCGTAGCCCAAGCCAAAGCCCAGCGCATCCGCCAGGTCTCTCAATCTGCAGTAATTATTCCCGTCGATCAGATAGGCTTCCAGGATCAGCAGCCGCCCGTCCAGGCTGATCGAGACCGTGCTGGCCGAAGCGGAACCGTAAGACAAAGCAACGTACATATCGTTATGCTGCCCCGCGTAAGCCTGCCCGCTGGCCAGGGTTATCAGGTTTGCCGCGCTGTCGTAGCCCACGGAGAACTGGCGTGCCGTATTGTTGAGCAAATAGGCCAACGAACGCAGTTTGATGTAGTTATAGCCGTCGATATTGTAGGCCGGGATCTGGCGGTTTGTGCCGCCGTCCACAGAAACGTACTGCGGGCTCACGGCGATCACCGGCGGCTCCCCGCCGGCGGCCTGCGCCACCGGAATCCCCAGGCAGAAAACCAATACCAGGGTCAAGATCACGAACACCGACGTCTTTTTCATGTTTTCCTCCTTTGCCTTCACGGGCTGGCTGCGGCCGGAACGGCGTCGCCGGCCCGCCCGCCGCTGCGGCGCCTGATATTCTCGGAGAGAGGCAGCTGATCCGGCCCGGTTGATTTTAACTCATAAATAATATCAGTTATAATATTATCCTATCCGCCCGTCCCTTGTTTTGGACGACATAATGTCGTATAATATCATTATACAGGGATGGCGTTCAATATCAACCGTCAATTAACACAAATCTGTCGTCGAATCAGGAAAATCGATTACGGTCAGGAGAAGGGCATGCCGGAAATCAGCGGTTCCCATATTGCCATACGGGGCATCCATAAATCCTTTGGTAGTCTGGAAGCGCTGAAAGGAATTGATATGGATATCCGCCCCGGCATCATCTACGGCCTGCTTGGACCGTCCGGCTGCGGCAAGACCACCTTGATCAACATCATGGCCGGTATCCTGGACGCAAGCGCGGGAGAGGTCCGTATCGGGGACAAAAAGATGCCGTACCTGGAGGCCATGAACCACATCGGCTATATGGCTCAGTCCGACGCCTTATACCGCCTGCTCTCCGGCCGGGAGAACCTGCGCTTTTTTGGCAGGCTGTACCGCATGAAGAGACCGCTGCTGGAAGAACGCATCGCTCAGGTGGCGGGCCTGCTGGAGCTCTCGGATGCCCTGGACCGGCGGACAGGGGAATATTCCGGCGGGATGAAGCGGCGTCTCTCGCTGGCGGCCGCGCTGCTGCACGACCCGGACGTGCTGCTGTTGGACGAGCCCACGGTGGGCATCGACCCGCTGCTGCGCCAGTCCATCTGGGAAGAGCTGCGCCGTCTGGCGGACATGGGCAAAAATATCTTCGTTACCACCCATGTCATGGACGAGGCGGAACGCTGCGACGAGCTTTCCCTGATGCGGGCCGGGCGGCTGGTCGCTTGCGGCACGCCGGAAAATGTCAAGCGAAACGCGCAGGCAAAGGATATGAACGAGGCCTTTATCCGGTATAGCAAAGGGGGTGGGGACGCATGATCGCGCTGGCGATCGCCAAACGCATCCTGCTCCAGTTGCGCTATGACCACCGCACGCTGGCGCTGATCCTTTTCGCTCCCCTCCTGATCCTCACGCTGATCTATTTTATCCTGAACAGCGACACGCAGGACATTCCTATCGGCGTCATTAACGCGCCGCTCAACTTCGTGGAGGGCATCTATGAGAACAACGGCCGTCCCCTGTATATGCGCGAGGATGAAGCCATCGCGGCTATCGAAAAGGGCGAAATCACGGCGGCGGTCCGCATCGACAACGGTAAAACCACCGTCTATCTGGACGGCAGCGATTCCCTTACCGCTACGAAGGCGCAGGCCATCCTCAGATCGGCAGCCGTCTCTTCCCCGGCAACACTCCGCCCCGACCTAGCGGGCGAAACGGTCTACCTGTACGGGTCCGCGGATCTGGAGCAATTCGATAACTTTGGCTCGGCCATGATCGGCCTCATCCTGTTTTTCCTGGTCTTTCTGATCGCCGGCATCAACATGCTGGGAGAACGCACCACCGGCACGCTGACGCGGATGCTGACGGCGCCGGTGAAACGCTGGGAGATCGTCCTGGGCTACACTTTGGGCTTCGGTATGCTCACCCTGGTCCAGGCGGTGATTCTCAGCGTGTATATTATTTATGTGCTGCACTTATTCATGGTCGGTTCGCTGTGGCTGGTGATGCTGATCATTCTGCTGTCTTCGCTTTCAGCGATGACCATGGGGATGCTGCTGTCGGCCGCCGCCAACGGCGAGTTCCAGTTCGTGCAGTTCATTCCCATCGTCATCATTCCCCAGATGTTCTTTTCCGGCATCTTCCAGCTTTCCGAAGGCTGGGATATGGCAGGCTATTGTATGCCGGTGCGTTATATCGCCGACGCGTTGACCGAGGTGATGCTGCGGGGCGGAGGGATTGCGGACGTGAAATTGGAGCTCGCCGTTTTAGCCGGGTTCAGCCTGGTATTCCTTTTGCTGAACGTCCGCTTGCTGAAAAAACAGCGCGCCCTCTGAGGCGCGTGAAGACAGGAGACAGGTTATGAAAAAGAAAGCGCTGCCCCTGATCATCGTCCTGCTGACGGCGGCGGGGCTGACTTGGTATTTTCTGACCGGACGGGACGCATCGCAGTATATCGCCGGCGAGGCGCAGGCCAACGTGGTGCCGGTGATCGCGGAGGTCGGCGGCGTGATCACGGATATGGACGCGGAGCTGGGCCAGCGCGTGAAAGCGGGCAACATCCTGCTGCGCATCGACGATACCAATCAACAGTATGCCATCGAGCAGCTAAAGATCAGCCTGGCCGCGGCGGAGCTCAACGCCGACACCGGCTCGTCCAGCGCCAACAGCAGCGTATCCTCGGCTTACGCCGCTTACAACAGCGCCAAGGCGGCGGCGGAAAACGCCCGGGCCAATTATGAATCCGCCAAAGCGCTGTATGCGGTGGGCGCTATCGCCAAAAGCGAGCTGGACGCCGCGGAACTGGCCTTTACACAGGCCCAAAATGCTGTCTCAGCCGCCGCCGCGGCAGTCAGCGGGGCCAACGCCGGGTATACGTCGGCCTCTTCCCAGTTGAACGCAGAACTTCTCCGCAGCCAGCTGGACCAGGCTGAAAAAATGCTGGAGAAATACACCTTGACGGCGCCTTGCAGCGGCGTAGTGATTACCCAATGCTATACCAAAGGGCATATTGTGGCTCCCGGCTACACCGTGGTGGAGATCGCGGACGACAGTGGTATGCAGCTGCTTGCCTACGTGCCGGAGGACCTGGTCCCCAGCATCGATTACGGCAGCGTGCTGCCGGTGGAATACAACGGCGCCACCTATAAGGGTACGGTCTGCTACATCGACGTCGGCACGACCTACGTGCCCCGGGACCTGCAGACCCCGGCCAATAAGGCGAAAAGCTCGTTTAAGGTCAAGCTGTCTCTGGACAGCGATTGTCCCATCAAGGCCGGCGAAAAGGCAAAAATATATTTCGAAAGGCCGTGAGCGCTTGGAACGCAAGGCCCAGCCTTGGCGCGGGATCCGCTGCGAGACCTTTCTGCACGGCACGATATCACAGCAAGATATTTCCATATAGAACGAAATATAAATATCATCGTTTTTTCTTGCCGCAAGTCTAACTGGCTGACAACTCCAGCATAGCGCTGAGCAATACTTGACAGCCAAGCTTGATGTCGTCGATGTTGGCGCTCTCATCCGGAACATGGCTGCGGCCATTGATGCTGGGCACAAAAATCATACCAGCGTCCGTGATATGGGCCATGATAGCCGCATCATGAACCGCGCCGCTGTTGAGCATCATATAGTCCAAACCGGCTGACTCAACGGCTTCCCTGAGCACGCCGATCACTTTATCCGATAACCGGATAGGCTGGGACTCGCCAATCAGTTCCAGCCGCCAGCTGACATGATTCTCCGCCGCCACCCGGAAAAACAGCGCTTCCAGCTCATTGGCGACAGCGTCAATGCCCGCCGAATCCACATCCCTGATATCCAGGGTAAAGCAGACGTGCTTGGCGATCACATTGCTGACGTTTGGTTCGCAATCAATGCGGCCAACCGTACCCACCGTACTATCCGGCCCTTTGGCTTTGACCAGTTCATGAAAAGAGCATATAGCCTGCGCCGCCGCCACCATCGGGTCCTGACGCATCTGCATCGGCGTTGCGCCGGCATGATTTGCCATGCCGGTAAAATGCGCCCAATACCATTTTCCGCCGGCTACCGCCTGAACGATACCAATGGGTATTTGGGCATCATCCAATACCATGCTTTGCTCCACATGCATTTCGATCATGGCCTTGACGTCGCCGCTTTTTAGGGTGCATGCGGAGAGGGCTTCCGGGTGCAGGCCAAAATTCCTGGCGACCTCATACATGGACATTCCCTGATCATTTTTTAGGGCCGACAGTTCTTTTTCCCCATACATTCCGGCCAGCGTTTTACTGCCGGCTGTGGTCATGCCAAAATTAGACCCCTCTTCTTCGACAAAGATCATAATTTCGACGGGGCGTTGGGGCACATAATTGCAGTCAACCATGCAGGCGACCGCTTCCATGGCCGACACCACGCCAACCACGCCGTCAAACTTGCCGCCATTGCTTACGGTATCCAGATGCGAGCCGGAACACACCGGCGCCAAATCATTGTCCCTGCCCGACAGCCGGGCTCGGATATTGCCCACCGCGTCAACCGTTACCTGTAAGCCAAGCGTATTGAACCAGTCTGTCAGCAACCCTTTGGCCAGGCGATCCTCCTTGCTATAGGAGAAACGGCTACAGCCAGCGCCTGGGGTCGCGTTGCACTGGGCAATCCGGTCAATCCAGGCGCTGATACGTTGGGCGCTGACCTGCTGTAAGATGCGTTCTTTCTCAACGCCGATCTTACTGGTTGATCTACCCTCTGCGGCCCTTACGAATACAGTCAAGTATTTTTCCTCCCCTCTTCTTCGCCAGCGCTCAAAAATCCAATAACCAGAGGGCGCGGCGATCACGGTTTTGGTATAAATTTACTAATAAATTTATTTTTATATATCAAAATGACAGCAAAAAAACAAGCCTGCTCTTTTCGGGATCATCAGGTGGAAACACCATGCACGAACGCCGTAAAAGCCATACAAATACCGATTATGAAAATAGCAGGCCGGACAGATTTGCCCAAAGGCTTAAGCGAAAACGCAACAATTTTTAACCAAGCTGGTAGCTGGCGCCAAATGGCGCGCCTTTCACCAGAACGCCGTCTCCGGCTTTGCCAATATAGTTGGCGTCGTCCAAGATCAAACGCCCGCGCAGCAAAACCTTCTCCACACGGCCCTTTTGCGCCATTCCCTCATAAGAGCAATAATCCACGCCATGCAGCATATCGCCCACCGTCATAACCCCTTGCCACTGAGGGTCGAAAATAACCAGGTCGGCGTCGCTGCCAATGCCGATCATACCCTTGCGCGGGTACATGCCATTATTTTTAGCCGGGTTGGCGGCAAAAAGTTCTACCAGCTTCTGCCGGCTGATCTTCCCCGCTTCCACGCCATAAGTCCATAAAACCGCCAAACGGTTCTGCAAACCTGGGGCTCCGTTGGGAATATTGCGGAAATCAGCGGCGCCCATATGCTTTTGCTCTTTCCAGTCAAAGCCGCAATGATCAGAACTGACGGCGTTGAGCCAACCGCAATTCAGCCCCTGCCACAGGGCGTTAAAATGGTCCTTCGTGCGCAAGGCCGGCGAGCAAACATATTTGGCCCCCTCGAAATTCTCCTTTGCCAGGTTGGACTCATCCAGCACCAGATAGTGGGAGCAGGTTTCGCCGCATATCTTCTGCCCGGCTAAAACAGCCTTGGCGATCTCGTTCAATGCTTCCCGGCAGGTGACATGGACCACATATAAGGGAGCGCCAGCCAATTCAGCCAGATAAATCGCCCGCCTGGTTGCCTCGGCTTCCACCACCGGCGGCCTGGACACAGCGTGGTAATAGGGGGCTGTCTTGCCCGCCGCCACCAGCCGCTTTTGTAAGACGTCGATCATGTCGGCGTTTTCCGCATGAACCATAACGGTAACGCCGGCTTCCTTTGCTTTGAGCAAGGTCTGCAAAATCGCATCGTCGTCCGCGTGGAAAAACATCCCTTTATAGGCCATGAATAATTTCATTGTCGGATAACCTTGCTCCGCCAGGCAGGGGATCTCAGCAATGACCTCGGGGCGGGGATCGGTCATGACCGCATGAAAAGAATAATCCACTGCCGCTACCCCGTCCGCATTCATTTCCCGGTAGTTTTCAATGGATTCGATCAATCCCCGCCCCTGTTTTTGGTTGACAAATTCGATGACAGTGGTGGTTCCGCCGGCAGCGGCGGCGGCTGAGCTTTCAAAACCGCGAACCTTGGCCCCGTTGAATTCAAAAGAAAAATGGACATGCTGGTCCACCCCGCCTGGCAGAACATATCTGCCGCTTGCGTCGATCACATCATGCCCGGCCGGGGATATGTCTTTGGCGATCGTGACAATTTGTTCCCCGGAAATGACAATATCCGCCTGATATTCGGACTCCGGGGAAACGATAGTGCCGTGTTTGATCAATGTACCCGTAAAACCGCCCCCTGTCGCATATTTTATTGCTATTTATCATCATCATATATAAATTGCCATTGACTTGCAAAAGCAACCTGCACAAAAATGCTTGAAGGAAGTAAACCATTTGAACAAAGCGGCGCGCGGGCCGCCTTCTAAATTGCTGGCATGGAAAAGAAATGTTTTTTGTGCAGGTTGCACTTCTTTTCGCAAAAAGAATTTGCTATGATGAACATATATCCGGCGGCAAAAACAAACAGGGAAGATGCGGGGCGCCTGATCAGATCCAATACAACGCCGACATAAAGCGAGGGGCAGTTATGGCATTAACACTAACCGCACTGACTTTGGAAAAGCTGTTGGCTGAGGCCCGAAACGATCAGATAAAATGTGTGGCGGGCTTTAAAGGCCTGTCCCGACTGGTTTTGGACACCAATATCATCGATTCCCCGGAAATACTGGCCTGGCTTAAAGGCGGGGAACTGGTCATGACCACAGGCTATGTCTTATCCAACAATCGCCCGATGATACGTACGATCGTACGGGACCTGGTAAACAAGGACTGCGCCGGCCTGGCCTTTAAAACAAAGCGCTATTTCGACGAAATACCGCAGATCATCCTGGACCAGGGAAATGAACTGGACTTTCCGATACTGGAATTATCCTATGACATGCGCATGTCGGATCTGGCCCGCTTTGTTTACTCAAATATCTTCAGAAACGAACTCTCCACCCAGGAGCAGACCTATCGCCTATACAATCATGTAACAAAGGCCTTGATTTCCGACAAAGATATCAGCCTTTCGCTGTACGAAATATCAAAACATATCCAAAACCCGCTGTTCCTTGTGGACAGCGGCATGAATCTGGTGGCCTATGAACTGCCGGAGAATATCCCGGGCGAACTGCTTGATTATGTGCGGTTGGAGTTGGGCGCGCCGCTATTGGCCGAAAAGGCGCTTAAGGATACCCTGTCGCTTTACCATATGTCCCGGTTCCGCGGGCATACGCTGTTATTGGGGCCGCCCGGGCGGAAAATCAACCTCCCCGTATTTGCGCTGGAGATGAATGATGAAAATCTGGGGTTTTTATGCCTTTTGGAAACGAACGCCACCATCCATATTGACCATTTCCGGCTGATAGAAGGTATCATCCCGGTTTTATGTATACACATTTTGAAAAATACCTTTTCGCGGGCGCCAAGCGTCGGGGACAAGAACGGCTTTGTAAAAAAAGTATTGCTGAACCCCCAAGTGACAGAAAATATCGTCAAACAATACAGCCATGCCTTCGGCTTTCAGCATAAACTGAAACGTGTCTGTCTGGTAATCCAGATTGCCGATTTTCTCTCCTTGCCCTACAGCCGCAGGAATGTTCTGCTCAACAGTACGGTGGAGCAGATAGACCAAATCCTCTCCGGGCAGGGACAACCCTTCTACGCTACCCAATATGAGGACAAGTTTATCTATTTTTTATTTTCCTCGCTATCCACCGGGGATGATCAGGCCCTGGATACCGCCTTGGATATGGCCGGGGAGATGGAAGCGACGCTGCAAAACAATCCCTATGAAGACGAGGTGACGTTTCATATTGGCGTAAGCGATTGCAGTATCGCCTGGGAGGGCATCCCCAAAACCTATGCGCGGGCTGTAAATGCCATTGAGCTGGGCAAAAAAATATGTCCGGATCGGGTCGTGCACTCCTACGCCGGAAATCTCACCTATCACATCTTGAACGACTGTCTCTCCCCCGCCCAGTTGACGGATTTGTACACCTGCACCGTGGCGGCATTGGACGTTTATGACAGCGCAAATAACGCCAGTCTGATGATGACGCTGGAGGCATACTGCGAACAGAATTACAACCGCAGCAAAACCGCCGCCGCATTATATATTCACCGGAATACGCTGTTTTACCGGCTCGACAAGATCGCGGAGATCCTCCGCCTGGACCTGAATGATGCTGAGAACCTGCATAACCTGCTTTTGGGGATCCGCGCCAAAAAATTACTTGACGCCACTACTCTATAAACTGTCGTCATTGGCTGCTTGGTCTGACGGACGGGCGGAAAATTAAGGAACAGGAGCGCTAGCGACGGTGACGCAGACAAAAAACTTCGGGACAAAATGTCCCGGAGCCGGGTTTGGGGAGGCTCCCCAACAGGCATTTTCACAGCCCCTCGGGGCTGTGAAAATATCGGGTGCGGCCACACCCAAATTGCTTGCCGTTTGCCGTTTAGCGGAAGCCCGAATATGATGCAATGATAGGGATTTGACAATTTTGCGAAATGGTGCTATTCTATTATAGAATTATTAAAAAGAGGTGTATGGATGTCGGTCGTTCGCTAAGGGTAATCATTTGTATCACAGAAGCGGGATTTTAACCTGCTTATTTTGTGTACCCAAATGCCTTGCGGAATGACCGAAGAAGTGTTTGTCCAACACCTTCTTTTGTTTGCTTTGCAGCGCAGTGGGGAACTGCGCTTTTTTTATTGTCGCAAGGTTATTGGAAAACTCTCTTTGCGAAAGGATTTGGAACCATTGACTACCAATTTGAAAGATTATGGACTAAACGAGAGATTTGAACAGGAAGCCACCATGTATGCGGACCTGTTTGTCGCACGAGTTACCGAGCAGCACCGTGATTTATACAAAGTTATCTGCGAACAAGGCGAAATTGGCGCGAGCGTTTCGGGAAAGCTGGCCTACCACGCGGACAATCAAACCGGTTTCCCCGCCGTTGGGGATTGGGTGATGATTGACCGAAAGGATGGAAGCAGCGGTAACGCTGTCATCCATCATATTCTGCGGAGAAAAAGCGTTTTAGTGCGGCAAACTGCCGGTTCGGAGAATACAGGTCAGGTTATTGCAGCCAATATTGATACCATCTTCATTTGTACGTCGCTCAATGCGGATTTCAATGTCCGCCGAATTGAACGATATTTGACAATCGCATGGGAAAGCATGGCGACCCCGGTTATTGTATTGACGAAATCTGATTTGTGCAATGACTTGCCGCAGAAGCTGGAAGAACTTGCTTCCGTAAGCATGGGTGTTAATATCATTTCCTGCTCTTCCGAAAATGGAGCCGGGTACGAAGAAATGAATGCTTATATCGAGCAAAGGAAAACGATTGCTTTTGTCGGCTCGTCGGGTGTCGGCAAGTCCACAATAATTAACCGCCTGTTAGGGCGGGAAATGTTTGCAACTAAGACAATCCGTGAAGATGATGATAAAGGCCGACACACGACTACACACCGCCAACTACTTTTATTGCCGAGCGGCGGTATCGTCATTGATACACCCGGTATGCGGGAGTTGCAGATTTATGCGGGAAATCTGTCAAAGGCCTTTGAAGACGTTGAGGAAATTGCCGCCCGGTGCAAATTTGGCGATTGTTCTCACGGTACGGAGCCGGGATGTGCCATCAGAGAAGCGATTGAAACAGGAACCCTGTCAGAAAAAAGATTTGAAAGCTATCAAAAATTACAACGCGAATTATCCTATACGGGCCTAAACGCCCGCCAGCTCGAAAATGAGAAAATCAATAGAATGTTTGGCGGCAAGGATGAAATGAAACGTATAAAAAAGCATGTCAAAGAACGAAACAACAGATAAAAAACGAAAGGAGCATTGACTTATAATCACACGGCCATTTATCTGACCGCCAAGCTGGCGCCGCAGCTGCTGCCTGCCATCGCCATCGCCGCCTACTCCTATATGGCGCTGATCCCGCTGATCCAGCCGCCGCTGATGCGCCTGCTGACCACCAACAAGGAGCGCCAAGTGGTCATGAAACAGATACGCCAGGTTTCGAAGCTGGAGAAGATCTGCTTCCCGATCATTGTGAGCATTTTCTGCGTGCTGCTGCTTCCTGCCGTTGCGCCGCTGATCGGCATGCTGATGGTTGCACTTTTTCACGATAGGTAGGACGGCGACTTGCAGTCGGTTTAGGACGAGGGCCAGCATGCCTCGAAGCTGCGGTCGATCATCGATCAATAGCAGGACCACTTACAAGGATAAGGGTCAGCCCGTTTGTCCGGAACAGTTTTAAGGCCTGGTGGGTTCTCTGAGGGAATTAAAAACGCATACCTGAAACGCGGCAAAGCGGAGGCCGGGCAGCCCAATCTCATGCTGCCTGGCCTCCGCTTTTTCCACGCCCCCCTTGCTGGGCATACTGCTTTTCACCAAGTCCCGGCTCTCCGGATAAACAAAATCATCATCAATATGCCTAACCGCCTTGGCAACGGTATGTTGAATCCCTTTTGCCTGCGCCGCCGCGAAATCGGCTATTATGACAGCAGCTTATAAAGCACCTGCGCCATTTCCGCTCTGGTGGTCGTGCCCGCCGGGAACAGCTTTCCGCCGCTGCCGCCTATGATTCCGGTATTGACAAACCGCAGCATGGCGTCCCTGGCCCAAGGCGCGATCTGCCCCGCGTCGCTGAAATCCGCAAGCTCCTTCCCGGCAGCGCCCGCCGGCAGTCGTCCGATCATGGCCAATGTGTTATAGAGCAGGGTGAACATCTCCTGACGGGTGACGGCCTGATCCGGCGCAAACCGGTTGCCGCCGACGCCAGCGGATAGCTGAAGCCGCTTCGAGGCGGCGAGATATCCGGTGTACCAGGTATTGCCGGCGTCGGCGAAATTGCCGGCCGGATACGTATCGGGGGCTATGCCGTAGGCCCGCATCATCATGACCAGGAACCCGCCCCGGGTTAGCTCTGCCGCCGGGTTGAAATTGCCGTTCCCAGCGCCCGTGGCAATTCCGCGGGCCGCAAGGAAGCTCACCGCCTTGCCATACCAGTCGTCGGGCGCCACATCATTGAAATGCGTCGGATTATACGCCACCGCGAAATCACTAAAATGGGTGGTGCTGAAAATCACGGTTCCGATTTCCCGGTCGTAGCGTCCGTTGGGCACGCAGACCGCGTTACCGCTGCCGTCGATGTACCAGACCACGATGGATCCGGGATTCGCCAGTTCTTCGGCGCTTGGCGCATAGGGAATGCGGACCGTAACCGGCGCTTCAGGGTTATCCCAGTCGCTCTGCCTGCCGTCGATGGACAGGGTCAGCCGGATGAGCGGCCTGTCCCCGACGGCGGTTCTGATATTCTCCGGCAACCCGGTTTTATCTCCCTGGCCGATGGTGATTGCGGCCTTGTCGCCGGCAGCGCCGGCCAGCATGTTCGACGGAACAGTCAGGCTGCCCATGTCGGTCTCGACCGTGAGAGTTCCCTGCCCCCCGGAGGAGGACAGAGCCGAAACGGCAATTTCGACGGAATAGGCGTCGACGCCCGGGACGGAGGGCATGGTTACGGACAGGTTCCACCCTGCGGACAGCACGCCGGCCCGCCAGCCGACGTTCACCGACGCGCCGGCAGCGTCTTTATCCACCGCAACAGGAAGCTTGGCGCTCATGCCGTTTTCCCCGTTGATTTCGGCGGTGTAAGCCGGCCTCGGTACGGAGCCGCCGCCTTCACCTTCGCCGCCGCCGGTATACGTCCATTTGGCATAGACGGTGATCGAGGCGCTTACCGTCGTGGCGGAGGTGAATTCATCGCCCGCGCCGTTTTCTTCCGTAAACCAGCCGCCAAAGGCGTAGTTACTTCTGATCGGGTTTTGCGGCCAGTTGGCGCTCCCAACGCTCTCGCCGCCGGCAACCGTTTTTTCGGCATACTGGGAACCGTTGCTCTCAAAAGTGACGGTGCAGGTCTGGACGGGGGCAAGCTTTACATATTTGTACGCGTCGGCGTTCACAAACGGCGTTGCGGAGCCGTCGACCGGTCCCTCGGCGTCCGCTGCGGACGCGACTGTGTTGGTCCAATACTGATACGCATCATCAATCTCAACGGACACCGGGCCAAGTGAGAACAGCGCCTGCGTGTAGCCTGTGGCGGTCACCGGGCAGTGGGAAATCGACACGCTGCCTCCCGACAGGCTGCTGGATCCTTCTATGCGCACCGCAACGATCCCAAAGCTCAGGCTTTCAGCATCCGTTCCGTCGCCTGCCGCGGCGGTCACGCTGCCGCCGGTAATCAGCACATTTCCGCTGCTTTCTTCCGCGTCCGCCGCTTCACCCATCGCGCCGATACCGGCGCTGAGATTCGTCGCCCCGTCGCTTGTGGCGGTCACGGTACCGCCGGTGATCAGTACATTCCCGTTTCCCGCGCTGATCCCCACACTGACTCCCTTTTGGTTTACAAGCGTACCGCCGCCGTTTGCCCAGCCGGCGGCCGCGTTCACGCTACCGCCGCTAATCGTTACTTCCATGCCGGCAATGCCGTAGCAGCTTGTTTTCGCGTCGGTGGTCTTGGCGTCCACCGTGCCGCCGCTTATGGTTACGGTTTGGGCGGCGATGCCGATGCAGGTTCCGCTGCCGGCGTCGCCGGACCAATCGCCGCTCTCGGCGGTCACATGGCCGCCGGTTATCTCAAGAGCGCCGGTACTCATATATATGCCGCAGCTTACGCCTCTTTTGGTCCCGCCGCCCCGGGCGGTCAGGCTCCCGGCATCGCCCTCTATCGTCAGGGTTCCGGAAAACATGTAGATGCCGTAGGTATTGTCGTCACTGTTGCCATCGAAGTAGGAGACGAAAGAGTTCTCGCTGTCATCGGCAAGTTGGATAGTCAGATCGCCGCCCACGACAATAAGAGCGGCCGCGGCCGTGGTCTCCCATTCAAAGCCGTTCAGCGTGAGGACGCCGTCCTCGAAGCTCCATCCGGTAAGGTCGTCCGCCGGGGTTCCGCCGCTGTCCGGGTTGCCGTAGTAAAACTTGTTCTCGCCCGCGCCGACCTTAAAATACAGCGGGCCCGTATAGGTCGGCGGCGGGTCGGCTTCGAAGACAGCCTTCACGGTTACTGCCTCGTCCGGCATGACGAAGGTGTTTCCGGTGAGGCTCAGTCCCGCCGGGCTGACTACCTGCCACTCCTTGAAGTGGTATTCCGCGTTCGGCGAGCTGCTCAACGTTATGGTCACGCCCTGGGCCGCCGTCGCAGGATCGGCGCTCCCCGTCCCGTGTCCGTCGTTCTGTACGGTGACGCTGTAGGTCGGCGCGGGTACCAGGTATGAAAACTGCGCCGCGTTGCTCGTCCCGCCCGGCGTCGTCACCGTGACGGACACCGTGCCGGAGCCGGCAGGCGCCGTGGCCGTGATCGACGTTGCCGAATCCACGGTAAAGCTGGTCGCGGCCGTCGACCCGAACGTCACCGCTGTCGCGCCGGTAAAATTCGTCC
>Ga0228535_1000659_pt1 | contig 84255 bp, 80 predicted proteins | sample SJ1metagenome_FD_168457 | JGI IMG/M metagenome (GOLD analysis project Ga0228535, IMG submission 168457) | Enriched culture of PCE-dechlorinating microbial communities from Ithaca, New York, USA - SJ1 | ecosystem: Engineered > Modeled > Simulated communities (microbial... > Unclassified | place...
GCGACTGGTTCTGGGCGCAGTTCAAGGCCGGCGGCAAGGTGGACCAGGAAGGCAAGATCGACGAGTGCATCAAGTGCCACGAGGCCCAGAAGACCAACGACTACGTCTACACGAGCAAGATGAAGTAACCGTTCCCGGGCGAGTCCTCATCCCATTCGCTCCCAGGGAACAGACCGAACCGAGACGAACGCAACAAGAGACAGGATGAAAGGAGGGATCACGGTTTCGTTTTTTTGTTCTGTCAAGCCGATAACACGAGGCAATCCAATGGAGGTCAGACATGGAAGAAAAGAAACTGCCTGATGTTCTCAAGAAGGAAACGAGCCGTCGTGACTTCTTGAGAGGGACCGCTACGGCGGCGGGAGGCGCTCTTGCGATCTCCGCCATCGGCGGCATCGCCCCGAAAAAGGCCGAGGCCCAGTACTCGGTCCAGACCGCGCCGGGCACCAAGCCCTACGCGCAGAAGTACCGTTTCGCCGAACGGCAGAACTGCACGGGCTGCCGGAGCTGCGAGTTTGCATGCTCGCTGTTCCACACCGGCAACGTCCGCCCTGCCCTGTCGCGCATCTACATTGCCAAGTACAAGGACATGGTCGATGTGCCGGTCATGTGCTGGCACTGCGACGACGCCCCCTGCATCGCCGCCTGCCCCACGACGCCGAAGGCGATCCAGAAGGATCCCAAGACCAACGGCATCGTCCTCAACGAAAAGATCTGCCTGGGCGCCAAGTGCATGAAGTGCCAGGAGGCCTGCCCGGCCAAATACATCCGCGGAAACCCCGACACGGGCCAGCCCCTGATCTGCGATCTCTGCGGCGGCGACCCCCAGTGCGTGAAGGCCTGCCACGAACAGGCGGGCAATCCCCAGGGCCCCTGCCTCCAGGGACGGCCAGTCGGCATCGGCGTGAACATGGCCTTCAGGGATGTAACGCCCGAGCAGGCCGGTAAGGACCTCGCGAACCTGATGTTCTACCCCAACGTCGAGGGCAAGAGGGTCGTGCCCGCGAAGTCCAAGACCAAGAAGGGGAGGTGAAAACCATGGCAACACCCAAAGGCGGAAATTTCGGAAAGGTACTGGAGATCGACCTCAGCAAGCAGACCTTCAAGACGCGGCCTGTTTCCGATGAGATCCTCCAGCAGTATATCGGCGGCCGGGGCCTCGGGGCCTACTACGCCGTGACGGAGTACAAGGCGGGCAAGAACGCCCTGGACGAGGACGCCTTCGTGTTCGTGGGGCCCGGGCCCCTGTCGGGCACCATGGCCGTCTCCCACCGGACCTGCTTCGCCCACAAGAGCCCCTACACGGGCCTCATGACCCACGCCGAGACGGGCGCTCACCTCGCCAGCGAGATCAAGTTCGCCGGCTGGGACGGCCTCTACATCAAGGGCCGGGCGAAGAAGCCCGTCTGGCTCTCCATCGTGAACGACAAGGTGGAGTTCAAGGACGCCTCGAAGATGTGGGGCAAGACCACCGACGATACCCACGAGATGATGGTCAAGGAGATGAAGGACCCCGAGATCCGGACGGCCGTCATCGGCCCCGCCGGCGAGAACGGAGTCCCCTACGCCTGCATCATCGTCGAGCGCTACCGCGCCGCCGCCCGCAGCGGCACCGGCATGGTATTCGGCGACAAGAAACTCAAGGGCTTCGCCGTACGCGGCACCAAGTACGCCGTGCCCGTGGCGGACAACGCCAAGTTCCTGGCAGCTGCCAAGGTCAATAAGGACGGCAACGTCGCCGGCGAGGCATGGGAAGGCATCAAGAAGTGGGGCACCGGCGGCCTCATGGAGCTCAAGCACTTCCTGCACGGCTCGCTCATCGTGAAGAACTACCAGACGACCTGGTTCCCCGATGTGGTAAAGGTCGGCGGCGAGGAGGCCATGAGGACCTTCTGGAAGCGCCACGCGGCCTGCACGAACTGCCCGACGCACTGTCTGAAGCTGGGCGTCATCCGCAGCGGCAAATACGCGGGCATGGTTGCCGAGGGCCCCGAGTACGAGTCCGGCGGCCTGCTGGGGACGAACCTGGGCATGACGAAGTTCGATGAGATGATCGCCCTCATCGAGGCCTGCGACGCCTACGGTCTGGACAACATCTCCACGGGCGGCGTGCTCGGCTTCACGACGGAAGCCGTCGAGAAGGGCGCCCTGAAGCCCACGGACCTCGACGGCCTGAAGCCCAAGTGGAACGACGGCGACACCTACATGGAGATGATCCGCAAGATCGCGTACAAGGACGGCAAGGCCGGCAAGCTGATGGCCAAGGGCGTCCGGGCGATGTCCAAGGAGATCGGAAAGGGCTCCGAGGCCTACGCCAACCACACCAAGGGCAAGGAGCTGGCGGCCCACGACCCGCGGGGCGACAAGATCCGCGCCTACAGCTACACGATGGGCACCTGCGGCGGCGACCACCACGAAGGCCAGGGCCCCGCGGCCCTCGGCATGACGGCCATGGCCGACTCGCTGTGCGTCTGCTCCTTCACCAACTTCCTCGTCTACGGCACGGGCACGGACAAGGTTGTCACCAACATGCTCAACCCGCTGTGCGGCTGGAACTGGAAGCCTGAAGACTACTGGACCACGGCCAAGCGCATCATGACGCTGGAGCGCGTCTTCAACGTCCGCGAGGGCATCAGTTCCAAGGACGACCGGCTTCCCATCCGCATGTACAAGGAGAAGCTGCCGGCCGGCCCGCGGAAGGATGTCATCTTCACGGATGCCGATCAGAAGGACATGGAGACCAAGACCTACGGGTTCTTCGGCTGGGACGCCAAGGGCATCCCGACCGAGGCCACCCTCAAGGCCTACGGCCTCGACTACCTGATCGCCGACGTCAACGCTGCGAAGAAGAAGTACAACCTCTAACCGCATGATTTTTACGGGCAAGGGCGGGTGATTCGCTCACCCGCCCTTGCTTTTCCTTTCGGCTTTCGTTATATTGCTTGGGTCCGTAACCGCGGAGGAGAGGGGTCGGTGACACGGAACCTGGAACGATCAGGGGACAAGTACACCCATGGCCTTTTCACGCAGGGACACGATTCATCTTCTCGTCAGCGGCGCCGTGTCGGCCGCCATATTCGGCCTCTTCAAGGTAAGCGGGGCGAAGGAAATCCCGCGCCCGCCCGGGGCCCTCGAAGAAAAATCCTTCCTTGAATATTGCGCGCGCTGCTATCGGTGCGTCGATGTCTGCCCCACCGACGCGATCCGTCCCGCCGGCCTCGAGGGCGGCATCACGAGCTTCGGAACCCCCATCCTGCGCCACAAGGACTGCATCTTCTGCATGGCCTGCATCAAGGAGTGCCCGACGGGGGCCATCGCGAAGATCTCCCGCGACGAGGTCGACATCGGAAACGCCGTCATCGACCGTTCGACCTGCCTGGCCTGGACGGGCCAGGAGGACTGCACGCGCTGCTTCGACGCCTGCCGCTACGACGCCATCAAACTCGAGAAGGACAAGTACCCCGTCGTCCTCGAGGACCCCTGCACGGGCTGCAACGCCTGCGAGAAACGCTGCCCCACGAAGCCCAAGTCCATCGTCACCCACTACGACAAGGTGAAGCGGATCCCGCCGCCGGAGAAGCGCATCGCCATGCGACGCGACGAGGAGGACGGGCGAGGCCACGGACGCGAGGAGGGGTTCACGGACTGGCTGAAGAAGCGGGTGAACAAACTCGGGGAGCACTACGGGATCATTAAAGAGGAAGAGGAAGAATAGGGGCCAGGGGCCAGGGTTCAAGGTTCAGGAAATGCCGGAAAGAACAGATAAGAAAAAGACAGTTCTCGTGGTAGGCGGAGGGGTGGCCGGGATATCGGCGGCTCTCGACCTGGCCGGCAACGGCCACCGGGTGCACCTCGTCGAGAAGGGCCACGACCTGGGCGGCCAGGTGGCGAAACTCGACAAGTTCTACCCGACGGACCACTGCGCCTTCTGCCCCCTCTGGACAGAGATCCGCCGATGCAAGGAAGACGAGGCGATTGCCGTCCACCCGCTCTCCCGCGTGGATACCCTCGAGCAGCAACCCGCGGGCTACCGGGCCGTCGTCGTCCACTCGGCGCCCGTCGTCGACCCGTCGCTCTGCATCAACTGCGGCCGCTGTGAAACCGCATGCCCGAAAGGCGTCGCGAAGCCGATCGGGGAGCACTCCTACCCGCCCGTCCACGTCATCGAAGGGCATCGCTGCGGGGACTGCCGCGCCTGCGTGGAGGTCTGCCCCACGAAGGCCATCGCCTTCGACCGGGAGGAACAGCGGATCGCGCTGGACGCAGACGAGGTCATCTGGGCGGCGGGTTTCGACGAAGTGAGCCTCGCCCCGATGAAGGAATACGGATGGGGGACGCACCCGGACATCCTCACGTCTCTCGAGTTCGAGGCCTGGAAAGCCGAGGCGGGCGACAACCGGGGGAAAATCATCCGGCGCTCCGACAGGGCCGTGCCCCGGAGCATCCTCTTCGTCCAGTGCGCGGGCGCACGGGACCTGAGGCTCCTGCCCCACTGCTCCGCCGTCTGCTGCATGCACGCGCTCAAGCAGGCCCAGTGGGTCAAGCGAAGAAACCCGGACATCGACTGCGTCATTCTCTACACGGACCTCCGGACCGTGGGAAGGGACTACTACGAGTACGCCCTGCGCGATTTCAACGGCAACGGCGTCCGGCTCGTCCGGGGGCGCTCCTCGCTCATCACCCCGCTGCCGGGCGGCAACGGTATCGCCGTGAAGTACGAGGACACACTGACGGGGAAGCGCGAGATCCGGCAGTTCGACATGGTCGTCCTCAACGGGAACCTGCAGTCCTCCCTCGCGTCGAAGCCGGCCCCGAAGGCACGGCCGGAGCTGAGCGGCGAGGGGTTCGTGACGGCGGCGTCCGTCTCCTGCGGGTTCGTCATGGAGCCGGCGGATGTGACGGAATCGGCGATCCAGGCGGCATCGGCGGCACTCAGAACGATAACGGACAAGAACTGAAATGGCAAAGATCGGCGTCATTCTCTGCAACTGTTTCGGCGAGATCGGCAACACCGTCAACCTGGAGTCCATCCGGGAACGGCTCGCGTCCGACCCCTCCGTGGACTTCGTGATCCTCCGGGAGTCCCTCTGCCAGCCAGGCGATGCGTCCGCGGTGCATGCCATGATCCGCGATCGCGGGATCGGAAAGGTGCTCCTCGGCGCCTGTTCGCCCTACGGCAGGATGGAGGTCGTGCGCCTCGGTCTCGCGAAGGAGGGCGTCGACGTCAGGACGGTGCGCGCCGCGGACCTGCGCGAGGGCTGCGCCTGGATCCATGGGAAAGACCCCGGGGGCGCCACGCGCAAGGCGGCAAACCAGCTGGACATGGAACTTGCCCTCCTGCAGAACATGCAGGATTCGAAGGACGTCGACATCCGCGTGCGGCACGAGGCGCTGGTGATCGGCGCGGGGCCCGCGGGTCTCTCTGCCGCCTGCGGCCTGGCCCGCATGGGAATCCGTGTGCACCTCGTCGACCGCGGGACGGCCCCCGGCGGCCTTCTCAACGTGGTGACGAAGGTCTACCCGACGGAGCTGTCCGGACCGGAGAAACTCAAGCCCCTTGTCGAGATGACGGGCGGCAACCCCCTCATCCGTTTTTACGGGAAGACGAAGGTTGCCTCGGTGAAGGGATATGCCGGCGATTTCAAAATCGTCCTCGCGGGACCGGAAGGCAGCGCGAATTTGCGCGTCGGTGCCGTCGTGCTCGCCACGGGGGCACGCCTCCTGTTCCCCCAGGGGCTCTACGGCTACGGGAAAACGAAAAACGTGATCACCCAGATGGAGATGGAGAGGCAGTTCGCGACGGGGAACGTCGCCTGCAAGACGGCCGTCTTCATCCAGTGCGTCGGCGCCCGATGCGCCGAGCGGCCCTACTGCTCGACGATCTGCTGCCCGCTGTCCCTGAAGAATGCCATGCGGGTTCTCGACGAGGTGCCCGGTTCGAAGGCCGTCATCCTGCACCGCGACATCATGACGCCGGGAAGCGTCCTCGAAGCGTACTACCGAAAGGCCCTGCACAGGGGCGTCCAGTTCATCCGCTTCGACGCGGACAGGCCGCCCGAGATACGGGCAGACGGGCAGGTAAGCGGCGTCGAAGTCTTCGACGTCCTGAGCGGGGTGACCCGTTCGATCGAAACGGACCTGCTTGTCCTGAGCACGCCGCTGGTGGCCGACCCCGAGAGCGCGGCGCTCGCCCGCATGCTCGAGATCCCCGTGGACAAGCACGGCTTCATCGCCGAGGTCTACCCGGTGCACCCCGTGGAAACGCGAAATGACGGCGTCTTCATCTGCGGAACCGCCCGCTGGCCCGTCTCGTCGGACCAGGCCATCGCGCAGGGCGAGGCGGCGGCCGTGAAGGCGGCCTCCTTCCTCAGGAAGGAAACGGCCTCGGCCCTCTCCATGAGCCGTGTTCCGGGCTCCAAGCTCGGCCATGCACAGGCAAATGCCGATGCCTGCACAGGCTGCGGCAACTGTGTTGCCGTCTGCCCCTACAGGGCCTGCAAGCTGCAGCGAGTGGGACAGCGCTCCGTGAGCCGCGTGATCAAGGTCCGCTGCAAGGCCTGCGGCAGCTGCGCGGCGGTCTGCCCCAACGGGGCGATGCAGATTCCCGAGCAGAACTACAAGGTGACGGGGGCCATGATCCGCCGGGCCTTCCGGGAGGTGCGCTGACATGACCTCCGCAGCAGCCAACACGAACATTCTCGTCTTCGCCTGCCGCTGGTGCGGCCTCATCGGGGCCGACGGCGCCGGGCGCAGGCGCACGGAACTGCCCACCTCCTTGCGGATCATCCCCGTGGAGTGCGCGGGGTACGTGGAACCCGACGCGGTGATCCGCGCCTTTGCAAGCGGCGCGGCGGGGGTGGCCGTCCTGGGATGCCACGTGGGAGGGTGCCGGTTCAACGACGCCAACCACCCTGCCCTCAAGCGCCTGGAGCTCCTCAAGACGCTCCTCGACGCGACGGGCATCGGCGGCAACCGGCTCCTGCTAGGGTTCGGCACGGCGCACGAGTACCACCAGTGGGCCGACACGATCCGGGACTTCCACAAACACGTGGAGGGACTGCCCTCGATGAAGTCGTGGCTGCCCGCAACACAGTGAACGGTGATCAGTGGTCAGTGGCCAGTGAAAGAAAAATAAAAGAACTGACAAATGCTTGATCTAGTAAAACAGAAAGCAAAAGAAATCCTCGAGAAGAAGGAAGCCGACGGCGTCCTGGGGCTGCGCAAGGGGCCCTTCGACGTGATCCACCCGCACGTCTTCACGACGCCTGCGGAACTGGACGCCCTCGTCCTGGAGCCCAAGTGGCTCTTCGCCAAGATGGCACGGTCGATCCTCCGCGCAAAACCCGCGGCGTACCGCCTGGCCGTCGTCCTCCGCGGCTGCGACGAGCGAGCCGTCGTGGAGCTCGTCAAGCGCAGCCAGATCGACCGCGAGCGGCTTCTCACCATCGGCTATGCCTGCGGCGCCGAGCAGGCGAAGGCATGCCTCTGCAGCCGCCCCTACCCCGAAAAGCTCGACGCGGGAGAAGCCGTGGCGGGCGTGGACCCTTTCGCGGACGAGCGTGTGAAGGCCTTCCTGGAGGGCGATCCGGTCCTCCGGATGGAGAAGTGGGCGGACCAGCTCCGGCGCTGCATCAAGTGCTACGGCTGCCGCAACTCCTGCCCCATCTGCATCTGCGTGCCGTGCAAACTCGAGGACGACGTCTGGGTCGAGCGCGGCGTCATCCCGGCCGAGATGGTCTCCTTCCACCTCATCCGGGCGTTCCACCTCTCCGACACGTGCGTGGCCTGCGGGGCCTGCCAGGAGGCCTGCCCGGTGGGCATCCCTCTCATGACGCTCCAGCTCTCGATGAGGGCGGCGCTGAAGAAGGACTACAACTACGAGGCGGGGCTCGACGCCGACCGCAAGTCCCCCGTCCTCTTCGACTTCATCCAGGAACCCCGTCCCGGGCAGAACGTGCCCGACTGGGTCGACAGCACGGGAAAGAAGCCATGAACCCCGAATTCATTCGAACCATATGCCCCTACTGCGGCACGGGATGCGGCATCGTCCTGAAGGTCGAGGGCGGGCGCGCGGCCGCCTCGTACCCCGACCGGGAAAACCCGGTGAGCCGGGGCTCGCTCTGCGTGAAGGGCTGGTTTTCCCACGAGTTCGTCCATCACCCAGAACGGCTCACGGCGCCGCTCCTGCGCAAGGGCGACGCGTTCGTGAAAATTTCCTGGGAGGAGGCCGTCGCCCTGGCGGCCCGCAAGCTCCGGGAAACGGCCGACAAGTACGGCCCCGACAGCGTGGGCGGCCTCTCGTCGGCCAAGTGCACCAACGAGGAGAACTACCTCTTCCAGAAGCTCATCCGGGCGGCCTTCCGGACCAACAACGTGGACCACTGCGCCAGGCTCTGCCATGCCGCCACCACGGTGGGCATGCTCCAGACCCTCGGCAGCGGCGCTATGACGAACTCCATCTCGGACCTGGCCGGCGCGGACTGCATCCTCTTCATCGGCTCCAACGCCGCCGAGAGCCACCCGGTCCTCATGGGCGAGGTCTACAAGGCCCTCGACCGGGGGGCAAAGATGTTCGTCATCGACCCGAGGGAGACGCCGGTGGCGCGCAACGCCCGCAAGCTCCTGCGTCTCAACCCGGGCACGGACATCCCCCTGCTGGCCGGCATGATGCGCCACATCGTCGACAGCGGCCTCCACGCCAAAGATTTCATCGAAAAGCGGACGGAGAACTTCGACGCCCTCCGGACGTTCCTTGCGGCTTGGCCCCTGGACAAGGTCGCCTCGGAGACCGGGATCGACGAGGCGACGATCCGCGAGGTGGCCGAGACGTACGCAAAGGCCGAAAACGCCGCCCTCGTCTACTGCATGGGCATCACGCAGCATGCCTGCGGGGTGGCCAACGTGATCGCCATCTGCGACCTGGCCATGCTCTGCGGCCAGGTGGGGAAACCCTTCTCCGGGATCTACCCGCTGCGCGGTCAGAACAACGTGCAGGGAGCCTGCGACATGGGGGCCCTGCCCAACCTCTACCCAGGATACCAGGGCGTGGCCGACCCGGCCGTGCGCGAGAAGTTCCGGAAGGCCTGGAAGGCGGATCTTTCCGACAAGCCCGGCAAGACCGTGACGGAGTTGATCAACGCGGCCGGCAAGGACATCCGCGCCCTCTACATCATGGCCGAGAACCCCTGCATCAGCGACCCCGACGTGAATCACGTCATGGAGGCCCTGCAGCGGCTCGACTTCCTGATCGTGCAGGACATCTTCCTGACCGAGACGGCGAAGTTCGCCCACCTCGTCCTGCCCGGCGCCTGCTTCGCGGAGAAGACGGGCACCTACACGAACACGGAGCGGCGGTTCCAGCTCCTGCACAAGGCCGTTGACCCGCCCGGGAAGGCCATGGGCGACTTCGAGATCCTCTGCCTCATGGGCAAGGCCCTGGGCCTGCCTTTCGACTACGCCTCGCCCGCCGAGGTAATGGCGGAGTACGCGGGACTCGTCCCGGCCTACGCAGGGATCTCGTTCGAACGATTGGAACGGGCGGGCCTGCAGTGGCCCTGCCCCGACGAAAACCACCCGGGGACGCGGTTCCTGCACGGCACGACGTTTACCCGGGGTCTCGGCCGGTTCGTCATCCCCGACTACACGCCGCCCATGGAGAAGCCCGACGCGGAGTACCCCTACTACCTCAACACGGGGCGCGTCTTCGCCCATTATCACACGGGGACGATGACAAGGCGCTCGGCGTTTCTGAACCGCGAGATCGAGGATCCCTACGTGGAGATCCACCCCGAGGACGCCGCCGCGCTCGGCGTCGGCCCCGGCGACTGGATCCGCGTCACCTCGCGCCGCGGCAGTATCGTCACGACGGCCCGCATCTCGGATCGCGTCGTGAAAGGCAGCATCTTCGCCCCCTTCCACTTCACCGAGGCAAGGGCCAACATGCTGACCAACCCGGTGCTCGACCCGGCCTGCAAGACGCCGGAGTACAAGGTGTGCGCCGTGAAAATGGAAAAGGATCATGAAGCCAAGGCGCGATAGGATCGAGGAAGCGAAAAAACTCTCCGGGGCCCCCGGCTGCGTCGAGTGCGGCCGCTGCGTGGCGGCCTGCCCCATGGCGGAGATGTACGTCAATTTCGGCATCGAGATGTCCCCCCGGGGCATCATCAAGAAGACGCTCATCGGAGACGACGTCGTCGCGGACAGAAACATCTGGTACTGCACGGAGTGCAACAGCGGCACCGACGTCTGCCCCCAGGGAGTGAGCTGCCGGGACCTGATCCGCAAACTCCGCGAGGCGGCCATCGAGGAGAACGTGGTCGAGAACGCGAAGCGCTGCGAGGCCTGCGGCCGGTTCTTCCTGGCCGTTCCCGTGGAGGACTTCGTGTTCGGCAGGTTGAAGGCCGAGCCGGCAAACGTCCTCAAGGCCCTCGAGACGTGCCCGGCCTGCCGGCGGGAGATTTACCTGCTGCGCAACGCATAAGAAAGGGTACAGGGGGCAGGGTACAGGGTTTAATAAGAAATCGTCATTGCGAGCCGAAGGCGAGGCAATCGCGCTTTTTAGACGAAACGCACGAAATAGACCAAACAGACGAAACAGACAATTAGAATGGAAGCATCCAGACAGCTCGAACCCCAACTGCAGCTCGAGGATCTCAGGCCCCGACAGCCGGAGAAGAAGAAGTTCTCCGACTGGTTCATGCCGAGGCGGAATAACACGATCCTCTTCGACCCCGCGAAGTGCACCGGTTGCGGCACCTGCCAAATGATCTGCTCGACCCGCAACGTGGCGAAGGTGGCCCCGGCGTCGGCCAGCGTCAAGGTTCTTTCCGACGAGAAGCTCGGGAAGAATTTCGCCGTCCTCTGCCAGCACTGCCGCAGGCCCCTGTGCCTCGAGGCCTGCCCGACACGGGCGATCGAAAAGGGCGAAGACGGCATCGTGCGCATCAACGACCTGTTCTGTGTCGACTGCGGCCTCTGCACCATGGCCTGCCCGGAGGCGGCGCCCATTAAGGACCCGGGGACAGGCGATATCCACAAGTGCGACCTCTGCGAGGGAGACCCGCTGTGCGTGAAGCACTGCCCCGAGGGCGCCCTGGCGACCACCCGCGGCAAAGCCCTGCGGTGGATCAAGGCGGCGCGGTGGGGCGTCCAGGCCCTGTCGTTCCTCTTCCTCGTGATCCTCGTCGTGGGGACCTTCTGCTACTTCCGCGCGGGGACGGTGGAACTGGCCTGCCCCACGGGGACGCTGCAGAATATAGCCTCGTCGGGGACGCTCATCCTCGTGGGCGCCTCGTCGGCCCTGGCCCTGCTCATCCTGACGGTCCTCTTCGGCAGGGTCTTCTGCGGGTGGGTCTGCCCCTTCGGGTTCGTCCTGGACCTGGTGGACAAGATCGTCCCGAAGAGGATCGGCTGGCCGGCGTTTCTCAAGAGCCGCATGGCCAAGTACGGCATCCTCGGCGGCGCCGTCGGCAGCAGCGCCGTGCTGGGCTACCAGGCCTTCTGCACCGTCTGCCCCATCGGCACCCTTTGCCGCTCCTACGGGGTCCAGTCGGTCATGCAGAGCGCCGAGCTGGCCATCGTTCCGGCGCTGGCCGCAACGGAAATCGCCGAGCGCCGGTCTTGGTGCCGCTACCTCTGCCCCGTCGGCGCCACGCTGGGCATCGCCAGCCTGCTGAGGCTTCTCAAGATCGTCATCGGGGCCCGCAAGTGCAAGAAGTTCTCCTGCATCCAGTGCGCTGAGGTCTGCCCCGTGGGGATCATCAACGCCGACGAGCTTCGCGAGGGCGTTTCCCCGAAAATTCCCATGACGGAGTGCATCATGTGCCTGCGTTGCGTGGACCGCTGCCCCTACAGCGCCGCAAAGGTCCGCTTCCGCTGGCAGAAATCGACCCCCGGGGAGGCGAACACATGAGCCTCTACCAGCCATTCTTCAATGGAAAAATCGGCGTTGTCGACCTTACGACTCGTTCGGTTTACACCCTGGATCTCCCCTGGGAGCTCTGCGGGGAGCACATCGGGGGTGCAACCGTCAACGCAAGGCTGCTGTCCGACTACGAGAGCGACACGCTGGTCCTCGGCACCGGCCCGCTCACGGGCAGTTTCGCCCCGGCCTCGTCGCTCCTGGTCGGGACGTTCCGCTCGCCCCGCTGGGACCACCTCTGCCACGTACCCTTTATGATCCGAAGCGGTCCGGAGTTGAAATTCTCGGGCTTCGACTTCCTGGTCATCCGCGGCTCCGCAAAGGAGCCCTGCGCGGTATCTGCAGGACGTGGCCATCTCCGCATTCATCCCGTCCCCGACACGGCAGGCAAGCCCGTCCTGGAAGTCCTACAGGCGCTCAAGCGTGCCGCACCCGGCTACCGGGGCTCCATCGTGACGGGCCCCGCGGCGGACCGCGGCTCAAACCATGCATCGGCCTCCGTGGGTAGCCACGGGAGCTTCGACCGCGTCGGGTTTGCCGCCCGCATGGCCGAGAAAAATCTCAAGGCCGTCCTCTTCAACGGCATCGGGGGCCTTCCCTTCCATGAGGACCACCCTGCGCTGTCCAAGGCGACGGAGAAGATGCTGCGGGACGCGGGGGCGATGAGGACGAGGGGGTTTGTCCCCGTTCTGAAGGGTCTCGCCGACGGACCGGAGGCGGCCGCCGCTCTGCGGGGAAAAATCGGCAGGGACCGTGCCTGCTACCATTGCCCGTGCCCCTGCATGTCCTACGCGGCCGCGGGGCGAACAGGACAGGAACGGGAGGGTCTCCTCCTCATGGATCACGCCGGCTGGGCCGCTCTTTCCCGCAAATCGGAGAGCGCCCTGCCCCTGCTCATGCGGTGCCTGGAACTGGGTCTCGATCCCCTCGCAGCCGGGCTGGCCCTTCGGGAGGATCGGCCGTTGAAGGAAGCATTGACAGCCGTCGAGAAGCTCGCCGCGGAAGGGGCGTCGATCGTCGAGGAGGACTACCCGTCGGTCTCCGGAATCGAAGAGCGGGACTATCGCATCCTGGGCGGCGGCATCACGCCCCTGTCGACGGGAAGCACCTGGACGGAGCGGGCCGCTTCGGCACTGATACTCGGCATCTGCCCCGTCTTCATCCAGATCGCCGGCCGCATGGACCGCACCGATCTTCTGCGCTTCCTCTCATCCGACGCGGAAGAGGTCAAATCCCTCGCAGCGAAACTGGACGGGCAGGTGGAAATGCTCCTGGAGGGGAAAATACCTGAACAGGGTTCAGGGTAAAGGGTTCAGGGTCCAGGGAAATCAAAAGAAAAAAGAAAAGGATCGGGGAAATAATCCCTGATCCTTTTTGTTTTTCTTCCTGTACCCTGGCCCCTGTCCCCTGTCCTCAGTCTGCGAAGAACGCCGGGAGCAGTTCGGGGGTCTTCCCCTGCATCTTCTGGCGCTTCTCTTCGATGGTCTTGCACTCGATGCAAAGGGTGGTCACGGGACGCGCCATGAGCCTCTTCACGCCGATCGGCTCGCCGCACTCCTCGCAAACCCCGTAGGTCCCTTCATCGATGCGCTCGATGGCCTCCTTCATCTTTACGATCAGCTTCCGCTCGCGCTCCCTCATGCGAATCTCGAGGTTGAGGTCGGACTCCTGGGAGGCCCTGTCGTTCATGTCGGGAAGCTTCTCCTCGTTGCCCGCCATGTCGACGACAGTCTTCCCCACTTCCGCCATCAACTCGTTGATTTTGGACTGCAGCATCTTCCTGATCAGTTTCAGGTCTTTGGCTGTTGCTGCCTGCACCTTGGCCAAGTTGCTTACCCCCCTATCCATCGTGACCCTGGCACTCTCGACTATTCATGAAATGTGCCAATGGGTTTTTTCACATAGCACATTTCGACCCTTCTTTGCTATATTATAATCACTTATTTAACAGGAGGCAACACCCCGTGAACCCTGAAATGATCAAGAAAATCGATACAGTTCTTGACCGCGTCAAGGACCCCGAGAGTGGGCTCTCCGTTCTGCATCTCGGGCTGGTCAAGCGGGTCCGGTTCAGCGAGGCACAAAAGAAACTATTTGTTTTCACGGACTTCCAGAGTCACATGCCCGACTGCAAAACCTGCGTCTTCATCGCGAAGCTGGTAGGCGAGAATATCCTCCGCAACCTCACCGTCGAGTTCAACCTCGAGTTCCCCGACCTCGAGATCGAATTCGTGTAAAGAAAAAAACCGGCCGGCGCCTCGCCGCGCCGGCCGGGATATGTCCGTTCAACGCTTCCCACGAGCCTCAGCAGAGTTTCCCGAATCGCTCCGCCGCATAGAGCGGGTCGATGTCGGCCCTCATGCTCGCGATCTTGGCCATGTGCGTTTTCTCCTCCCGGATCATGGCCTCGAGGATCTTCCTCTGCCCCCTGTCCTTCGAACGCTTCGCAAGCTCCGTGTAGAGCAGGATCGCGTTCTTCTCGGCCTGCATGGCGATGCGGCAGGCGTCTTCCACGGTCTTGACCTGATCGAGCCGCTCCGCGGCCTTGTCGCCCCCGGGCAGAAGGCCCTCCCGGATGACGGCGTCGAGGTAGTCGTCGATCTCCACGTCGTGGAAGCACTCCTGGACCCCCTTGCGAAGGGCCGCGGCCTGAACGTCCATCAGCTCGCGCAGGTGCTTTGCCTCTTCTTTGGCCAGCTTCATGAACAGGCTCGCAAGCTCGGTTCCACGGAACTTCTCCGCTGCCTTCGTGTAGAAGCCCACCCCGTGCTCCTCCTGGCGCACGGCGTAGTCGATCACGCTGATCTCCGTTTTTGCCATCGTGCGGTCTCCTCTGCCTGTCGTTCCACTTTCCCGGCTCAGAAAAACCTGCCGAACCGCATGGCCGCGTAGGCCGGGTCGTAATCGGCCCGCGCCGTTCCCACCATGACGATGTGGGAGCGCTCCTCCTTGGCGATGTCCTCGAAGATCTTCCTCTGCTCCTTGTCCTTCGCGAGCTTGGCGAGCTCCGAGTACAGCAGGATGGCGTTCTTCTCCGCTTCCATGGCGATGGCGCAGGCACTGCCGACATCGTTCACCTTCTCGAGCCGCTTCACCATGCTGTCGCCCTTCGGGAAGAGCCCCTCGCGTATGATCGTGTCGAGATAATCACTGACCTTCTCGGAACGGAAGACCGGGTCGGCCCCCCTCTTTTCCGCCTTCTGCTTGATCCCGAGGAAGGTCTCCATGTGCCTCACCTCCTCCTTGGCAAGCTTCATGAAGAGCTCCCGGAGATCGGTCTCCTTGAATTTCTTTGCCGCCTTGGTGTAGAACCCGATGCCGTCACGCTCCGCCTTCACGGCGAAATCGAAAATGCTCATCTCCGCCATAGCCATGGTGCAACCTCCTTTTCCCCGTTGAACGTCCCAAACCCGGGCTGCGACGCCCCGTCACGCATATACAATAATCATAATTCCCCTGGACAGGAAAAACAATCGATACTTTGCCCCGCCTCACCCCGGGACGCCGCGCTCCCTGCCGGCGGCAGCATCAGGCCCGCCTCCGGGTCAGCACCTCCGGGTTCACCACGTGGGCGGGCCGCTGCCCGCGCAGGCCGGCCAGCATGTTCTCCGCGGCCATGCGCGCCATCTTCATCCGGGTCTCGACCGTCGCGCTCCCCACGTGGGGCATGAGCACCACGTTGTCGAGGGACGTCAGGCCCGGTGCGAGAACCGGCTCATTCTCGTAGACGTCGAGCCCGGCCCCCTCGATCCGCTTTTCCCGCAGGGCCTCCACCAGCGCCGCCTCGTCCACGACGGCCCCCCGTGACGTGTTGACGAGATACGCGGTGGGCTTCATCAAACCTAGTTCCCTGCGGCCGATGAGGTGGCGGGTCTCCCCCGACAGGGGCACGTGCAGCGAAATGAAGTCCGCCGTCCCGAGCAGTTCGTCCTTTTCCGCGTACACGACGCCCAGGTCCCGCTCCTCGGCGGCGTCCAGGCGCGCGCGGTTGTGGTAGAGGACCTTCATGCCGAAGGCCTTGGCTCTTCGGGCAACGGCCCTGCCGATGCGCCCCAGCCCGACGACGCCCAGCGTCTTGCCCGACACCTCCCGGCTCAGGAACAGAAGCGGCGCCCAGCACGTCCACTCGCCTGCCCGTGTCCGCCTGTCCAGGTCCACCACCCGCCGGGCCGATGCCAGGATGAGGGCAAAGGCCAGTTCCGCCGTGGCCTCCGTGAGGATGCCCGGCGTGTTGGTCACCACGATGCCCCTAGCCGTAGCGGCCGCCACGTCGATGTTGTTGTACCCCACGGCCATGTTGGAGACGACCCGGAGGCGCGGGGCCCGGTCCATCAGCTCCGCATCCACGCCGTCGGTGATCATGGCGAGCATGCCGTCCACCCCCGCGACGGCCTCGAGCAGGTCCGCCCGGCCCATGGGCCGGTCCTCCCCGTTGGCCTGCACGTCGCAGTCCCTGGCGAGCAGCGACAGGATGTCGTCGGTCAGGTGTCCGGATACGAGGATCTTGTGCTTCATGGGGGTGTCCTTTCGGAAGGCGTTTGAGAGGTTTTTCATTCCCTGCGGGAGTGTCCAGGCATGTCATTGCGAAGGAGCAGAGCGACTGAAGCAATCTCAAACCTTACCTCACGCCCTGAGATTGCCGCGCTCTCTGCGGTCGCTCGCAATGACAATATTCATTTGCAGCGCAGCCTCTATGTCAGCAGGATGCCCGTCAGGCGGTCTTCTTCGGCGGGATGAGCGAGGGGATCCAGCGGTAGACGGGCTCGAAGCAGGGCTTCACCTGCCCCTTCTTCGGGATCATGAAGACGAAGCACTTCTTCTGGTCGGGAACGACGGCGATGTGCCGGAGGATTCCCGGGTCGGCCTGGGTTGCTGTCAGTTTCTTCAGTTGATCCCGCATCCGGCCGCTCTCGTAGTAAACGATCCAGTTGGAATCGCCCCACCGGACGGGCTCCCGGTTGAGACGGGCCTCGTTGGTGATCCGGGCGCGCCGGTAGCGGGCGTACTTCTCCTCGATGAGGTGCCCTTCCTCTTTCGGCGACTGCCGCATGGTGAGGGTGACGAAGAGCCGGTCGTGCTTGCGGATCAGGATCGACACGGGGAGGTAGAGAAGCGACTGCCGGGCCAGGAACGTGATCGTGGCCTCCACCTTTTCGACGGGGGAATCCTTCCGCGTGACGAAGTTGCCGTGGTAGCCGATGAGCCCCCCGATGTTCGTGAAGGTCTGGTCCACCGGCTTGATGACGTCCACGAGCCCGTTGAAGGCCGAGAGGTAGAGACGCTTGTTCTCCTTCTCGCCCCAGTAGTACCCCCAGACAAGGACCGCCGTCGCGGCAATGAAGAGCCAGAACAGGGGCTCCGATACGAGGTAGTCGTGCTCGAACATGCTCAGCGCCTCCAGTCGAGGGGAGTTACCAGGTCTTCGGGGATCTCGTAGAGTGTCGAATCGAGGCCGCAGGCGAGGTTGGACGACAGGGCAACCCGCAGGAGCGGCGCGTCGCTGACCATCTTGCGAAGCTCCGCGACCACCTGGTCGGCCACGGCGAGGTTCTCCGCAGTGACCTTGTTCTGGATGAGCAGGCGAAGCGGCAGGTTGATGTCCCGCAAACCTTCCACGAGCCTCTCGGACTCGCGCAGGGAGAGCATGTCGGGGTTGAAGACGAGGACCACCCCGCAGTCGGGCCCCTGCAGGATCCCCGTGAGGGACTCGTAATTGGCCTTCAGGGCCATGAGCCGCTGCAGCACGGCGTCGTCCTTCTCGTCGTAGGCCAGCTTCTCCTCCCGCTGTTTTTCCTCCTCCGTCGCGGGGCCGCGGATCTTCTGGATCGTGTGGCGCTTGTCCAGGATCTGCCGGCGGATCTGGGCGAGGCGGTCGATCCAGGTGATCGTGATCTGCGGCAATGCGAGAAAACGCAGGGTCAGACCCGTGGGCGGCGTGTCGAAGATGATCGTGTCGAAGTTTGCAGAGTCCTTCCGGATCGTCTCCTCGATGCTGGTGAGAAGGGCGTATTCCTCGATGCCCGGCGAGTACTTCAGCACGGAAAAATACCGGTCGAGGTTGAGCGTCTGCAGGTAACTATACGTCCGTGTCAGAACGCCGATCTCGCGCTCCAGGTAGTCCCGGGAAAGCCTGTGCAGGTCGACCTCCCGCAGGAGCAGGTTTTCCCTCATGCGCTTCTCGCGGCCGTTGAGCCGCACGCAGAAGATGTCGCCCAGGTTGTGTGCCGGGTCGAGCGAAACGATGAGCACGCGGCTCTTTTTCGAGAGCTGCCAGGCCGCCGAGGCGGCCATGGTCGATTTCCCGACACCGCCCTTCCCGGTGTAGAAGAGGATCTTCATCAGTCCACCCCCAGCGTCCCCATCATCTGCCCCAGCATGTCGCAGGCGTCCTCCGCCCGCTGACCGAGGATGTGCATCTCACGCTCCATAAAAGGCAAAAGCTCCACGGCCAGGAAGGTCGGCGGGGCGGGAAACCCCACGAAGGAGCCCAGCAGCAGCAGGGCGAAGACGTTCTCCAGCTCCTGCTGCTCCATGCAGGTCAGGCCGATCACCTTTTCGCGCTGGCCCTGCCGGAATCCCTGCAGGAAATGCATGAGATGCTCGAGGATGGAAGGTGACATGACTGGACCGGTTTCTCCTTGCGCCGGAATTGAAAATCCCCCCCGCACCCCGCCTGGGGTGCGAGGGGGATTCCAGGTTACCCTATTTTGGATTCCCGGTAAATGCCGGTTCTTACCCCTTCTTGTTCGACTTCACGAAGTCGGTGATGAAGAGAATGTTGAGGATCAACATGATCGCCATGATGATCTGCACAGTCCACCCCATGCCGGGCGTCTTGGCGATGGAGCCGGGCATGACGACCCACATGAACCAGACGATGGCGCAGGTCACCGTGAACCACAGGAACCAGGCTGGTACGATCGCGACGATGGCGAATTTGGACTGCATCTTCTTGGACACGAAGGCCGCGCCCGTCATCAGCGCGATCGAGGCGATGAGCTGGTTCGCCGCGCTGAAGGAGGGCCAGAGGATGTTGAACTGACCGGTCCAGGCCAGGTAGATGCCCAGGAACGCGGGAATGATGGAAGCGACCCAGCGGTTCGTAATGATGTTGTAGAAGCCTCCCAGTTTGTCCTGGACGGGCTCGAGCATCTCCACGAGGCAGTAGCGGGCCAGCCGGTTCGTCGTGTCCAGGGTCGTGAGCGCGAAGGCCGAGATCCACAGCCCCGCGATGACCTTCACGATGGCCGTGGGGATGAACGAGAGGAAGGTCGAGGCCACCATGACGCCGAAGGCTTCGACGATCATGCTGGGCGGGGCGAGCTTCAGGGCCCCCGTCGTTTTCGCATAGACCGTGGCCCAGTTACCCGCATCGAGGGTCATGGTGTAATTGGCCGCCGCGGACTGGGCCTGCATGACCGTCATGCCGAAGCCTCCGATGGCCACGATGATAACCGTCGAGAGGAAACCTTCCGTGAACATGCCGCCGTAGCCCACGAAGAGGGCGTCCGTCTCCTTCGAGAGCTGCTTGGAGGACGTCCCCGAGGCCACCAGGGAGTGGAAGCCCGAGAGAGACCCGCAGGCGATGACGAGCGGGATCGCCGGCCAGAAGGGCGTGGGCTGTCCGCCCAGCAGGACGGGCGCGAAGGCGGAAACGGCCGGCGCCTCCATTCCCTTGAAGGTCACGATGGCGGCGATGAAGCCGATGGCGATGCCGAAGTAGAGCAGAAACGAGTTCAGGTAGTCGCGCGGCTGCAGCAGGAGGTTCACCGGGATGGACGCCGCGATGATGATGTAGACGAACTGGATGACCATCCACGTCTCGTAGCTAAGCGGGATCGGGAACTGGGGCCCGAGCCAGATGGCGATGATCATCAGGACGATGCCGATGATCGTGGCCCCCGTCAGGTTCATCTTGACCTGGTAGATGAGCACCCCCAGGATGATGGCCGCGACGGTCATGAAGATCGAGGCCGACCCGATGGAGGGGGTCCTTGCGAACATGGAGCCGATGACGTTGGCGAAGGCCGCCACGACGAGGATGAGCAGGAAGAAGACGATCCAGTAGAAGGATTTCCCCGTGCGCTTCGAGATGAGATCCGTGGCCACGAACTGCACCGACTTGGCATCGTAGCGCACCGAGGCCATCAAGGCCAGGTAGTCGTGGATGGAGCCGATGAGCACGTTTCCGAACCAGACCCAGAGAAGCCCCGGGAGCCAGCCCCAGACCATGGCCATGGCCGGGCCGACCAGGGGCCCCGCGCCGGCGATGGACGAGAAGTGGTGACCGAAGAGGACCGCCTTGTGGGCCGGGACGTAGTCGACACCGTCGTAGAGTCGCTGGGAAGGCGGCGCGTTCTTGTCGTCGGCCTTGACGACGTCCTTTTCGATCTTCTTGCCGTACGTCCAGTACAGCCCCATGTAGATGATAAAACCGATGATGATGATGACTGTGGTTGTTGCTACCATAATCCCCCTCCTTCAAAGATAGGAATTTATAGAAGAGAACCGCTGATACGATCCCGGGAACGGCCGGGACGAAACGGGCAGGGACGTGCTTCTCATACCCGTAACAGCTTATTTTTTATTCCTTTGCAGAGCCGAAGTCAAACAGAAAGTGCATACAATTTTGCCCTTTACAGCGCCTGGCGATTGGACTACATTGGTCGGGAATCCCTATCCCCGAGACCCTCCCGGACTTGAACGGAGGTACACCATGGCCAGGAAAAAATCCGATTCGGCACAGTACGAGGAACGCATCAAGATCGGTGCCCGCATCCGGGACTGCCGCCAGAAAAAGCAGCTCACACTCGAGGACATGTGCACCAAGACGGGGCTCTCCAAGGACGTGCTCTCCGGCATCGAGAACGACGAGACCGTTCCGCCCCTGGGCACGCTCCTTCGCCTCTCCAAGGCCCTCGACGTGAGCATGGCCTTCTTCTTCGAGGACGCCGTCGAGATGGAGAGGCTCTCGGTGACCCGCAGCGGGGAACGCGTGAAGGTCAAGCGCAGGCCCCACCACCGCGAGGGGGAAGTAGACTACGTTTACGAGTCCCTCGAGCCCAAGAACCCCCACAAGCACATGGAGCCCTTCCTGGTCGAGTTCCAGCCCATGGAGACGGGCGAGATGGTCTTCATGAGCCACGAAGGCGAGGAATTCCACTTCGTGCTCGAGGGCCGGCTCGAGTTCCGAACGGACGACCGGGTCGAGGTCCTCTACCCGGGGGATTCGCTCTACTTCGAGTCGGAGATGAACCACAGTTTCCGCTCCCTCGACGCGAAACCGGCCAGGGTCCTTGTCGTGGTGTGGAACCGGCCGAATTAATTGAATAAAGAGGCAGCCATGCTGGAAATCCGCTTTCACGGCCGTGGCGGCCAGGGAACCGTCGTCGCGACCATCCTGATGTCCAAGGCTTTCTTCCGGGCCGGCTTTCAGGTCCAGAGCTTCCCCTTCTTCGGCGTCGAGAGGCGCGGGGCCCCCGTGGAGGCCTACCTGAGACTTGACCGGCAGAAAATCCTGTTAAGAACAAATGTTTACACCCCGGACCACGTTGTCGTCCTCGACAAGACGCTGCTGGCGGGTATCGACGTCACCCGGGGCCTCAAACCCGGGGGGTCCGTTCTCATCAACAGCCCCAACGCCCCGGCCAACGCCGAGGCTTTCTCGAAATTCAAGCTCGCCTGGGTCGACGCCAGCCGTATCGCCATGACCAATCAGATCGGGAGCCGCACCCACCCCATCGTCAACACCTCCATGATGGGGGCGGTGGCGCGTGTCCTTGGGATGCCCCCCCTGGACGACGTCGTCGCGGCCATCCGCGACGAGGTGCCCGGCGACGCCGAGCGCAATGTCACGGCAGCCCGGGAGGCCTACGAGGCCGTCCAATTCGCGGAGGCCGTCAAGCCCGCGGCCTGAGACGCGCCCCTTCCTGCGAACCGAGCTCTTTTCAAGGTGAACCCGATGGCAGACAAAGCACAAGCACGTGCGGAATCGGAAAGCCCCATCCACATCATGCCCCGTTCGACCCTCTCGACGGAGGCCAACAAGACCGGCTCCTGGCGATACCTCAGGCCCCGCTACGAGGAGAAGACGGCACCCTGCAGCGCCGCCTGCCCCGCCGGGGAGGACATCGGCAAGATCGAGATGCTCACCACCCAGGGCCTCTTCAAGGAAGCCTGGGAGACGATCCTCCGGGAAAACCCCTTCCCGGGCGTCTGCGGGCGCGTGTGTTTCCACCCCTGCGAGAGGTCCTGCAATCGCGGGGAGTTCGACGACCCGATCGCCATCCACTCTCTCGAGCGCTTCCTGGCCGACACGGCGGAGCGTTACGATCTCAAACCCCTGATGGAACGGCTTCCCGGCAGGCCCGAGAAGGTGGCCATTGCCGGGGCGGGCCCCTCGGGCCTGGCCGCCGCGTGGTTTCTCACGCAGCTGGGCTACGCCTGCGACGTTTACGAGGCGTCGCCCGAGGCGGGAGGCATCCTGCGGTGGGGGATCCCCGTCTACAGGCTTCCGCTGGCGGCCCTGCAGCGCGAGATCGCCCAGATCGAAGCGCAGGGCGTCCGCATCCACACGGGTCGTCCCGTCACACCCGATTTCCTCAGGGACCTCGAGAAGTCCTACAGCGCCGTCTACCTGGCTTGCGGCCACGGGCGGACGACGTCGCTCCGCGTGCCCGGCGAGGAGTCGGATGGGGTCGGCGACGGCCTGAAATTCCTCGAGGGGGTCCGCGGCGGCGGGCAACCCGCCGTCAAGGGGGTCTCCGCCGTCATCGGCGGCGGCAACACGGCCGTCGACGTGGCGCGCACGATCGTCCGCCTCGGCGGCGAGGCCCTGATCCTCTACCGCAGGCGCCGGCAGGACATGCCCGCTTTCGGCGACGAGGTGCAGATGGCCCTCGACGAGGGGGTGAAGCTCCAGGAGCTTGTGGCCCCCGTGCGGATCGAACAGGACGGCGGCCGGACCCTCGTCACCCTGCGGCACATGAGAATCGCCGGCGAAGAGGGCGGCCGGGGCCGCATCGAGCCCGACGGCGACAGGACGAGCCGCGTCGTCGTGGACCGGCTGTACAAGGCGACCGGGGCCGAGGCAGCCGAGGGCTGGCACAACCCGCCCGCGGGCAAGGGGGCCCTTGCCCTGTCGCACTGCGTTCTCTCGCTGCGGGACGGCAGGCCGGCCATGGCCTGGGGCGGCGACCTCGCCAACGACATCAAGAGCGTCGTCCACGCCGTCGCATCGGGCAAGCAGGCCGCCATTGCGCTGGACACCCTTTTCCGGGAGGGCCTCGATGCGGTCCTGCTCAAGCTCGAGTCCTGCACGGTGGGCAACGGGCCTTCCCTGTCCATGGAGATCCACATGGGCGGCGAAAGGCGGCTTCGAAACCGCCACGTCGTGGCCTACGGGGAGATCAACACGGACTACTTCCGCTACGCCCCCCGCATGACCCAGCCCCGTCTCGTACGCGAGGAGCGCGTGCGGACCTTCACGGAAATCGACCTGCGCGTCTCGGGCAACATCGCCATGCGCGAGGCCGAGCGCTGCTTCAACTGCGGGCTGTGCAACCAGTGCGACAACTGCCATCTCTTCTGCCCTGACATGTCCGTCATTCACGATCAGTCGGCGCAGGGGCGGCACATCAACTACGACTACTGCAAGGGCTGCGGCCTCTGCGTGGTGGAGTGCCCGCGCAATGCCATGACGCTCGAGGAGGAAATCCGATGAAACAGGTCCTCGAAGGAAGCCAGGCCGTGGCAGAGGCCGTGAGGCTCGCCGGGGTGCAGGTCGTCTCCGCCTACCCGATCACGCCGCAGACGCACATCGTCGAAATCCTCTCGGACTACTGCGCGACCGGGAAGATGAACGCCAAGTTCCTGCGGGTGGAGAGCGAGCATTCCTGCATGGCCGCCCTGATCGGGGCACAGAGTGCGGGGGTCCGGACCTTCACCGCCACCTCCGGACAGGGGCTGGCTCTGATGCACGAACTGCTTCACTGGGCATCCGGCGCGCGCCTTCCCATCGTGATGGCCGAGGTCAACCGGGCCCTCGCGCCGGGCTGGAATATCTGGGTCGACCAGACCGACACCCTCGCCCAGCGCGACACGGGGTGGATCCAGCTCTACTGCGAGGACAGCCAGGAGGTCATTGACACGACCCTGCAGGCCTACAAGCTTGCCGAGTCGGTCGCCCTGCCGGTCATGGTCGTCCTCGACGCCTTCTTCCTGTCCCACACCTATGAGCCTGTCGATGTCCCGTCCCAGGAGGAGGCAGACCGGTTCCTGCCGCCCTACGAGGCGCGCTTTCAGCTCGACACGGCGGCCCCCTGTTCCTTCGGGCCCCTCGTGCCACCCGCCGTCTACATGGAAATGCGACACGACATGGCCGCCGCCATGGACACGGCCCTGACGAACTTTGCTCGAATCGAAGACGATTACGAGCGGCTCTTCGGCCGCCGGTACGGAGCCGTCGAGGCCGTCGCCTGTGACGACGCCGAGATCGTCTTCGTCACCTCGGGAACGATCACCAGCACCACCCGGCTCGTGCTCGAAAACCTGAGGGGCCGAGGGGAAAAACTCGGGATGGTCAAGATCAAGCTGTTTCGCCCTTTCCCCGTCGAAGAGGTCCGCAAGGCCCTCGAGGGGGCGAAGAAGATCGCCGTCATCGACCGGAATTTCTCCTTCGGGGCCAGCGGCATCTTCGCCCAGGAGGTCCGTGCCGCCCTGTACAACGCGCCGGACCACGCGCCCGTCTTCGGCTACATCGCCGGGATCGGCGGTCGGGACGTGACGCCGGAGGTCCTCGAGGAAATTTACTGGAAAACAAAACACAACGCCCTCCCCGAGCGGGAAAGCGTCTGGATCGGCCTTCAGGAGGTCAGTCATGGATCTTGAGCTCACCGAACGCGAATTCATGTATCCCGGCCACGTCGGCTGCCCGGGCTGCGGCGCCGCCATCGCCATGCGCTTTCTGCTCAAGACCCTGGGCGAGAAGATGATGATGGTGCTGCCGGCCTGCTGCTGGTCTGTCATCGCCGGTCCCTACCCGTCGACGACGCTGAAGATCCCCGTCATCCATTCCGCCTTCGAGACGGGCGGCGCCGTGGCCAGCGGCGTCCGTGCCGCCCTCGACATGAAGGGCGACACCGAAACGACGGTCGTCACCTGGGCCGGTGACGGAGGCACCTTCGACATCGGGTTCCAGGCGCTCTCCGGCGCCGTGGAGCGCAACGAGGACTTCATCTACGTCTGCTACGACAACGAAGCCTACATGAACACGGGCATCCAGCGCAGCTCCTCCACGCCCTACGGGGCCTGGACGACGACGACCCCGGGCAAGGACTGGAAGAAGATGCGCAAGAAGAACATTGTCGAGGCCCTGGCGGCCCACCGGATCCCCTATGCCGCAACGGCGAGTATCTCCCACCCCGAGGATCTTGTCCGCAAGGTCAAGCGGGCGCAGGCCGTCAAGGGCTCCCGCTTCCTGCACATCTTCGCGAGCTGCCCCACAGGCTGGAAGATCCCCTCTGAGATGGCCGTCAAGATCGCGCGGATGGCCGTCCAGACGAACATCTTCCCGCTGTACGAAGTGGAGGAAGGACTCCACTACACGATCAGCACCAAACCGAAGCGCTTCCCCGTCCGGGAGTACTTCAAGATCCAGGGCCGCTTCCAGCACCTCAAGGACGAGGACCTGGACGTGATCCAGAGGATGGTGGACGAGGATTGGGAGCTGCTGCTCCGCAAAGCGGGCGAGCACGCATAGGAGGATGGTGACCGGGCGGGTGTCCTTACGGACAGGACGTTGCGAACTTGAGAAGTTGTGAAGCTTGGATAAGCGCAAGCCGGTCTCACAGCCACCGCTCTTCCTGGCTTTGTAACTTCAACGCTTCCTAACTTCTATCCTTGCAGGGCGCCTTGCATCTGAACCTTTTTGACCAGCCTGCATGTCAGCACCTTCTTCCTGTGTCCCAGCATGAACCGTTCGATATCTTTCCTGTAGACACTCTTGCATGTTACGAATTATTCTATTTTTGATTGCGTCCATGTGTTTTCTTTGTCCGCGCATTGTCGGAGCCGACGTGCATGTCTTTGACATGGTAGCGGTGCAGGGGGAGGAGGTCCGCCTCAAGGCCGAGACGCGGGGCACCCTGTTCACCCGGGGAGGGGAGATCGTCGAGTTCTTCGTCGACGACGTCTCGCTGGGTAAGAACCTCTCGGGGGGCGACGGGGCGGCCTACCGGTTCTACAGAGCCTCGCGCGCCGGGCTCCTGGACATCCGGGCCGTGTCCCGGAACAAAACCGGGAGGGCGACCCTGCTGGTCGTCAAGCGCGGTACGGGGATCGTCGCCGTCGACGTGGAAGGCACCCTGCTCCAGGGGGGCTTCATGTCCCCCGGACGCCCGGGCAGCCGGCAGGCGGTGGATTCGCTTGCAAAACGTTACCCCCTCGTCTATCTCCAGACGGGGGAGACGAACCTGCGGGCGGTCCGCGCATGGCTCGAGCAGAACGAATATGCCGACGCGCCCCTGCTGCCCTGGGAAGGGGGCGCCGTGTTCGATGACCTCGCGAAGAAGGGCCTGAAGATCCGCGCGGTCGTCGGCGGCCCGGCGGCTATCGAGTCTGCCTTCAGGCACAAGCCTCAATCCTTCAGCTTCGAGCCCATGAAGGGCGCAACGAGGCTCAAGAGCTGGAAGGAGTTGGAGGAGAAGCTGAAGTGAATCAGGAGACCATTCCATGAAACGGCGCGACTTTCTCAAATTCGGACTGCTCGGCACAACGTCTGCGATACTCGGATGGGAGGGCGAAGCGGCGTCCGCGCAGAAGAAGCAGTCGGGCTCTTTCTCGTTTCCCGACCCCGTGTACCGCACCCTGGGACGGACGGGCCTCAAGATCACCGTCGTGAGCTTCGGCGCCATGCTGACGCCCGAACCGGAGGTGATCCGCGTCGCCCTCGACCACGGGGTCAACTACATCGACACGGCGCGCTCTTACGGGGGCGGCCGCAACGAGGAGGTGGTCGCGAAAGCGATCAAGGGGATCCGGAACAGGGTAACCGTGGCCACCAAGATCGAATGGCGCGCCAGGACGAAAGAGGACATGATCCGGAGCGTCGAGACGAGCCTCCGGGCCCTGGAGACGGATACCATCGACGTCATCCAGCTGCACGGCCTCTCCGGCCGTGATCGGGTCTTCGATCCCGATACGCGGGAAGCCCTCCTGGCGCTGCGAAAGCAAGGCAAGGTGCGGTTCTTCGGGGTGACGACCCACACCAACGAGGCCGATGTCGTCAACGCCCTCATCGACGACCCGGACCGTTTCTTCGACATGGCCCTCGTGAAGTACAACTTCCGGAGCGGCGAGGACACGAAGCAGGCGATCGCCCGCGCCGCGCGGGCCGGCATCGGCATCGTGGCCATGAAAACCCAGGCCGGGGGCTACAAGACCGACGCGCTGGGCCCGATCAGCCCCCACCAGGCGGCCCTCAAGTGGGCGCTGGCGGACCGGAACGTGACCGCCGCCATCCCCGGCATGCGCGACATGGCGGAGCTCCGCGAGGACATTGCCGTCATGGGAATGCGGCTCACGCTGGCCGACGGACTCATCCTGCGCTGGTACGGGGCCGTCGTGGCCCCTCACTACTGCCACCTCTGCGGCCGTTGCGAAGAAAGCTGCCCGGGCGGTGTGGCGATCAGCGTCGTGAATCGAAGCCTCATGTACGCCGAGGCCTACCGGAGCCCGGCGCTTGCCCGGGCCACCTACGCGGCAATCCCGCCGCGTGCTACCGCATCGGCCTGCCTCGACTGCGCCCGCTGCACGGCGCGCTGCGTCAACGGGCTCGACATCGCGGCGAAGATGGACCGCGCGCGGCGGCTCCTGACCTGATAGAGAAAAAGCGGGGAAGATACGAAGCGGGGAAGGAATTTGGCATGAAGCGTCTGCATCTCCTTGTCCTCCCGGTCCTGAGTTTGATGCTGCTCGCCTCGCCGGGACTGCATGCGGCGGGGGCTGAAAACAGCCCCATGCTCTCCATCCTGCCTGCCGGGGGCTTCGCCGGGGGCTGGATCATGGACGGCAAGCCGGCCCTGTTCACGCAGGACACGCTCTTCGACCACATCAACGGCGAGGCGGAGCTGTACCACCCCTTCAGGTTCGACATGCTTGCGACGGCCCGCTACGTGAATCGGGGTTCGCCGGGACGGGAAATCGCCGTCGACGTCTACCGGATGGGCTCCCCGCTCGACGCCTTCGGGATCTGGTCCAACTACCGCAAGGCCGACACCCCGGGGTGCGCCGCCGGCGCCGATTGCGTCCTGTCGGCATCGCAGCTGCTGTTCTACCAGGACCGGTATTTCGTCAAGGTTCAGGCCACGGGCGACTCCGTGCCGGCTCCGGATGCGTTCCTGGCCTGCGCGCAGGCCCTGTCTCGCAACCTTCCCGCCGGAAGGGGCCGGCCCGGGGAGCTCGACCTCCTACGGGTGCGCGGCGTCGTGCCGAAGACGGAGCGCTACGTTGCGCGGAGCCTGCTCGGCTACCGGTTCTTCCGCCGCGGGCTGACCGCCGTGGCCGCAGCCGGCGGGGAGCGCGCCCAGGTTTTCGTCCTGATCGAGGAATCAGCAACCGCTTCCCGGCAGGCCTTCGATCAATACCTTTCCTCCCTGAAGGAGGCCGGGAAAGACGTGCGCCTCACGTCAACGGGGGACCGCGCAGCCCTTGAAGGTTCCGACCCGCTCTACGGGAGGGTGAGGGTGGAGCAGTCGGGCCGGTACCTCGTCGGCGCAATCCGGCTGCAGGACGCGGTGGCCGTGAAGCCCGTTATCGAGGAGATGAAGGCCAGGACGTATTCCCGGCCGTGACGATCGCCAAGAGAAAATCCCCCTCTATCCCCCTTTGCAAAAGGGGGACGAAAGGGGGATTTGGATTTCATCATCTGTCTGTGTATCAGAAGCTCGCCGAGATCAGCTCGAACACAAAACTCCCCACCGGCACCCTGCTCTGGATCTTCACGGGCACTTGCCGCTCGTCGGCGGTGAACCAGATCTTCAGCGACGGGTCGTCCCGGCGCGGCACGACCCCCTGCAGCCTCTCCATGTCGGGGACGACGAGATGGGTGTCGTAGATCGTCCCGTCGATCGCGACCGCCTCGCGACCCGCGACGGTTGCCTTGAGGTTGATGCACTTCTTGCCGTCGGTGACGGGGATCTCGTGGACGTCGCCCGGCTTGAGCCTGTGCGTGCGGATGACGAAAAAAATGGACAGCGGGTCGAAGGAGCCCGGCAGGATTTCCACGGGCCTCTCCGCGTTGCCGAAGCTCGCATAGGTGGCCGTGCGGTTCTTCCAGTCGTAATTGACGACGACGTCCCGCGGGTGGTTTCCCGTGCTCTTCTTGCGGTACTGCAGGGTCCGCGTCAACGAGGAGTCGGTGAAGGAGTCCTGCCGCTCCCGGACCCGGTAGAACAGGTCGACCCGGGAGTTCGTCGCCGTCGTCATGGCGAAGTGGCGCGCCCGCGAGCCGTCCACGCTCGTGTCGGGCAGGACCTCGATGACGGCCTCGCCGGCGGGGATAAACCCCCACATCGCCCTGTAAACCAGCCGCTCGCCCTGCTTAAAGGGAAGCGCCTTCGACGCGGCGTCGCCCCGTCCGGCGAGCGCCAGCAGGGCGCACAGCACCAGGGCGGCATGGCACAGGAAGCGTCGTCTCATCGCAAAACCCTCCTCGAGTCTTCCTAACGCCCGGGCCGCGTCCTCGTTGACGGCTCCCGCAGGTAGCGCGCGAGCCATTTCGCCGTGTGCGAGGTTTTCGCCCGCTTCAGCAGGTCGCGGGGCGTCCCGGCGGCCACGACGCGGCCCCCGCCCTCGCCCCCCTCGGGCCCGAGGTCGATCACCCAGTCGGCCTCGCGGATGACCTCCAGGTTATGCTCGATGACGAGCACCGTGTCGCCGCGGTCCGCCAGTTTCTGCAGCACCCGAAGCAGCTTCTCGATGTCCGCCAGGTGCAGCCCCGTCGTTGGCTCGTCCAGGATGTAGAGCGTCCTGCCCGCCCCCTCCGCCGACGGGGAGAGCTCCCGCGCGAGCTTGATGCGCTGGGCCTCGCCGCCCGAGAGCGTCGGGCTCGGCTGCCCGAAGGTCATGTAGTCCAGGCCGATGGCCACGAGCAGCTCCAACTCCCTGCGGATCGCCGGCACGGCGGCGAAGAACTCCAGCCCCTCGCCGAAGGTCATGTTCAGTACGTCGAGGATGGTCCTGCCGCGGTAGCGCACGGCGAGCGTCTCCTCGTTGTAGCGCCGCCCGCCGCAGGTCTCGCAGTGCACGTAGACGTCAGGCAGGAAGGACATCTCCACGCGGATCTCGCCCTGCCCCGCGCAGGTCTCGCACCGCCCGCCCGCCACGTTGAAGGAGAACCGGCCCGGGCCGTATCCCCGCGTCCGGGAGTCGGGCAGGCGCGCGAAGAGCCTGCGGATCTCGTCGAAGAACCCCACGTAGGTGGCCGGCGTCGAGCGGGGCGTGCGCCCGATGGGCGAGTGATCGATCTCGATGACCCGGGAGAGTTTCTCCCAGCCCCGGATCCCGTCGCATCCCCCGGCGTGGCGGTGCCCCTTCGAGAGTTTCCCGCGGAGGTCCTCGTAGAGAACCTCCTTGACGAGGGTGGATTTGCCGGAACCGCTCACGCCGGTCACGCAGGTCAGCGTCCCCAGCGGCACGGCGACGTCGATCCCCCGGAGATTGTTTCGGCGCGCCCCCTCGACGGCAAGCCATTCCCGCCCGACGACGGGCCGGAGCCTGGAGGTGATCTCCCGCCTGTGGCCGTTGACCCAGTTGCCCGTCACCGAGTCGGGGTTCTTCTTCAGGTCGCCTAGCGTCCCCTGGGCCACGACGCGCCCGCCGAGGGGCCCCGCGCCCGGGCCCAGGTCGACGATCCAGTCGCTTGCGCGTATCGTCTCCTCGTCGTGCTCGACGACGATCACCGAGTTTCCCCGCCCGCGCAGGTCGCGAAGCGTCGCGATGAGCCGGTCGTTGTCCCTCGGGTGCAGGCCGATGGTGGGCTCGTCGAGGATGTAGCAGATGCCCGCGAGGTTCGAGCCCAGCTGGGCCGCGAGGCGGATGCGCTGCGCCTCGCCGCCGGAGAGGGTGTCGCCCCCGCGGTCGAGGGTCAGGTAGTCGAGCCCCACCTGCTCGAGGAACCGGAACCGGGGCAGAAGCTCCGCCACGATCCCGTCCGCCACGGGCGCCTCGTGCGGACCGAATGCGAAGGCCCGGACGGCCTCGCCGGCGTCGCGAACGGACAGGGCCGTCAACTCCGCGATCCCCTTCCCCTTGACCCGCACGGCCAGGGCCTCCGGCCTGAGCCGCCGGCCGCCGCAGTCCGGGCAGGTTTTCTCGTCGACCGTCCCGATCCCCTCGCACGCCGGGCAGGCCCCGTAGCGGCTGTTGAAGGAGAAGAGTCTTGGGTCGAGCGGCTCGAAGCCCCGGGAACAGCGGCGGCAGGTGAGCTTCTCGCTCAGGACCCGCGACCCGCCCCGGTCGTCGATCACCCGCAGGCTTCCCTTCCCCGCGGCGAGGGCCCTCTCGACGATCCCCCGGAGGTCTCCGGAGCCCGCCCTCGCCCTGCCTGCCACGACGTCGATGTCGTGCTCCCGGAATCGATCCAGCGCGGGCATAGGCTCGAGCGGCAGGATGCGGCCGTCCACGCGGACCTCTCGGAACCCCCGCTTCCGGAGCCGCGCGAGCAGCTCGCGGTGGAAGCCCTTACGGCCGAAGACCAGCGGCGCCGCGACGGTCACGGCCGCCCTACCCGCACTGCGACCAATCTCCTCGAGCATCGCCTCGGGACTCTGCGAGACGATGGGCTCGCCGCAGCCCGGGCAGTGCTGCATGCCGAGCTTGCTGTAGAGAAGCCTCAGGAAGTGGTAGATCTCCGTCAGGGTGGCCACGGTGGAGCGCCTGCCCCCCTGGCTCGTGCGCTGCTCGATGGCCACCGTGGGCGGGATGCCCGTCACATCGTCCACCTCGGGGCGGTCCATGATCTTCAGGTACTGGCGGATGTAGTTCGGCAGGCACTCGAGGTAGCGGCGCTGGCCCTCGGCAAAAAGGATATCGAAGGCGAGCGTCGACTTCCCCGAGCCGCTCACGCCCGTGACGACGACGAGCCGGTCCCGGGGGATCTCGACCGTGACATCCTGCAGGTTGTGCTCCCGCGCTCCACGGATCTCGACGGCGCGCCCGCCCCGCCTCATGGACGGGCGGAAAGGCTGCTGCGTCTCGGCTGCGACCCTGCTGTCTGCCGCAAGGTAGGGCCGCAGGTGGATGCCCGTCTGCGACGAGGGGTTCGCGGCGATCTGCTCCGGCGTCCCCGCGGCCACGATCCGTCCCCCGGCTTCACCGCCCTCGGGCCCGAGATCGAGGACGTAATCGGCGCACTTGATCACCTCGGGGTTGTGCTCGATGACGACGACGCTGTTGCCGGAGGCGATCAGGTTCTCGAAGGCCGCGAGCAGCACGGAGACGTCGCGGGGGTGCAGGCCCACGGTGGGCTCGTCGAAGATGAAGAGCGAATCGCGGACCTTCTCCAGCCCGATGTGCCGCGCCAGCTTGATCCGCTGCGCCTCGCCCCCCGAGAGGGTGTTCACGGGCTGGCCGAGCCGCAGGTAGCCGAGGCCCACGTCGATCAGCGGCTTGAGGGCCTTTTCGATCTTCCTGTTCCCCCCGAAGAAGGCCGCGGCTTCCTCCGCCGTCATCTCGAGGATGTCGCGGATGCTGCTGCCGCGGTGCAGCACCTCGAGGACCTCCGGTTTGAAGCGCCTGCCGTCGCACTGTGGGCACGGCAGGTAGACGTCCGAGAGGAACTGCATCTCCACCTTCTCGAACCCTTCCCCCTCGCAGGTCTCGCAGCGGCCTCCCGCCGTGTTGAAGGAAAAGGTCGACGCGGTGAACCCCTTTTCCTTCGCCGCCGACTCGGCGGCGAAGATCGCCCGGATGGGGTCGTAGGCTTTTAGATAAGTCAGCGGGGTGGCCCGCGGCGTCTTCCCGACGGGCCGCTGGTCCACGAGGATCACGTCCTTCACCTGCCCGGCCCCCTCGATCGATCCGTGCTTACCGGGACGTTCTTCCAGGCCGCCGAGACCCCGCTTGAGAGCCCTGTAGAGAATGTCGACGCCGAGGGTGCTCTTGCCCGAACCCGACACGCCGGTAATGGCCGTGAGGACCCCGAGGGGAATGGCCGCGTCGATTTCCTTGAGGTTGTTCTCCGCGGCACCGCGAATCGTGAGAACCGCCCGCGGGCTTCGCCTGCGTGCCGGCACGGGGATGCGGAACGCGCCGCTCAGGTACCCGCCCGTCGGCGAGCCGGGCAGCTTCATGAGACCCTTCAGGGGCCCGCTGTAGAGAAGCTCGCCGCCCCGCTCGCCCGCCCCGGGCCCGAGGTCGACGATGTGATCGGCGCCCGCCATGATTTCCGCGTCGTGCTCGACGACGACGACGGTGTTGCCCTGGTCGCGCAGGGATTTCAGGATCGCGAGCAGCCTTCCGCTGTCGCGGGGGTGGAGGCCCACGGTGGGCTCGTCGAGAACGAACAGGGTGTTGACGAGCGACGACCCCAGGGCCTTGGTGAGGCTCACGCGCTCCACCTCGCCCCCCGAGAGAGTCCGCGACTGCCGGTCGAGGGTCAGGTACCCCAGGCCCACGTCGGTGAGGTATCGCAGGCGCCTGCCGACCTCGCCGACAAGCAGCGACGTGGCCTCGTCCAGTGGGCCCGCCGACGCCGCATCGATGAAGCGCGCGGCCTCCTCGACGGTCATGGCGTAGAGCTCGGCAATGCTCTTCCCCGCGACCTTCCAGAGCAGCACTTCCTGCTGGAAGCGGGTACCGCGGCACTCGGGACAGGGGTGGTAGCCCCGGTAGCGGGCCAGGAAGACCCGCACGTGGAGCTTGTAGCGCTTCGTCTCGAGCCACTGGAAGAAGCCGCGCACCCCGTAGAAGCCGTCGTCTCCCTCGAGGACGAGGCGGTGGTGCTCGTCGGCGAGCTCCCGCCAGGGAACGGTGACGGGGATGCGCCTGCGCCGGCAGAACGCGAGAAGGTCCTCGAACTCCGCCCGGGCAATGCCCGTCCAGGGCTTCACGGCCCCGTCCCGGATCGACTTGCCCGCATCGGGCACGACCAGGTCCATGTCCACGTCGATGACACGGCCGAAGCCGCGGCAGGCGGGGCAGGCCCCTGCGGGCGAGTTGAAGGAGAAGGAGTTCGCCGTCGGCTGCCGGTAGGCGATGTCGCAGGCCGGGCAGTGCAGGGCCGCACTGAACCGCGCCGACCCCGCGGGGGTGTGCACATCCACCTTCCCCTGTCCCGCCCGCAGGGCCGTCTCCAGAGAGTCCACGATCCGTTTCCGTTCGCCCTTCCGGAAGATCATGCGGTCCGCCACGACGTCCAGGCGCATCTCACCGCGGGCCTCTTCGAGAGGGAGCACGCCGCCGCCCTTCCAGACCCGGTCGAAGCCCGTTCGCCGGAGCGTCTCCTCCAGCGCAGCGGCATCGCCGTTGGCGCCGGCCGGAAAGGTCAACACGACGGGGCTGCCTTCGGGCAGGCTCCCGATCGTCTCGAAGATCGACTGGGCCGTGTCCTTCCTGACGGGCTCGCCGCACCCCTGGCAGATCAGCACGGCCATGCGCGCATAGAGGAGCTTGGCGTAATCCGTGATCTCCGTCATGGTCCCCACGGTGGAGCGCGAGGTCCGTACGGGGTCGCCCTGCTCGATGGCAAGCGCCGGGGGGATGCCCTCGATGCGCTCGACGCGGGGGCGGTTCATGCGGTCGAGGAACTGGCGGGCGTAGGGGGAGAAGGTCTCCACGTAGCGCCGCTGGCCCTCGGCGTAGAGGATGTCGAAGGCGAGCGACGACTTGCCGGCACCGCTCACACCCGTGATCACGGTCAGGGTGTTGAGAGGGATGTCGAGATCGAAGCCTTTGAGGTTATGCTGCCGGGCCCCGCGGACCCGGATGGAGGACGAAGCCATGATGAGACATTGTAAACATCGGCCGCGGAAACGGCAACCGGTCTTTTTCCCGGTGTCATTCTGAACCGTCCCAAATTGGGGCACCAGCTCATGTGACCGCAATCATTGATATTTTTCACCCGTCATCCCGCAATGAACCACCCGGAGCCGCCTTTACCCGCCGCGTATAGCTGATCCGTATCGATATAATTCATTGATATTATTATATTATTTAGATTCCCCTGGTTTCGGGCATGCCAGATGCCTTATCGGGGAATCAACAAGACATGCAGAAGCGTACCGGCATGAGCATCTAAAAAGGCAAACGCCTGAAAACTCTACAGGAGGATTGTGATGATGATCGGTTATTTCGCGAAAAAGAAAGGGCAGAAAGGTTTCACACTGGTTGAACTCATGATCGTCGTGGCCATCATCGGCATCCTGGCGGCCATCGCGATTCCCCAGTTCACGTCTTACAGGGTCAGGGGTTACAACACGACGGCGCGCGCGGACGTGAAGAACGCCTACACGGCGGCCCAGGCCTATTTCAGCGACTGGCCCACCGCCACGGTCACAGTCGCAAGACTGCAGGGTGCGGGTTACTCCCAGTCCTCGGGCGTCACCCTGACGGTGAGCAACGGCACTCAGGGGGGCCTTGTCCTGACGTCCGTGCACGGCAGCGGCGACCGGACCTACACCGTCAATGCGGGGGGACAGATCACGCCGTAGGCACTCGGCCGTCGCGAACGAAACCGGGCCGGGTGGAGGGTTCACCTCCGCCCGGCTTTTCCCGCTTGGCGGGAACCCGGTCGCTTCCGCAGCAACCCTGTGTCCGATGCCGGGCTTTTCGCTTGAATTTCGTCCCCGTTGCCTTTACATATCCACTGTGGAAAAACACGATTTCGACATCACTATCATCGGCGCGGGCGTGGTCGGTCTTGCCGTCGCAGAAGAGCTTTCGAGGCACTTCGGCGGCATCCTGCTGCTGGAGAAAAACGAAAGCCACGGCCAGGAGACGAGCAGCCGCAACAGCGAGGTGATCCACGCCGGGATCTACTACCCCGAGGAATCCCTCAAGGCCCGGCTGTGCGTCGAGGGCCGAAGGCTCCTCTACGAGGCCTGCGAGAAGAGGGGCATTCCCCACCGCCGGACGGGCAAGCTCATCGTCGCGACCAACGCCGGCGAGGAGGAGGCCCTGCACGCCCTCCTGGGGAAGGCACATGCCAACGGGGTGGACGACATGCTCATGCTGAGCGGCCGCGTCGTCTATTCCCTCGAGCCGGAGGTCATCGCCGCGGCGGGGCTCCTGTCGCCTTCCACGGGTATCATCGACTCGCACAGCTTCATGCGCGCCATGCGGGTCGGGGCAATGGACAACGGGGTGACCGCCGTGTTCCGGTCCTGCGTCACGGCCGCGCACTACGACGGCGTCCGCCACGACCTGGAGATCAACGGCGGAGAGACCCTCGTCTCCTCCCGGGTCGTCGTCAACAGCGCTGGGCTGCAATCTGACCGCGTGGCGGCCCTTCCCGGCGTCGACGTGGACCTCGAGGGGTACCGCCTGAAGCTCTGCAGGGGAAGCTACTTCTCCGCCTCTCCCCCGCCCCGGATCCGGCACCTCGTCTACCCCGTGCCGACGCCGGGGCACGAGGGGCTCGGCGTGCACGCGACCCTCGACCTGGGAGGCCGGGTCCGATTCGGTCCCGACGTGGAGTACGTCGACGCCGTCGACTACCGCGTCGACGAGGGGAAGCGCGACGCCTTCCACGCGTCGATCGTCACGTACCTGCCCGGTCTCGCGAAGGAGTCCCTCAGCCCCGACATGTGCGGCATCCGGCCCAAGCTGCAGGGACCGGGAGAGGAGATCCGCGATTTCGTCATCTCCGAGGAGAGCCGCCTGGGGCTCCCGGGCTGGGTCAACCTCGTCGGGATCGAATCGCCGGGCCTGACGGCCTGCCTGTCCATCGCGAGGCGCGTGACCGAATTGATCCGCCCGATCCTGGAGTAAACCCGGGGTGAACCCCATGGCCGACATCCCCGCCACAGCGCGCCGCGCGCTCGACGCTTACGGGGGCGAGTCTCTCTGGAGGCGGGCCCGGACGGTCCGCGCGACCGTTTCAGCCTCGGGGCTCGCCTTCACCCTCAAGGGACAACGGCCCTTTCGCAGGATCGCCGTCGACTGCGACGTCCGCATCCCCCGGGCCCGCCTGTCGCCTGTGGACGCCTCGGGTGCGACCGGCATCCTGCGGGGAGGGGACGTCATCCTCGAAAACGCGCAGGGCCGCGAAATAAACCGCAGGAAGAACGCCCGTTCCTATTTCCCCTACGGAAGGCGACTCTTTCGGTGGGACAGCCTCGACCAGACCTACTTTGCGGGCTATGCCCTGTGGAATTACCTCTGCTTCCCGGCGCTGCTGCTGCGGGAGGACATCGGCTGGCATGAGGCCGGCCCTGACCGGCTGCTTGCCGCCTTTCCCGAAAGCATCCCCACGCACAGTGACGTCCAGGAGTTTCTATTCGACCCCGCCACGGGCCTCCTGCGCCAGCACGACTACACGGCCGAGGTCATGGGGGGCTGGGCCCGGGCGGCCAACGTCGTCGTCGACCACGGCGCCTGGAGGGGCATCCCCTACCCGTCGCACCGGATCGTGACCCCGAGAAGGCAAGACGGAACCCCTTCCCGGTGGCCCATCCTCATCGATCTCTTCATCCACGAGTGGGCCGTCGAGCCCGCGCCCTCATCCTCGCCCGCCCTCTCCTGAACAACAAACACCTTCCGGATCGAGTCCTTATTGCCGTCGACTGCCGGCAATCTGGTTTGACTTTTGCAAGTCGTCACTGCGGAGACGTATGGTCATCGGGGAAACGGGGTGAAGCCCCTTCCCTCCCCCCGGGTGAAACGCGTTCCCGGCGCATCGGGACAAGACGGCGGCCATCATACAGCAACCCTCGACGAGCAAGGAGTCTTTCCATGCAGAGTGCCATACTCATTGTCGACGACGAACAGGATTATCTCGACAGCGTGCGCCGCGGCCTGATCGGGGCGGGCTTCAAGAACCTCCGGCTCGAGAGCGACCCGCGGAACGCTGCGGCTGCCGTGGCAAATGGGGACAAGTTCGACATCGCCCTCCTGGACATCAACATGCCCTGGATGGACGGTCTGCAGCTTCTCGAGCACATCAAGAACACCAGCCCGAACACGGAGTGCCTCATGGTCTCCGCCACCAACGAGGCGAAAGTCGCCGTGGACTGCCTCAAGAAGGGCGCCTACGATTACCTCACCAAGCCGGTCAACCGCGACGACATGGTGGCCGCCATCCGCCGCGCGCTGGAGCGCAAGCGCCTCCTGGAGGTCATCGCCGTCGTCAAGAGCGAGGCCCCGATGGAGATCGCCCCGAGCAGGGTCCCCTCGGCCCTGATCGCCCGGTCGGACAAGATGCTCCGGCTTCTCAAGGAGGCCGAGCTGTATGCCTCCATCACGGTCCCGATGCTGGTCACGGGGCAGAAGGGAACGGGAAAGGAAACCATCGCACGGCATATTCACGACACGGGGTCCCAGAAGGGCGGGCCCTTCGTCGTCGTCGACCTGGAAGCGCTCCAGGGGGATCGGCACCTGGCGGCCCTGTTCGGGAATGAAAACGGCGGCGGCCGCATCGACGAGGCGCGCAAGGGTACCCTGTTCCTGGGCGAGATCAGCTACCTGCCCTCGGACGTGCAGTCCATGCTGCTCAAGGCGATGCAGGAGAACGGCTACACGCGCCCCGGCACGAACGAGAAGTGCCCCCTCGACACCCGGATCATCATCTCGACGAGGCTCGACCCCGAGGCGCTGGTCGGCAAGGGTGAGCTGAGGAAGGACCTGTACTACTTCGTCAAGGGCTCGACGCTGATCCTGCCGGCGCTCAAGGAGCGCAAGAGCGACATCCCCCTGCTGGTCGAGCACTTCGTGAGCGCCTACGCCGGCGACCGCGACCTCGCCGTAGCGCAGGACGCCATGAGCACCCTGTCCGACTACGACTTCCCCGGCAACATCCCCGAGCTGGACGCCGTCGTGAAGGAGATGGTGACGAAAACGACGGGCAGCGCCGTCACACGGGACAGCCTGCCCGACAGCGTCCGGGCGAAGATCCGGGTCAAGTTCCTCGCGGGCCTTCCCGCCCCGAAGGACATCCTCAAGAACCTGAACAAGGATTACCTCATCCGGGAGCGCTGGTGCCCCCTCGAGATGGCGGGAAACCGGATCGTCGTGGTCATCGACACCCTCGACGACCTCATCCGGCGCGACGAGATCCAGGCCATCCTGAAGACGAAGGCCGTGGACTTCCGCCCCGCCGAGAAAGAGGACATCTTCAAGTTCATCCATCACTTCTACAGCAAGATGGGCGGGGAGATCGAACTGCGCGACATGATCGAGAAGGGGATCCCCGACGAGTCCGGGCCCGTGGACGACGAGCCGGAGATCACCGAGACGGACAATATCGTCCCGCAGATCATGAACAAGATCATCAACGAGGCGTTCCGGCGACGCGCCTCCGACATCCACATCGAACCCAACCCCCGGGAAAGGCGTGTGGACATCCGGTTCCGCATCGACGGGGACCTGACCCCCTACGAGGCGCTCCCGTTCAACTACCGGACGGCCCTGGTCTCGCGGATCAAGATCATGGCGGGCATGGACATCACCGAGAAGCGGTTGCCGCAGGACGGCAAGATCAAGTTCCGCTGCTACAACGGCGAGACGATCGAGCTGCGCGTCGCCACGCTGCCCATCGGGGGCCTGGAGGACGCCATGCTGCGCCTGCTGGCCACGGGGGAGCTGCTGCGGCTCGAGGACGTGCACCTCGACCCCCTGAACTACGAGCACCTGCTGGCGATGTCCGAGAAGCCGCACGGGCTCATCCTCTGCGTGGGGCCCACGGGGTCGGGCAAGACGACGACGCTGCACGCACTGATCGAGCAGATCAAGCGCCCGGCCCTCAAGATCATCACGATCGAGGACCCCATCGAGATCAGCCAGCCGGGCATCCGGCAGGTCCAGGTGAACCGCAAGATCGGCCTCGACTTCGCGGCGGCCATGCGCTCCTTCCTCCGCTCCGACCCCGACATCATCATGGTGGGCGAGATGCGGGATCCGGAGACGGCAAAAATGGGCACGGAGGCCTCGCTGACGGGCCACCTGGTCCTCAGCACGCTCCACACCAACGACGCGCCGGAAACGGTGGTGCGCCTCCTGGACATGGGGCTCGACCCCTTCCACTTCGGCGACTCCCTCGTCGGCATCGTGTCCCAGCGGCTCGTGCGAAGCCTGTGCCAGCGTTGCAGGGAGTCCTACGTCCCGACGGAGATCGAATACCGGAAGATCCTGCGGACCTGCGGCGAGACCTTCGTGTCCGAAACCCTGGGCATCACGGTGCGGGAACAGCTCAAGCTCTACCGGTCCCAGGGCTGCGACGCCTGCGGCGGAACGGGGTACTGGGGCAGGCTCGCCATCCACGAGGTCCTGGTGGCAACGGACGTGATCAAGCGGATCATCCAGAAGCGGGGCACCGCGGCCGAGGTGCGGGAGACGGCCGTCTCGGAGGGCATGACGACCCTCCTGCAGGACGGGATCAAGAAGGCGATGAAGGGACTGACCGACTTCGATCAGCTCCGACGGGTCAGCGTGAAATAGCCGCCGGGATCGTGCGAATACACAAATCCCCCGCTGTCCCCCTCATTCGCGCATCATGAGTTCGGCGTACACCTTCCGGTGCAGCGGGACCGGGATGCCGAGTTCCTTGCCCGCCCGGACCATGTAGGCGGTGAAGATGTCGAGCTCCGTCCGGTTGCCCCGCTCGTAGTCGAGCTGCATGGAGGTCTTCGTGGTGGGCGCGAAGGCGGCGGCCTTTCCGAGCGAGGCCTCCACGATGTCGGGCGGAAAGTGGACCCCCTTCTTGCGCGCGACGGCCTCGATCTCCTTCATCATCCCTTCGACCATGGCGCGGTCGGCCGCATCGGCCAGAACGTCGCCGAAGGGCTTCCCGGTCAGCGAGGTGACACCCGCCATGGGGCCGATGAAGATGTACTTCGTCCACAGGGGAAGCAGCGCGTCGGAAGAGAGCTCCGCCTTGATGCCGGCATCCTTCAGCAGGGTCTCGATGGGCCGGTATTTCTCGACATCGGCCGGATTGGCGGGGCCGAAGAAGAGCTGGCCCGTCCCGCCGGCCTGCTTCACGAGGCCGGGCCCCTGGATGGCCGAGCTGATGAAAACGCCGCCGTACAATACTTCCCCCTTGGGAAGGACCGCCCGGAGCCGATCGGTGATGTCCACGCCGTTCAGCAGGGGCAGCACAACCGACTCGCCGTGGAGATTGCCGGCGACGGCCCTCGCCGCGTCTTCGAGCCCGTAGCTCTTGGTGCAGAAGATCGCCAGGTCCAGCGGGCCCATCTCGCCGGGATTGTCCGTGGCCTGCATCGGCCTGACCGAGTACTCGCCGTCGACGGTCACGAGCCTGAGCCCGTCCTTTCGAATGGCCGCCAGGTGCGCGCCCCGTGCGTAGAAGATGACCTCGTGCTTGCTGCGGCCGCTATACTTCAGGGCCAGCTTGCCGCCGTAATAACCTCCCACGCCCCCGATCCCAATGATCCCGATTCGCATGACCTGCCTCCGATGTTGCCGAAAGTTCTGTTCATTGTTCAAGGTGTTTTCATACCATCTTTTTCCCGCGATTCCAACATTCCATCATTCCTGTCTTATGCTTTCCGGCCGTAAAAGGCCCCCAGCCTGCTGAAGGCCCGCCTCTTTTCGTGCTCGCCGATCTTCGCAGCGCTGACGACCTCTTTCAGGAACTCGATGGAGCGGTCGTAGAGTTCCCGGTCCACGGGATAGGGGTGCCCGTCCTTGCCGCCGTGGGCAAAGCTGAACCGGGCCGGGTCCCGGAAGGACGGCTTTGACCCGTATAGCAGCTCCGAGAGCAGCGCGAGGGCGCGCAGTGTCTTGGCCCCCACGCCGGCCGTCCCGAGGAGCGCCTCGAAGTCCGCGGGCCTCCGCTCGTAGGTTTTCAGGAGCACGCGGTGCAGGTGCGCCTCGCTGATCTCCTCCCGCGTCACGGCGTGGCGTGCGGGCAGCTCCAGCCGCGCAATCCCGCCGAATTCCCGGAGAACCCGCTCCGGCTGCTCAGAGGCAAGCAACACCGAGGCCGCCCGGTTGGCCTCCCCCTCGCGCGCCACAAGGTTCAGCGTCTCGCCGCGGCCGTCGCAGCAGACGGCCTGGTGGGGCTCGCAGACGAAGTCCGGCGGGCCCGATGCCAGCCAGTGGTAGCGCCGCGCATATTTCGTTCCGTCGCTCATGCCCTGCTGGACGACGGCCCAGTTTCCCTCGCGGTCGAAGAGGAACACGTGGTGGTAGAGCTGGTAGCCGTCCTGGACAGCGGCGCTGTCCACCTTGGCCGACATGCGGCTGGCATACACCAGGGTTTCCGGGCCCACGCGCAGATGCTTTGCGTGCCCCTCGATCTCCCGCGGCGTGGCGCGCGAGACGCGCCCCTTCCCGCCGCAGACAAAAAAGCCGATCTCGTGCTCCATCCCCCGGATGCCTTCCTTGATCGCTCCGCAGGTTGTGGTGGTGAGGCCGCTGGAGTGCCAGTCGAAGCCGAGGGCACAGCCCAGGGCCTGGAACCAGAACGGGTCCGACAGGCGCCGGAGAAGCTCCCCGGCGCCGAAGTCCTGGAGGATGACGAGAACGATCTCGCGGGCGAGCAGCTTCATTCGCCCGAAGAGCCAGGCAGGGGCCCTGCCGCTGTGAAGGGGAAGGTGGGTGATTCCGGTTTTCATCCCTTGACACTCCGGTGGCGCAATCCGGTTGACGGAGCGGGGCCGCGACTTATCGCCCCTGTGCTCTTCTATCGCCCGGCCGCCTCGCGGTCAAGAATGAACTGTCGGCAGGTGTCGAATCGAAGCGGGGCCGCGCAGCGGCCCCGTGGAGGGATCATCTATTTTCGGGGGAAAGAAATCCGAGGTTCCTGATTTCCTCGAAAAGCTGTTCCTTTCGGATCGGCTTGACGACATAGCCGTCGCATCGGGCATTGAAGGATTCCATGATGACATCGGCGTCGTTCATGGCCGTGGTCATGATCACCTTGACGCCCTTGTCGGGGGAGATGCCCCGCTGCTCCTCCAGGCGCCTGATGGTCTTGAGCACGTCGATGCCGTTCACCTCGGGCATCATGATGTCGAGAAACAGCAGGTCGTAAGGCTTTCCTTCCTTGAGGGCCGCCTCGAACGCCTGGATGGCCTCCCTGCCGTCAAAGGCGAGGTGGCAGAAACAGTCCGCCTCGAGAAACTTCTTCATCAGGCGGCTTCCGATGAAATCGTCTTCCACGATCAGGACGCGCATGGCTCATGAACTCCGTTCGTTGGGATCGGCCCGGGGGGCGAGCCCCGTCCCCGGATGAAACATGCAGGTTTCCTGCCAGAGCGGATCGCGGACAGGCGCGAAATAAAAGTAAGGATTTCAAACGTATTCACGCGGCCGATCCGCGGGGCTCAAGGTATTTCGGCAGAAAGCCGATGATCCTTTAGGGGCAATTTCGGGATTCGCCGGCCGGGCGTGGCAGTGAATTTGCAGTGAATTCGTTTGGGGAATATTCATTCAGGAGCGTTCGATGCAGACCGTTTACCCGAGATACACGATGGCCGAACGACTCGTTCTCGCCTTCGTTGCGGTCGTCACCTGGCCGGTCGAGCGTTTTCTCGGCTGGGTCCGCCGCAAGGTCGCTGTCGATCCGGCCCCGTCGGCCGACCGTCGCTGACCCTTCTTCCGCTTTCCTTACCGTTTCATCGTGAACGCCGCAAAAAAGGGCGCTCTTATCGGGCGCCCTTTTGTATTCCAACCTACCCCGGCACGATGCGTTTTCAGGCCTTCAGCTCCGAGGTGCACTGGGGACAGCGCGTGGCCTTGATGGGAACCGCCGAGAGACAGAAGGGGCACTCCTTCGTCGTCGGGGCCGCCGGAGCTTCCTCCCTCTTCAGCCGGTTGATCTGCTTGATCAGGATGAAGATGGCAAAGGCCACGATGAGGAAGGTTACGATGGAGTTGACGAAGAGCCCGTAGTTCAGCGTTACCGCCGTGGCCGCCTTGGCCTCGGCCAGCGTCGCGTAGGGGCCCGGGACCTTGCCCGCCTTGAGCACGAGGAAGAAGTTGGAGAAATCCACGTTTCCCATGAGAAGGCCGATGACCGGCATGAGGACGTCGTCGACGAGGGACTTGACGATGGAGCCGAAGGCCGCACCGATGATGATACCCACGGCCATGTCCACCACGTTTCCGCGCATTGCGAATTCCTTGAATTCTTTCAGCATGGAACCCCTCCTTTCGGGCAGAAAAAAGCGTGAAAATAAATCGCAACCGAGAGAATCGTCGCGCATACTGCATGTTTTGTCAAGACGCCCTTGCCAGGCAGTTGCCCCCCTCCCCGCAGGACCGGACCCTGCTCAGAGCCCCGCCCGCTCAAGGAGAAATAGCGTCAGAGCCAGCAGGGCGCCCAGGGGGACGATCACGGTCCAGTCGCCGACCTTCAGCAGCCTCGGCAGGGTCACGTCGCCGTAATAGCCCGCCCTGAGGATTCCGTCCCTGAGCCGTGGGTAGAGGGCGGCAAAGAGCCCGGAGCCGATGAGGATTCCCGTTAGTCCACCTGCCAGGGCATCGAGGAAGCCGTTGCCGATCGCGCCGGCGATCGTCCCCGGGCAATACCCGAGAAGGGCGAAGCCGGCGCCGAAGACGAGCCCGCCGATGACGTTCTGGCTCCAGGAACCCGTTTTCGGGTTGAGGCGGACCCAGCCGCGACTCTTCATGGCGTGGACGCCGATCATCCCGGTGAGAACCGCCGAGAGCATGATCTTCACCACCGTGAAATCCTCGAGCAGGAGCTGCCCGACGATCACGTCGTAGCGGGTGACGCCCCCTTTCTGGAGCAGGAAGCCGAACACGATGCCGAACAGGAGCCCCTGGACAAGCTGTGTTTTTCGCTCCATTGTCCCGTCCCCTCCAGACCGTCTACCCGAAGATGAGCACGGCGGTCGCGATGCCCCCGATGAAGAAACAGCAGGCCGACACCCAGCTCGACAGGGCAAGCTGCATCGTGCCGCTGATCCCGTGCCCGCTGGTGCAGCCGCCGGCCCAGCGCGACCCGAAGCCGAGCAGGATGCCCCCGGCGACGGCCACGGCGATGCGCGTCAAACGATCGTCGCCAAAGGCCGCCTCCCACTTCGGGGGAATCCATTGCAAGCGCAAATCTCCGGACAGCCAAGCGGAAAGTGCGGCGCCGAGAACCATGCCCGCCACGAGCATCCACTGCCAGTCCACAACGGGGGGAATCTCCCGGTAGAAGGGCTTCATCTCCACCTTCCGGCCGCGGAAGAGTTTCTCGATCATCCCGGCCGTTCGCGCAAAGGAGGTCGAGCATCCGATCGGGTGCCCGGAAACGTAGAGTGTCAACCAGCTCAGCACGCCGATCCCCGCGCCGGCGGCGTAGGGAGACCAGGCAGATGCGGTCAGCCAGTCCATCGGGACGTTCTCCTTCCTTCGTTCCCGTGCGTCCGCGCCCGGTCAGGCCGCGGTTGCGAAAGTTCTCGAGCCGTGGGGGTTCTCGCAGACGGTGCACTGCGCGGCGTGGCCTGCCGCACTGTATCCGGTCATGCCGCCGGCGACGTTGAGGAGCTTCCGGAAGCCGTGCTGCTTGAGGATGCTCGCCGCCAGGCTCGACCGGTTGCCCGTGCTGCAGATGACGACGGTGAGCGTTTCCGGGTCCAGCTCGACATGGCGCGTCCGCAGGTCGGGGGCGGGGATGTTGACTGCGCCGGGGATGCTGCTGCTTTTGAATTCCCCGCGGCCACGCACGTCCACGAGCACCATCGGCGCTCCCGCGCAGACGCGATCGTGCAGCTCCGCGGTCGATATGAGAGGGACCGACTCCGTCGGCAGCCCTGCGGAGGCCCAGGCCGGAACGCCCCCCGTTAGGCAGCCCGTGATTCGGTCCACGCCGACCCGGCGGGCCCACGTGCGGGCCTCGACGGCGTCTTCGTAGTCCTCGGCCACCAGGAGAATCTCCCGGTCCGTCGGCAACACCCACCCCGCGAAGGTGGGGAAATTGCCGTTAAGATCGAGACTCCAGGCCTCGGGGACGTGCATGCCACCGAAGGCCGCGAAGCAGCGCGCGTCGAGAACCAGGGTCTTCCCGGGGTCCATCCGCTCCCGGAACGCCTCGGGCCGCAGTTCCTCCATGACGGGCAGATCGGCAAGCAAGAGCGGTCCGCGGCGGTTGATGTCGCTGCATCGGCCGAAATGATCGGGAGCGGGGGGCATGTTCGACGTGAGTGACCGGATGAACTCGGCCTTGTCCCTGATCTGCAGGGCCGCGTTGAAGAGGCGCTCGTAGCCGATCGTGGTGAGCCACTTGGCACCCATGGAGCGCCCGCAGAGGGAGCCCGCGCCGTGTGCGGGGTAGACCTCGCAGAAATCGGGGAGGGCGAGCAGCTTGTCGTGCAGGCTGTGGTAGAGCTTTCCCGCCAGCTCCGTCGCGATGCCGGGGAACAGGTCCGGCCGTCCCACGTCCCCCACAAAGAGCACGTCTCCCACGAAAACGCCCACGGGGGTTTCCCCGCGGGACCGATCGGTGACGACGTAGCTGACGTGCTCGGGGGTGTGACCGGGGGTCTCCCAGACCCTGAGGCTCATGTCTTCGATCTCGATGATGTCCCCCTCGGCGACGGCAACGTGATCGAAGGCGCACTGCGCCGATTTCGGCGCATAGATCGTCGCGCCGGTCTGACGGGCCAGGTCCATGTGGCCCGAGACGAAATCCGCGTGGAGGTGGGTTTCGAGGATGTGGGTGATCGTGACGCCCATCGCGCGGGCCTCGCGGACGTAGAGGTCCACGTCCCGCCTGGGGTCGATCACCGCGCAGGACTGCCTGCCTGCGAGGATGTAGGAGCTGTGGGCGATCTTCCCGGTGAAGAAGTGCTTGAGCAGCATAGCGGCCTCCTTTCGCGATCTCTCCGGCTGCCCATGTTACGTGGATCGACCGGGGCTGTCAATCGCTCCCGGCGGACGGGCCGCGAACTCCCGGCCCCGCCAGATCATGTAGATGACCGGAAAGAGAACGAGAACAAGGATAAGCGACGTAAACAGGCCGCCGATAACGGGGGCCGCGATGCGCTTCATCACGTCGGCACCCGTGCCCGTGCTGAACAGGATGGGGATGAGGCCGAAATTGGTCGCCACCGTCATGACCTTTGGCCGCAGGCGCTGGACGGCGCCGTGCAGGATGGCATCCCGCAGGTCGGACAGGCTGCGCATCCGGCCCTCTCTCTTCCATCGGTCGTAGGAAAGGTCGAGGAACAGCAGCATGACCATCCCCGTCTCGGCGCTGATCCCCGCCAGGGCGATGACGCCCACCCAGACGGCAATGCTCATGTTGTAGCCCATGAAATACAGGAACCAGAAGGAGCCGATCAGGGAAAACGGCACCGCCAGCAGGACGATCAGCGTCCTCTGGATGGACCGCGTGTTGAGGTAGATCAGGATAAAGATGATGAGGAGGGTTAGCGGGATCACCAGCTTGAGACGCTCCTCGGTCTTCACCAGGTATTCGTACTCCCCGCTCCACTCCAGGCGGTAGCCGTCGGGGATCTTGAGACCGGCCGTCTTCCGCTTTGCCTCCTCGACATAACCCCCCACGTCGCGGCCCCCGAAGTCGACGAAAACGTACGAGGCGAGCTGCCCCTCCTCGCTCTTGATGACCGTGGGGCCCTTGACGAGCCGGATGTCGGCGAGCTGGCCCAGGGGAACCTGTACCACGGCACCGGAGGCCCCCATCGTGTTCGGCATCGACGCGGCGTTCTGCATCATGACGGGGACGAGGACACGCTTGAGGGTCTCGGGATCGTCTCGCAACTCCTTCGGGTACCGGACGTTGACGGGGTAGCGCCCCCTTCCCTCGACGGTCGTCGTGAGATTCATCCCGCCCACGGCGGACTGGATGACCTCCTGCACGTCGTCGACGGTGAGCCCGTAGCGAGCCGCCTCCTCCCTGAGGATATCGAAATCCAGGAAATACCCCGTCGTCAGCCGCTCGGCATAAACGCTTCGCGTTCCGGGAACTTCGCGGATGTGATGCTCTAACTCCAGGCCGATTCTCTCGAGTTCAGCAAGGTCGGGCCCCAGGATCTTGATTCCCACGGGCGTCCGGATCCCCGTGGCCAGCATGTCGATGCGGGCCTTGATGGGCATGGTGAAGGCGTTGGCTACCCCGGGGATCGCCAGCGCCTCGTTCATCTCGTCCTTGAGCTTCTCCACCGTCATGCCCGGCCGCCATTGGGACTCGGGCTTGAGGTTGATGACGGTTTCGAACATTTCCAGGGGCGCCGGATCCGTGGCCGTTTCGGCCCGTCCTGCCTTCCCGTAAACCTGCTCCACCTCGGGGATGGCCTTCAGCAGGCGGTCCTGGATCTGCAGGAGCCGTCCCGCCTCGGAGACGGAGAGCCCCGGGACGGTGACGGGCATGTAGAAGAGCGACCCTTCGTAGAGGGGCGGCATGAACTCCGAGCCGAGCTTCAGGAAGGGAAATGCGGTGAGCACGAGCAGGATGCAGGCCCCCGCAAGAACCGCCTTCCGGAACCGCAGCGCCATCCGGACCGCGGGCTCGTAGATCGTGTGCAGGACGATGCTGACGGGGTTCCTCTCCTCGGACCGGATGCGGCCGCGGATGAAGACCGTCATCAGCGCCGGAGTGAGCGTGACGGCTACGAAGGAGGCAAAGAGGATCGCGAATGTCTTCGTGTAGGCCAGAGGTTTGAAGAGCCTCCCCGCCTGCGCCTGGAGCGTGAAGATCGGGAGGAAGGCGACTGTGATGACGAGCAGGGAGTAGAAGAGCGACGGCCCGACCTCCTTCGCAGCCTCGATGATGACGTCGGTCCTGCTGCCGGGGGATCCCCGGTTCTCCCACTCCTCGAGCTTCTTATGGGCGTTTTCCACCATGACGATGGAGGAGTCCACCATCTCGCCGATTGCGATGGCGATGCCGCCCAGGCTCATGATGTTGGACGTGACATTCAGGTAGTACATGCAGATGAACGAAATGAGAATCGCCACGGGCAGCGTCAGGATGGCCACCATCGCCGAGGGCAGATGGAACAGAAAGACGGCGCAGACAACGGAGACCACCACGGCCAGCTCGATGAGCTGGTCCCGCAGGGTCTTCACTGCGTTGCGGATCAGGTCGGAGCGGTCATAGGTCGTGACGATCTTGACGCCCTGCGGGAGGGACGGCTCGATCTCGCCGATTTTCGCCTTCACGCGGTCCAGCACGTTGAGGACGTTCTCCCCGAAACGGACCACGACGATGCCGGAGGCCACCTCGCCCCTGCCGTCGAGGTCGGCCAGGCCGCGTCGAATCTCGGGACCAAGGCTCACCTGCGCGACGTCCCGGACATACACGGGGGTGCCCGCGCTGTTGGAGCCCACGGCGATCGCCTCGATGTCCTGCAGGGAGCGGATGTAGCCCCTGCCCCGGACCATGTACTCGGCGCCGGAAAACTCGAGGACGCGGCCCTCCACGTCGCGGTTGCTCTTCTTGACCGCTTCGAGCACCTTCGTGAGAGGGATGTTGAAGGAGAGCAGCCGCGCGGGATCGATCGTGATCTGGTACTGCTTGACGAAGCCGCCGACGGAGGCTACCTGGGAGACGCCGGGCACGCTCTCGAGGGCGAGCCTGATGTTGTAGTCCTGGATGGATCGCAGCTCCGCGAGATCGTGCTTCCCCGTCTCGTCGACGACGGCGTAGCTGAAGCCCCACCCCAGGCTTGTCGCGTCAGGCCCCAGGACAGGGTTCGCGTCTGCGGGCAGCTTGCTGCGCACGGCCTGGAGATATTCGAGGATGCGGCTTCGCGCCCAGTAGATGTCGGTCCCCTCCTCGAAAATGACGTAGACGAATGAACTGCCGAGAAAAGAAAAGCCTCGGACGACCTGGACCTGGGGAGCTGCCAGGAGTGTCGAGGTGATGGGGTAGGTGACCTGGTCTTCCACGAGGTCGGGGCTGCGGCCGGACCAGTCCGTGTAGATGATGACCTGCGTGTCGGAGAGGTCCGGAATGGCATCGAGCGGCGTGTTGTGCAGCGACCAATAGCCCCAGACGACCGCCGCGAACACGAAAAGCAGAACGGCAAAGCGGTTTCGAGCGCTGTACTCGATGATTCGGGCAATCATGCAGAGATCCGTCTGTTCCGTCTATTCGGTCTGTTCCGTCAAATCCCCCCTGCCCCCCTTACAAAAGGGGGGATTCAATTCTTTCATCCCCCTTTGGAAAAGGGGGATAGAGGGGGATTTCCCCTGTACCCTATTTCTTTTCGAGGGGCTTGACCCCCTTGATCTGCGCCTCGGAGTCGACAAGGAAGGCGGCCGATGCGGCAACCGTCTCCCCTGCCTTGAGTCCCTTCAGGACTTCCCGGTACCCTTCGCCCCTAGCGCCCAAGGCGACCTCGCGGGGTTCGAAATACCCGTCGCCGCGGTCCACGTACACGACGGCTCTCGTCCCCGTCTCGATGACGGCTTCGGCGGGTATGGAGAGCTTCCGGCCCAGCGCGACGGCGATTTCCACGGAGGCGAACATCTGCGGCTTCAGGCGCCCGCCATCGTTCGGGATGGAGAACCGTGCCTTCGCCGTGCGCGTCTCGCCGGAGAGGGTCGGATAGAGATAGTCGATCTTCGAACGGAACTCCTTGCCGGGAAAGTAGCTCAGCCGGATCGTCGCGGGATCGCCGACCTTAAGGGACGAAAGCTCGTACTCGTAGATGTCGGCCACGACCCAGACTGACGACAGATCGGCAATGTCGAAGAGCTTCTCCCCGGGAGCGACCTTCATTCCCTGCAGGGCGGTCTTCTGGATCACGTACCCCGCCGCGGGGCTCGTGATCGTCAGGGTGCGCCGGATCTGCCCGCTCTGCTCGATCTCGCGAATCTGTGCCTCCGAAATGTCGAAGCGCCTCAGCCGCTGTCGGGCCGCCTCGACGAGGGCCTCCGCATCGCGTTGGATCATGTCCCCCGCAGCGCCGGCGGGCCCCTTCCCCCATTTCAGGAGGTTCACCAGTTCCTGCTGGGTGGCAACAAGCTCCGGGCTGTAGAGCTCGGCCAGCGGCTCTCCCTTCCGCACGTAGCGCCCTGCGAAATCGACGTAGAGACGCTCGATCCAGCCCTCCACCTTGGCGTTGACCGTCTTGAGCCTCCGCTCGTCGACCTCGATCTTCCCGGAAGTCCGGATGGTTCGCTGCAGCATTCTCACCTCGACGGCGGCCTTTTTCACACCGATGAGCTGCTGTTTCTCCGGAGGGATCTCCACGGCGGGGGCCTCCGCCTGAACCGGAACCGTTTCCGCTGCCGGCGAAGGCTGCGGCGGCGTGCCGTGAGAGGCGTGGGAACCCTGCACCGCGGGCTCGGCCGCTTTCACCGCCGGGGATGAGCTCCCCGTCGAGGCCTTCAATCCCCAGCCCGTCATGTACAACGCCGCGAGCAGAACGACGACAAGTCCGGCGGCAACATAGATCAGGTTCTTCCTCATCGCCCGCGGCCCCCTTCCTGTTTCGACCCCGTCGGTATAAAACGGCCCTCGCCCGTGAGGGCCTCGATCCGGGCAATCGCCTTCTCCCGCTCCGTGAACTGGCCCCAGTACTGCAGCTCGTAGTCAAGCAGCCCCTTCAGGCGTGCGGCGACCGTCAGGGCATCGCCGCGGCCCGTGCTGTATGCGGAGAGTGCCGCCTCGAAATCCTGCCGGCTTCTCGGGATGAGGGCGCTTCGGTACAAGTCCATGATCCTCCTGGCCGACTGGATCATGACGTAATTCTCGCGGATGCCCGAGGCCACCATGAGCCTCGTCCCCTCCAAGTCCTGCCGGGCCTCCTGCTGAGCGGCCAGGGCTTCCTGCACGGCAGGTTCCTGCCTCGACTTATAGAAGACGGGCAGGTTGATCCCGGCCAGGAGCTTGTACATGTCCGTGTAATCTCCCCGCCTCGTTTCGACGCCCGCCGTCACGGTTACGTCGGGGAAATACTCCCGCCGGGCCATGCTTACCTTCGCCTCCGAGCCGGCCGCCATTCGCTCCTTGGCTCGGATCTCGGTGGAATACTGCTCGGCCGTCCGGATCAGCTCATCCAAAGTCGCATCGAAAGGCGTCTCCACCGGCTCTTCCGGCCGGGCCAGCGCCGACCGCACGTCGCGCCCGGCCGTGAGATTGATCATACCCTCCAGGGATTCCCGTTTCTGCCGCAGCATCTCCTCGCGCTCGACGATCATGTATTTCTCGGTCTGGGCCATCAGCACCTCCTGCTGTGTCCCCATCCCTGAGGAATACCGTGCGAGCGCCGCCTCTTCGACGACGGCAAATAGGGATTTGCGTTCTTCCAGGATATCGAGGCTCTTGTAGGCAAGGTACAGGTCGTGGTAGAGCTCCGTCACGCGGGCCGCGACACGCCTTCTCAGCCCCTCGAGCAGCGCCTGCTGGCTCTCCGCATCGGCCCGGGCCATCTCCCGCTTCAGCCCCCGCTTGCCGGCGAAGGGAAACATCTGGGAGGCCTCGAACATCCACTTGGCGTCGGGCGACTCCCCGTAGGTGTAGCTGTTCAGCGTGTCGTTCTGGTAGCCCACACCCACCATGGGATCGGGCAGGCTGCCGGCCTGGGGAATCTTCTGCCGGTGGGCCTCCACTCGCCGCTCGGCGGCCCGGATATCGCGGTTGTTCTTCAGGGCCTCCTCGACGAGATCGCGAAGCACGAGCTCGTCGGCCTGAGCCGACGGCACGGCGAGGCCCAGGATCAGAAGAACCGTCCATACCGTGAGGATATGCAGGAGACGTGGGGCCATGCGTCTAAAGTTCTCCCTTGGTGTCTGGGCGCGCCCCGTCCGAGGACCTGCCGTGCGGCACGCATGCGGATGTGAGGAGCGCCGTCCGGGTATCTGCCGGAACGGCCTTACGGGAGTGAACGATGCGGGGCTTCTGCCGCTTATTACACGTCAACGGTGAACCTGGCCGACGCCGCCTTCCCCGCGTGGGTGATCCGCACCGTTATGGTCCAGGGCCCCTTCATGGAGATGTTGAGCACGGCCTGGTAGACGCCGCCCTTGAGCCGGGCATCGGTCTTGTAGCCCATGGCGGGGTGACCCGGCATGGCCGGCATCCCGTAATCCACGAGGACCTTTGCGTCCGTCACCGCCTTGCCGGCGGCATCCTTTACGACGATCTCGATATTGTTGGAACCGACGACGGGCGGGTTCTTATCCATCTTGATGTCGACAGTGTAGTCGCCCGCCTTGCGAGTCACCTCATAGGATTTTGCGTATACAATACCTGCAGACAGGAATAGAATCAGCAGGATCGCAGCAATCTTCTTCATGGAATCCTCCTTTGGGAATTGATTCGTAAACGACTGATCATAGGTTCTAATTTATAAACGGCAATCCTGCCCCGTCAAGGGGGGCCGCCGTTTTCTTGACCCCGCACGGTTTGCGGCTGCTCCGTCTAATCTGCCCTCGCCCCGTCGATCCGGCACAGGTACTGCTCGAACTTGTCCCTCCCGAAGGGCGAATAGGACCGCAGCTCCCTGATGATGGGCGGCAGGACCTCGATGACCCGGTCGATCTCGGTGGGCGTCGTGTAGCTGCTCAACGAGAATCGGACGGAGCCGTGAATGGCCGTGTAGGGGATGCCCATGGCCCGCAGCACGTGGCTTGGCTGCAGCGACCCTGACGTGCAGGCCGATCCCGAGGAGGCGCAGATCCCGAATTCGTCGAGCCGCAACAGGATGGCCTCCCCTTCCACATACTCGAAGCTGACGCTCGTCGTGTTGGGGAGCCGACTCTCCCGGTCGCCGTTGACGACGGCATCGGGGCAGCGCTCGAGCAGGGCCTTCTCCAGCCGGTCGCGCAGCGCGGCCATGCCTGCCGTCCCTTTCGCCAGCTCCTTTTTCGCCAACTCGCAGGCCTTGCCCAGGCCGATGATGGAGGCCACGTTCTCCGTTCCCGCCCGTCGCCCCCGCTCCTGGTGGCCGCCGATGAGGTAGGGGCAGAACCGCACCCCCTTGCGCACGTAGAGAACCCCGATGCCCTTGGGGGCGTGGAGCTTGTGGCCCGAGAGGGACAGCATGTCCACAGGCAGCTTCTTCACGTCGATGGGGATCTTGCCGGCCACCTGCACGGCGTCGGTGTGAAAGAGGATCCCCCGGGCGCGCAGGAGCTTCCCGATCTCCTCGATGGGGAAGACGACCCCCGTCTCGTTGTTGGCGTACATAACGGAGACGACCGCCGTCTGGTCGTCGATGGCCTCCAGAAGGGCGTCCATGCTGATGCGGCCCAGGGTGTCCACGGGCAGGTAAGTCGTGTGAAAGCCCTTCACCGCCAGGTGCTTGCAGAAATTCAGGATGGCCGAGTGCTCCACGCGCGTCGTGACGAGCCTGCGCTTGCCGGGGTTGCACTCCACGGCGCTCATGAGGGCCGTGTTGTCGCTCTCCGACCCGCAGCCCGTGAAGACGATCTCCTCGGGCTCCGCGCCGATGAGTTCCGCCACCTGCGCCCGCGCCTGCTCGATCCGGCCGTGCACCTGCCCGCCGAAGCTGTGCATGCTCGAGGCATTGCCGTAGAGATCCGTGTAGAAGGGAAGCATGGCCTCTACGACCTCCGGGAGCACGCGGGTCGTCGCGTTGTTGTCGAGGTATATCGTTTTCATTCCGTCACCACTGCGATGTCCTGTCCGGTTACGTCCCTGAGCCTCTCCTCGATCCCCTTGATCGTCATGCTACCCATGGGGCAGTCGACGCACATGCCCCGCAGGCCCACGATGACCCGGTTGCCCTCGATATCGATGAGGTCGAGGTCCCCGCCGTCGGCCTGCAGTTTCGGCCGGATCTCCCGCTCCAGGACATCCTGGATCAGGGCCATCCGCTGGAGGTTGGTCAGCTTCTTCTTCTCGACGGGTCGCTCCTTGATTTCCTGGACGGACCACACCTCCTTGAGGATCTGTTCGATCTCGGGCACGCACATCCCGCAGCCCCCTCCCGCCTTTGTGTAGTGCGTGATCTCCTCGACGGTCTTGAGGCTGTTCTCGACGGCCGTCTTGCGGATCTTCTCCTCGGAGACGTCGAAGCACTTGCAAATGATGTTTTCCTCGGGCCGCAGAATCTTTTTCACGCCCCGGTACTTGTTGATGGCGTCCTCGAGGGCCTCCATCCCCATGACGGAGCAGTGCATCTTCTCGTCGGGCAGCCCGCCGAGATACTCCGCGATGTCCTGGTTGGTGATCTTCGAGGCCTCCTCGAGCGTCTTGCCCTTGACGAGCTCCGTGAGGGCCGACGAGCTGGCGATGGCTGATGCGCACCCGAACGTCTGGAATTTCGCGTCGACAATGCGGTTCGTCTCCCTGTCGACCTTGATGCTGAGCTTCAGGGCATCGCCGCAGACGATGCTGCCCACCTCGCCCACTGCGTCGGGGTTCTCAACCTCGCCAACGTTCCTCGGCTTCAGGAAGTATTCTTTGACTTTGTCCGTGTATTCCCACATAGGCTGCTCGCTTTCCTTTGATGATGAGTCAGTTTACCGGGTTGCGTGCGGTTGTCAAATGCTCTCTTGCCCCGGCCGCTGATTTTCAGGTCTTCTCAGATTCCGCCCCCGCTCTCGTAGTACTCCTGAACGGACTGGGCCTGAGTGATCTTGCTGTAGGGCGGCACGCTGTCCACGAGCCAGACGTTGCCGCCGATCACGGAGCCGCGGCCGATGGTCACGCGCCCGAGAATTGTCGCTCCGGAATAGATGGTGACGTCGTCCTCGACGACGGGATGCCTCGGGATCCCCTTGATAGGATTTCCCTTCTCGTCGAGCTTGAAGCTCTTCGCGCCCAGCGTTACGCCCTGGTAGATCCGGACGTTGCGGCCGATCTCGCAGGTCTCGCCGATCACGACACCCGTGCCGTGGTCGATGAAAAAGTACTCGCCGATTGTCGCCCCCGGGTGGATGTCGATCCCGGTCAGGCTGTGGGCGTGCTCGGTGATCATCCGGGGGATGAGCGGCACCCCGAGGGCGTGGAGCTCGTGGGCGAAGCGGAAGTTCGTGATGGCCATAACGGCCGGGTAGCAGAAGATGACTTCGTCCGCGCTCGAGGCCGCCGGGTCGCCTTCAAAGGCCGCCTTGACGTCCTTGGCCAGGCACTTCTGGATGGCCGGGAGCCTCTCCAGGAACGCCCTTGTGATCTCGCCTGCCTGGTCGTCGCAGACGGGCGTGCATTCCGACTCCTCCATGCAGGTAAAGCACAGGCCTCGCCGGATCTGCTCCTGGAGCGGATGTTGGATGCGATCCAGGGTGGCGCCCACGTGATACGGGACGCTGTGGACCTTGAGGTCGGGATACCCGAAGTACCCCGGGAAGATCACCGAACGCAGCGCCTCCACAATCTCGACGACCACGTCCCTCGAGGGAAGCGGCTGGTCGTGATGGGCCCGCCGCATGGCCGGGGAGAGCCCGTTGCTGACCGCGCTGAGCTGGTCTACCACCCGGGTGAGCGCCGTATCCTCCTTTGCCAGAATGGAAACGATCTTCTTTTCCCGCTTTGTTGTCTTCATGGTCTCTGCCCTTCTTTGATGCTATACAACGTCGATCGAGTCGCCTGCCCGGATTTCGCCTCCCTTCACGACCGTGGCGAAGACCCCCTCCTTGGGCATGATGCACTTGCCCACCTCCTTGAAGATGGCGCAGCCCGTGTGGCAGGCCTTCCCGATCTGGGAGATTTCCAGGATCACCTCGCCGCCCACGGCCAGGCGGGCCCCGGGGTTGAGGGTGTAGAGCTCCAGGCCCTCCACGGTGAGGTTCTCGGCGAAATCGCCGGGCCCCACGTTCAGCCCCATGGCCTTCATCTTCTCGATGCTGCCGACGGACAGAAGGCTCACCTGCCGCTTGATGCCCTTTTCGGCGTGTGCGTCGTTTGCCATGCCGTAATCCTCCAGGAACGCACCCGACGGGCAGGTTGCCTTCCGCACCCCTTTCGTATCGCTGATGCAGACGGCGACAACTTTTCCCTTGCTCATGTTAACCGATCCTCCCTGCTTCCGCATAGACATTCATGTACCCTCCGCGGACGTAGCCCACGAGGGTGATCCCCAGCTCCCCGGCGAGGCCGACGGCCAGATCCGTCGGAGTCGACCTCGAAACCAGGATGGGAATATTGCGTTTGGCCACCTTGAAGAGGATCTCCGAGGAGATGCGCCCGGTGGTCATGATGATCCGGTCCTCGAGGGAGATGTCCCCCATCAGGCAGTGACCGAAAATCTTGTCGATGGCGTTGTGCCTGCCGATGTCCTCCTTGAATAGGAGGATTCCCGAGGCGTCGCACAGGGCCGCCCCGTGGACGCCGTGCGTTCTCTGGTAGATCTCGGAGCGGGTCTGAAAAGCCCTCATCAGGTCCAGGATCTGCGCGGGCGTCGCCTTCAGGAACGAAACGACCTTCTGCTGTCTCTGCTCCAGGTCGGCAAAGCTGTAAAAGGAAATCCCCCTTCCGCAGCCCGTCGTGATTACGCGCTTCATGAAGAGCTCCCGGTCCATCGTGGCGACCGACGCGGTTTCCACCCGGATGACCCCCCGCTCCCCGTCGAGGGCAACGTCGCGGATTTCCTCCTTCGCGGCGATGAGACCCTCGGAATAGAGGAACCCCACGGCCAGGTTCACCATGTCGTCGGGCGAGCACAGCAGGGTCGCGAGCTGCTCGCCGTTGAACAGAACCGTCAGGGGGTACTCCCGCGCCACCTCCCTCTGCAGGGTCTCCCGCGTTTCCCGATCCATCCGGATCAGCGTTACGTCCCTCTTCATTTCCATGTCAGTTTCCGGAAGTGTCTTCTTCTTGTCTTCACCCTGGACCCCGGACCCTGTACCCTGGCCCCTGTCAGCTATACTCCAGCATCCTCTCGATGCACCTTCTCGCCTTCGAGGCGATATCCGGCGGCACGTCGATTACGGGCTGCATGTCCTCGAGCGCCCAGAGCACCTTCTCCAGGGTGATGAGCTTCATGTTGGGACAGACGGCCTGCTCCGAGGCCGGATAAAATACCTTCCCGGGATTTTCCTTCTTCAGCCGGTGTATGATCCCGACCTCGGTGCCGACGATGATTTCCTGCTCTTTTGCCTCCTTCACGTACCGGCACATGCCTTCCGTCGAGGCCACCCGATCGGCAAGCATTCTCACCTCGGGTGTGCACTCCGGGTGGGCGATGACAACAGCTGCAGGGTGAAGGGCTTTCGCCCTCACGATGTCCTCGGGGAGGATCCGCGCATGGGTCGGGCAATAGCCGTTCCAGAGCACGAACCGCCTTCCCGTCTGGCCGGCGACATAGTCGGCCAGGTACTTATCCGGGACAAAAATGATCTCCTTATCGTCTTTAAGGGCCCCCTTTACGAGCGTGACGGCGTTGGCCGACGTGCAGCACAGGTCGCACTCGGCCTTCACCTCGGCCGAGGTGTTCACGTAGCAGAGCACCTTCGCCCCCGGGTGCTGCTCTTTCAACGTCCTGAGCTGCCTTCCGTTAATCATGTTCGCCATGGGGCAGCCTGCGTTTTTGTCGGGCAGAAGCACCGTTTTTTGCGGCGAGAGGATCTTTGCCGTCTCGGCCATGAAGTGTACTCCGCAGAAAACGATGACCTCGGCGTCTGTCTGCGAGGCCTGGATGCTCAGCCCCAGCGAATCCCCGACGAAGTCGGCGATGTCCTGGACCTCGGCGATCTGGTAATTGTGCGCCAGGATTACCGCCCTGCGCTTCTTTTTCAGTGCCCGGATTCTGTCTTCAATGCTCATGTCAGCGCCTCCCGTATGATCCCGCCGCCCAGGACGACGTCCCCGTCGTAGAGAACGACGGACTGGCCGGGTGTGATCGCCTCTTGGGGTTCGTCGAAGACAACGCGGAGACGATCGCCGTCGAGGGCCGCCGAGCTGGGCACCCCGCGGTGCGCGTAACGGATCTTCGCCACGGCCCTTGCGGGCAGCTCATCCACGAGGAGATTGACCCGGTCTGCAATAAGACCCCGCGCCAGCAGGTCGGCCTTGTCGCCGACGATGACCCGGTTCTTCTTCACGTCGATGGCCAGCACGTAGAGGGGATCCCCCGCGCGGCCGCCCAGTCTCGCCCGCTGACCCGGGGTATAGAGGGCGAATCCGGGATGCCCGCCGAGCAGGGTGCCCTTCCGGTCCACGAATTCACCGGGCTTCATCTCGATCCCCCGGCAGCGCAGGAACGCCCCGTAACCCGTCTTCGGGATGAAGCAAATATCCTGGCTTTCCGGCTTGTCGGACACGGGAAGGCCCTTTTCGCGGGCGAGCCGCCGAACCTGGTCTTTCATGAGGGCAGCCAGGGGAAACCGGATCCGCTCCAGCGTCTCCCGCCGGATGGCGTGGAGAAAGTACGTCTGATCCTTCCGTGTCTCCCCGGATCGCATCAGCAGGGGCTTGCCGTCCCGCCGCGCGATGCCCGCGTAGTGCCCCGTGGCCAGGCAATCGAACCCCATGGCCGTCGCCTTCTCCAGGAGCGTCCCGAACTTGATGAACCGGTTGCAGGCGACACAGGGGTTGGGAGTCCTGCCGATGCGGTATTCCTCGACGAAGGGCTTCACGACGTCCTCCTCGAGGTCGCGGGAAAAATCCATCGTGTAGTGCGGGACATCCAGTATCGCGCAGACCCTGCGGGCATCCTCGATCTCCTGCGGCCCGCAGCACTTCGTGTGACCGCCCTCCTCGGCGGCCACGCCGAGGCACATGGTGATCCCCACGACCTCGTGCCCCTGCTCCTTCAGGAGAAGGGCCGCGACGGATGAATCCACGCCGCCGCTGACGGCCACCGCGACTCGGTTTCTCATGCGTTTTGCCTCGCTTCCGTTCCCTTCCGGCCTGCCGCACGAAGCCGCTTCACAACGGGAGGGAGAACCTCCAGGACCCGGTCGATGTCCTCCTCCGACGTTTCGCGCCCCAGGCTGAAGCGAATTGTCCCCCGGGCCATCCCGGCCTCGCGGCCGATGGCCGACAGGACGTGGGAGACCTCCACGGAGGTCGAACTGCAGGCCGATCCGCCCGAACAGGCTATCCCCATGAGATCCAGCGTGAGCAGCAGGGGTTCCGCCTCGACGCCTTCGAAGGATACGCTCACGTTCCCGGGGAGTCTTCGCTCTGGATGGCCATTGAACCGGAGACCTTCGATACGCTCACGAATCCCCTCGATGAGCCGTTCCCTCAGTCGGGCCAGTTCCGCGGCCTCTCCAGCCATATTCTCACGAGCCACTTCGGCGGCCCTGCCGAGGCCGACGATGCCGGGCACGTTTTCCGTCGAGGCCCGGCGGCCGCGCTCCTGACCGCCACCGCGTAAAAGCGGCGCGATGCGAATGCCCTTGCGGATGAACAGGGCGCCCACGCCCTTGGGGCCGTATAGTTTGTGGGCCGACAGGGACAGGAGATCCGCCTCGATCTCATCGACGGTAAAGGGGACGTGGCCGAAGGTCTGGACGGCGTCGGTGTGCACGTAGATTCCCTTTGCATGGGCCAGCCGCGCGATCTCCGCGACGGGCTGGATCGTGCCGATCTCGTTGTTGGCGTGCATGACGGAGACGAGGATGGTCCGGTGCGTGAGGGCTCTGGCCGCATCGTCCGGATCCACCATCCCGTTTGCGTCCACGGGAAGCTGCGTGATCTCGAAGCCTTCCCCCGCCAGCTCCCGGCAGGGCTCGAGGACCGCATGGTGTTCCACCGAGGAAACGACAATGTGATTGCCCCGGTCACGCAGCGCCCTGGCCACACCCCACAGGGCCATGGTGTCGGACTCCGTGCCGCCGCTCGCGAACACAACTTCCATGGGCCCTGCTCCGAGGAGGGCTGCCACCTTTTCACGCGCGGTCTCCACGGCGGCCCTCCCCTCGCGGCCGAAGGTGTGCGGGCTCGAGGGGTTGCCGAAGCGGTCCCGGAACCAGGGAATCATGGCTTCAAGGACCGCGGGATCCGTCGATGTCGTGGCGGCATGGTCGAGGTAGATTTTCTTCATCGCCCCCCCTCCAATGTCGCATCGCCATGGCCTGCAAGGACGAACACGGCATTCACCGCAAGCAGGTTTGGCCACAGCCTGATCTCCCCGGCCTTATCGAGATAATGGGCCGCCAGAACGGGAATGCCTTTTTTGTCGCAGAATTCATGGAAATCCTCGATGCTGAGAAACCGCACGTTGGGCGTGTCGTACCAGAGATAAGGCAACGAATCCGTGACGGGAGCCTTTCCCCTGAAGAACATCATCATCCTCGACCGCAAATGCGCAAAGTTTGGGAATCCCACGATAACCTTTCCCCCGATACGCCGGGCTTCCTGGATGACGCAATCCACCTTCCGGACCTCCTGCATGCTCTGGTTCAAAATCACATAGTCGAAGGAGCCGCCGGGGTACTCCGCCAGCCCTCCCTCGATATTGCCGTGGAGGACCGACAGGCCCTTGCGCACGCAGGCGTGGACTTCGGCCTGGTTGCATTCGATCCCCCTCACAAGGGCGTTCTTGTCTCGCGCCAGGCGGAACAGCAGATCGCCGTCCCCGCAGCCCAGGTCAAGGACCTTAGAGCCCGGCTCGACAATTCTGAAAATGATGTCGTGGTCCAGTCTGGAATTACGCATCATGGCTCACCAGCACATCGTAGCCGTAGAAGGTCTTCTCCAGAAAATGGCGGATCAGCTGGGTCTGCTCCCCGACTTCGACCAGAAAGGCGTCGTGGCCGTAGGTCGAACCGATCTCGCAGTACGTCACGTCGGTCAGCCCGGCCTGCAGGGATCTCACGATCTCCAGGGACTGAACCGGCGGGTAGAGCCAGTCGGACTTGAATGAGATCACGAGGAATCGCGAGTCGACGGGCCTGTCCCGCGAAACCAGTTTTCCGTTGGAGAGGTCGAAGTAATCGACGGCCTTCGTGATGTAGAGGTAGGAGTTGGCATCGAAGCGCTTGACGAAGCTCTCGCCCCGGTAGCGCAGGTACCCCTCCACCTCGAAGTCGGCGCCGAACCTGAAGCTGTAGTCCCCGTTCTTCAGTTTGCGGGAGAACTTCTCCTCCATGGACTGGTCGCTCATGAAGGTGATGTGGCCGATCATGCGCGCGACGGCAAGCCCCTTGGCGGGCTGCCCGTACTCGTAGTAGTGCCCCTGGCGCCACTCCGGGTCGGCCATGATGGACTGCCGGACGACCTCGTTGAACGCGATCTGCTGGGGCGAGTGCTTCAGGGCCGTGGCGATGGGGATGGCCGAACGGACCCTCTCCGGGTAGGAGGCGACCCACTGCAGGACCTGCATGCCGCCCATGGAGCCGCCCGCCACGGACAGGAGCCGTCCGATGCCGAGATGGTCGACGAGGCGCCGCTGGGCGTTGACCATATCGGCCACGGTGATCATGGGAAAATCGAGGGCGTAGGGCTTGCCGGTCTTCGGATTGATCGAGGCGGGCCCCGTAGAGCCCTTGCAGCCCCCGATGACGTTGGAGCAGATGACGAAGTAGCGGTCCGTGTCGAAAGCCTTTCCCGGGCCGATCATGTCGTCCCACCACCCTGGGTTGTTCTCGCCCCTGTGGACCCCTGCCGCGTGGGCGTCGCCGGTCAGGGCATGGACGATCAGGATGGCGTTCGAATTGTCCGCGTTGAGCCTGCCGTAGGTTTCGTAGGCAAGTGTCACGGGACCCATCGTCTTGCCGCACTCGAGCTTCAGCTCGTCGGGCGGGTGGGCAAAGGTGTAGTACTGGGTCTCGACGAGCCCGACACAGCCGTCTTCCGCTGCCAATGCCTTCTCACAACACATATCAACCTTCCTTGAACAGCCACGTCGACAGGTAGCGCTCGCCCGTGTCGGGCAGGATGACAACGATGAGCTTCCCTTCACTTTCCTTCCGCCTGGCCACCTCGAGGGCGGCCCACAGGGCGGCCCCGCAGGAAATCCCGACGAGGATCCCCTCTTCCTTGGCCAGCCGGCGCGCCGTGTGCCCTGCGTTGTCGTTCGAGACCTTCACGATCTCGTCGATGATCTCCCGGTCGAGCACCTGGGGGACGAATCCCGCGCCGATGCCCTGGATCTTGTGCGGCCCGGGCTGCCCGCCGGAAAGAACCGGCGATGCCTCGGGCTCGACGGCGATGGCCTTGAACGCGGGCTTGCGTTTTTTTATCACCTCGGCCACCCCCGTGATGGTTCCGCCCGTGCCGACACCGGCCACGAGGATGTCGATCTTGCCGTCCGTGTCGGCCCAGATCTCCTCGGCTGTCGTCCTGCGGTGGATCTCCGGGTTGGCCGGGTTGTTGAACTGCTGGGGCATGAAGGCGTTGTGTGTCGATGCCGTCAGTTCCTCGGCTTTCTTCACGGCCCCCTTCATGCCTTCCGCGCCCGGCGTAAGCACGAGATCGGCCCCGAAGATCTGAAGGAGCTGCCTGCGCTCCATGCTCATCGTGTCGGGCATCGTGAGGATGAGGCGATAGCCGCGCGCGGCGGCGACGAAGGCCAATGCGATCCCCGTGTTGCCGCTGGTGGGCTCGATGATCACGGAGTCTTTTTTCAGCAGACCGCGTTTCTCGGCATCGTCGATCATGGCAACACCGATGCGGTCTTTCACGCTGGCCAGGGGGTTGAAGGATTCCACCTTCACGACGACCTGGGCCTTGACCCCCTCGGTGATGCGGTTCAGCCTGACCAGCGGCGTCCGCCCGATTGTTTTCGTGATGTCCTCGTATATCTTCATCTCGCACGTCCTCCTCGCGTGGTTCTGTACCGTTCTATGCCGTTTTCCTCAGGGCCTGGTCGATGTCTTCCTGGATATCCTGCGCGTCCTCGATACCGATGGACAGGCGGACGTAGTCCTCCGTCACACCCGTCGCTTCCTGTTCCGCTTTCGTGAGCTGCTGGTGTGTCGTAGACGCCGGGTGGATGACGAGACTCTTGGCATCACCGATATTGGCCAGGTGAGAGAGCAGCTTCACCGAGTTGATGAACTTCTTGCCCGCCTCGAGACCGCCCTTGATGCCGAACCCCAGGATGGCCCCGTAATGGCCCTTGAGGTACTTCGCGGCCGTCCGGTGAGAGGGATGACCCTCGAGACCGGGGTAATTGACCCAGTTGACGAGAGGGTGCTTCCGGAGATACGTCGCCACGGCGAGCGCATTGTCTGAGTGCTTTTTCTGCCGCAGGGTGAGCGTTTCCAGCCCCTGCAGGAACAGAAACGAGTTGAAGGGGCTGAGCGTCGCGCCGATATCCCGCAGCAGCTGCACGCGGGCCTTGAGGATAAAGGCCACGTTGCCCAGTCCGGGGACGCTTCCGAAGACATCCCAGAATTTAAGCCCGTGATAGCCGGGATCCGGCTCCGTGAATTCGGGGAATTTGCCGTTGCCCCAATTGAATTTCCCTGCATCGACGAGGATTCCGCCGATGGATGTCCCGTGGCCTCCGATGAATTTCGTGGCCGAGGTGGCGAGAATGTCGGCCCCGTACTCGATAGGCCTCACGAGCCCCACTCCCACCGTGTTGTCCACGATGAACGGGACACCGGCGCCACGGGCGATCTTCGCGATGGCCTCGAAATCGGGCACGTCGAGCTTGGGATTCCCGATCGTCTCGGCATAGATGGCCCGCGTCTTTTCGGTAATGGCCTTCTTGAACTCCTCCGGTTTGCCCGAGTCGACGAATTTCACGGTCCTGCCAAGCTTGGGAAGCGTGTAGTGGAAAAGCTGATACGTCCCGCCGTACAGGTTGTTTCCGGCGATCATTTCATCGCCTAACCCTGTAACGGCCAACACCGCATAGGTGATGGCGGCCTGCCCCGAGGAAACGGCAAGGGCGCCCGTGCCCCCCTCGATGGCGGCGATCCTCTTTTCGAAGACGTCCGTCGTGGGGTTCATGATGCGGGTGTAGATGTTGCCGAACTCCTTCAGGGCAAAGAGGCCGGCAGCATGCTCCGTGTCGCGGAACACATAGGATGACGTCTGATATATGGGAACCGCCCTTGCCCCCGTGGCGGGATCGGGAACTTCCTGTCCGGCATGCACGACGATGGTGTCCAATCTTCTTTCCGACATGGCTTCTCCTCTTTCACAAAAGAAAACCCACTGACCGATGCGATGCTGCGGCGCGTGGGTGGTCAAGGGACTATGCGGACCGACGTCACATGAGTGAACCCTCCACCTGATGCATACGACAACAGCACATGGATCCGTGCATGATCAACAGCCCGCCGCACCCTAGTCCGTTGTGTTTCTTGTTCTTCATGACTTCCGATCCGATCAGATGCAGTACTCGGTCGCACCCGCCGCCTTAACCCGGTGCCTGTCGACCATTTTTGCCAGAGTCATCGTCTCCAGCGTCTTCAGAAACCCCTGGGAGGCCTCGCACCACACATCACGCGTGATGCAGGTGGGCGACCTCTTGCAGGAGGACGGGTCCTCGACACAATCCACAAGACACAGAGACCCTTCCAGGACCGTCATGATGTCCTTGAGGGATATCTCGGCTGGCTCCTTCGCAAGCCGATACCCGCCGTGGGCCCCGCGGATTGACCGCACGAGCCCGACGGTCTTCAGGGGATTGATGAGGTTCCAGAGGTATTTTTCCGATATCCCCTGCCGCCGTGCGATATCCTTCAAAAGCACCGGCCCTTCGCCGCTGTGCAGGGCCAGATCGATCATCAACCTCACGCCGTATCGGCCTTTTGTAGACATCCGCATAACTGCGTTAACGCTTACTCCATATTGTCTATCATTTTAGTGGATTTTATACACGGCGATACACTATGTCAAGAAATATCTTCTGCCGTCTGCCGGATTGCATGGAAAACGACGCTTCCCCGCCCTGCCGTCCCGCTATTGTGCGCAGACCCTTAGAACAACCGCCTCGCCCTGCGCGAGCCCCCCGCAGATGGCGGCAACCCCGATGCCCCCGCCCCTGCGGCGAAGCTCGTAGGCCAGGGTCATGGCTATCCGGCCGGCGCTTGCTCCCACGGGGTGGCCGATGGCGATGGCCCCGCCGTTGACGTTGGTCTTCTCCTGCAGGGCCTTCCACTTCTCACCGTCTCCGCCGGCGAGGATCTTCGTCGAGACGAGGGGCATGGCCGCGAAGGCCTCGTTGATCTCGATGAGGTCCATCTGGTCGATCGTCATGCCGGCCCGTTTGAGGGCTTTTTGGACGGTATAGGCCGGGATCTGTGCGATCTCGCGCGGGGCCGCAGCAGATGCGACGGCGCAGACCACGGTGGCCAACGGGACCAACCCTCGCCTGTCGGCCTCCTCGCGGGTCATGCAGAGGATCGCCGAGGCCCCGGCGCTGATCGGGGGCGCGTTGCCCGCCGTGACGGTGGGGCTGCCGTAGATAGGCTTGAGCTTCGCCAGGGCCTCGATCGTCGTCTCTCTCGGGGACTCGTCCTTCTCGATGACGATCGGGGTTCCGCGTTTTTGGGGAATCGCGACGGGCATCAGTTCCTCGCCGAGACGGAACTTGCCTGCCGCGTAGGCCTTCGTGCAGAGCGCCTGGCTGCGAAAGGCCCAGGCGTCCTGCATCTCGCGTGTCACGCCGTTCTCCAGGGCCATCTCTCCGGCGTCGATCGCCACGGGGTTGAACCCCTTGGCTGTGTAGCCCAGCTCGAAGAGGCAGTCGATCAGGCGGATGTGACCGAGGCGGGTTCCCTTCCGAAGCCCCGGGGCCAGGTGCGGCGTGCGGGGCATGTTCTCGGAACCCACGGACAGGGCGACGGCGGCCTCGCCGGCCCGTATGGCGAGCATGCAGAGCCGCAGGGTCGTCAGGGACGAGCAGCAGGCCCGGTCCAGCGTCAGGGAGATGTTCTCCGGCGGGAACCCCGCCAGCAGCGTCGCCTGCCGTGCGGGGACGTCCGTCTCCAGGGCCACCTCGGCGGGGATGCAGCTGCCGTAGTTGACCTCGTCCACCTCCTCGGGCTTCACGCCCACGCGCCGGATCGCCTCCTGCATGACCATGACCCCGAGGTCGATGCTGGGGGTGTCGGCCATGGCCGTGTCGAAACGGCTGAAGGGCGTCCGGACGGCGCTGACCAGCACGATGTCCTCTTTTCCTGCCATTGCGCTCCCTCCTTTTATTCATTCACTTGGCCGCCATGCGGATGGCGCCGTCGAGGCGGATCACCTCGCCGTTGAGCATGGGGTTCTCGATGATGTGACGGGCCAGCATGGCGTATTCCGCAGGCCGGCCCAGCCGCCGGGGAAAGGGAACCATTTTCCCAAGGGCCTCGCGGACGGATTCGGGCAAAAGCCCCAGCATGGGCGTGTCGAAAAGACCCGGCGCGATCGTCATGACGCGGATGCCGTACTCGGCGCACTCCCGCGCCAGGGGCAGGGTCATCCCCGCCACCCCGGCCTTCGAGGCGCTGTAGGCGGGCTGGCCGATCTGGCCGTCGAAGGCCGCCGCCGAGGCGGTATTGACGATGACGCCGCGCTCGCCTTCGCCATCGGGCGTGTTCTTCACCATCCGCTCCAGCGCCAGGCGGATGACATTGAAGGTGCCCACGAGGTTGATCTGGACGACGCGGTTGAACTCCTCGAGCGGCATGGGACCCTTCTTCGTGAGGGCCTTGCAGGCAACCCCGATGCCCGCGCAGTTGATGACGACATTGAGGCCGCCGAAGGCTTCCACCGTCTTCCCGATCGCCTCCCGGACGCTTCCGTCGCCGGTCACGTCGGCACGGAAGAAGAGGACCTGATCTCCCAGCTCCGCCGCCAGCTCCCGGCCTCTCTCGGCATCGAGGTCGAAGATGGCCGCTCTTGCCCCCGCCCCTGCCAGTTCCCGCACGCAGGCCTCGCCGAGGCCCGATGCCCCTCCCGTCACAACGGCCATGCAGTCGCCCACCCTCACGGTCGATCTCCTTTCCCGCCGGGGCGCTCACGCGCATCGGCACATTAGTTTCCCGTTTGATTCTCGAGGGTTGAAGTGGATGGTGGAGTTGACGAATTACGGGTTGCCCCCGGGTGCACGCGCATGAGCAAAGCCTTCGCGCGATGCGCAGGCTTACTATCCATTTGAGCGGTTTTCCGGGTTGAGAACACCCGGGAATGTGCAGGAACGAAGCGGCGTGATCATACTGCAGGACGTGGATTTTTTCCAGCCCGGCGTTACGCCGTTTCGCCGTGTTCAGGCGTTGAGCGTATCCCTGCCGATGAGCAGTTTATCCGCCGATGACGATGGGCTCCCCTGGGGCGGTGTGTGGGCGTTGAAATGGCCGAATCTCTCGTGGATCAGCTTTTTGAGGCCGTCTTCGAACACGTCGCGCGCTTTGCGGTCCCTGTCGAGGTAATTCTCGATCGCCCCTTCGGAAATGGTGATCTGGATCTTCCGCGAACGGCGGTTCGGGCGTCCCGGCTCGTCCTCGAGCTTCCAGTCGATCTCGATGACATGATCGTCCCCGGCGTAACGGGCGACGATCCAGGCGTTGGCCGGGAAGAACGGTTTGATCAGTCTGACCCAGTAATCGAGCAGGTCTTCGGTCATTGCGTGGGATCCTCCTGTGGGGTCTGCCGGGCAAAAAAAACCCATCCCTCTTCAGTGAGAGACGGGAACCCAATCATCCGTGGCGAGATGCGAGCCGGATCCTGTTCTGATGGGCAGCCCTGCTACCAGCAAAGCGAGATTGCACTGCCATAAGACATCCGAAACGCCGTGAAGTCAAGGAATATTCTCCCGGCCGGCACGGCATTCCGTTGCAGAAATCCCTTGACATTCCCCCCGATTCGCATAGTCTGAAACAAGCGTAATCGGCATCCGTCAAGACTACGATGATCCAACTTTCCACATCGTGAACCCTCAGACCTCTCTTGAAGCCCTGTCCGTTACCGCGAGACAGGGCTTCTTGCCTCGAAGGTCAGACAAGGAGCGGTCGACATGCAGATCCATTTGATCGAAAACGAAAACAACTTCACCAAGCTCCGCGACAAGGTGTGGGAAAGCGGCTGGTGGCAGCTTGGCGAAGACGATGCCAGGAAGCTCGTCGGCGGGCACATCTACTTTCACCGGAAAAAGTCCGAGCCCTCCTTCTACGGCGGCTCCATCCGGAGCTACCGGGTCAAGGAGGAGGAACCGTTCAAGGGCACCATCATCTTCGAGTTCGAATACCGGGCGGACTGCAGGGGCATCAAGGTCGACAAGCTGGGCTGGTCGCTGGAGAAGAAAATCGTCTGAACAAGGCGCCGAAGCAGCACACCGCCCTGTCAACGGCATGCGCGAAAAACCCAAGGGGCAGGCCGGTCCCCTCATACGGCAGGGTCATCGTTGACCCTGCCTTTTTCATGGTTCACGATGGGGGCGCCGGGAAGGCCGTGTGGACAGGGCCCGCGAAGCCTGGCGGGACTGTCTACGGGAGAACCCCGGGGTTGCCCCCTTGAAACGACCGCGGGCCGAACGGTGAAAAGCATGGAGAGGAAATTATCGCGTCGCAGGTTCCTGAAGAAGAGCGCCCTCGCGCTGGGGACCGTTGCCGTGTGCGATTGGAGCGTCGCCGGGACGGGATTCGGCAAGAATGTCAAGGAGAGAGAGATGCCTCACGTGATCGTGAAACTCTGGCCCGGAAGATCGGAACAGGAAAAAAAGCAACTGGCCGACGCCATCGTGAAAGATGTTGTCACCTATGCAAAATGCGATGAAAGCTCGGTCTCCGTCGCCATCGAGGAAATCGAATCGTCGGACTGGGCGGAGAAGGTCTATAAACCCGACATCCTGAACAAGCAGGACAAGCTATACAGGAAGCCGGGGTACAGGATGTAACCCTTATCCGGGACCCGACAGTCGAATCACCCGTTGAATCGACGCGGTCTGCGATTCATGGATCCGATGCGAAAGAGTTCGGTCCGGCACCGCTGATGGAGGGAAAGATGCAGAAAAGGACATTGGGAAAGAGCGGCCTGGAGGTTTCGGCCCTCGGGCTCGGCTGCATGGGAATGAGCTTCGGCTACGGCCCGCCCAGGGACAGGCGGGAGATGATCGACCTGCTCCGCTCGGCCGTCGAACGCGGCGTCACCTTCTTCGACACCGCAGAGGTCTACGGCCCGTTCACCAACGAGGACCTCCTGGGCGAAGCCCTGTCCCCCTTCCGCGGGACCGTGGTGATCGCCACGAAGTTCGGGTTCAAGCTCGACCCTGCAACGGGCAAGCAGACCGGCCTGGACAGCCGGCCGGAACACGTCAGGGAGGTCGCCGAGGCTTCCCTCAAGCGGCTCAGGGTCGATGCCATCGACCTGTTCTACCAGCACCGCGTCGATCCGGAGGTGCCGATCGAGGACGTGGCGGGGGCGGTCAAGGACCTGATCCGGGAAGGCAAGGTCAGGCACTTCGGACTTTCCGAGGCGGGGGTGCAGACGATCCGCCGCGCGCACGCCGTCCAGCCCGTCGCCGCGCTCCAGAGCGAGTACTCGCTGTGGACCCGGGGCCCCGAGACGGAGGTGCTGCCGGCACTGGAGGAACTCGGGATCGGCTTCGTTCCCTTCGGCCCCCTGGGCAAGGGCTTCCTCACGGGAACGGTCGACGAGAAGATGATCTTCGACCGTGCCGACCTCCGCAGCGTCATCCCCCGCTTTACCCCGGAGGCCAGGGTGGCGAACCGGGCGCTGGTCGATTTGCTCGCCGGGGTCGCGAAGCGGAAGAAGGCCACACCCGCCCAGATTGCGCTCGCCTGGCTGCTTACCCGAAAGCCGTGGATCGTTCCCATCCCGGGAACGACGAAGTTGGAGCGCCTGGAGGAGAATATCGGGGCGGCTGCCGTTGAATTGACGCCCGACGATATCCGCGAGATCGACAGCGCCTCCTCGAGGATCACGGTGCACGGGGCCCGGTACCCCGAGCACCTGGAGAAACTGACCGGACGTTGAGCGGACGAATAACAGGACCGTCCCCCCTTTTCTCCCCCATGCACAAAGGCGGAGCCCGCAGACTCCGCCTTTCACGATCCTGCATGGCTTCAATGTTTCAGCTCAGACGCCAAAGCACAGCTCCCTGTCGCAGAGGAAACCGTAGTAGCTGAAGAACTCCCCGCTACCCCGTTTTGTCTCCTTGCGGGACCTCCCTTTGATCAGGGTGTGCTTCATCTGTGACTGCCGCTCCCTTTTCTGGGTCTTTCGTTCAAGCTTCGTTTTCATCTCAAGCACCCCCATTCAATGACGTTCCCATTCTGATAATGTACACGACTGTCAAGGGGTGCGCCCGGACGGCAGATGAGAACTCGCTTTCCTTTTTACCAGCAACCCGATTATAGTGTCTGTGATTTTGAGCGCCACGGTAGGAACGACACATCCGCAATGGTGTCACGCAAAATCGTCGGGACGTCGACTGAAAAGATGATTCAAAGCAAGCCGGAATACATGAGGAAGCTCTTCATCATGCCCGACTCATCGGACAGGTTTGTCGAGTTCGGTATCGATCTGCTCGACATCATTCACGATTTTTTCAAAGAAAAGGGCCGTATCCATTCATCCATCTCCATGGAAGACCTGGCATCCATTTTCAGCAATGTGGAGATGCCCGGCCAGCCCCATCTCATCAAGGATGTCCTGGACGAGATCAAGCAGCATATCGTCATGCACTCGGTAAAAGTGGCCAACCCCTATTATATCGGCCACATGACAAGCGCCGTTCCGTATTTCATGATCCTGCTGGAAATGATTGCCGTCAGCCTCAATCAGAACCAGGTGAAGATAGAGAGCGCCAAGGCATCCTCCTTCGTGGAGAGAGAGTTCTTATGCTGGATTCACCAGCTCGTCTATCACAACACACCCGATTTTTACAAAAAACACATCCAGAACCCGAAAATCGCGCTGGGCAACATTACATCAGACGGGACCATCGCCAATATGACGGCCCTTGCCCTTGCCATGGCCAAGGCGTTTCCACCCGACAAAAAGGGCTTCCGCGGGATCCGGGCGGAAGGCCTCGCCAGGGCGCTTGATCACTACGGTTACCGGCAGGCGCTCTTCATTGTTTCCAGGCGGGGGCATTACTCCATCGGCAAGGCAGGCTCCGTACTCGGCATCGGCGATCGCGGGGTGATCCGGATTCCCGTCCAACCCTGCATCCATAAAATCGATCTCCATCAGCTTCATCTCGTTGTGGAAAAGATCAGAGAAGAAGACAGGAGAGTCGGGAAACCATCCAAGTTCGTTGCCCTCATCGGCATCGCCGGAACAACGGAGACGGGCAACATCGACGACCTCGATTCCCTGGCTGCCATCGCACAGCGGCTCGGCTCCCATTTCCATGTGGACGCGGCATGGGGCGGCGGCGCGTTGCTCATGGATGGAGCGCGGGAGATGATGCGGGGAATCGAGAAGGCCGACACGGTGACCATGGACGCCCACAAGCTCCTGTATGTGCCGAACAGCCTGGGGATCTGCTTATTCAGGAACGCGGAGGATTCCCGATTTCTCTACCACACGTCAAATTACATCATTCGCGAAGGTTCCGTGGACCAGGGAAGGTTTACCATTGAAGGTTCACGGCCTTTTTCCTGTCTCAAACCGTGGGCGTCCATCAAGATCCTGGGCAGAATCGGCTACAGTCTTCTCTTCGACCATGCGCGCGATCTGCAAAACACCTTCGCGGGATTCATCGAACGGGATTCGCTGTTCGAACTGATGAACAAACCGGAGCTCTTCATCATCAACTACCGGTTCATTCCCCGGGAGTTGAGATCCCAGATGGACACGCTGATGGAGAATCCCCGGGAGAACTCGGGGCGCATCACCGCCATCAACAGGCTGGTCAACCATCTGAACATCGAGCTGCACAAGACCATCCGCGATCGCGACATGTCTTTCGTATCCCGCACCCGAATCGAGTCTACGAAGTACGCCCCGAGAAAGATCGTCGTTCTGAGGGCCATCACCATCAACCCCAACACGGAACGGAAGATGCTCAGAGAAATCCTGAACGAGCACAGAAGCATAGGTATCAAGTTATGGCGGACCATGAAGAAGGGCTGCCTTGACTCCAACGGATGCATCAAGACTGCCTAGCAATCCCCGAAACAGACGCTTCGCGTATCTCTTGCGCGCATGGATTGGGCTATTCGATAGAGGACCAAAGAAAAGGCTCCGCTTCTCACGGAGCCCTGGGGATGGGGGCGGCGGGCGTCTAATAAAGCATAGAACTTATTCAATATGTTATGTATTTCGAAATTTGATTTTTCAACATACCCCCAAAAGATCAGTTTATGCACTCTGATCGGCGAATCCTGAGCACCTCTTTTACCTACTCCTCATTGCCTGATAGCACAATTCCAATACAAGATTTGCGGTTGAAATGAACAATAAAGCAGGGCCATTTCCGCCCTGCTTTTACTGTTTGTTCTGCTGCATTGTCTCTGTATCAGAAACTGATTGGATCCCCCTCATTCAGCATATATTCTGTACCCTCGGGAATCTGTGCCGCAGCGACGGCTTCTGTATACGTACCGCCATCTGCTTCTATCTTGACCACGTAGTTCAAGCTGGGAGTCACCCAATAAATTCGGAAGACCGTTGGGTCGGCACCCTTCTCGACGACGAGGCTTGTATAAATCACATCGCCGGCAGTTATACTGCCGCTTCCATCGTAGTCCCAATACAATATCACCGTTGCACTATCTGCCGCTCCGAACGAAGCTTGTGCAATGTATCCCTCAATGACGGTCTGCTCTTTCACAACATGCAGAACGGGCTTCAACTGATAGGTTCCCGTCCCTGTCGCGACGATGGATTGACTCAGATCGAAATCAATCGTGATCGCAGAAGTTCCCCCAGTAGGCAGGTCAAACTCGAAATTCTTGTCGGTCTTGAGATTCTCCGATGGGATCTCAAGAGGGATGTTACCGAGAGATGTGGACACCATGTAGGCCTCTCTGACCCCCAACCGGACTTGCGTGTATCTCCCGGATGACAGGGTAACGGGTAAAACCAGTGCCGTCGTATCGCCATCGTAATATTGCAGCAGCTCCAACTCGTATTCGGTTGCGCCATTGGCAAGCTCGAGCCGTGTCCAACCGCCGCCCGACTTATGGACTTGGATTTCATCGATAGTGACCACTACCTGCACAATGTCATTGACGGGAAGGGTTGGCTTGGCATCCGTTATGCTCATGCTCAACGTGCCGGTTCCGCCGCCGCTCCCTCCGCCAGAGCCTCCACAGTTCACGAGAAACACGCTGGCTGCCATGAAAAGAAAAAACAGAAATCCATAGTCCAACCTTTTCATTGCCATTTCCTTCCTATTTCATTTGCGGACGGATGCAGTTAAGAGATCGCATACATCATACCAGAAAAGATTGCGGATCCTCGCAGATTCTTCAATCATGGCCCTTGCCATGCCCATGCTTGCCTCCCTTGTATCCATTGTCGTGCTTCCCGCCATGTTTTTCGCCATGCTGCCTGGCATACTGGGCACTGTGCGCCTGCTGATGCGGTATGTAGACATCGTTGTACCATCTCTCTTTCACGAAATAGACAGGACGGCCACAGGCATTGTATTTGTGGCAGTGCTTGCTCCAGTGCTTCGCATGCCCAGGGGGCACGTGCATGTAAACAGGTTGATAAACGACGCCGACAGGTGCGGGATGAACGACGACGGGTCGTGCGTAGACGACTTCGGGATGGGGAAAACTTCCGATGTCAATGCGGCCATAAAAGCCTGGCTGGGCGACGCTGACGGAAACGCCGACATCGGTGGCGAGTGCAGTTGAAGAGGCGATAAGGATGATCGCGACCGCGCACAGGAAATGTTTCATGTCTGTCTCCCTTTTCAATATTGATGCTTAACAACGCGCAAACAAAAAATGCGTTGACTGTGTGGCTGTTACTGCCTAGACCATCGCTTCGAGATGGACATACAGTTTCTGCATTTCTGTGGAGGGGACTTCGCGAATGATTTCTGCTGTTTCCATATTCGTGACCATGACGACGAGATGCTCGCTTCTAGGTCCGTAGGTTGAAAAAGACACATCCGCCTGAACAGGATCAGGCCGAACATGAGGAAGGGACTGAGTAAGGGTGTCCGTGCAGGCGGCTTTTCAGGATGAACCTTTGATGATGATCTTGTCCCGATGCCGGCGGCCATCCCTCCGATGACTATGCGAGCATCAAAGCTGTTCATGGCACATCCAAATGATAATTTCTCACCTCACGCATAACGATTATGAAGCTGGTTAGAGAAATGGTGCCGGAGATAATCACAATTGCAGAAAGCAATATCTGGGCATGCCACCATGAGGTATCAAAGACCCTCATAAAGAAATAGATGCAGATAAGACCTGAAATCAGGCAGATAAAAATCAATGTGATAACATCGTAGTACGAATCTTCGTCCATGACGGAATACCGCAAACGATGAACCTGCCTTGGTTTACCGGTTGGCATGAAATAGAATACTTCCCATCATTTTGATCAATTAATCGGACGCTGGAGCTTTATAATGAATAAGAAGAAAGTATGATTTTTCAAACTACCCATGCTGCAAACTACTCGGCAACGATGGGCAGTGATAGCCATTCCCTTGATACTTAAGCAGATTGATAGAAGCAGGAATGGGGGGACGAGGGGGTCAAAGAAAAAGAGAGGCAGAGCAAAACTGCTCTTTCCTCTGTCATAGCGAATTGTAATCTTCCATATTCCGTCAGATGCAGATTTTATACGCTACAGGAAGCAGTCCAGTGCCATCTAAAGCATTTACCTTATTCCAGAGGAATGTAGCTTCTTGTAAACCGCTTCAGCTATCGAATTGGCATCCGGCAAAACTGGCTCATGAGGCTTCGCCAAATCACGGATAATTTCTCCCTGTCTGTGGTATGCAACCTCGCCATAGCTTGTACTGTGGACTTTTAGACGATCCAAACAGTTACTGTCCATGCACGAAGCTTATATCAAAGACTGGGGAGAGATCAGTGAGCGGCAAGGAGAAAATGCGACAAATTGCGCAAAAAAAATAGCAGGACAATCCCTGCTATTTTTTCTACTTACCGACTGTTTACTGACTGTGATTTCTTCACCTAGCTAATTGATATTACTAACATTTACTGGTGGGCGGCGGGAGTCGAACCCGATGATTACTTCTGTATGTATATGTATTAATTAGTATATTTATATACGTACTGAATATTTACTGAATAAAATAACTTTTTGTGCGTTGTCCGAAAAAGGGTTGACTTATTAAGTCAACCCTTTTATATATATCACATGAAGAAAGTTACTAATTTCGCAAATAAGATAAAAGAACTACGAGAGGATAAGGGGTATAGCATCAAGTCTTTAGCCAATAAGATGGGAGTAAATTACACATATTTTAGTAAAATTGAAAACAGTAAATCGATTCCTTCAGAAGAATTCATTGAGAAAATAGCCGTACTTTTTCAATATGATCCAGATGAACTTAAAATGCTTGCAGGTAAAATTCCTGAAGATGTAAAAAAAATCATAGCGGATAACCCTAGGGAAGCGATCGAATATTTGAGAAAGACGTTCGGGGAAAAGAAGTGAGTGCTCCGCGGGAATCATATCTCAAGCTAATAGAATCTCAAGGAAGGATCAATGGTCGTTTTATCAATATTCGTCGTATTGATTCAAATGGCGGTGACGGTTTCTTTTCCCTGGTATTTACTGCGTATGACGAAGTCACGAAACAAGAGGTAGTTTTAAAATTTTACAATCCTCTTAAATCAGCTGACCGGGATAGAGTGGAAAGATTCCATAGAGAAGGAGACATCCTTAAATTATTGAAGGGGCAGGAAAATATTCTTGAATGCCTTGACGGAGTTTGTATTCTACCCATTGAGTTTGACTCTCACGGTATCACTGTAACGCATAATTACGAATTCATTCCTACAAAAAAAGCAAATGCTAATATTGAACAGCTCATTTACAGAGACTCATTATCTCCTCTACTTGGTCTGCTATATTTCAAAGAAATGTGTAAGGCTGTAGCAAGGATCCACTCTAAAAAGATATGTCATAGAGATTTAAAGCCTAATAATTTTTTTCTCTTTCCAAAAAATGATTTAAGGTTAGGGGATTTTGGCACGGCAAAATATCTTGATGGTTCAATGCCAGATATTAGAGCCAATTACACAATGTTTGTTGGTCATAGAGACTACATAGCTCCTGAACTTATATGTCAAATTGGACTTGCAGATGTTCATTCTTATGCAGCTGATGTCTTCGCGCTCGGCGCAATATTATTTGAAATATTTTCTAAACAAGTTCTTACTCAACATATATTTACACCCGACGTTTTATCAAGACTCTTGTCACTTCAAAGCACTATGCATTTAGCTAAGCCTCGAGATAGGTTGGATATTTATATCGGCGTGATTGATACAATAGAATCTTCTGTAAATATACCCAATATTTATGATTTTAATTCATTTGTTCCCAATTCAATTAAGGTATTTTTGAATTTGCTATACAAGGATCTTACGTTATTTAATTTTTCTAAACGATTGATGGACTTCCAAGCTATTCATAGAAGGATAGATATTTGCGTTTTAATTCTTCGCAATGAGGATAAATATCGTAGGTGGTTGAGAAGGACCAGATAGAAGTAAATCAGACTTGAGGATGGAATATGCTCAACGTTAGCACCAGCGTCGAATGTGAAAGCTTGAATATAGAGCGTGACAAGTTCCCCATGCAAATTGAGCCTGGGAATCCATTCATGATAACGCAAGATTTTGATGTGCTGGGGAAAAACGTATCTGGCGAAGATTTGCCTTTTAATAATAGCGATCAATCAATTGTCATTGATGATAAAATAGGAAGTATTTTATCGACCCAAATTGATATTGCGTGCAACAGATTGAAAAAGCAGCCTGACAATGTACAGCTGATCAACAATCTGGGACTGGCATATTTGAATATTCACGATTTTGACAAAGCAATTGAATGTTTTAATAAAGCTCTTTCTCTTAATAAACGAAGTTATCCTGTACTCGCCAATCTTGCTAAAGCGTATTTAATTAAAGGTAATCTTGAGCAGTCTTTAAATGTATACAAGGATATTGAGAGCATTGAACCTAATAACGTTGACATAAAAAGCAATATAGCTAGGATACTGCTTACAAGTGGAAAAATCGATGAGGCATACGAATATCTAAAGAACTATGCTAGTCTAAACAATTTGTCCGTTTTAAATATTATTGCAACAACGCATTTATTGAAAAAGCAATATGATAAGGCGATTAAATATTATCGGAAAGCGCTTTCCATTAAGAATTCACCAGGCATCTTAAACAATATGGGAGTCTGTTATGCTTTAAGGAAAAGTTACAAAAAGGCTTACAATTTGTTTTTGATTGCTCATCACATTAACAAGTATGCAGTGGGCACTTTACTGAATCTCGCTCGTTGCTGTCAGGAGATGAATCTGCATTCGAGTGCTATAAAGTATCTTCATGAGTATCTTGAGGATGGCTATGATGATAATAGGGTAAGAGAATCATTAGCTTGGTCATTTTTTTCTACTAGAGACTATGACAATTGCTTAAAACAATTGTTTCATATTCTTAAAACCGCAAAAGATTTAAATACTGATATCAAATGCAATATATTCAGCAACATTGGTGTAGTATATGAATGTAAAAAGGATTTCTCTAGTGCAGAAAAATATTTCTCGATGTGCCTGGATCAGGGCTCGTCGGCTGCCTTTTTGCGTAATCTCTCTAATCTTTATCTTAAAATGAATAAGACGAAAAATGCCAAGATGTTATTGGATCATGGAATATCTTTATATGGAGAAGATCCTGTATTGTTGGAATGCTTAGGTAAATATTATTTTGAGATTAAAGAGTACGAAGAAGCCGAAAGAATATTTAACAAAGTAATTGATCTAAAACCTGACTTAATTGATGTATACGCATGTCTTTCCGTTATTGAGATGGACGTGTTTAGCAGGCTGAATGATGCACGCAATATATTATTGAAAGGACTATCCTACCACCCAGACAATAATGCTTTGCTCAATAATTTGGCTTATAATTATCTTTTATCTAATGAGATAGGCAAGGCAAGAAGAATATTAGACAGGATCAAAGTATTAGATCCGAGCGAGAATATAATCAATAACGCCACAAGAGGATTACTTCTTATCAAGGAAGATAATATTCAAGAAGGTAGTCGCCTTTACAACATAGCTGCTAATCTTGCATCAAATGATAAGTCCTTGGAAGAGCTTGTGCTTCAGAAAAAATATCTAGAACTTGCAAAGTACTACTATGACAAAAAAGATTATAGCAAATCCTTAGATAATATTAAGAAAACATTTAGATACAAGCCAAGATACGACTTCTTTAAAATGCAGGCCGAACAACTGTACCATGAACTCAGTAACATAAAACAATAAAAGAAAATATAATCCGCAGTAAGAAAAGCAGGTCATGTAGACCTGCTTTTTTATAATCTGCCGGCGAGAATGGGCCCGCCAGGAGTTCGTCGGAGCCGGCGCATCCCCCTTCCCTCTCCCTCTTACGATCAGTATAAAATAATTTCTTGACAAATACATTATAGTCTGTAGACTCTATCTTACCTAAAGATAGGGGGTGCCTCATGCCTAAAGAAAAAGGCGACAAGATGGCCATTACGATTTGGATTGATAAGAGTGTCGTTGAAAGAATTGATGTCCTGGCTGAAAAGGGAGGTATTACACGAAGCACTCTCCTGGCAAATCTTATCAAGGTCAATGTCGAAGAGCTCGAGATTATGAATAAGATGGGATTGTGGGCTCTGGCACGTGTTTACGAGGATATACGGCAAAAGCTGAAAAAGCGATATGGCAAGCTGGCCGAGATGGAAAAAGGCAAGCTCAAGTCGTAAATAAACGAAAGTCCGAAACATGTTGGCGCATGAATCGGACTTTCTAATCACGTTCCAGAAAGCAAATACCTGGTGGGGCCTTGCCCGGGAACGGATGTGACGTAAGTATAGCACTTACGCTTCATCTGTCAACGAGCCTCTTCTGGAACGTCCAGGAGAGGCTTTTTATGTCTGACAAGGAATCAAGCAAAACTTATACCCCGCCCGAGGCGGGCCCGGCAGAGAGCCCGGCCGAGGGCGCGGGGGGGCTGCCAGGGGCAACGGGGTGCGTCCGCAAATATTCTCTGAAAGATTCATCCCCTATCCTTGTCAAAAATGAGGAAGAAGCTTTAAAAGCCGTTGATTTTAAAAAGCTGAAAGTGAAGATCGCATCATGCCGGTGTCGTTCTGCCTGGTGCCCTCTCTGCTGGGTTCTGACCTATATGAAATCCATTATCGTATATCTGGCAGCGATGAGATGGGACAGGGTCAGGCACATAACCCTGACAATCGATAGAAAGCACTTTCAATCGCTGACTGAGGCACGCAGCTTGTTTAATGCAGGGGAATTCATAGCACGCCTGACAAGGGGTAAAAAGAGGCGTGTCGGCTTTGCCAAATATGATGGGTGGGAATATGAGCCCATCAGGTGGCTGAATTATGTGTGGTTCATGGAATTCCATAAAGACGGGACCTGCCATTTTCATATTCTCATCGAAGTAGAGAAAGCCGGAAAAGAAGGGATGATCGGCCAGGACCGAATTCATTATTACTGGCCCTGGGGCCGGATTCACGAAAGGCCATTCCGGAGCGAGAGAAAATGGAAAGAATTTTATGGCTACATGGCCAAGCACGGTTACATGAGCGGAGATAAGGGGCATCAGGCACGGCTGCCCAAGGAGCTCGAGACGGACAAGCACGCAATTATCAGACGGTGGGGGCATAACGAGTTCAAAGAGAAGGAAGAAAAGACAGAGTTGGAGAACTTTCAAGAGTGCGTCAGATTCTTTGAACGGATGGGATGCAAAGCTAGAAAAGAAACCTCTGTGCCCGATTCCGAAGCCGATGAAGTCCTGAAGAAGCGCAGGAAGAACCGCACCTATGAGGAAATCCAGGAATCCTGTGGAAGTGAGACGTACTTCAATGCACAGATTGGGATGGTCCGATATTCGGGTGTCTTGGAATTGCCCTACAAGGAAGCAAAGAAGATTTACCCTGGGAAGTATGTGGCGGGACAGGGATATCTAGTCGAAATTGACCCCGTCCAATTCTTCGGCAATTTGGGGCGAAGGGTATACGCTAGAAAGGCATATGATCCGGATGCCTGCAAGGGATGGATAGAGAGGCGAAAGCCTTGGCTTGACTGGAAAAAAGAACTGGATGAAATGCCGCCGGTTTGGGGCGATTCGAAAGCAGATGCAAAGCTAAACTGACGGATAAGGTCTGGATTTGCACTTTCCATCGATACGTGATAACCCCCGGTTCAAAGGGGGTGACTTCATGGGCGGTTCATATCATTTCGATAAGAAGGGCCGAAGGTGGTTTGTATCCGTTTACTGGCAGGGAAAGCATCATAGAATTTTCAGATACAATGGGGACCCGATCTGGTCTGAGAAGACGGCCGAAAAGCTCTTGAGCAAGATCAGAGCCGAAATTGATCAGGGCACTTTTCAACCTAAGTCCTATTTTCCCCAATCTCCGTTATCAGTTTCCCAATATTCGCAGCAATGGCTGAAGGTCATCAACGTCAAATCCAACACCCTCAAGGATTACAGCTATTCTGTCCGTTGTTTCATCAACCCGTTTTTCGGGGATAAGGACATTCGCCATATCAGAAATGCGGACCTGGTTGAGTTTTATAAGTGGATCTCCAGGGGCGACAAGGGCAAATATAACGTGATGTCCTGCCTGAGAACGATGCTTCGGAGCGCCTGGAGGAATGAGGACATAACCAGGGTTCCTCCCTTCCCTCGCCTTACAATGGGCGTATTGCCTGAGATTCGATATTACACCCTTGAACAGCAAGATAAGGTCTTAACGGCTATTCCTGAGGCTCACAGGGGCATATTTGCTTTCGGGATGGAGTTCGGCGTCAGGATTGGGGAGTTGAGAGCCCTTCAATGGGATTGCATCGAGGGTAATGAGGTCACGATTAAACGGGCCTTTGCTGAGAATAAGCTTGAAGAGTCAACAAAGACAGGCAAGCGAAGATATTTTGAGCTAACCCCCTATGCCCAGGAGATATTAAAAACGCTGCCCTTGACTTCCTCGACGTTCATCTTTGTCAGGGAGGATGGCAAGCCCTACACGGATAAAAACCTAAACGAAATATGGCGGGCGGCATGCGAGTCTGCCAAGGTCGAGCATATACCGCTTAAGAATGCCATTCGGCATAGCCTGGGCTGCCAGTTGCTCGATGAAGGGGTCGATATCGGGATCGTCCAGGATATCTACGGGCACTCGAAAATGGAAATGACAAAGAGGTACGCCAAGCGAACCAAGGCAAGGGTTACGGAAGCTCTCGTGAAGAGGCGTGCTACTGTATATTTACTGAATGATACCAAGCGCGAAAGCACTTGATATCACTTAGTAATTTGGTGGAGGCGGCGGGAGTCGAACCCGAATCCGAACCCGTAACGCATTGAAAAAATAAAACTTATTTTATGCCTGCAACCAAGATGCAACCGCGCAGCACGGGAAAAAAGGAATGGGGCGGCCCGATTTCAAGGTTTCTCCGGGTCCCCCGTTCCCCCCTTTATGACCTGACAAACCATAAATGGTCAGGGGTGTCACAGGGTGTCACAGGTGAAATCAATCCGCTTGTGACAGCAAAACCCTTGTCAATACTGGATCGCGGCCGGGTGTCACAGGTGGTCAGGGTGAAAAGCAACATATCGCACATGCGCGCGCACGCGCGCGCGTCTATTCACTCCTTGTGCAATATATTAAAATTCACCCTGACCACTTGTGACAATAACTCGAAACGCTGTAACGGCGCGGCTTTCAATGTCACAGGTGACGCCATTTTGCCTGTGACACCCTGTGACACCCCTGACCACTATTTGATTTAAAAGGGAAAAATGAAAACCGAACAAAAGGTGCTTATCGGCAGGGAGAGTATCTGCACAGAGTATGGAATCACAAAGCAGACATTTAAGGAACTTGTGAAGATGGGAGCTCCGATCAAGATCCTGAAAGGAACAAAGGACGGGATCTATTTCACACACAAAGACGCCCTGAATGAATTCATACGAAAACAAACGACGAATGAACCGGCAGAAAGTTTACGGGTCCTTCCAGGAAGGTGAACCCGCATGGGTCGGCGCAGCCCGCGGAGTCTCTACTTTTGTAATTATCAAAGGGTGATAAAAAAAGAATCTTGGCAAAAATGATAATTTTTATAAATCGAGGCTCTGACTTATGGACAAAGAAAATCAGCAACAGATAATTCCCACTGTGCAGGCAGCCGTTGATTTTTTATCCGCGCAGTCCTGGAAACTCTCTGTCCCAGGTCTTTACAGGCATATCAAGCAGATGAAAATTAGGCGAACAGAGAGCGGAGGGTTTGACCAAAAGAGTCTGCTTCGGTACGCATCAAGACACCTTAAAAAGAAAGACGGATCATTCGTAGCAGCGGAAACAGAGAAAGCACAGCAACAGCGCATCGACGCGGATACCAGGAAGGCGCTTGCACAGGCACAATTGGCCGAAGCGAAGGCGCGGGCGATTTCCGGCGATTACATGCTGAGGAAAGAGGTTGAGCGGAATTTTGCGGCGCGAGCATCCGTTTTGAAATCCGATCTGTTCAACTTTTGCCATGAGTCAGCGCCGCGCATCATTGCCCTATTGAATGGCGATTCGAGCAAAACCGCCGATCTGATCGAGCATATGATTTCTCGTGTTGACGTATTACTCGGACGCTATGCGGAGCCTGTGAAATTTGAAGTGCCTTTTCCTATTCTACCAGACGAAGAAAACGAGAAGGAAGAGAACGAAGAAAACGAAGTGTCCTTTCACGAGGCCCCAGGGCAACGATCACCGCACGGCCCGATGGAGGACCCGGCCGAGATCCGCAGCGCCGTCGAACTCGATCACCACGATTGAGGACCCGGAGCGCAGCACGAGCCCCTGGAGCGCAGCGGTGGCCTCACCACGAGGCCCCAGGGCGACGATCACCGCGCGGCCCGGCAGAGGCCACAGCCGAGCTCCATCACCACGGCCGCAGCCTCCAGGATCACCGGCAGCCCGTCGAGGGCCTGGAGCGCAGCGGCAGCCTCACCACGAGGCCCCAGGGCGACGATCACCACGCGGCCCGGCAGAGGACCCGGCCGAGATCCGCAGCGCCGTCGAGATCCATCACCTGGCCGAGCTCGTGCACCACGGCCACGGCCTCCAGGACCACCGGCCGCCGTCGAGTGCCTGGCCTTTTCAAACATGGAGAGGTAAGGGTGAAACGAGGCGCGCGCGCCGGGAGCGCGAGTAGTCGAGCCCCTGGCAGCCGTCGAGATCC
>Ga0228535_1000661_pt1 | contig 84073 bp, 82 predicted proteins | sample SJ1metagenome_FD_168457 | JGI IMG/M metagenome (GOLD analysis project Ga0228535, IMG submission 168457) | Enriched culture of PCE-dechlorinating microbial communities from Ithaca, New York, USA - SJ1 | ecosystem: Engineered > Modeled > Simulated communities (microbial... > Unclassified | place...
CAGACTGGCCATGGAGCAGGGACGGGAGATTTTTGCCGTTCCGGGCAGCATTGATTCCGCCGGATCACGGGGAACAAACAAACTTATCCAGCAGGGCGCAAAACTGATCGAAAATATTGACGATATTTTAGAAGAAATTTTACCGCAACTGGAAAAAACAAAAATACCGCAAAATTCATCAGCTTCCGCCCGGGAAGCTTCCACAACCGATAGAAACGAAGACTTGAGCCCCCTGGACCGTCAAATCCTGACTCTTTTAACAGGCAGGCGCCTCCATATTGACGAAATAATAAATTCGACCGGATTGTCGCCTCATAATGTTCTGAGTATCTTGACGGCACTGGAGTTAAAAGGAATTATCCGGCAAGATCCGGGAAAGTTTTTTTCCCGGCAACAATAAATTTGCTTTACAAATTTCCTTCTCCCCATTATAGGGTGCGGCGAAATCACGAGGATAAATTCCGGAACAAGCAGTGTATCAAAAATCCGCCTCCGGGACGGATTTCTGTATCATACGCTTTGGGTGGAATTGTTCGACCGGCAAATTTCGATACACGACATCGCATCACCCGGTATTATCAGGTGCTCTGGTTATGTGCTTTTCCGGTATAAAGCGCGTTTCACGTTTGCAATTTGAGTTCAATGGATATAAATAAGGAGCGGCTATGGCAAATTCACTAATTGTTGTGGAATCTCCCACAAAAGTTAAAACAATTAAAAAATTTCTGGGGAAAGATTTTAATGTTGTCGCTTCCATGGGTCACATCAAAGATTTACCGAAAAGCACTCTAGGCATTGATCTCGAAAAAGATTTTGAACCAACTTACAATGTCATAGACACCAAGAAGAAAACCATCGATGAATTGCAGAAAGCGGCCAAGTCGGCCCAAAACATTTACCTGGCGCCCGACCCCGACCGCGAAGGCGAGGCCATTGCCTGGCATATAGCCGATATCATCGGCATAAAAAAGAATAAAAACATCTATCGCGTTCTCTTTAATGATTTAACCAAAAACACCGTTTTGGAAGCCATCGGTCATCCCCTGCAACTGGATTTTGATAAGTACGAGGCTCAGCAGACCCGGCGCATCCTTGATCGTCTGGTCGGCTATCAAATCAGCCCTGTTTTGTGGGATAAAGTAAAACGGGGACTGAGCGCGGGACGCGTGCAGTCCGTAGCCGTGCGCATGATTTGCGACCGGGAAGATGAAATCAGCAAATTTATTCCTGAAGAATACTGGAATCTAACGGCGCAGTTTGAAGGCATCAATCCGCCGCCCTTTGAAGCCAAACTCCTCAAGATTGACGGCAAAAAAGCAAAAGTGGCAAACGGCGAAGAAGCTCAGAAACTGGCTGCAGAAATTAAAAAGGCCTCTTTTTTTGTCGAGAAGCTGGAGAAAAAAGAGCTTAAACGCTCGGCCCTGCCTCCGTTTACGACCAGTAAATTACAACAGGAAGCATCGCGGGCATTGAGATTCTCCGCCAAGAAGACCATGAGCGTTGCTCAGAAATTATACGAAGGCATCGAACTGGGAAAAGATGGTTCCGTAGGCCTCATCACTTACATGAGAACGGACTCTTACCGCATTGCCGATGAAGCCCTGACCGCCGTTCGCAGCTACATTAAGGAAAATTATTCCGCCGACTATCTGCCGCGCAAACCGCATGAGTATAAAAACGCGCAAAAAACTCAGGATGCGCATGAAGCCATCCGGCCTTCAACTATGGCGTATAAACCACAGGACATTAAAGAGTACCTGACACCCGACCAGTTCAAACTTTATCAGCTCATCTGGAACCGGTTTGTGGCAAGCCAGATGAATCCGGCGGTTTTCGATCAGACGACCATTGACATCACCGGCGCTGGCTGCACATTCCGCGCGCAGGGACAGGTCATGAAGTTCCCCGGATTCACCATCGTCTATACGGAAAGCAAAGAAGAGAAGGAAGAGGAAAACGGCAACGGCACGGATAAACTGCTTCCCATGCTCAAGGAACAGGAAACATTAAAGCTGCTGAAACTCGACACCCAGCAGAAATTCACCCAGCCACCGCCCCGCTACTCGGAAGCATCGCTGGTGCGCGAACTCGAAGAAAACGGCATCGGCCGCCCCAGCACCTACGCCGCGATTCTCTCTACAATTCAGGATCGTGAGTATGTCACTCTGGAAAAAGGCAAATTCTTTCCGACGGAGTTGGGCAAGGTTGTCACAGAACTGCTGGTCCACAGTTTCCCAACCATCCTGGATCTGGCTTTTACGGCGGATATGGAAAACAAGCTTGACGCCATTGAAAACGGTGAAAATAGACGGGTCAAAACATTGCAGGATTTCTACAAGCTTTTTTCCAAAGAATTGGATAAGGCCAAAGATGAAATGCGCAATGTCAAGCGGGAAGAAACTCCGACGGACCTGGTTTGCGAAAAATGCGGTTCGCCGATGGTCATCAAGTGGGGCAAAAACGGCCGCTTCCTTTGCTGCTCCAATTACCCTGAATGCAAAAATACCATGAATTTTACTCATGATGAAAACGGGAAGGTAAAACACGTGGAAACACAAACAACCGATGTTAAATGCAACAAGTGCGGCAAAAACATGATTGTCAAAGAGGGACGCTTCGGACAGTTTCTGGCCTGTTCTGGTTATCCGGAATGCAAAAACACGATGAACGCCGCCAAAAATGAAAACGGCGAAATCGTTGCCGCCGAAGCTCCTACAACTACCGAAGTTTGTGAATTGTGCGGCAAGCCCATGGCCGTCAAGCGCGGCCGCTACGGCCAGTTTTTGGGCTGCACCGGTTATCCCGAATGCAAAAACATCAAAAGGATGGGCAAGGACGGCAAAGTAACAAAACAGGAAGTCGTTCTGTCCGATGAAACCTGTGATATTTGCGGGAAACCGATGGCTGTAAAACGCGGCCGTTACGGACAGTTTTTGGGCTGTACCGGTTATCCCGAATGCAAAAACATCAAGAAAATGCCTAAGAACAAACCGGCGGAATGAAATCAGCAGAGGTCATCATTATAGGCGGGGGACTGGCCGGCTGTGAAGCAGCCTGGCAATTGCTTCGGCACGGCCATGCGGTTCATCTGATGGAAATGAAGCCGCAACAATTTTCTCCTGCACATAAAATGAAACATCTGGCGGAACTCGTTTGCAGTAACTCTTTCAAATCCAACGATCCGGCAAGCGCACCAGGCCTGCTCAAAAATGAAATGCGCCGTCTTCATTCCCTGATTCTTTCGGTCGCCGATCAAACTGCCGTTGCCGCAGGCACTGCGCTGGCTGTTGACCGGATGGAATTTGCCCGCAATGTGGAAGCTCAGTTATTGCAGCAAAGAAACTTTATCCTGAGCAGAATTGAAATTACGGAAATCCCCCACGATCCTTTAACCATTATCGCCACGGGACCACTCACTTCCGACACACTGGCGCAATCCGTTTCTTCAATGCTCGGCGGCTCTTATCTGTATTTTTATGATGCCATCGCACCGATTGTGGAAGCCGATTCCATCAATATGGATAAAGTTTACTGGGCATCGCGCTATGATAAAGGCACTCCCGATTATCTGAATTGCCCGCTCACCGAACAGGAATACAAACGACTGAGACAGGAATTACTCACGGGGAGAAAAGTTGCCTTAAAATCGTTTGAAGAAATCCGGCATTTTGAAGGCTGCCTGCCGGTAGAAATACTCGCCGCCCGCGGTGAAGACACACTGGCCTTCGGCCCGATGAAGCCGGTGGGACTCGTCAATCCGCATACAGGTTTAATGCCCTACGCCGTTGTTCAAATGCGCAAAGAAAATATTTCCGGCACTTTATTTAATCTGGTTGGTTTTCAGACAAAACTCACCTGGCCTGAGCAGGAACGAATTTTCCGCCTTATTCCCGGTCTGGAAAATGCAAAATTTGCCAGACTGGGCAGCATCCACCGTAATACTTACATCAATTCCCCTTCCCTGCTGCTGCCATCATTACAGCTGAGGAACAATCCACGGATTTTCTTTGCCGGCCAGATTACCGGTGTGGAAGGTTACATGGAATCAACGGCCATGGGGCTTTTAGCCGGATTAAACGCAGCAGCCTTAATTGAAGGTAAATCTTTTCCTCAACCTCCTTCCGCCACGGCCATCGGATCACTTTTAAAATACATTACTTCCGCCGAACACGATGGTAATTTTCAGCCGATGAATATTAACTTCGGACTGCTGGAAACACTACCCGGAAAAAAAATAAAGAAAAAAGAAAAACATACTCTGTATGTGGAACGGGCAACAAAGGCCCTGCAGGAATGGATCAGCTGCATTGATTAGCGTTAATTCAGGCTGATTCCTTGAGATTTTTATAATATCCGTCAATACGTGCAATATAATTTGCCGTCTCGGCGGGCAAACTGCGTTGATTCTTTTCTAAATTACCCATACCCCAGTTGTACGCCGCAAGGGCCTGATCCCTTTTGCCGTCATATCGATTGAGCAGCAACTTTAAATATTTTGTTCCCCCCATGATGTTTTCTTCCGGATCATAAGCATTTTTTACCCCCAACTCTTCTGCCGTTTCCGGCATTAACTGCATCAACCCCATTGCTCCTTGAGGAGAGAGAGCCTGTGGATTAAAATTACTTTCCGCCTTAATGACCGAACGAACCAAATCCGGATCAACTTCATATCGGCGCGCCGCCTTTTCAATAATTGAATCCAGATTTAATCGTTCCGGGCTGAAATCATTTGGAGACGGCATTTGACGGTTTTTTGACACTTCCGTCAAAGAAGTTGTCAGGCTACCCATGTAATCAGCTAATACCCCCAACCCGGGAAAACAATTTTTCTCTTCACTATTAAAGGCAATATTGAACAGCTGACGATTCATTTGAATTTGCATATTCTTAACAAGAATATCCATCTGCTCCCGGGATAATGATTGCAAATCAATCCCGCCGGATGAGGAAGTATCTATTTTTTGAAGAGATTTCTCTAATATTGCATTGAAGCTTCCCTGATTATTTACCGCCTGCGGATTGGCAATTCTTGCCGCATTTTTACTAAAACCGGCAACAGCCAATGGATTATTTTTAACAGGAATGGCCATTTATTCCTCCCAATATTCACCGAAGGAATCAATTAACATGCCATGTTTTACAGAAAATAATATCAGATGATTTTTGTGCAGGCACTGACGACGTTTTCATCAAACTGGGTGTTTTTATTGCGAACTAGTTCCGCAAGGGCTTTCTCGATAGACATTGCGGAACGATACGGACGGTTGTTGGTCATGGCATCAAAGGAATCGGCGACGGCCAGAATACGCGCCAGAAAGGGAATTTCCTCCCCGGCGATTCCCAGCGGATAACCTTTGCCGTCCCACCTTTCATGGTGACACTGGATTATCCTTCTTTCCTTCTCCAGTAAAATAACCGGACGCAGAATATTTTCACCGATTGTGGGATGATTTTTGATGATCAGATATTCTTCATCGGTAAGCTTGCCCGGCTTGAGCAAAATATTGTCAGGAACGGCAATCTTGCCAACATCATGGAGAATCCCCGCAATTTCGAGACTTTGCATATCTTTCAGGGAACAGTTCATCTGCCTGGCAATTTTTAAAGAAAGATCGGTTACCCTCCGCGAATGCTCCTCCGTGTAATGATCCCGCGCCTGAACCGATGAAATCAGCGATTTCAAAGTATCCATGATATTGGAATAGAGGCTTTCATAAAGAATTTTATTTTCCAGATTGAGGGACGCTCTTTTCGTCAGGCTCAAAATATGATGTAAATCCTTCTTGCTGAATACTTCCCGGTTTTTCTTTTTCCGAATGCTTAAAATACCCAATATGGAATTGCGGATCATGAGCGGGGCACAAATGAGCGACGGCGACATATCCTGGTGCTCATTGGAATTGACCACAACCGCCTCTTTCTTTTTCACAACTTCATCAAATACTTTTTTTAAAGCCGGACCGGGCATTTTCTTTTCGACCACTTCTTCTAATTCACTCTTCACTATCTGGGGATGAAATTCATTATCCTGCTCATCAAAAAGCAATATTGAGCATTCTTCTCCATCGACCAATTTTAAGGCGAGAGAAACGATCTTCTCAAAAATAGCATCATTATCCATAGGAGAATCTTCTATGGAATCGAATATATATCCCTGCTTGGAAAGCTCATCGGTTTTATCTCTAAGATCAACCTGCTCCAGAAGTCTTTCCGTACCGGAGACAGGCAAAAATGCCTTTTCCCGCAAATGGATATCCACTTTAAAAAGCAGATCGTCAATGTCAAAAGGTTTTGTCAGAAAATCAACGGCCCCTTTTTTAATGGCACTGACAGTAAGATCAATGGTGGGACTGCCTGTAATCATGATAACGGCGGTGGATAGATTTTTTTCCCGAATACGATTCAACAAATCCATACCGCTCATGCCGGGCATCATGATATCGCTTATTACCAGACCATAATTGTTCTTATTAAACAATTGCAGTGCTTCTTCACCATTTTCCGCTTCATTAACTTCATATTGAGGGTATTGACTTAAGGCGTCAACGATGAGTCTCCGGGTAGGTAAATAGTCATCAACGACTAATATTTTTTTCTTTTCCTTAGAGCTTTCTTCCACCGGCACTTTTATAGCCATAAGAATTTACACCTTTTGGATATAATAAATGATGAGTTAATCGGGAGGTACAACTTTTCGCTGCTTTCAGAAAGCAATAAGTTCAACCACGATCCGCCTGCATTATTTCTTCAGGATAACATCGCGAAGGTTATAACTTATTTTATCAAATTCTTCGGTTTTGTTTTCTTCCTGAGTCGATAATGAAACCAGATCTTTGTATTTGCCTTCAGTTGCATTTTCATTGGCAGCAGCATGCGACACTCTTAATTTGCTTTGCCTTGTGTAGGCATTGAGCACACTGTCTACCTGATAAGGTGTAATTGTCATTTTCCGCTCCCTGGTAAATCTCTCCGCTATTAATATCGGCAAAATAAAAAATAACTTAAGGGATTAATTAATTTTTTGTAAATTAATTAATCTGTTAAGATTATAGGTAATATTTACTCGAGCACATTATATGACATTACTTTTTAGAAATTCCAGCACTTTTTCTCCATCAGCTGATAGTTAAAACAGTAGGCATATTTTGCCGTCCGGAAACTATTATACGTTAATTTTGTCAATATATTGACGAATATATTTTATTTCATCTCATAATCTCAACTCCCGGACGATCATTACAAATCTTATAAATAATCAATTATTTTATAAATTAACGAAACTATCTCCCTTGTCTGGAAAGCTGCGGCTATCTTCTAAATATTTTTCGAAGAAAAAAGGCATCGATATTGCAAAGGATTGTTTTTTGAATATTCTTAAGGATCATGAACCGCTTAATGCAACATCAGCCAATTATTCCAGCGGTCATTGCTTCTCATTATGAAAGAGCAATTATTTTATTGCATTGGACATTCTAAAAGGAGGCTGTATTGGAATACGTTACCAATACGATTACCGGCAAAAATATTTTAGTCACCGGAGGAGCAGGTTACATAGGATCACATGCCTGCAAAGCACTCCGCCAGGCAGGATACCTGCCCGTAGCCTTTGATAACTTAAGCTACGGCCACAGTGATCTTGTTCAATGGGGCCCTTTTGAGGAAGGTGACATTAACGACTCAAAACGACTTGACGTTGTCATGGAGAAGTATCAACCGGCGGCCGTATTGCATTTTGCCGGATTCACTTATGTGGGAGAATCCGTACTTAAACCGGAAAAATATTATCGTAACAATGTTGTCGGCTCTCTCACCCTGCTCGAAGCAATGGCAAGGCATCGTGTTTCCAAGATGGTATTTTCATCTACCTGTGCAACCTACGGAGTTCCCCTGTCTGTTCCGATATCGGAAGAGCACCCTCAGAACCCGGTTAATCCTTACGGAGAAAGTAAACTAACCATCGAAAAGATGTTGCGGGATTTTGATGTTGCCTACGGCATAAAAAACATATCTCTGCGCTATTTCAATGCCGCGGGCGCTGATCCGGAAGGCGCAACGGGAGAAGACCATACCCCGGAAACACATCTTATCCCCCTTATTCTTGATGCCGCCCTAGGCATCCGCCCGCAAATCACCATCTACGGCAATGATTATGCAACTCCGGACGGGACTTGCATCAGAGATTACATCCACGTGGCGGATCTTGCCGATGCACATTTGCTTGCTTTAAATAAACTGGAATCGGATTCAGCAAGCGCTGCGTATAACCTCGGAACCGGCACGGGCTGCTCAGTCCAGGAGGTTATTGACGCTGCCCGGGAAATTACCGGCAAAAAAATAGCAATAGAAATCGGCACCCGGCGCCCGGGTGATCCGGACCGCCTCGTTAGTGAATCCCGCAAGGCCGGAGACGAACTCGGTTGGAAACCGCAATATGGTGATATCAAAACAATCCTGCAGCATGCCTGGAAATGGCATCTGCAAAAAACAACAGAGAAAAGCAGATGAAAAAAATTATGTTTTTGTGCAATTGGGGGGATACGCCGGCAACGCTTCTCGACCGGTATATCTTTCAGACACCCGGTCACGATGGCATCTGGGAGCATTTGGAGGTGACGCCTGACCCGCAGAAGGCGGATTTTTTTATAATTATGGATGGATTACCGCCAAATGTTTCCGAAAATCAGCTGCCGGCATCCAGAAAACTGTATTTTCAAAGAGAACCGGCGGAAATAGTTTCTCATCATAAGTTCGTTCACGATCAGGCGCTGTTTAAAGGCTCCTACGATGTTTTTCACCATCTTTCCACATGGCAAATAAGAAAACCATTTGCCGAACTTCGCGACCTGCCCAGACCTTTCAAAAGTAAAAAAATATCGGCCATTATCAGTGGTAAGAGATTTACCGACGGGCAGAATAAAAGATTGGAAACACTCCTGAAACTATATTCAATTTACCCCGACATTGATATTTACGGAAGAGGTCTGACGGCGAGTGACTTCGGTACTGCGTATAAAGGCGAGCTTAATTACAATAAGTATTGTAAGTTCAATGGACTCATCGATTATCAATACTCTTTAGCCTTGGAAAATTCTTCTCATGATAATTATTTTACGGAAAAACTGATTGATTGCTTTCTTACCTGGACCAAACCTCTTTATTGGGGTTGTTCCAATATCCGGAAATATTTCCCCGCAGATTCTTATGCCTGGATAGATATATACAGTCCTTTTGTAACGGAAATATTGAGAGATGAAATGAACAAGCCGGTCAATTATGATGCCTTAAGAGAAGCGAGGGATTTGGTTCTTTTTAAATATAATCTCTGGCCGTCTGTTCAGAATGTTTTGGGAAATTTAAAAAAAATTAATTGAGGCTGACACCGGAATGAAAATTTTCGACACTATTCTTGAGATGATGCCGTACAGAAATCCTTATGACGGGTTTGATTATTCCTCATATCAGCAGGACAGCAGCGGCGGAGTGAAACATGCCATTTTTGAGCAGATTATTGATAAATTCCGGCCCAGGATGATTATTGAGGTGGGTTCATGGAAGGGATCGTCCGCTCTTCATATGGCATCATTACTGAAAAAGAAATCCATCGATGGTTTGGTTTTATGTATCGATACATGGCTGGGAACCGTCAACAACATGCTGAAACCGAATGATCCGGAATGGGGGCTGGGCAAGTATTACCAACACGGCTATCCCAATCTTTATTATCAATTTTTAGCCAACATCGTACATAACGATCTGCAAAATTACATTCTACCGTTACCAACGACAAGCACAATAGGTTCCCGCTGGTTGACGGCAAAAAACATACAGGCCGACCTGATATATATAGACGGCAGTCATGATGAAGAAGACGTCTATCAGGATATTGTCAATTACTGGAAACGATTAAAGGGCAACGGCATCATGATCGGCGACGACTGGCATATGGGAGGTATTGGAATCATCTGTGCAGTCAACAGGTTTAGCAAGGAAAAAGATATCAAATATCAGATTTCCGGCAGCTCGTGGATCATGCAAAAAACTAAGGAGTGAATGTTAATATGACTTCCCTGCAAAAAGCTGACAAACCCAGAATATTAATATACTGCGGACTTAATAAAGCAATGTCTTTTAGTACAATCTACAAGAACTATGATTATTGTTTTGCCTTCGAAGCCAATCCCCATCTGTTTGCCGATCCCATGTACGCAAAACTGCAGCTGTGCAATAACGTTAAAATTATTCACGCTGCGTTAACAACATTTGATGGAGAGATTGACTTCAACATACTCAAGAACGATACGGCCTCTTCGGTTGGAAATATGTGTGACAAATATTTAGCGCAGAGAATGAATAATTCGGGATTCCAGGTTGTTGAGAAAATCAAAGTTCCTGCCGTTAATCTTTATAATTTTTGTATCGCCCATCAAATAGATTATATAGATGATTATATCAGTGATCTCCAGGGAATGGATCTGGAAGTTTTAAAAACCATGTTACCCTATATTAAGCAAGGGAAAATAAAAAATATTCAGTGCGAAGTGGCCAAAACCGATAACGTCTACAACCTTCCCAATAACAATATTCACGCCTACGAGCAATTATTGGGTCCTTATTACCGCAAAATCGCGGAAGGAGACGGTCTGCTCGATCAGGGATTCCAACCTGTACCGGAGAACTATTGGACCTATGATGTGAAATGGAAAGTTAAGGATGCATCCTCCATCAGTCAATATTACAGCCAGATGGCGCAGGATAAAATACTGGACACCGAGTTATTTCATTGTAAGGAAGGCGGTTTTTTCGTCGAAGTTGGAGCCACGGATGGTCAGCATTTCAGCAATACTCTATTCTTTGAAAAGTGGCGGGGATGGAAGGGCATCTGCATAGAACCAAACCCGATAGAGTTTGCAAAACTGAAGAATTCCGGCAGGACATGTATAAAGGAAAATTACGCCATATGTTCCCAGGAAGGAGAAACCGATTTTCTGGCCATTGACGGCTACGGCAAGGGCCTGAGCGGCATTATATCCTTGTATGATCCGAGACATTTGGACCGCATAGATCAGGAACTGAAAGGCCGTGATTCAACAAAGCACGTCTACAAGGTCAAAACCATCCCCCTGCAAAATCTTCTTGACAGTCATAATGTTGCCTATGTTGATTATTGCAGTATCGATGTTGAAGGCGCGGAAATGCAGGTCCTGGAATCCATTGATTTTGACAAAACATACATCAAGTGTCTTACCATAGAAAACAACTACGGGCTGGAGAAGGAAACAAAATTTCTTACAAGCAAAGGATACCTGCTATGGAAGAGAGTCGGCTGTGACGATTTTTTTGTAAAAATCGATGAGTATAGTAATAAGGCAATCTCTAATCACCAGACAGCAGCTTCCGGGGGAAAATATTCGCCGGAAGAACTGAAGAAAAAAATCAGCGCCCATTATGCTTCTTTTCTGCCCTTTCGGGAGCAGATGGCCATTGAAGCAAGTGACCCGCTGAAAATTTTAGACTACACGAGATTTGATGTCCCGGCCAAAGTCATCTATGCCCGGCATCGCCATTGGCAGGTGAATAGTAATTGGCCGGTGCAAGTCTATGATGAGCACATCCGGGCGTTTAACGGCTATGACGAACGCGACGGTACGGGGAAAAAAGGCCTGAAAATGTTTTTGAATGCGTTTAATGCCGTAATAGATTCCGTCCGAACCAGGGGATTTGACCCGGACACATCCGTAATACCGGTTTCTCTGCAGGGCGAATTGCTGGAAGGCGCACACAGGCTCGCGGCCTGCCTTGTTTATAACAAACAAATTTCTACTGTAAAGTTTGACTTTAAACCGTGGATTTACGACTACCGTTTTTTCCTTTCACGTGGGCTTTCTCCGGAAACGGCCGATGCGATTGCCCTGGAATTCTGCCGCTTAAAGAAAAATACCCATCTTGTGTTTTTATTTCCGTCCGCCATCGGCAGTGTCGACAAAGTTATGGAGTTACTGAAAAAATATTCTGACATAGTGTATGAGAAAAAAATATCTCTGCGTAATGACGGACCCCTGTTGCTTATGCGACAAATTTACCGGGACGAGAATTGGCTGGGCAACTATAAGAATAATTTTCCCGGCGCCCGATTAAAAGCCCGGGAATGTTTCCGGTCTAATGAGCCTCTCCGGCTTTTTGTCGTGGAGACCGATAATAACGACGCCTTGAAACAGGTAAAGCAGGAAATCCGGGATATATACGGTATCGGCAATCATTCCATCCATATCAGCGATACTCATGAGGAATCGCTGCGCATAGCCCGGCTCCTGCTGAATAGCAATGGTGTTCATTTTCTGAATAATGCGAAGATAGGCAACTTCGAACATTTTGAGAAAAATCTTCTGTCTTACAAAAAAGCTTTAGCGAATGTTGAAGAAGAATGGTTTTGCGTCGGCGGAAGCGCGGTAATGTCGATCTACGGTCTTCGTGAAGCCAGAGACATCGATTACCTTCACTTCCGGGAACCGCTGCTGAAGGATGATAAAGGCTTAGTAAGCAGCCATAACAAGGAAGCCGGATATTATCCCTTATCGATCGATGATATAATCTTTAATCCGAAAAATCACTTTTATTATGACGGCGTCAAATTCAGCGCCTTAAGTGTCATCCGGCAGATGAAAAGCAAGAGAGGCGAGGAAAAGGACGGGAAAGATCTTTTGTTGATGGATCCGCTGCTTCGGCCGGAGATATCGATTGTCATCCTGAACTATAACGGATTGAAGCTCATCAAGCCGTGTATTGAGTCCATTGAAAAAAACACAAAAGAAGCATATGAGATTGTCATTATCGATAACGCTTCTACCGACGGTTCATTGGAATATCTCCGCACCGTAAAAAATGCCTTGCTTGTAGAAAACAAAGAAAATCTCGGTTGCCCGCCGGCGCGTGCTCTGGGTTTGCCGTTGGCAAAGGGTAATTTCGTAGTATTGCTTGATAATGATACTATCGTTACGGAAGGCTGGATAGAAAAATTTAAGGCTCATTTTCAAAGGTACCCGGATATCGGTATCCTCGGCCCGCGTTCCAACTACGTTTCCGGCGCTCAGCTGGTTCCCAACGTCCCCTACCGGGACATGTCCGGACTGGAGATATTTGCCCGGAAATGGGCTGATGATCACAAGGGAGTTTTGATTCCAACACATCGCCTGGTCGGGTTCTGCATGTTTATATCGCGTGCCGTTGTTGATAAGATCGGCAATATCGATGCTTCCTTCGGCAAGTTCGGCTATGAAGATGACGACTATACCTGGCGTGCAATCATTGCGGGCTTTAAGACGGCAATTGCCAACGATGTATTCATCCATCATTCAGGGGGTCCGCAGGGACAGGGAAATATCGGCTACAACCAGCGTCTGCTCGATGCCTGGGAATTCTGGAAAAGGAAATGGGGCATTCCCGTCGACATCAAGTACGGAGAACCATACAATATTTTACCCTATCTGTTGCAGGTATTTCAGAAAGAACATCATTATATACCGCTTAACAATTCCGGCGATGCAAAATCTCCATATAAAAAGTGTCTTTCTGATAATCCCGCAGCAGAAGGAATACCTTCTCTGCTTCATCATGAATTCACCGCCAACCTCACATCCGTCATCATCTTCACGCATAACCGTCTGGATCAGACCAAAAAATGCGTCAAAAACATCAGCAAGTACACACCGGAAGCTCACGAGATTATTTTTGTCGATAACTGTTCCACCGATGGTACCGCCAAGTGGCTGCAAGGTCAGGCCAGGGTAAACAAAAACTATCATTTGATTGAGAACAAGGAGAGCATTGAACTGATAAAGGGTCTCAATCAGGGCATTAATCTTTCCACAGGTGAGTTTATTCTCTTACTGGATAACGATGTAGTGGTCAGCTCAGGCTGGCTTACCGGCATGCTGGAATGTCTGAAGGTCGTTCCTCTGTCCGGTATCGTCGGTCCAATGACTAACAACGGTACAGGCCTTCAGCAGGTTACGGATGAATCCTATCCATCCTCCGGTAATCAATTTGACAAATATGCGGCGGAGTTTAAGGAGCGATTTCATCACCGCCGGATTGCCAGCCGCAACATTGCCGGAGTCTGCCTGTTGTTTAAACGGGCACTCGCCCATAAGATCGGCCTGCTTGATGAGCAGCTCGGCAGCAGCGGTTTTGCCTATGAAGATTTCTGCATAAGAGCAGCATTGAAGGGCTATTGCAATTACATTGCCGGAGACGTCTTTATCCAACGGCCGGAAAGTAAAAATATTCCCGGCGATAGAAGTATTCTCGATAAAAAGTGGACTCTCAACCTGGCGAGCTCCGAGGGCAAGAAGCTTGCTGTTCTAAAAGCCAAGGAATTTGCCGCTGATTTTTATGCCCGGGGAAATATCAACCAGGCTGTGGAAACACTCATTAACTGCATTAAATTCACACCCGAAGACAAAGAAATATATTATGAACTGACCCGCATGTTTATTGAATCCAAGAGATTTGCCGAAGCCTGGGAAGTTTTCGGAACCATGCCGGAGACGGGGAAAAATGATCTGAAAGGCCTTGAATATGCAGGTTATGCCAAGGAAGGATTGGGGTTGGATGATGAAGCTGCGGTCTATGCGGACAAGATATTGTCTCAGAATAAGAACTACCCTGCTGCGCTGAATCTGAAAGGTGTTCTGGCCTATAAAAAAGGGGAAAAAGAAACAGCGGCAGATTATTTCCGGAAAACCATGGATGCCGATCCCGGTTATGGAGAAACATACACCAACTTGGGTGTTCTATACTGGGGGACGGACAAAAAAGACGACGCGCTGTTGCAGATGAAAAAAGGCTTCCGGCTGTCTCCAACCGTGCCGGACGTAAGCTCGGTTTATTATTCCGCAATAAACTCCCTGGGCATATGCAGTGATGCTGAAGCCGAATTCCGGGAAGCCTGCACCACGTATCCCAATAATAAAAATCTCACCTTTTTGTATATTGATATTCTCATTCAGCAGGGCAAGTTTGATTTAGCCATGCTCAAGATCGAAGACGCCCTTGCTTTGTTTGACCTGGATGAAGGTATCCTGCAGGCGGCTCTGGCTGTACGCGAGAAAATCGGCCCACGTCAAATTGATCCGGCGGCCAGGAAAGGCACCCTGTCTGTTTGCATGATTGTAAAAAACGAAGAGAAATTTCTTGTCAAATGCTTGAGGAGCATCCGGGATGTTGCGAATGAAATAATTGTTGTCGATACGGGTTCAACGGACAAAACAGCTGATATAGCCCGCGTCTTCGGAGCTAAATTATTCGACTTCCCCTGGACAGGAGATTTTTCCGCGGCCCGTAATCATTCACTGGCTCAGGCAACCGGCAACTGGATTTTCATCCTCGACGCCGATGAAGTAATCTCCGAACTGGATTATGATGAATTAAGGACAATGATCCGCAAGCGTTCAACAGCACCTGTTGCATATTCTATTAATACAAGAAATTATATCCATGATGAGAGTATCATCGGCTGGACACCGAATGACGGGAAATATCCGGAACAACCTAATTTCGGCTGGATGACCAGCGCAAAGATCAGGCTTTTTCCCAGAAGACGCGACATTTTCTTTATTAATCCGGTGCATGAGTTAGTGGAAAAATCCGTAAGTGATGCAAAAATCCCCATTCTCACCTCCGATATAGCCGTGCATCATTTTGGCAAACTGGATAAAACAAAAGATGTGCAGAAAGGTCTTGATTATTACCTGCTGGGAAAAATGAAGTACGAAAACGATCCAACCAATGTTAAATATATTCTGGAACTGGCCAAACAAGCCCAGGTACTGCGTAAAAACGAGGAAGCCGTCGAATTGTGGCTTAAACTGCTGGCCCGGATTGAAGGTGATTCTCAATCAGCTGATTACCGGCTCATCGCAAAAATCTCCTATGGAGATCCGTTATCCGAGATCTATACGCAGCTGGCAGCAGCCTACCTGTTGCTCGATCGCTATGAAGATGCCCTGCAAGCAGCCCGCAGGGCAATGGAGACCAAAACAAAACTCAAAGAATATGTTAATGTTTACGCCACTTGTGAAATTATCGCCGGTTCATTGGAGAGCGCGCGAGATGCACTGGAAGAACAGCTAAAAACAATGCCGGACTACTCGCCGGCACTGTTTCTGATAGCGCTGATTTTTTGTCTCACAGGGAAAAAGGAAAAGGCTGGAGAATTATTCCAATTATTGCGAAGGAAAAATGTTTTGATCATACCCCGCATTAATAATATCGCCCGGCAGCTTCATACTTATGGAAAGAACGATGAAGCATTAATCATCCTTAATACGGCAATGGAAAATAAGGCGTACAACCAGGAAACGCAATTATTACTTGAGAAATTGCAGAAGATTTAAGCGATCGGCGGCAGCGGGAGCTATTGATTGCCCGACCTGATTGGAGGATGACGGATATGGCAAAAATCAGCATTGAAAATATAGATATTGACTACAGTGAATTATCCGTTGCTCAAATATACAACAAAATCATATCCGCTGTAGCCCCGACGGGTAATATATTAGCTGTCGGGGATAGCGCCAGGGATCATGCCATCCTCAACATGCAGTATTTCCGGGACAACAGAGAAAGTATCAGGGCCATAGGAATCAATATTGTTCCATCTCATTGCGGTCCCTTCAACCATTTTGAGATAAAATATTGTAATGCACATGATATAGAATATCCGGATGGATATTTTGATTCTGTTTTAAGCTTTATGATGCTGGAACATGATCCGGAGTTCTGGCTTTCCGTAAGTGAAATGAAAAGGGTACTGAAAAAAGGAGGCAGCTTTATAATCGGTGTTCCCGGGTTTATGAATTCAATTAAAATATCTTCCGATAAGTTTCATCTCGGTAATGGAACAATATGTTATGAAAACCACGGCGATCCTGATTGCTATAGATTCAGTCCGCATGCCCTGGAGTATTTTATCTTCAAAGGAATGGATAAAGTTAAATTTTTTTCCTCTAAATTACCGCCCCGGTTAATAGGAACCGGATATAAGATATAATCCATTGTCCTCGCTTTCAGCGAGCTTCATTGAATTTAATCCACCGCGCTGCCGCGCAGCCCCGCAGCCAGATTACGATTGATGTCGATGATGATCTTAAGTTTTTCCGGTACCGGATGCGCCAGAACATCAATGATCCTTTTGTCTATAAAGACGCTCAAGGTAAGAATATCTTTGCGAATCTGGACGGGCAATGGATTATCGTCCCGCACGAGCTCGCTTTGCAGGATACTCCAGACACGCTGGTTGAATCTGAGTGCTTCGCTCAAAACTTCATCGCGGTTGGGGGCATCCCAGTTTTCCCGGCAATCGGACAGGAGCAGCGCGCAACGCGTCAAAGCCCCGGCTTCAATTTCTCTTCCGGACATATTATTTATTTGCGCTGTTTTATAAGCTTCAAGTTGCATTGCGTACACGGTTGACAACCTCCTGTTCATATTCTATCAGTTTTTTCGTCAGTTTCAGCGCCTGATAATACTGTTCATTGAGTATCCGCTCGCTGATCTCCTTTAACAACGGTTTTCTGCTCGGCGCCGCTTCCGCCACATCTTTGACCAATTGCCAGAATATTTTGTGGTGCTCCGGCATGTTTTGACTATCGACATACATCAGTTGAATAGCGAAATAGATTCTCTTGCAGGGTGTATCCGCTGCAGCCAGCGTCATAATGTCTTTTTCCCGCAGGATCGGCACGTCATTTTCCACTTCAAAAGTGCTTTTGGCATCGCCATTGGTAATGACCGCGCCGCCGATGATAAATTTTTCACGCACTTTCAGCGTTATCTTGAGTGCCATACACCCTTACCTTTTTACTTTGAAATAATTTTATGCTTCCAAATCAAGAACACTGCCCGGGTTCATTGCATCCTTGACCACCGGTACACTGTTTTTAACAACACCGTCTTTATCTGATGCTACCTGCTGCCCTGTGGCATATGTTTCCGCAACGGTCGTATTGCCGCCACTTTGTTTGGCATCGGTTTTTACCGGTTCCACGGAATCGGATGATTGACTATCCGACATGACTTCATAAATCCCCTGAGTATGCCCCAGTGGAAATAAAGGGGGATAATACATTTTATTCATATTGGAACCATCCGCCACGGTTTTTAACGGCGCTTCAGACACGGCCTCAGGCAGAGAAACATTGCTTTCTGCGGATATTTTCCCTTTCCCTGAACTTGATTTTCCCTCAACGGCGGCAAACAGCCTTTGAGCATTTTGAATATTTTGAATATCCATAATATTAATTCCTTGCTGATGATTGAGGCGGGGGAATTCTTCCCCCACCTCAATTTACATCAGGTTCCTGTTATTGGAACAGTTGCAATACCGACTGAGCTGCCTGCGCCGAGAGAGAAAGAGCTGTTGTGGAGAGAGACTGACGGGTTTGCAGCATCAGCATGTTGGCACCTTCCTCATTGGAGTCGGCCAGTGTCAGTTTGTCCGAACCTTCAGTCAACGTGTTGATCATGTTGGTGGAGAAGTCCTGACGAACTGTGATGATACTCAGGTTACCGGACAGTTTAGACGATTCCTGACGCATAGTAACCAAAGCTGCATCGAGTTTATCAATGTCGGCAGCGATTTTCGTGCTGTCGATAGGAGTGGTAATCCATGTCGACTCAGTGATACCCAAACCGGCGGCTGTTGCATTAAAGCCGGTTACGGTCAGATCTGCACCTTCAAACTCAACGGTCAGCGATCTTAAGAGAGCCGTAGCGGACAGGAGGTTTTTACCTTTATACCCGGCATCTTCCGCAAGTTCCGTCATCTGGGTACGCATTGTGTTATACTGAGTCTGGAGGCTCGCAAGTTCAGCGGATGCCCTGGGAATATCCGCTTCAGTGATATGAGCGTGAGTGCCCGTAACATCGGCAGTGGTAACATCCGTCGGAACACCGGCCACTTCATACTGCAGGGAAACTACTCCGGCTGACGAAGTTGCCGAATAGCCGGCCGTATCCAGCGTGGTGTTGCCGTTGATTGCAGCAGCAAGACTGGTAGCTATTTGTGTTGCGGTTTGGGCGACGGCACTATTGCCTACATAAAACTTTGTATAGCTACTCGCAGTCGCCTCGGCCAGAGAGAAGGTCGCTTCCAGCGTAACACCTCCGACCACTATTGTTTCCCCGGTAGTTCCGGCATGCAGCGTATCGACGATAGCACCTACCGTAACGGCATTAACGGTAATATCCGACGGATCGGCAGCAGCAGGGGAAAGGGCGATATTCACAGCAGCACCGTTAACGGTTACCACATAATCTTCCAGGCCCGTGGTTGCTTCGATAGCGGCTTTCAGAGCCAGGGCATCAGTTGTAGCAACTCCGGTAACCTTCATCAGGCCGTCGGCCGAAGCGGCAGAAGTTGCCGTGATCGATACACCGGCGATACTGATGGTGGAAGAATACGTCAAAGATGTGTCTACGGTTAAATCTACAGTATTGGCGGTGCCTCCGCTTACTACTCCCATGGTTAAAGTCACGGCGCCGTCGGTTTCCGCGGCCGCACTCAGAGCGGACTGCGCAATACCTTTGGCCTGTTCAATCATCGCGGTGAGCGCGGTGATGCCTTTGTCGGCGGCGGTAATTGTCTGAACGGCCTGCCCCATGGCATCCTTCAAACTGTCAATGACGGAAGCGCGCGAAGTCAATGATTGTGAAGCAAAGTAAGATACCGGATTGTCGATGGCCGTGTTGACTTTTTTGCCTGTGGAAAGGCGGGTTTGTGTACGGTCTAAAAGTTCAACTGTGTTTTGAAGACTTAATAGATTGGACCTCATTCCTGAGGTTAATGATACATCGTTTAGAGCCATGATTTTTTCTCCTTTTCTAGGTTGGTTTTCTGACAATTCTTGTCAGTGTTTTTGTTGCGCCGATGGCTTCGGCTGTTTTTTCATTTTTTGCTTTGACCGGCCCGGTTTCACCCACCTCCTTTTTGACCCGATTGTCATTTGCCTTTAGACCTATTATCGGAAATATCATCCGGAACTTTAGCTCTGCGTAATAATTTTTCCGGATAATGAAAATTAATCTTGTCCGGAATAAACCGATTTCCCTGTTCCTTCATTTATTCATCTTTTTCCTCAAGTTTGTCTTATTTTCGGCCGATAATTTTGTAAGCGGTTCCATAAGGTGCGGAGATTTTTCATGAGCGATTATTTCATAACATCCTATATCAACAGATACACCGTATCATTGTATAAAAATTCATACGGAGTATCGTCTAATATTATAGATGGTTTATTTTCTTCGACATTTGCCAACAGTCAGGCCAATCTTGATTCTCTGGCGGTAACTGTACTGGGTCAGGGAATCGATTTCTTTCAAAAAGAAAATTATAAACAAGCCGTCATATCTTTCAAACAGGCAGCTGGTCTTTCACCTCAATCCGCTAATGCCGCTTCCGCTTACGACTATATGGGCCAGGCTTATAAAAAGCTTGATGAAAAAGACAACGCCATTAAAACATATAGGGAAGCGATAAGGCTTTATCCGACCAATGATGAGCTTTTTGTTGCTCTGGCTGACATCTATATGGAAGAAGGCAGACAGGATGAAGCCGCGGAAATTTATGAAAAGGCAGTTAACCTTAATTCCAATAACGCCGAAAGCCAGTATTCTCTGGGACAGTGCTATCTTACCGCCCGCGAACTCGATAAGGCGCGAGAAAGATTTAATGAAGTTATCCGGATCAGCCCCGCCAACTCTTCAGGATATTACGGACTGGGCCAGGTGTCCCGGGCGGCAGGAGATCTCCCCGAGGCGATAGATAAATTAACTCAAGCCATCCGCAAAGATAGAAATTTTGAGCTTGCTTATCTCGAACTGGGCTATGCTTATGCCGATCAGGGAGACCTGGATAAAGCAAACAGTCAGCTTTCGGTTCTGGAGAGCAAAGACTCCGCCCACGCAACAGAACTGGAAGATTATATTATCCAGTCCACGCAGCCCAAAATAACCGCGGCCCTGAGTCTCGATGGTTTCAATATCAGCCTGGGGCCGAAAACCGCCGTCTCCGCGCTTAGTTCCAAGCTGGAAGATCCCGGCAAGTCCAAGCTATTTTCAATGAATATTGCGTTTTCCAAGGATATGGACGAGGCATCCATAATCAATCCGTATAATTGGAAAATATCCCGGGCCACGATCCGGGACAATGGCGGCGTTTATAATTACGGACTGCCAACCTCAATCAAAGAAGCGGTTATTCTCCCCTCACCCGCATACATTACCTACAATGCAGACACCAATACAGCGACCGTCCGCTTCTGGATTTCCCAGAATGAAACTGCCGACGCGACAATTGATCCTAATCATATCGTTTTTAAATTTTCCGGAATTGATGCCTATGGCAAGGCCATGGATGCATCCGCCGATGAATACAGCGGTTTTTCATCCATAGCATAATAGGCACATGACGGGTAGAGACACTAACGGAATGTTCTGAAGAGCAGGAACATAAATATATTTGTTTAATAGAAAATCAGCGAGGACAGTAGCAGTTATCAGATTTTTGCATTCGTGCCGTTTTCTTTGGTCTTTTGACCATCTTTATCCGATTGCTGATTTTTTTTCTGCGAGCATTGACCAGTATCCCGTCTGTGGACGGCAATATTGCGGGGTGCCTCTACGCCGATGCGAATATTTTTTCCCCTGCTGTCCAGGATGGTTATTGTAATGTCTTCGCCAATTGTAATCGATTCTCCAAACTTCCGTGTCAGGACAAGCATTTTACCTCCGGCAAATTATTTATCAATTAGACCATCGTTATCCCGCTCGGCTGTGCCTCGGGGATAATTCGACCATCAAATTTCAGCCTGTGACCTCGCGTGACCTTCAGGTTATCAGGTTATGCGCTTTATTCCTGAAATTTGGGTCTCATTAAAGGTAATCCATAATTGTCATTCGCCCAATTTGGGCAGCCAGATTATATGACGCCTCCAGAGCTATCTGCTCCATCTGATAGGCAATGATTAATTCATCCAAATCCGCGTCCTCGATTCCTGATTTCATGGATGTTATCTGCTCATTTAGTGCTGTAAGGTTGGATGCGGCAAGCTCTAAAGAATTAGCTTTAGAACCGGCTTCCGTTTGCTTCTGCAAAACCTGTGTTTTAATATACCCCAAATCATCTATCAGTGCCTTAACTTCCGTCATTGCCGTGGCCAAATCTTCCGTATTTTCAATATCCAGCGCCGCCTGCAATGCATTAAGGGTTCCCAGCATGTCCACTGAACCCGGTCCCTCAACATCAACGGCGCCCAATGAAGGCGCTGTCGGCGGCGGTCCTGCTGAGCCCGCCGTAACCGTGAAGGAAACCGTATTACCAGTACTCCACTTCCCTGATAATTCCAGCATTATATCATCTGTTCCATCGCCGTCGGCGTCAATAGTGAGTTGTGTCGCCGAGGCGGAAGTAATTTCCATATTCGGATATTCCGTATTAGCATCGACCCTCCAGCTTCCGGCCGATGCCCCGCGGGTCAAAGTGATCGTGCTGTCCTTCGTAAGGCTTGTTCCCGGTCTTGCAGCATGTGCCGCGGCAACTGGACCGCCCGCCGCCGTAAAGGCGGCAGCACCGTTGATATTATAAGCAAAATTATTGTTTTTGCCGATTTGCATGGTTAGTTGATCATCATTGCCGCGATAATAACCGGCCGTATAGGCGTTTATCGTAAATAAATCATTGGCGGTGAGCTCTACGGTACTTTCACCAAAAGTCATGGTTATCCCGTCGCCAACGTCGATCGTCGTGGCTGCGGCCACCGTACCGAAATCGAGAGAACCGGCGCCGGCATTGGTAGTCGTGAGAGTCATGTACAGATTACTCACTCCGGTATGGTTATCGGTAACAGTAATTTTTCCTGCCGGGTCGATGCCGGCGGTCACCTCGGTCGAGCCGCCGAAGGCCGCTTCAATTTCGGAGAGCAAATCATCCACCGTGCCGGAAGCCGCCCCCCCCGCAGGTATTGTATATGTCCTTGTCGCAATAGTGTTACCGTCGTGATCAGCCCCGTTAATGGTAAAAACCGTGCCGTCCTGGACATCGGCTTCGTCAATGGCATTCCATAGAGTAGCAGACGTAATGGCCGCTCCGCCTGCCGTGTTCGCTTCGCTGCCCTGAAGAGTCCTGGCCGGAAAGTTCTGCGCTGCTCCCCAGCTCTTTCCGCCGTCTGCCGAAACCTGATAAGTTGCCGCAGTTGTCGATGTTCCTGCGCTGACAATTTTCACGGCATATGTATTGTTTTCGGTTCCCGTATAAGAACCACCGGATGTGACTGTACCGTCAAACGCATTAACTGTTGCCGCCGAGGCGGCACTGATATGGGCAACTGATGCAGTTACCGGAATCGAAAATTCATCGCCGGCTGTCAGATGATTTGATCCTGTATCGGCAAAAGTGATGGTTACACCTTCGCCCAGAGTAACCGTGCCGCCGGCAAGATCACCTGCCGCAGAAGTCGTACTCCAGGTTGTTCCTCCGTCCTCGGAAATCTGATAAGTTGCATCAGACAATGTTCCGCCGTCAATAATTCTTACAGCAAATGTTTTGTCTACCGTTCCCGTATAGTTACCACCGGATGCGGCTGTACCGTCAAATGTATTGCCTGCTGCCGCAGAAGCATTTCCGATGCTTGTGGCCAGCGGAGTCGACGAAAACGGCGCCACATCCGTCCGGGAACCGCTAAATATGTAACTGTCTCCCTGTTTGGTATTCATCAGTGCCACGGCATCTTTGATTAATGCAGCGATCACATCCGCCGAAGAGGCCATTGTCTCCTCGGACGCTGAGGAGCTGGACTGGGAAATAGCAATCTCCTGTGCTTCACCGATAAGATCATAAATACTGGAAAGAGCCGTGTCCGTTACAGACAGCCATGTTTCGGCATTGGTGATATTGGTCTGATACTGCTCAATGGAGGCAATCGTCGATGTGTAATTTAATACCTTGCCGGCACCGATGGGATCATCCGACGGCCTGTTGATATTTTTTTCCGTCGACATCTTCTCCATCAGATTCGCTGATTTTCCCTGAACATTAAATAAACTATTGGTAATCGTAGTAAATTTCATGTTCTCGGTAACTCGGTTAATCATAGACGAAATCCCCTTTCTATCTACCCAGCGTAATCAAAGTATCCATCATATCCGAAACTATTGAGGTCACACGGCTCGCGGCATTGTAAGCCATTTGGTATTTAATCAGATTCAACATCTCTTCGTCCAGAGAGACACCGGAAAGCTCTTCTCTTTGAGTGCTATTCTGAGCAGCGATAGCTTCCTCGCGCTCCAGAGTAGTGGCGGAACCTGCCACATCCTGACCCACTCCGGCCATAAATGCACTGTAATATCCCCCGATAGTAGTTGTATTATCCTGCTTTTCCAGCGAAAACGAAATAGTATTTCCACTGGCCCAGGAGCCTGATAAATTAAGAGTGATATCAGCTGCGTTATCACCGTTCAAGTCCACCGTTACTTTGCTGTCACTGGATAATAAAACAACGGCATTTTCATAACCGCCATCGTCAGCAGCTGTTGCTATTGCCCAGGAATCAGCAGTTAATCCGCGGGTAATAACTATCAAACCTGTTGTATCTTTGTAGGCCTGACCGATATTATTCACAGTACCTGCAACATTATTTGTATTTATCTCCAAAGATGCATACATATTATCATCTTTGAGAGAAGCTATGGCGGTGGCGTTATTTCCATCGGCATTGAGAGTAGAAGAAGCGGCGATTTTGCGCGTATCGGCAACTATCGCCGTACTTACCTCCATATCTTTTGCTTCCGCAACCGGTGTGAAAAAAACACTGCCGATATTGCCGTCCTGATCGTAACCGGCCGCATGCTGAGAATTTGTTTTATTTATAATACTGGAGGCTGTCTGATTAATTTCATCAATGTAATCGACAAGGACTACGTCCCGAATATTCAGTAAACCGCCTAACTCACCGCTCTGAATATCGTTATTAACAGGGTTATTAACGTCATCGGCAAAAACAATATCGTATAAATTGGAGTTTGCGGAATTCCGCTGCACCTGAAATTGCCAGCTGTTGTCTCCTTCCACCAGAGATTTACCGTTGGCGGGCAGATAGATGTACAGGGACCCGTCGTTTTGTTCCACATAATTAATATCAATCATTGAACTTATTTTACTCAGCATCTGCGTTCGGGTGTCCCGCAGTGCCGTTGCCTGACCTCCGGAACTTTCCAGACTGACGATTTCCGCATTCATCGCGGCCATATCGCTCAAATATACGTTTAATTTATCGATGTCATCCGATATTGTCTGATTGATGTTGTCCTGGATGCCGTACAGTTCTTCCGCTCTTTGATTGAAAACAGAGGTCAGATTCTGCGCCGCTGATACAAGGACGGTTCTTTCGGCTTCCCCTGAGGGATTGGCGGAAAGATTTTCCCAGGCACTCCAGAACCGGTTTAAGGCATCGTTTATCCCATTCCCCGTGCTTTCATTCAATACACCTTCAACCTGAGACAATAAATCATTCCTGGCTGTGGCACTGCCTACCGCTGAATCCTGAGAGACTATTTGGGCTTCCAGAAATTTGTTGTAAATTCTCTTAATTTCGGAAATTTGTACCCCGACCTGCTCCTGACTCGATGTGGGATCTTTTGTCCCGACCGATTCAAATACCGGAACAAGTCTGGAATATCCGGGTGTGCTGACATTGGCAATATTCGATCCGGTTACATTAATTGCCGTCAAATTGCTGAGAATAGCCTGCTTTGCCGTGTATAAAACGCTGCCAATATTAGACATGATTCAGCCTGCCTTATTAAGATAGATACCGTTTTTTTCTACTGATTTCATTTTGCCGCATTCCAGATAAACTGACTGCGAAGACCTGATTGAATTTATAAAATCCAGCGAGCTTTTAATATTCGTCATAGAAGCATTAAGCAAATCCTTATTGGCCTCATTCAATGCATTTATCTCCTGTGAAATTAATATAAGCTCGTTTCTGATAATTTCGATTTCTTTTCTTTGTTCATAACCTGCATATTCCGCCAATTGCATGAGTTTTATCCCGTTTACATTTATATCGAGATTGCGGGAGATTTTTTTTAAGATATTCCCTCTCGTTTCTTCCAGCATGCGCGCCTTTAGAATGATATTCTCCTTAACTGCATTGGCATGATTAATTTCGTCGAGCTTTGGTTTTTTTAATATCTTTTTTTCGCTGATAATGGCTTCTTTCAGCTCCTGATACACAATCAATTCTTTCTTCAATACTTCCACAAGAGAAGTGAAGATACTTTCGCAGGAGCACTCTTGCGAATTTGCCAGGCTCACGCTCTGTTCTAACATTACAAAATCCTTAATTAATTGAACGTTAATAGATCCGCCGGAGAGCGGACGGAAAAAAGATATACACAAATCAGGTTTATCTGAAAGGAAGAATAAAAGATGAGAATAATCAATTAATGCGGTTTCTTGCTTTTCTTCAAGCAAAAAGATCGACGATCGATTCTCCCACCATTTTCCCGGCAATCTCTTCTCCACTAACGTTGTATGTACCATTCTCTACCTGATTTTTTATTTCCCGCACTTTTTCCTCACGCACATCAGGTACCTTGGTCAACGCATTTTTTACTTGCTGAATATCTTTTGCCTGGGTGGAAAGATCAACCTTTTCTTCCGGGTTCACTGCGGCATTAACCGCCCGCTTATCAGAAGCAGCGACATAGCTGTCGTTTTTCTGATACTGCTGAACCATTTGCGCATTAATATCTGTAATATCGGAAACTTTCATATTGCTTTCTCCTTACTGTCTTACCTTACTCCACCTATCGGCAAAATCAACAAATAACTTTAATCTTTTTGGATAGCCTCCTTCATATAATTTTTGGTCAATTGTTCAAAAAGAATTTTCTGCAAACCCAAACCACCGCCTTTATTGGACAATTCCTCAGCTACTTTTTGATCCATCAGCATATTATATGTGCCCTTTCCGGACATATTACCCAAAAGTGTATTTTGCGGAATGGTCTGACGCATTGTTTTAAAAAGATAATAAGTGAAAACAGATTCAAAATCCTTGCAGGCTTTCTTGATTTTGTGCAAATCTTCCTTTTCCCTGCCTGTGATATTTGTGTTTTTTGTCTGTTCTATTGCTTTTGTTTTCAGATCTATTATTTCACTCATATCTCCCCCTGAATAATTTTAAATGATTTGCAAATCCGCCTGCAGAGCACCCGCTGCTTTTATCGCCTGTAAGATGGTTATTAAATCACGCGGGGAAACACCAAGAGAATTAAGCGCCCGAACAACATCGTATATCGTCACGCCCTGGGGAACCATAAGTAAGTATTTCTTCTCTTCTGTGGCATTTACCGTAGTTTGCGGTATTATAACCGTCTGCCCGCCGGGAGCAACAACCGTACCGCCGGGACCGGCAGCCGGAGCCGCCCCGCCCGCAGGTGGCGCCGGAGCAAAAGGCAAAGGCTGAGATACTTTGGCATCTTCTTTGATCTGGATGCTTAAATTTCCATGGGCCACCGCTACAGTTGATATTCTTACATTATCACCCATAACGACGGTCCCGGTTTTTTCGTTCAGCATGACTACAGCGGCGACATCAACAGGTACATCCAGAGATTCAATAAAATAAACAAGTTCTGAAAGTGTTCCTTCAAAAGCTTCTCTGGCTCTGACGGAAACAGAAAATGCATCGATCTGTTTTGCTTCAACAAAAGATATTGTTTTATTGATTGTCGAGGCCATCCTGGATGCAGTTGTAAAATCAGGACGCTGTAAATTAATTATCAGCGAGCGCCTTTGGTCAAAATCATATTTGAGCTCTTTTTCCACAAAAGCACCGTTGGAAATGCTTCCCGCCGTCGTATGATTTTTGGATATACTGCCGCCAGCTCCGCCTGCGGAAAATCCTCCCAGAGTCACCGGACCCTGGGCTACGGCATATACCTCGCCGTCAACACCACGCAGCGGTGTAAGCAGAAGCGTTCCTCCCAGAAGACTTTTAGCCGATCCCAGAGAAGAAACGACAACATCTATTTTCGTTCCGATCTTCGCAAACGGCGGCAGTTTGGCCGTAACCATAACCGAGGCTACATTGTCCGCTTTCATTGTGGAAAGTTTATCCCTCATTGTCAGCCCTTGCCGGCTCATGATGTTGGCCAGGGAATCCCGGGTATAAAGATTTTTAGTCAAATCATCTCCGGTACCGGCAAGCCCAACAACAATGCCGTAACCGATCAGCTGGTTGTCCCGGACACCACCGATTGCCGCTATATCTTTAATCCTCGCGGCAAATCCGGCATCAGCCAGCATTAAAATTACCGCCAGAATGGCTAGACCGATTGTTGTTTTTTCCTTCTTCATATTACCGCTCCCGCAATTTTCTTCAATTTAGTGAAAAAATATGTTTCTGTTTAAAATGGCCAGACCCAATCGACAATTCTGGTCAGCCATCCCGGTCTCATTTTATCATTAATAACACCGTCACCCGTGTACATTATCCGTGCATCGGCTATATACTGGGAAGCAACGGTATTATTAACCGTCACATCTTCCGGGCGAATAATTCCGGAAATAATAATATACTGATCCTCGGCATTAACCGTCAGCTGTCTTTTCCCTTCGATCAACAAATTTCCATTATCCAAAACATTAAGAACCCGGGCGCTGATCTTTGCTTCCAATGTGCTGTTACGGCTGGTGTCCCCTGCTCCTTTTAAAGAATTAGCGGACGTTCCACCCAAACCAATACTACCTCCCATAGTAGCATTCTTGGCAAGAATGGAACTGTCAACTCCTAAAAATGATGAAACGCCGGCCGATGTACTGGTATCCCGGCTGGTATTTGTTGTGGCCTTGTTTCCGCCGGTTGCCGTCTCCGAAATGATAATCGTAACAATGTCACCTATGTAGCGGGCTTTTTTATCGGAACAAATTAAATTATTTGTGTTCTCACCGGACCAGATGGAACCTGTCGTATTAGGTTGAATCTTCGCAACCGGTGTAGGAACAGCTTTTTCAGGACGGAAAACTTCCGCTTTTTGCGTTGCGCAACCGCTGATGGTTAAAGCAACCACTACCAAACTCAATCCCGAAAATAATTGTTTAACTCTAAACATGAGAAAGCTCCGTTTCTATTTAAAATCGACTTTAACTTTTGATTCTCCGACAACCCTTGCATAAATAATTTTGTTGGATGAAATATTACGCACTTTCACAAAAGCACCTTCCGAACCATCTTCCTCCGAAAGCCCGGTTGTCGTTATGTTCATTACTCCGCTGTCCAGAACTATCTGCACCATTTTGCCCCTTTTAACGGCAGTTACTTCTTTCAGCATGTTGCGGGTAATTTCCGTATTGGGACGGAGATTGACTGAAAGCAGTTTACCGACAACTTCATCCACACTGGAAATCGCTTTCGAAGAAAGGGAACGCACCCATTTTTTTTGGACGTATACATCATCTGCGGCAATTACCGAATCCCTGACGAGATTTTTGACACTGACAACAGATTCCTCGAGTATTTCTATTCTCACTTTAATTGATTCTTCCCGGAACAATACACCATTATTGTATAGCTTCAGCAGAAAGTAGGAATCACCCACATAATCTTCATTTCCTTTCACATCCACCTTCCAGGAATTTTTTCCGGCTGGCCAGGATATTTCCGGCAAACGCGACAAAATTTCAAACCGCATAGAGCCTTCGGGCCAAGGCATGTTTTTTTCAATTTGCAGATTGATGGCTTTATTTATCCGCTCCTGATCAATAATTGCCTTCTCCGATGCCGAAACATTGGTAACAATCAGGCAAAGGAACAATCCTGAAATAATGGAAAGGAATATTAATTTACCGTCTATCGGTTTTTGCATTTTTTACCTCTTGAGGTTATTGATAATCGACAGCATACTGTCCGCTGTTTGAATTGATTTCGAATTAATTTCATAGGCCCGTTGACCAACAATCATGCGAACCATTTCATCGACTACATTCACATTAGACATTTCCAAATAATACTGGGAAATCGTACCGATACCGTTTTCGCCGGGATTACCGACAGTCGGCTCACCGGAAGATGTCGTCTTCTCATAGAGATTTCTGCCTATACTGGTTAACCCGGCCGGATTAATAAATGTGGCGAGCTGCATACGGCCTGTCGCCAATGATGCACCGGACTGGTCCAACGCGCTCCAGGTGCCCCCGGAATCAACGGTAAAAGATACTGCTCCCGCAGGGATGGTGATGCTGGGAACAAGTTGCAGCCCTTCTGAGTTTACCAAGACACCGGCGGAATTGATTTTAAGGCTTCCGGCCCGGCTGTAAACCGTGGTACCGTTATTATCAAACTGAAAAAAACCATCCTGTTCAATCGCCATATCAAACTTATTGCTGGTTTGCTGATAATCGCCCTGGGTAAATATTTTTTGTGTGGACATCGGTTTTACACCCATGCCTACTTCAATACCGACCGGCAACTGAGTACCCTGCGTCGTTTCAGAACCTGATTTGCTTGTAATCTGATACATGAGATCCATGAAATCAGATCTTGATTTTTTAAAACCAACCGTATTCACATTAGCCAAATTGTTGGCCACAATATCCTGCTCCAATTGTTGGGCCGCCATACCCGTTGCCGATGTAAACAAAGCTCTGATCATCTTTCCCTCCTTAAATTAACTTGCCTATCCTGCTTACGGAAATTTTATCCAAATCAGTCAGCGTTAAAATTATTTTCTGATAAGTTTCAAATGTGCGATGGATATCCATCATGTCCACCATTTCTTTAACGGCACTGGAATTGGATGATTCCAGACAGCCATTTTCCACTCTATATTTTTCCGCCTTCATTGCGCCGGCATTACCCTTGTCTATGTATTGACTTTCATTGACACGAACAAGTTTATCCGGTTCCTTAAAATCGGTTATTTTTAATTTTCCCGAGTTAACTCCATCAACAATAACCGTGCCGTCGCTCGCAACCTCTACTGATGTTCCGCTGACTTTTATCGGTCCGGATTCACCCAAAACAGCCAATCCTTTTTTTGTTACCAGCTCATTATTTTTATTCACGGCGAAACTGCCGTTACGCGTATAAGAGATACCCTCTTTCTGTTGAATAGTAAAAAAGCCTTCACCTTCAATGGCCATATCCAGTTTATTGCCGGTTTTTCCCAACTGTCCCTGACTGAAATCTATCCTTTTGGTTTCCTGAAAATTAAGAGTATTTACCGTATTCCTTTTATCTTTTTCCTGATCATTAATTGCCGCCGTCGCATAAAAAAGATGCTCCGATTTAAAACCGGGTGTCGATACATTGGCCAGATTGTTGGCCGCTAAATCCAATCGGGTCACTACTCTGTCTCCGGCATGAGCAATATCAGTTATATGGAAATTCATTTTCCTCTCCTTATTTGTTCTGCATAGACTGCAAGCGATATGCCACAAAATGATTATCTCTTTCCACAGGAACAATCTTTAAGAAATAAATTATCCGGAATTTGCTGATACATAAAATAAACAATTATTATCAATGACTTAACAAGCAGAGAAATTTATTCGACGCAGAAATAATTAAATTTACTTTAATAGATAGAATTTTTCTTCAAAGGGAACGGTAGGAATAATATGCCGGAAGGAAAATTTTTCCTGAAGAGAAAATATCAGAATAACCGGGAAAGATTATTTTATTGAATCGGAAAGGTTTCGCGGCCGCAGGCTTTCATTGAGCGAATAAATATAAGCCAGAATTTCCGCAACGGCCCGATACAATTCCACCGGAATTTCAGCACCGACTTCTAATTTGCTCAGTATCTGGATCATTTCGGGGTCATTTTTGATGGGAATATTATTTTCACGGGCAAGTTCTATTATTTTTTCAGCAATTACACCACGCCCGCGAGCAGTCACTTTCGGCGCGTTGTCACCGGCACTGTCATACTTTATTGCCGCCGCCAGAATCTGTTTTTCCTTCTTTTTGTCTTTTCCGCCTTTCATTATCGCCGCCTATGCAAAAAAATTAACCAGTTCCGTTACAGAAAAAGATTGTCCGGCCAGAAATTGCTTCCGCTCGTCATTCAATTTTTCCGCCTGTATACAATCAATATAATCAAAACGGTAGCCCGCGGATGATAGTGCCTTTTTTAGTCCGGTTAGATTACCGTTGATCAATTTTTTTATTTCCTCGCTTTCACACTTAATCAGACAGTTTAATGTCCCTTCACGAATACCGGCATTGACGGCAATACTACCCAGCATATCCAGATCCAGAAAAACTCTAACCGTACAGGAAGAAAACTTTGCCTTGCCCTGCTTGTTTTTATGCTCCGGAGTAATAAATATATCGGCTAAACTAAAACCATCACCCAGCGCCAGGGGAATTTGCAAAATCAAGCCGTTATCGCTATCCTGAAAAACTGCATTCAGCGCTTGTTGTATTTCCATTACCTGAATCGCCTTATCTACAAATGCAGATATATCAAGTAGTTTAAGAACTATATTAATGTCATACTTTGACTTTTCCATTACAATTTCCTGGATTGCCGATGATAATTTTAGCAATAATGATTTTATATTATTTTCCAGTAATTTTTCTTTTTCTCCCTTATACGTTCCGTCAATAAATTGTCTCAATGAACTCTCCAGCAATAGACCTGTTTTGTAAATAAAGTCTTTTATAAACAAATGATTATTCTTTGTGCGCGATGAAAATATTATATTGCTGAAGAGTTTCAATAATTTTTCAATATCGCTTTTCACAATTTTTGACGGCAGATCATTGGTCTGTAAAAGTTTTGTCAATTCGCCGGCCTTATTGAGAACCTGTAATAACGATTCCGGATTAGTCCTCCATTGCCGCAATTTTTCCTGAATCTTCACATCGCCAGTTTGATTTTTATTTTCGATAATATTCAGGATAATTTGCGGTTCAATACTGCTTACCTTAACCGTGAGTTTTTCACCGGCATTCAAGACCAAAGTGCTTGTTGCAGGAATATGCTGATTTTTCAATGCCAGATTATAGTTATTCTCCGCCGTCTTTTCCAAAACCGTGGCCGGCAGAACTTCTCCTATGGCAACTCCCTTTAAAGTTGGAGTGGAAGGCGATACTTCTATGATGTTTTTCGGTGCAATATTACCGACTGGAGAAATTGTTGCAGCAGACATCAGGTGTTCTCGTTTTTAATACGGGCGAGATCAATAATCAATCCGATTTCCGCCTGGCTAAAACCGGTGGCCCGCGCAGTTTCTTCTTCTGAATATCCCTTATTTATCATGTCTATCACTGCGGAATATTTACTTTGAGAAAAAGCGGAATCCCTGTTCGTCGCTTTTGCATTGATAGAATTATCTTCCGGCCGGGAGTTTGCCAAAATTGTTTTAACTCTTTTTTCTTTTAACTCCAGTTCCAGAGCAATTTCCTTAAGTGCCAGCCTGCTTTGCTCCAAAGCGTGCAAAAATTTATCCGCATTAACCTGAGATTCAATAATTAATGATTTTAATTCCGTAATCATTTTGCGCTGGGAATCTATCAGGGAAGGATTTTTGATATTGGCATTTACCTGCCAGAGCAATATTATTATGGCCACAAACAGTGCAATATCAATAGCAATTTGTATAAAAAGCGGATTTTGAAAGTCCATTTCAAACCTTGATGTTGATGTGGCCGCCTTCTTCTTCAGCTTCCACGTTTTCCTCTGCGGTAATTAATTCCGTATTTTCTTTTTTATGATGTTCCTTGCTTTTCCGCTCGCCTTTATCTTCTTCCTTTTCTTTTATTACGGATTTTTCCGACTCCTCCGCCTCTTTAACTTTCGCTTTTAAAAGACGATCCTGCTCTGACAGGTGCAAGGCAAAATACCTCTGTTGCATATCCGAGTTTTGCTGCTGGACCTGCTGAACCTTTTCCACTATGTTCGCTTGCAGGATAACCTGCTGCGCATCTATTGCCCTGACCATGAATCATCACCTCCTCAATATTATTCTCATGAAACAGGACATCCTTATTTATAATTCGTCAGAATTATAAATTTTCTTAAGTTTCCCGGCTGACAATCTTTTCCGCGCGATAAGGGAAACTTATGGCAATGGTGCTGTAATTTCCCTCGCCGGAAATATTAATTTTTGCCTGGCAAGCATCAAAAAGAAGTAAAGACAATAAAACTCCCCGATGAGCAGCGGAAGGCATGTTTAAAAAACCGGATTTAATTTTTTCTACAAAATCCGCCAAGTCGGTCCACGGTATGGAGTTACCGGAACTTTTAATAACGGCACTCACATATTCGGAATCGTGATCGGTTTTAATGGAAAATTCTTTCCAAGGACTGGCAAGAGCACTCATCATGGCAAAACGAATAATCCGCCAAAAAGCCAGTGACAAGTCCGCCGTATTCCCCTTAAACTCAGGAATATCTTGATCCCATTGAATACTTTTTTTTATTTCATGTTTGAAATCCAAATAAAAATTGGCAAAGCGCATTTCGGCTTCCAGCAATTGTGAAATATTGATTCTATTTTCATTTTTAGCGGCTAAAGCATAAAATTTACCGGCAACATCTTTGAACATCTCAAAAAAATATTCCGATTCCTGGCTGACTGCACGGATGTCGGTTCGGATACGCTGCAGTTCATCTTTCATTCCCACTGCGGCTTCGGGATACAGATTTTCCAGCTTTTTTACATTTTCTTCGATACGCCGCTGCAGGAGTTTGGATCTCCCCATTATCCCGTTTAAAGGATTGGCAAAATTATGAAGAATGCCGGGAATCAGCTCTTCAATGAAAGTTGCCGCAAAATCATCTTCCAATTCCCGGTAAATTTCTCCTTTATCCATTGCCCGTCTCCTTAAAATATTTATTCAATCTTACTTATCCGTTAAAAAAAATACTTTTAAAACATATTACATTATTACATAGTTCAGGAAATATATGTTTTTAACAATTTCACCGCCCAGCATTTTATTCACCTCCTCGCGCAATTCATTTTTCAATTTTCTGCGCTCTTCAATCGATCTTAAAACTATAGCATTTCTACTCGCCGCAGTCTGGCAAACAAGCTTGCGGATATCTTGCCTGTTTCCCAGTTCGACTGTGTTCTTCTCTTCAGTCAGGTCAAAGACAATATCGCACAGCAGAATTTTGCTTTTACCTGCCTTATCCTTCAAATCAATGATAAAATCCTTTAAATACGCCGTATTTACTTTTATCGGTTGACCTGCCGGCGGCAAGTTGATTTTTTCAGTGTTTACCGTTTTTTTATCCTGAAGTGTCAAAGGTTGTGTAACGGATTTCGCATTGGTAACGGGAGCAGTACCGGTTCTCATAAAATAAAACAATAGTCCTCCGATAACAACCAAAAGAACTATGAAAACAGGTGCGCCGACGAGCAAAAGCTTATTGAGCGCCCATTTTTTCCAAAGCGGTGCATAAAGCGGCGTTGCCGGTGCATCATGTTGAAGATTTGCATCCGTTATTTCTCCACCGGGTAAATTTTCCAGAACATCTAATTTTGCTTTCTGTACCATAACTTTTCAACCAAATCGTCACCGGCTGAATTTCACCATGCTTCTTAACCTCAAAACCGCCTGGGCATGAAGCTGACAGACACGCGATTCAGTTAAATCCATAACCATGCCCGCCTCCTTCATTGTTAACTCTTCAAAATAATAAAGCGAAAGGACAAGCCTTTCCTTTTCCGGTAATTGGTCGATGACATTTTTCAAGTTATTTTTTGTTTCCATGGACAAAAGTAAGTTGAGCGGATTGCCTGCACTTATTTCTTCCATAATATCTTCCCGGCTGTAGTGCTCCAGATAATCAGGCGGTAAATCTTCCGTTGATATGAGGGGAATGCATTTGGCATCATCGAGCAACTTGAAATACTCTTCCAGAGAAATATCCAGATGCCGGGCAATTTCGTCCTCACTGGGCATCCTTCCCAGCTTTTTTTGCAGCGCTCCCATTGCATTTTCCAGCTTATTATCTTTACTGCGAGTCGCCCGGGGAACCCAGTCTTTCGCTCTTAATTCATCGAGAACCGCTCCGCGAATGCGAAAACTGGCATATGTTTCGAATTGAACATTTCTGGTTTTATCAAATTTTTCCAGAGCCGACATCAATCCCATGATGCCGACATTGATTAAATCCTCCTTGTCCGCCTGATCAATAGGTAATTTAGATGCCAGCCGACCGACGATATTTTTGACCAGCGGAGCATATTTCATTATCAGTTCTTCGCGTTCTTTTTTATCCACAATTCCGACCGATAATATTTTCCCAGAATAATTTTATGTTGCCGTCTTCATATTCCTCAACATTCTCACTGCTAATATTTTCGGCAATTTTGGCCAGGCACCTGGTTGCAGGAGCGTTCGGATAAATTTCAGCTACGGCTCTTTGTTGTTTAACCGCATCTTTGACTTTTTCATCTAACAACACATGTCCCAAATACTCAATAGTTAAATTTAAAAAATGATCGGTGGCATGAGCCAGGCGTTCATAAACCTCTTTTGCCTCCATAGAATTACGAACCATATTAACAATTAAACGAAACCGTCTTTTTGCATGCCTCTGGTACAATACCTTAATCAGGGCATAAGCATCCGTAAGGGCGGTCGGTTCAGGAGTTGTAACTACAATAATTTCACGCGCCGCCATATTGAAATACATGACATTGGAAGAGATGCCGGCACCCGTATCGATCAATATAAAATCAAGAGAGTCATTGAGAACATTCAATTCATCAATCAGAGTAAGTTTCTGGCCGCGGGAGAGATCCGTCATCTCAGGAATTCCCGATGCCGAAGGCAGTATTTTAATGCCGCCCGGGCCTTCCACCAGCGTATCGGCAAGCAGCTTTTCACCATTTAAAACGTGATACAGGTTGTAGGGAGAGTTAATACCGAGAATCACATCTATATTGGCGAGCCCCGCGTCGGCATCAAGCACCATTGCCTTTTGATTCAGCCGGGCAAGCAGATAAGCCAGGTTGGCGGCGATATTGGTTTTGCCGACACCGCCTTTTCCGCTGGTAATTGCTATCATTCGTATTTCCTGCCGGGCGGAATAATTTCCTGTTGCACTTAAATTACCGGCTGCCGGTATTTTACCCTGATCCTGCTTTTTTGATGCTTTCACAGCCGCTGTTGAATGAATTCTCATATATCTCCTTAAATACTGGCGACATTATAATTTCGTATTTTAATGAACAACATTTCTTACCATCAAACTTGCCACTTTTTGCGGCGTCACCTCTTCTATATCCTGCGGAATATTTTGCCCGCAGGTTAAATAGCTTACCGGTTTCCGGGCTCGATTAATTACATCATAAAGAATACCGAAACGGCTTGTTTCATCGATTTTGGTGACAATTAAATTGTCATAATTGAAGGCGGAATATTTTTTAATTATATCGTTTAAATTATCTTCACTGGCCGTTGTGCTGACGAGCAGGTTTGTTTCGATGTCGCTGTTTTGGATAACGGCATCCACCAGACTAAACCCGCCATCGTCAACGCGGCTCCGGCCCGGCGTATCGATGAGAATAATATCCTTGTCGGATAATAATTGGAGCGATTTTTGAAAAGATTCTTTTGTTGAAGCTACCTCCATGCGAATTCCCATGATTTTTGCGTACGTCCTTAATTGCTCGGTCGCGGCAATGCGAAAGGTATCAATGGTCACCAAGCCGACACTCTTTTTCTTTATTAATGAATAACGCGCGGCAAGTTTGGCCAGCGTTGTTGTTTTACCGACACCGGTTGCGCCGACATATGCCTTGATTCTTTTTTCTTCCTTGAATTTACCATTTTCTGCCGGTATGGTTTTGGCTATATATCCCTCAATAATTCCGGCAATTTCCTCAAAGCTTACTTGATCCTGCAGGGCTATCCGGGGAACAATTGCTTCCACTATGCTGCAGGCGCTGGCACGGCTAAATCCGCAAGCCAACAGCTGATAATAAACTTTTTGATTAATATTCCGGTCGTATTTACCTTTACGCGCCCCCAAAATATCAAAGAACCTGTCCATCGTTTCCTTGAGCTCGGCAAGCTCCCTGTTTAATGATCTTTCTTTTTCCTGCGAACGGATTATTTCCTTAAGTTCATTTATTTCATTTTTGAAAAATTTATAAACATCTTCATTGCTTTCCATTAAACGACTATTATCAGGCGGCAATGAGGAAACAACATTCCTTTTCGGCAGTTGCACATTTTCATCACGCGCCGCCATTACCTCGATTCCGGGTCTGCCCATGCCGTTCATTTTCTTTGCCGAAAGAATGATTGCCTCGGGCCCCATATCCGCCTTAATTTTAGTCAGAGCCTCATTCATACTGGATACTTCATAGCGTTTAACCTGCATATTATATTTCCACCATTCCCAGGGATTTTATATTAGCTTCCCGAATAATTTCATTGTGCGACAATATCACCAAATTGGGATAAAATTTTTCCAATATCTTGAAAAAATGAATTCTCGTATTCGGTGAGCACAGAATGATCGGCTGTAGGCCGCTGCCGGTAAATGCATTGATCAGACGCTGCAAACTTACCACCATTTTTTTCACAATGGCGGGATCGGGCAGCACAAATGATTCATAATCAGTGTGCTGTATGGAGTGACTGATCTTATCTTCGACATCCGGAGACATCACCATCACTGTTATATTCCCGTCTTTATCCTGATATTGTTTTGTTATAGCCCTGGCCAGATTCTGCCTTACATATCCGGTAAGAATATCGGCATTTTTCGTAACCGGAGCATATTCGCCGATTGTTTCCACGATCGTCATCAAATCACGGATGGAAATGCGCTCCCGCAGTAATCGCTGAAGAACTCTGTGGACCACCGTAATGGGAACAACTTTGGGAATGATATCCTTGACCATTTTGGGATATTGTTCATCCAGATTGTCCAAAAGCGCCTGTACTTCCTGGCGTCCCAGAATTTCATCGGCACAGGACTTAATTAATTCCGTCAGATGCGTCGTTATCACCGTGGCCGGATCAACCACAACATAACCTTTCGACTGAACCAAATCTTTATCCTTTTCAGCTATCCACATCGCCGGAAGCCCGAAAGCAGGTTCTTTGGCGGGGATTCCCTTGATCTTCATATTCCGTTCATCTGCCGAAATTACAAGATTATGTCCCATCATTATATTCCCCCGCGCTACTTCCACTCCCTTGAGCAAGATATTATATTCGTCCGGTTTGAGTTTTAAATTATCCCGGATGTGAATCGCCGGAACGATAAAACCCATTTCCGAGGCCAATTGACGACGCAGGGCTTTGATACGCTGCAAAAGCTCTCCGCCCTGAGTGGAATCAACAAGTGGTATCAGGCCGTAGCCTACTTCCAACCCGATAATATCAAGCGGGGCAATAGTATCCACCGTTTCAGCCGGAGCGGGAACTGCCTCCTTTTCAGCTTCCTCCTGTTTTTTAGACTTGGCAATATATTGAACAACACGAAAAGCCAGTAAGGCGACAAGTGCCGAGACAATAATAAAAGATAACTTGGGCATTCCCGGAATCAAGGCAAAAATGAAGAGCATTATCGAAGCGGTGGCAATTACCCGCGGCTGCATGAATAATTGCGACCTTACTTCTTCACCCAGATCCGTGGAGGCCGTACTTCTTGTGACCAGAATTCCCGCCGCCGTGGAAACAATTAAGGCCGGTACCTGTGTCACCAAACCGTCGCCCACAGTCAAAAGAGTATAATTTCTACCGGCATCTGCAACCGCCATTCCCTTCTGGAGCACACCGATAATTAAACCGCCGATGATGTTGACAAAAACAATAATCACACCGGCAACAGCATCACCACGGACAAATTTGCTGGCACCGTCCATCGATCCGTAAAAATTCGCTTCCTGTTCTATCTCCGCGCGGCGGCGGCGCGCTTCATTATCAGTAATCAAACCGGCATTCAAATCAGCATCAATACTCATCTGTTTTCCCGGCATGGCATCAAGGGTAAACCGCGCCGCCACTTCGGCAACACGAGTTGCTCCTTTAGTGATAACGACAAAATTGATCAGAACCAGAACCAGAAAAACGATTAATCCGACAACGTAATTGCCGCCCACGACAAATGTTCCAAATGATTTAATAACCTGACCTGCAGCGGCAGTTCCTTCATTGCCATGCAGCAAGATCAACCGGGTTGAAGCCACATTCAATGACAGCCGCAAAAGAGTAACCATCAATAAAATGGAGGGAAATACGGAAAACTGCAGCGGTTTTAATACATACATGGACATGAGCAGGATAATAATGGAAAAAGTAATACTGAGGGAAAGGAAAATATCCAATAAAAAAGTCGGGATGGGAATTATCATGACCATGAGGATAGCAATAACGGCCATCGCCATCATCGCCGAGCTCGATTTTACAGCATCGAAAAAAGTGTTTTTTCCGACTGCATCAAATGAAGACATATTTCTTATCCAAATATCTTAATTTTTTTCTGGTCGTAAACAAATGCCAGAACTTCCGCAACAGCCTTGTAAAGATCTTCCGGGATCAAACAATCTATGTCAACCATCTTATACAATACCTGTGCCAGAGGTTTATCTTCGACGATCGGAATGTCATTTTCTCCGGCAATTTGTTTTATTTTTTCGGCAATCAGGTTTGCCCCTTTTGCCACTACTTTAGGTGCCGTCATACTTGCATGATCATAACGGATGGCCACGGCAAGATGAGTCGGATTGGTAATCACAACATCCGCCTTCGGTACGGCAGCCATCATTCGTTTTTGTGCGATTTCCCGCTGCAGGCGGCGTATCCTTGATTTAATTAACGGATCACCTTCAGTATTCTTGTATTCATCTTTAATTTCCTGCTTGGTCATTCGCAGACTTTTTTCATGTTCCCAGCGCTGGTAAATATAGTCGAGGATAGCAAGAACAACGAGTATTACCGTGGTAGCCAGAATAATTTTGAAGCAGATGCGTCCCAGATAAGTCATCAGCCCCCAGACACTATTCTGCTCCATTAAAAGAATCATGTTGGAAAGCTCTCCTTTAATGACAAAATATGCCACCATGCTGATAATGCAAATTTTAAAGATATTTTTGATTAGTTCCACAATTGAACGTACTGAAAAGAACTTTTGGAAACCCTTAATGGGATCAATCTTGGAAAATTTAGGAGTTACCGATTCCGCTGAAAACATAAAGCCTACCTGGAGAACATTCCCCAAAAACGCGGCAATGAGAACAATTAACATAATGGGGAAAAGGATAAAAAAGTATTTAAAGACATAATCATTCAGTAAATAGGGCAGACTATCTTGCGTAAGATTAATTTCACCGGCAGATCTAAATCCGGAAGTCATTAATTCCATGATATTTCTGAGCATTCCGGAAGCACCAAAGTAAAAATAAATCAGGCAGGCCACCAAAATCCCCACGGAAACAAGCTCCTGAGAACGGGCCACCTGACCTTTTTCACGGGCATCGTCACGGCGTCGCGATGTCGCTTCTTCAGTTCGTTCCTGATCCTGATCGTTTTCCGCCATATCTTACCTATCGTTTTATTTTGACCAAGTTATTTTTGTACGACGGCTTAATGACAGCAGCGTCAAAATTTTGCTCACTCACATCAAACGCAAAATTGTTATGACCGTGGTCTCAAAATTGAGGAAAAGGCCTGATGTCAACTTGAGAAACATCGGTGCGGTTATACCCAAAAAAACAAGCCCGACTGCTATGTGCAGAGGCATACCCACAATAAAGATGTTGATTTGCGGGACTGTACGGGCGACGATTCCCAAGCCGACATTGGTAAAAAGCACTACCGCCATGATCGGGGCAGCCAGTTTAAGCGCGATAACAAACATTTCCTTGGAAAAATTGAGCATAAACTGCATCAATGAACCGGAAAAATGGAAAGCCAGAGGATTTAAAACGGCATAGCTTTGGATGATTGCCGAAAGGAAAATGTGATGTGCATCAACGGCCAGGAATACAAGCATCGCAACAAGATATTGCAGTTCCGTAATGATGGAGACCTGCTCGCTGGTCATGGGATCAATAACATTGGAAATGGAAAATCCCATTTGGAAACCGATCATATCACCGGCCATCCGGATACCGGCAAGGATAATCCTTGCCGAAAAACCAATAATCAGTCCAATCATAACTTCACCCGCCATCCGATACATTAAAATCAATACGGGATAATTTGCCGGCGGCGGAATTTTCGGCAAAACAAGGGGAAAAACGATTAAGGTTATCAATATGGATAAGGCGGCTTTAATCCGCAGCGGAACGGATGCTTCACTGATTACCGGAATGGTAACAACAATGGCACTGACCCTTAATAAAACCAGGATAAATAATTCTATATGTTCGGCTGATAAGAAAGGCAAATTCATTTTTTGCTGTTACCTCTTCGGGTATTTCCATATGCTTTTTCCCTGCCGCTACTTTTCACTTGATATACACTGGTATATTGGCAAATAAATTTTGCGTATAGTTTATCATCAAACTCATCATCCAGGGCGAAGCAGCCACTAAAGTAATCATAACCGCCACAATCTTCGGTACAAACACCAGCGTCATTTCCTGAATTTGCGTAACTGCCTGAAACAGACTGATCAAAACACCTACAATCAACCCCACTAAAAGCATCGGCGCAGATACCAGAAGTGTTATTTTGATCGTTTCAACCATTAATCCTGCGATCGCATCTGTAGTCATTTTACCCTCTCTCTGAGCTAATGAAAACTTTCCACTAAGGAACCCACGATTAAATACCAACCGTCAACAAGAACAAACAACAGCAATTTAAAGGGCAAACTGACCATAATCGGCGGGAGCATCATCATGCCCATCGATAACAAAACAGATGCCACGACCATATCCAAAATCAAGAAAGGCAGATAAATCATAAAACCGATTTGAAATGCCGTTTTTAACTCACTGATGGCAAATGCCGGAATCAGTGTTGTCAAAGAAATATCTTCGGGCTTGGCCGGTCTTTTTTCGCGCGCTATTTTAACAAAAAGCGCCAAATCTTTTTCCTTCACTTGTTTAAGCATAAATGCTTTTACCGGTGCTGCCGCCTTCTCCAAAGCCTGTTCACCGGAAATCTGTTCCTCATAGTATGGTTTCAGGGCTTCATCATTAACTCGATTAAAAACCGGTGCCATAATAAAAAAAGTAAGAAATAATGATAACCCGACAATAATTTGATTGGGAGGCATTGTCTGCGTTCCCAGTGCATGCCGGAGCAAAGATAAAACAATTACAATCCGGGTAAAAGAAGTAGTCATCAACAAAATCGCCGGCGCAAGGGAAAGAATAGTTAATAATATTACCAGTTGAATGAGCGTGGAAATCTTTTCCGGTTCGTTTGTACCCGCAGACATACTCAAGTTGATATTAGGCAAAGAAAGAGACGGGGCGGCCAGAACGCTCGATGAAGTCATCAGCGCAGCCAGTATAAACAGCAAAGAAAAAATTATTATCCGCGTTTTTTCTTTTTTCATTTTTCAATCTTATCCTTTTGCCTGTTTGCGGAAAGATTGAACCGCGACATATATTTGGCCAATTTATTTCCCGGAAAATCCATTACTCCGGAATCAGTCTTTTGGGCACGGATTTTTGCCAGCGCCAGGGGATCATCAATATGCGAAAGAGCGGTCATTTGCTGATTGGAAATTCCCAAAACGATGAGCTGATCCAATACCTCAACCAGAACAATTTTATTTTTCGGTCCCATATATTTGGACGAAATGATATTAATCAGGCCTTGATTATCCGAGGAAGGATTCATCTGCCGCATGATTTTTTTGACGAAATACATCCCGCCGATAAGAACTCCCAGAACAATGGCCAGGGCAAAAATCATTTTCAGAAATGAGTAAAAAAGAGAAGCATTATCCATTGATAATCTCTATCCTTAAACCAGCTTATTAACTCTTTCCGCCGGAGAAACTATATCCGTTAATCGCACTCCGAATTTTTCGTTGACGACAACCACTTCACCGCGGGCAATCAGTCTTTGGTTAACATACACGTCCATTGGTTCACCGGCCAATTTGGTAAGCTCCAGCACGGACCCCTGACCCAGCTGCAACAATTCGCTGATCAGCATTTTGCTCCTGCCCAGTTCACATGTTAAGGTAAGAGGAATGTCCAGAATAAAATCCAGATCAACCGTCGATTTTCCGTCCGGCTTTTTCTTTTTCAACTCATCAAAATGAACATTGGTAACTTCAGTTCTCTCTTGCGACGGTGTTTTGGATTTTTCCATTTCATCCTTCACATCGTCCCAGCTTATTTTGTCTTCATCCACCGACGCAGTCCCCGGGGACAATCCTCCGCCTTTCATCAATTCATCAATTTCATTTTGTTCCATATCAACCTTCCTCTTTTTCCGTTACCGTACTAAAAACCTGCACAGCCTGATTTCCCTTATAAATACCGGGATACCCTTTAATTTTTTTTATCCCTTCCACATAAATATCCAGCGGATCCGAAGCATAATGTTCCAGCTGAATAACATCACCTTTCTTAAGATTCATGATATCCTTGGCAAATACCTGTGCCCGGCCCAATTCAACAGACGCATCCACGGATAACTTAAGAAGACTGGATTTAAATATGTTTGCCCAGGACTTATCTACTTCCAGCTGTTCGCTCTGAAAACCGGCGGAAAGTTTCTCTTTGATAGGTTCGAGCATGGAATAAGGGATGCAAATCGAGACAACTCCCGAGGTGTATTCCACTTCAATTTCAAAGTTCATAACAACAACGACATCCGTAGGCGGAACAATCTGCGCAAATTGCGGGTTAATTTCCGCCCGCTGATAAGAGATTTTCAGATCAATTAAAGGCTTCCAGCTTTTTTCCAGATCGGCAAGAGCGCTCAGAACAACCTTCTTAATTAAATTATTTTCTATTGCCGTGAATTCACGGCCTTCCACTTTAAAAGCTTCCGTGCCCATGCCGCCGAATATTATATCCACCAAAGTAAAAATTATTTTTGATTCCACGATAAAGATGGCATTACCGCGCATGGGATCCATACGGAACAAATGAAGACTTGTCGGAACAGGCAATGTTTTTAAAAATTCGCCGAATTTGATCATGTCGGCGGATACAGCGGTCACTGAAATAACCTTACGTAAAAGGGAAGAAAGAGTAGCGCGAAAAGCCCGGGCAAATTTTTCATTGGTCATTTCCAGAGTGGGCATGCGGCCGCGGATAATTCTATCCTGGCTCGTCAGGTCATAAGCAACCACCTCTCCCGGCTCATGGTATTCTTCCGGCTGCGTTTCAATTTCACCGCCGGAAATTCCCCGCAACAGAGCATCTACTTCTTCTTGCGAAAGGATATTGGTCATGTAACCTCTCTACAATTGATATTATCTTTCTTTATTGAATAACAAACTCGGTAAAATAAACTTTTAATATTTTTCCCTTGGTCAGATAACCATTGGCCCGTAATACAATCTCCTCACGGAGACGTTGTTTTCCGATGGGATCCATCATTTCCTTGTATGTTTTCGCCGACAACAAATCGATGATATTATCTCTTACCTTCGGCTTGAGCATGTTTAATTCTTCCACAACCTGCGGATCTGATAATTCCATCTGCATTACTACTTTTAGATATCTCTCTCCTTCATTATCGATAAGATTGACAATAAAAGGTTCCACCGGCCAGAAAACCGCCGCCTGAGGCTTTACCGGTTCTGCATTTTTTTTACCCTCGGCAACCGGGTTGGGCTTCAAAAAGAAAAAATATGCGCCGGCGCCGGCCCCACCCAAGACAAGTACGGCCACTATGGCAATAATAATCCATTTTAAAGCAGAACTTTTCTTCTTTTCGGGAACCTGTTCCTCGCCGTCTTTTTCTTCTTCTTTCGCTTTAGCTGCGTCTGCCATTATTTTCTCCATAAGTTGGAATATTACTCTATTGACCTGCTATGAAGCAAAGAACATACCAAAGGACGGATACTTTTCCGGCATTTATTTTATAAAATATTCAGATACTTACATTACATAAGATCATGATGGGAATATTTTCGGCAAGACGGATTATTTTTATTGACGAAAAAGTCAAATAATTGACACAAGCAGAAAAAAAAGGCTGAAGCTAAAAGCGGGAGTCGGGGAGAGAGATACAACTTTTAGTCTTCAGCCTGTAAATCGCATCGCAAAAATGCTTGAACAAAGCTTCCGTAAGCATAGGGAACAGATTAATTTTTATTATCCGCCCCCTGATTTACCGGTTATCGTTTGAGGTTCATCAGTTCCTGCATAATTTCATCTTCGGTTGTAACAACTCGGGCGCTGGCTTGATAAGCTTTTTGGGCCGTAATCATTTTAATAAATTCCGTGGCAATATCCGTATTGGACATTTCCAGTGTATTGGAAGACAATGTACCCATACCGGATTGTCCGGGATAATTTTGAATGGCTGCACCGGAGGCAACCGTCTCACCAAATAAGTTACCACCCATCTTTTTCAATCCCCAGGGATTCGAAAACTGAGCTATCATTAGTTGAGCCAGGTCAGAGGTTTGGCCATTGGTAAAGAAACCGCTGATTTTTCCATCGGAATCAATGGAAAGCGATTTCAAGCTGCCGGAAGCATAGCCGTCGGCAGTCAATGCACGGATGACTGATGCGGTGGAATATTGTGTAACACTCAAAGAATTATTACCAATCAGGTTCCAGTTTATATTACCACCCGTACCGATTGTTGCTCCGCCACCCAGATCACCGGTATAATTGATAGTAATATCATTAAGGGCTAAAGCCGTATGGGTTAAATCGAATACCGCCGTATCGCCTGTTACCCAGGCAGCATCAGGAGTTAAGGTTACATCGGTTGTACCGGTACCGTCCAGGCTGATTGTAACAGGGCCGGCAAGACTGCTCGAAGTAATCGAGGCATTGGCATACCCGCCGGTACCTTCTACCGTCCAGGCGGTGGCGCCTTTGGTCAGTCTCAGTTCTCCCGTCTGGTAAACCATGCCCGGCCGGTCGAGCGCAACTGTTGCCGTAGCCGCCGCTGCCGTATTGGTTAAAGTAAGGGTTGCCGTCTCAGTATCAGCCCAAACACCCGCTATGGTCAAATGCGTATCCGTCACACCATCCCCGTCGAGATCGACATTTACAGTTGTCGCATCGGCGGAAACAATAGAGGCACCGGTATATCCGCCGTTATTAGTAATAGACCACGAATTGGCACTGATATCGTCGCAGGTTAAAATCATTGCACCGGTAAGAGTAACCGTTCCCGGATGATCCAAAGTAGCTGTTGCCGTACCGGCAGCACTTGTCTCCGCAACGCTAACCGTATTGTGCTCGGAAGTAACTGCGCCTGCCGTACCCGTATACATTCCCGTACAAATACCATTAGTATCAAAGGTAAAACCATTGGCGGTAATTGAATTTACCGGATCAGAATCCATGAAACATTCCACACCCCAGTAACCTTCGCCGTCGTGTTCCGTTTTGGTAAACGTCGTATTCAAGGTATGTGTCGCGCCAAGCGAATCATAAACCGTCTGGGTAGTATTATACTGGCCGCCGGTTGCAGTTGCCGAATTTAAATTGGCACCTATGGAAAATGTCGTAGTCACCTCCGGTGAAGACTGAACGTCGGATAAATTAATATCACCCAGCGCACCTGTCGGCTCTCCGTTGACAACTACTTTACCCTGCACCGTATTTCCGTCGGTATCAACCAGCAGACCTGCGGCATTCAAACGAAATGCACCGGCGCGCGTATAAAACGTTGCGCCCGAACTATCGTTCACCATGAAAAAGCCGTCACCATCAATGGCGACATCCGTCGCGTTGCCGGTTGTTTCAAAAGATCCGGAGCTGAACTGCGTCTGCACCTCCGACACGGCAACACCTCGGCCAACCTGCATTGTACCTGATGCGCCCCCGGAAATGCTCTGGCTTAAAACGTCGGCAAAATAAGTCGTGCCGGATTTAAAACCAATTGTATTGACGTTAGCAAGGTTATTCGCAATTACATCCAATTGTTTGGAACTGGCGTTTAATCCTGATATTCCCGCCCATAGTGCACTACCCATAATATATTCCTCCTATACATGGAATTTAATCTGTTGATTTATTGATTGATACAACATCGGAGAATTCCACCTCCTGGCCGTTAATAGTCAGATATGTAGTATCATCCTTAAACGAAGTACCGGTAACCGTGCCGGTAATTAATGTTGCGGCCGTAACCGCGTTCCCGCCGGCATCAGCCGCATTGATTTCAATGGTATATTTACCGGCATCGATACTGCTGGTGTTCCAGGTGATGCTGTTGATCCCGGCTTCCAAACTGCCCAGATCAGCGCTGCCTACCTTGATTCCACTGGAGTTATAAATGTTCAGAGTACCTGTTGCAATATCCGAAGGCAAGCTGAAGGATATATCAGTCGACGAACCGCTGACTGTAACTACATTTCCATTGGCAACAGCTTCCTTGCCGATCATACCCACCATTTGAGCATTGCTGAATGCTTTGAGATAAGTGGGCAGTGAACTCATCGTCGTATTCAACGCACTTAACTGTGACAGTGAAGAGAACTGGGCCAATTGCGCTGCAAAATCCTTGCCGTCCATAGGATCCAATGGATTCTGGTTTTCCAATTCGGCGATAAGCATGGTCATGAAATCATCCGCTCCCAGATCATAAGCGGCGGACGAAGTTGCCGTAGTGCCGGCCTGACTGCTGACAAGACCGGATATTACATTATTAACGGTAGTCATTTTCCCTCCTCCAGTTGCCCTTTTCAGGCAAATAAACTTATATTATCAGTTGATGTTCTCAAAACATTTCCAGGCCTTTCGGGGATAGTTGCAGCGGCCTTAACTTCTTCATCATAATTATTCTCTCTGCGACTGTCCCGGCCTGAACTCTCCTGGTGATTAAAGGCCTGCTGGCTGAAACTTTGCTGATATTCTTCGCGTTTGTCCTGCAGAAAAACATCGCAACGTTCAATGGTCAGCCCCTGATTTTGCAAGCCGCCTTTCAATTTGTCGATATGAGTATTCAATGCTTGCTGAACATCCTTATTCTCGGCGACCAAAACAACTTCAACCTTACCATTGCGGATGGATACATCCATATCCAGCTTCCCTAAAGAAGGCGGATTTAATGTAATTTTTACTCTCCCGCCGTCATTAGCTGTCGCTTCTTTAATTTCGCTTGTTACCTGGCTTATTATTTTATCCGGTAAAACAGTATTATTTTTTTCCGAATTTACCGTACCGCTGCTTGCGGTGTTGCCCGATATTAATGAAAATTCTTCATTATTTTTTTCAACCGCGCCAGTTGCTGCTTTTTGATCCGCCTTGATCTTACCGGATACTTCGCTCAAAATTGTCTGCATTGTATCTGACTGAGCCTTATTGGCGGCATTGCCCTTTGCCGCATTTGAATATTGATCGTCGGCAAACCGCAGATTATCTTTACCGGCCTGTGTTTCCTTAATTTCCTGCACGGATAAACGGGAATTACTGTGAGTATTGTTATCTTCTTCACCTGCTTTTAGGAAAGGAATGTCTTTTCTCGTTTTGTTTTCTTCCCTTCCTTCCGTCAAATTAACGGTAATTTTACCGGCATTACTTTCAGAAAGCTGCGCTTCCTGTAAAAGTATTTTTCCCGACTGCAGAGCCTGCGCGTCAGTTTTTAATACAGACTGTGCTTCTTTCTCCGCTGCTTCACCTTGAATTTCGTTATCCCCAGTTTCATTATTTCGTTGTGGTTGAATGTTTATGCTGTTGTTTTCCGCTTTGTTTGACGGCGTGGCGATTGCATTTTTTAAATCCACTCCCGTTTTTTTAATTGAGGCGTCCGGTGATTTTGCAATTTCTGCAACAAATTTGTTTTCACGATCCCCCGATGTTATCAGACCGGCCTGATTTCGAAGAATATCATTTTCGCTTATTGTTTTTTGTTCATTTTCATTCTCGCCGATTTTTATATTAATCTCTTTATCCAAACCGGCAATTATCGCTGCAATAGTATCATTTTCACCAGCAGAGACTTCTTTCTTGGCATCGCCGCCGGTCAGATTGTTTTTCAAAAAATCCATTTCCTTTAACCAGGCATTAAAATTAACCGCCGGTTGACCATTTTTCCCCGGATCTATCTCCGCAGTATCTCCGGACTGGACAAGATCAGCCAAAGCCTGCTGCAATTCTTTTAAAGAAATATCGCCGGGCAGCAATAACATTGCCTGTTCTTGTGTAATTTCTTTTCCATCTATGTTTAAGCCGACATTATCAGAAGATTTCTCTTGGAGGGACATCTGCTGATTCAAAAACTGAAAAAACGGAAGCAGAGTCCTCTGATCTTCTTCATTACTACCTGATTGGAGATTCCTCTCCCGGGCCGTAACTCCGCTATTATTGTTCTTTGTCAACGGATCCGTGGAACGGAAAGCATCGCTTAAGGACTTGCCGGATGATGTCAACTGGATAAACTGTTCCATATTTCCTCTTTAATCTTTTTATAATCTCTTCAGCAAAAGGCATGCCACTGGCAATAATTGTTTTTTATTCAATTATTACGGCATATTAACGATCGCATAGGGTTTTTTATGGCGTCAGTAGGAAAATATTTCCCGGAAAACAATGCCAATATTGATCATCATCGGGCAAAAAAAAGCCCTCTCTCGGAGAGGGCTTTTCTGCTGCTGTAATATAATTCAATTTATTATTTTTCAGTTTGTGTTACCGCCGGCACGTGTTATCTCCCGGGTAATGTCAACCGCCTTTTGCGGACTGATAAAGCCCCAGATAGCGCCGGCTTTGTCCTTTTTCATGTTCATTGTAATACCAGCCGCAGTTTTTATATCCAGCTTTTCCAGCATTGAACCGGCTTTAGCGGGCGGCGTGGCCTCATAGACTTTAGCCATTTCCTTGTATCTCTTCAGCTCCGAAGTCTGGCTGGCATCCAGTATTGCGGATAATTTTTCCTCCTGAGCCTTCAACAAGGTAATTTTGTCCATTATTTCTTTACGTAAAGCCAGCAGTCGTTGCTCCTCTGTGCGGAGAGTATTTTCCCGGCTGTCCAACTCATTTTTTTTGGCTAAAAGTGCCGCAGCCAGATCTCTTTCGCGGGAGAGATCACCTACTGAATTGTCCTTTACCTTTTGTGCGGTCGCAGCCGGGGCAACGGCGGAAACAATACCGGGCGTCGTTGCAGCAACGTTTTGCTGTGCCATGGCTTGACCGTCAAAAAAGGACAGTGCGGGCATAAAATCTGATTTTTTGACAAATCCAGCCACTGAAACAACTTTGGCAATAACCAAGATCAATATGACTATCTGAATCGCAATCAACAGTTTTTTCATTTTTCTCTCCAGCCAAATCTCAATACGGCCATTTCATCGGAATTTTTTTGTTCCAGATCACGCATATTTTTTTCAAATTCTTCCGTATGCCGTTCTTTCAGTTTCTCCATGACTTTTCTTTTTTTAACGGCTTCGAGCAATTCCCTTCTCTTGGCTTCCAGCTGTTTATTAACCTGATCTATAATTTGCTTTTGCTTTGCCTCATCTTCCCGAATTCGTTCAATATAAGAAACACAACGGGCAATATTTCCGGCCGGCACTGGAACATTTTGCATTTTTTTTAATTCGCCGATTAAACTTGTCCTTTCCTCAATCAGGGTTTGCAGTTTTAATCCTTCTGATTCGAGCCGTCTTTTATTATCCGAAAACTCATGGAGAATTTTTTCCTCGACATTTTTTCTGTAATCCAAAACCTGCTGGAATTTAAAGACAAACATAATTTTTTGTTCTACTTAAGAAGCTCCAAAAGTTGTTTTCCTGCCGTCTCAAAATCAACTTTTTCGTCGATGCTTTGCCGGAGAAATGCATTAACGCTATCAATCATTTTAACGGCGTGATCAATTTCCGGATTCGAACCCTGTACATAAGCACCGATATTGATCAAATCTTCCGCCTTTTTATAAGTAGCAACAATATTCAAGAGTTCGCTTGCTTTATTCTTTTGTTCTTTGCCGACAATGTCGATCATAACTCTGCTGATGCTCTGTAAAACATCAATTGCCGGATAATGATTTTTATTGGCAAGATTCCGGGAAAGTGAAATATGACCGTCCAGAATGGATCGCGCCGCATCGGATATCGGTTCGTTGAAATCGTCACCTTCCACTAATATTGTATAAAGTCCGGTTATTGAACCCACACCTTCCACAATGCCCGAGCGTTCCAGAAGCTTCGGCAACAGGCTGAAAACGGATGGTGTATAACCTTTTGTCGTCGGCGGCTCGCCGACAGATAATCCTACTTCTCTTTGCGCCATGGCAAACCGGGTTAATGAATCGACCATCAGCAGCACATCATTTCCCTGATCACGAAAATATTCGGAAACCGTTGTAGCAACATAGGCGGCACGCATGCGCACCAGCGGGTGCATATCTGATGCAGCGACGACGACAACTGATCGCTTTAAGCCTTCTTCACCCAGGTTCTTTTCCAGAAATTCGCGAACTTCCCTGCCGCGTTCACCGATCAGGCCGATGACATTCACATCTGCTTTCGTGTTTAGAGCAATCATCCCCATGAGCACACTTTTACCGACACCGGAGCCGGAAAAGATACCCATCCGTTGCCCCTTACCGCAGGTAAAAAGAGCATTGAGTGCACGAATACCCAGATCCATCGGTTCTTTAATACGCCCGCGATCCAGGGGATTAATCGGTTCCGCATAAATCGGATATTCATCGACAAAATCAATGGGGCCTTTATTATCGATGGGGTTTCCCAAGCCATCAATCACTCTTCCTAAAAGGCCTTTACTGACGCCGATTGCCGCTTTCCTGCCCAGAGAAAGAATTTTACAGCCCGGTCCCAATCCTTGAATGCTCTGCAAGGGCATTAAAAGCACCCGGCCCTTCTTGAAACCGACAACTTCCGCCTCCAGAGCCGTATCACCGCTCGTCGGCATGATTCCGCAAACATCACCAATTGATGCGGCAGGCCCATAACCTTCCACCATCAATCCGACTATTTCGCTTACTTTACCATTCACCCGAACGGGATTAATGTGCCGTAAAATATTTTCGTATCTGGTTAGATCAATAGCTTCCGTATTCATAAGCCGCTCTCGGAAAATTTATCATCATAATTTCAACATCGCCGCCTTGATTTCTTTCAACTGACTTTCCAGCCGGGCATCGACTTCACCAAACATGGTTTCCACGACGGCACCGCCGCGTTTGATGGAAACATCTTCTTCGAAAACAACATTGCGCACACCATCGAATGATTGTAAAAAATCTTTCTTTATTTCCATCATATAACGGAAATCCTGCTGATTAAGCCGAATCTTCATTCCTTCTGTTTCGGAAATGTTTTTCAGTACACCTTTGAGAACCCCCAGAATAACGTCTTTGCGTGTCGTGACTTCCTGATTTAATATTTTTTCGGCAATTGCTATGGCCAAACAGACCGCCTGCTCTTCATTTTTTGCCCTGATATCTTCCCGGACTTTGGGGATCGTTTTAATGAGAGAGGATAGAGCATCCAGTACCGGCATTATTTCCTTTTTTTGGAATTCAATGCCTTCGTTAAATCCCTTCCGATAGTGTTCATCACCGATCTGATTTATCCGCTGCTCCATTTCGGCCCGTTTTTTTTCCTGCCGGGCTTGTTCGGATAGTGGCTGCGAATTGGCATCGTCCGTCATATCGCCGAGAGCATGAAATAACGAAACTGGTTTTCCCGAATCAATTACCGCATCAGCCTTGATAATGCTGGCTTTATACAAATCCATCTTTTTCATCTCCGCGCAGAATGACGATTCTGCCTTCCGATTCCAGTTTTTTCGTAATTTCCACAATTTTACGCTGGCTTGCCTCCACTTCGGAAAGTCGAATCGGCGGCATCAGTGAAATTTCCTCACGTAACATTTCCGCACCACGTTTGGACATGTTTTTGAAAATCTTTTCCCGCATACCTTCATCAACCAGCTTGAGTGCTTTGGACAGATCTTCGGAACTGACATCTTTCATCAATTCCTGCAAAGATTTATCATCCAGCTTCATAACATCGTCAAAGCTGAACATGAAATTGCGGATTTGCGAAGCCAATTCCGGATCAGAATCTTCCAGAGACGTCATAATAGCGTTTTCTGTGGAACGATTCATCCTGTTTAAAATATTAGCCATTAATTGAGCACCGCCCAATTGCTGATCCGTGGTACCGCCAATGATCAACTCCTTTTCCAGAGTTTTGGCTATCTCTTCAATAAATTCCCTGGGTACACTCTTTAAGGTAGCCATTCGCTTGGAAATTTCGTACTGAATGGCCGGCGAAAAATGTTCCAGTACCTGGGCCGCATTTTCCGGCTTTAAATGAACCAATATGAGCGCGATGGTCTGAGGGTGTTCGGTCTGGGTAAACTCCGCCAGTACTTTGGGATCGATATCCTGCAATCTTTCAATAATTGGATTATCATCAACAGAAGTTATCACTTCACTTAAAATCGACTGCGCATCTTTTTCTCCCAGGGCTTTGACAACAAGGTTCTTCGAAGCGCCTTCGCGCACTGAAATCATTCCGCCTTGTTCTTTAGCCATGGTGCAGAATTCCTTGGCGATATTACTCAAAGTTTCCGCAGGAATATTCGTTACACGGCTCATTTGTTTACTCAATCTGCGAATTTCCACCGGCCGCAGATTTTTCATAACATTTGCCGCTAAATCTTCATCTAATGACAAAAGCAGTATTGCCGCTTTTTCTTCACCGTTCATTAAGCTTTATCCTTCTTAAATGCAGGAATATTATTTAATCCAGTTTCTCAATATGTCGGCAAATTGTTTGGAATCAGCCCGGGCCAACTCCCTGGCGATTTCAGTCTCTGTAAGCGCCCTTCCTTCGGCCCCCTGCTGCGCCAGTGCAGCCTGCTGCGCATATTGCTCGGCACCTGTTGCCCCCGGAATGCTGGCGGGCAGGCGCGCACCGGGTAATTGTCCGACGGGCACGGGAGCCGCCCTCATAACGCTTTTAATGAGCGGCCGTACTATAAACAGCAGAATGAATATCACTACTCCGGCAATAGCCAGATAACTGAATATCGGTGTAAACGTTTCTACTCTTTCCTTTAACGTGGGAGTTTCCATTTCTTCTGTTTCTACTTTTCTAAAAGGCATATTTGTTACGACAATTTGATCACCTCTCTGGGCATTGATTCCCGCCGATTTACGCACTAAATCCTCAATGGTTTCGATTTCATTTTTTGTGCGGGGTTGATATATTTCTTCGCCTTTATCATTTTTCTTATATGTTCCGTCTACAAGCACGGCGATCGAAAGCTTTTTGGTCTCGCCCACAGGCATAACTGTTTTATTGACTACTTTGTTAATTTCATAATTGACGACTTCATCGAGGGTTTCCTTTTCCGGGGTATCCGATACGGTCCCCGTTTTACCTACCGCGTTCACTTTTTCCGTATTGCGTTGCACACTTCTTACGACCGGAGCCTCCGCATCGTATGACTCTTCCGTCTTCTCCGTCACACGAAAATCCAGTTCCGCCGTAACCCGAACGACGGCTTTACCTTTTCCCACGACATTTTCCAGCATCGACTGTATTCTGCCGGCCAGATCTTTTTCCGTATTTCTTTGAAAATCAACCTGCGAACTGGTTAATTTGGAAAGTTTGTTTTCATGCTGAGCGGCTGAAAGTATTGTTCCTTTGGAATCCACAACCATCACGTCTTCCGGATGCATTCCTTCAATGGAACTCGCCACAAGGTGAACGATTCCCTCTATTTGCGGCGTCCTTATAGTTTTTCCCGATTTCAAACGCAGAGTCACGGAAGCTGTCGGCCTTTTTTGCTGATCCGAAAAAAGAGAGTCCTTGGGAAGCGCAATGTGCACACGGCTGGACTGAATTTCATCAAGCCCATTAATGGTACGCGCAAGCTCACCCTGGAGCGCACGCCGGTAATTCAACTGCTGCTCAAATTCCGTCGCCCCCAGTGTCTTATTATCAAAAATTTCAAATCCGACGCCGCTACCCTGCGGAAGTCCTGCCGCAGCCAGTTCCAATCGCAATTCCGATACTTTTTCCGCCGGAACGGAAACTACATTGCCTGATGACGAAACTTTATAAGGTATTTTCTTTTCATTCAACTTCCCGACAATAGAACCGGCATCCTCCACCGACAGATTGGAAAAGAGTACGCGGTAGTCCACCTGATTTGTGAAATAGACCATAAGTCCGATAGCTGCAGCCGACACCAGGGTAATAAGAATAACGGAAACTTTGCGGCCTGAGCTCAGCGTATCAAAACCAGCCCAAAATTTCGTTAAAAATTGTAAAATTGAATCCATAGGAATATCCAATTAGTAAAATAGAATTATCATACCTGCATTCGCATAACTTCCTGATAGGCATCAAGAATCTTATTACGAACCTGCATCATCACCTGAAAAGAAACACCGGCTTTTTCCAGAGCTATCATCGCTTCATGAATCGAACCGGCATCTTCCAGTTGAACTTTGGCAATTGTTTTATCAGCATCGTTTTGCAGCTTATTGATATCCTGGATGGCATCCTTCAGCGCCGAGCCGAATGAATTACTCCCGGATTGCTTCTCGGCATCAGTTTTTTCGGGAGTTACACCTGCTGGTTTTAAACTGCCGTAAATACTTATGTCTGTCATATTCTTGACTCCTGAATATTATTTACCTATGTTCATGGCTGTTTGCGCCATATTTTTTGCCGCGTCAAAGGCGGTGGCACAGGCTTCGTAAGAGCGATTGGCCACAATCATATCCGACATTTCCATCATTACATTTACATTCGGGAAAGACACAAAACCTTCTTTGTCCGCATCGGGATGCGCCGGATCATATACTCTTTTGATCCCTTCTTGATCTTCCGTTACCTGTTTAATTTTCACCCCGCGCACGACATCGCCCAGTGTCTTATCAAAGCCTTTTTTCAACGGATCTTCCGTAAAGGTAATTCTTTTTCTTTTATAAGGACCACCTTCCGGAGTGTTTGTTGTATTGGCGTTCGCAAGATTACTGGTAATAATGTCCATTTTGGCCCGCTGGGCGGAAAGCCCCGTACTGCAGATTTTGAAAGTTGCAAAAAGTTCCATATTATTTAGCCTCACTCAAAACGTTTCTTATACTTTTAAATTTTCTGGCCAGTAACTCCGCACTTAAATTATACATCAGGTGATTCTCCGCTAAATTAGCCATTTCTTTATCTAAATCAGCTTTCTCCGCGGATCGGACTATTTTAAAATCATTCCCGGTAATTTCTTCTTTGGTATTGGGAAAATGTTTCTCGCTTGTCCTCACTAAAGGAATTTTCTTTTCCATAGCCCGGCGCAAATCTTCTTTAAATACATAATCCGCTGTTTTATAATCGGGAGAGTCCAAGTTGGCGATATTAGACGTAATCAATTTATTTCGTTCCGAACGATAATCGAGCATTGTGGATAATAAATTAAATGTCTTTCCGAATAATGGTTCCATTTTCAACCTCTGTATTTAAATTATGTGCAAATCACATACCAAAGAGCTTTTTTATCATTTTTCTTCTGGAGAAAGATCATTTATACCATACTCATGTAACTTATTTCTCATTGTTCTAACACTTATACCTAATATTTTCGCAGCCTTAGTCTTATTCCAGTTAAATTTATTCAGTGTTTCAAAAATCATATTTTTTTCCATTTCATAAAGAGTCGATGCCTTTTCATTTTGTTCAGATTTATTTGGCATAATCATTTCCTCTTCAGGTTGTGTATTTTTTTTGACGATGGAATCAGTGCCGGTATTTTCCGGAAATAAGTACTCGGTATCAATCGCCGGTTCGTTGCAGATCAATACCGCCCGTTCAATAACGTTCTCTAATTCCCGGACATTCCCCGGCCACGAGTATGATTTTAGTGCTGCTCTGGCCGCATCGGTTAAAACCGGTTCTTTTTTTTCATTAACCTGGCTGTATTTTTTAATGAAATGTTCCGCCAATAAATTGACATCACCATTTCTTTCTCTTAAGGGAGGAACTAGCACCGGAATAACATTTAACCGGTAATACAGATCAGCACGGAAAGTTTTCTGGGCGGTTCGATACTGCAGATCGGCATTGGTCGTGGCAATTATCCGGACGTCGACAGGTATGGGCATTTTCCCGCCGACCCTGTCTACTTCCGCCTCTTGAATCACCCGTAATAATTTAGCCTGCAGCTGAACATCCATTTCCGATATTTCATCGAGCAGCAGAGTCCCTCCGTTGGCCAATTCGAATTTCCCCAGCTTTTTCACAGTTGCTCCCGTAAATGCTCCCTTTTCAAAACCGAACATTTCACTCTCCAGAAGCTGGGCCGGTATGGCTGCACAATTTACAGCAACAAAAGGCATATTGCGACGGTTACTGTGGCGGTAAGTATACCGGGCAAAAAGTTCCTTACCCGTACCGCTTTCTCCCTGAATGAGGATACTGGATTTGCTTTTGGCAACATTTTTCAACATGTCCATAATGGCAAGCAGCTTCTTATCCCGCGTGATTATTTCTTTTATTGGGTAAATATTGCTGTTTTCCTCACCTTCTGCCTTGTCGGCATTTGTCTGTACGCTTGCCGCTAATACATTTTTCACCGCAAATTCCAGATCATCCAGTGAGAAAGGCTTCATAATGAACTCAGCTGCGCCTTCTTTCATTGCTTCGACTGCAGTATTTACAGTTCCATAAGCCGTAATCAAAATCACCGGTGTTTGCGGTGCTATCTTTTTAATACCCCGCAATACATCCATGCCGCTCATCATGGGCATACGCATATCGGTAACCACACCGGCAAACTGTCCCGCTTTAAATTTTACCAGGGCGTCAGCGCCGTTTTCCGCCGTTTCCACTTCATAACCGCAGCTGGTCAGCGATTCATAAAGAGCTGCCCGCATTGACTGATCATCATCAACAACAAGTAATCTTTCGGCATTATTCATTTAGTGGTTTTCTCCAATTTTGCAGTAATTTCCTTAAGGAGGGGAAAGCTGATACTTACCTTTGTCCCTCCCTGTGGTGAGTTTTCTACAGTAATAGATCCTTTGTGCTGGCTCACAATATTATGTACTATAGCCAAACCCAGACCTGCCCCACCTTCTTTTGTACTGAAGAATGGATCAAATATTCTGGATAAATTCTCTTCCGGAATTCCCGGCCCGGAATCTTGAAATATTATTTCCGCCGCAGATGCTTCTCCCGGCATAATTCCGGCGAATGCAGTCATTGATTTTATGCTTAGGATACCGCCGTCCGGCATGGATTGCTGGGCATTTAATATTATGTTTAAAAACACCTGCTTGATCATTTCGGCATCACCTTCAATGAACATTTGATCATCAACGTAAACCGCTGATACATCAATATCTCCCTGCTCCATTATTTGCTCGGAAAAATTGAGCACCTCCGTCAATGCCTGTTGCACATCGATTTTTTCCATTTTCGGATTTTGCTTCCGGGTAAACATCAGCAAATTAGATATCTTGTTATCAACATTTTTTACCGAAGAAATAATTTGAACGACACGTTCCCGGTCTTTTTTCTCCTGTAAATTTTTTAAAAGCAATGAGGCAAACAATTCAATACTGCCTAAAGGGTTACGAATTTCATGAGCTATATTTGCCGCCATTTCCCCCATTGCGGCAAACTTCTCTGTTCGTTTAGCCATATCTTCCAATTTTTCAATTCTGGTAATGTCACGCAGAATAAAGACGTTGCCGATGGAAGCACCGACCGGAGACTTAAACGGAGAACAAAATATTTCCAATACCCGGCCGTTGATTTTAACTTTATGCCCTGATTCTCCTTTAAAATATTCCGCAAGATTTATTGTCGGCCAATCATTAACCGCTATATCTTCAAAAAGAATGCTGATGTGTTGTCCAAAGGCTTTTGTCTGGTAAACATTTGTAAAAACTTCAGCACATTGATTCATTGTTTGAATTTTACCGTCGAGGTCGGTTACCACCACGCCGTTAATTAAGCTTTCTAAAATATTTTGCAGATAATTTTTTGTTTGTTCCTTTTCTTCAACTGTTTTTACGAGTTCATTATTCTTTTCTTCCAACTCTTTATTCAGGCCGGCAAAACGTTCTTCGAGCCTCCCATAAGCCCGCTGAAGGTCCAGCGTAGCCTTGTTAAAACTTTCAAACGACTGTTGAAGTAAAGTAATATCTTCCATGAGTTTTTTTAACCTTTAATTTTTTAAATGTTCTCCGTATTTATCCCACCAGTTCTCATCATTTACATAATAATCAACAACTCTTGTCCAGAATCCTTCCGCTCCCGATTCATTCTTTATTTTGGTAAATGTTTTCTGTGCCTCGTTACTATTATTCATTTTTAAATAAGACCTGCCGATATGGAATAAAGACCAGTGCTTGAGATCAGTGTTATTGGAAGACTGAACCAAGGCCCTGTTATACATAGACAAACTGTCTCTATAATTATTTACCTTGAAATATAAGTCGCCGGCCTCTTTATAGGCTTCTCCGGACACAGCCGCCTGCTTACCATCCTGATTCAGGTATTTAACAGCTAGTAAATAATTTTTCAGGGCAAGGGAATCCTCTTTCTTTTCTTTCAGGGAGGCCGCATAGTGCCAGAAAGTTGAGCCCGGATTATTGATATCGTGACCGGAGTTGATTACCGCATCGAAATCAACAACAGCTTTATCGTACAACTTTCTCTGATAGGCAATCTCGGCCATATTTTTTTTAGCTGCGGTCATTAACGGGGTGTTTTTGACCACCGGCTGCATCATTAATTCGCCTAAAATTTTTTCCGCTTCATCATACTTTTTTCCGGCCATTTCCTCCTCGGCAATACCGAGCATTATCGTGCCGACAACTTTCTCATCCCGGCATACATTCCGGTAATTTTTTAAAAGTTTGATGCACTCTTCGGAAAGACTCAAATTACTTAAACTGCTCGCAATTTTATTTACTATTGAATATTCATCAGATTGCAGCGGAACGGATCGGTAAGCTTTAAAATAAATATCAGCTACAGTCAGATAATCTTTCTGCTGATAATGTTTATCAACCAGTGTAGCCGCTGCCTGCTTCAGACTCTTTTTCGCTTCACCGGAAAACCTGCTTTGCGGATAGATTCTCAAAAATTCCAAATATATATCGAATGCTTTGCCGTCATTTTGCAACTTATGTAAAGCATTTCCCTTATGCAACAGCGCACTCTGGGCAATTTCGACCGGTGGATTTTTGGCAAGCAAAATATCATAAGCCTCAAGAGGCGCCTTATAATAATGGATATTTTTCAGAGCGGAAAATACTTTAACACCGGGCCGATCTATGCCCAACCCGGCCATAGCTATAATACTTTTTGCCGCTTCCCTGCTTTCCGGATATTTATCGATAATCAAATTATATGTATTTAGGGCGGCGGAGACCTGATCGGCAGCTTTATATGAATCGCCAAGCAAAAGTAACGCTTCTTTTATCTTTTCATCATCCGCATACACATTGGCATAAAGAGAAAACAGATTGATTGCTTCATCATAACGGCGCAAAGTTAATTTATGTTGTCCCATATTGAGGACAAGCTCTCTGGGAATATCCATAAAATCAGACCATTTTTTTTGTGCATCGCGGTACCAAATCTCCGCAGTTGCCGATTGTTGCATTTTATAATAAGAATCGGCCACCAGATAAAAAGATTGCCTGGCAAAATCTCCACCCCTATTCTTCATCAGGTATGCTATCAGTTTATCCACGGCCTGATTGTATTTCCCTATCTGATGCAACTGTGCGCCGACTTTAAAGGAAGACTCGGGAGCATAAGCTGATTGCGGATATTTATTGAGCAGATTTTCATAATTTATGAGTGCATCGGAATAATTATTCAGATATTCATATGCCCTGGCCAACCGGAAGTAAACCAGTGCATTTTCTCTCTTCTCATCAGGGAAGCTCTGTAGTGTGTTTTTATAGAATTCAACGGCAATACGCAGATTTTCCTTACTTCCTTTTTCCCCCAAAAAAAAGTGGCAATCAGCCATATGGCGTAAAGCTTTCTCTCCCAAATCTTTGGAAGTATCGTCACGCGCAACGAATTCTTTAAAGGTTGCCAGAGCCTGGAGATAGTTTTTCTCTTTCAATGCACTAAGCGCCCGGTCATAAAGAACCGAACCGGAACCCGGCTCCTCTTTTTCAGCGGGGAGTTGTTCATTATTTCCGGCCTTGCCGGAATCTTTTCCCAAGATTGCAGGAAGGGAAAGCTGTATTTTTTTTTCCTGTGTTTTTGCTTTGACTGAACCTGGTTGCTTTTCCGTATTAACTTGGGAAAAATCGCTTTTTGCTGAACTATTTCGGTTTTTCGGCGCTGCCGCCTGTTTTTTCTGCATCGACCGTTGGTTGACGCCGCTAGCCTTATAATAACCGGCATCAATTGCTTCTTTTTCCGAATTGAACAAGACACGGTGATACGGTTTTACTTTATCATAAAACGGCATACCGGCCAGATGATAACGTTTAGAATCACTGTTCGCAATGACAACAGTAGGCTTTTCGGCTGATGAAATTTCCCGGCTGATATTTTCCTTTTTATCGGGAATTTTCTGATCCGCAGACAACGGAAGAATAAAATATTTGCTGAGCACACTTTTCTTCACCATTTCCGCCGCCGCAAGTCGGGCTTTTTCTTTTGTTCCATATTTACCGCTCAACACCCTATACCACTTTCCTTTTTCTTTAATTTCCACCGGCATAAAGAAAGCAGGATAACCTTTTGTTGTCAAAACCTGAGCATCTTCCGCTGCTTGTTGCTTTGTTTGATAAGAAGCACAATGAATCGTATACAACTCATCGGCAACAGCAATACAGCTGAAATTTGTCATAATAACTAAAAAGACGGCCCATATTATAAAATATATCGGGCTATCCTTTATTTCTTTTAATGAGAATTTGTCCGTAGTCTTTTTCCCCCAGAAAGAAAAATATATCACTACCTTTAACTTTGAGTGAAATAGCAAATTATATACCAAGAAAGGTTTGGGCTAATTTGATTCAGTTATTGATCCAAAATGCCTTACTTTCGTCATACTTATAAGTTTATTCTGTCAAATAGACAGCGTTATAGCCAATATTTTGACGTAATAACCAAAAGAAACGGAAAGCCCATGGTGTCCGAATTCATGTTTTATCTGATTATTTTTAAAGTTTATTCAATAATTAAGATGGCATCGGGTTTGCATTAAACTGCAAATCATTATTCTTGCGAGGTTCAATTATGGATAACCAAGATATAAAAAGCATGCAAAATCAGCGTGAATATTCCCGTGTCGATGTTTTTATTCCCGTCGAGTATAAATTACTGGAACCACAACAAAGGCAACATGTTCGTTCCCGCGTGGCTGGAGAAACAATTCTCGCGGAATTTAAGTCTTTGCCCGATCCTGACGATCAATTAATAGCTGAATGGTTGAAAACAATTAATACTAAATTGAATTCCATTATCCGCATGTTAACGATGCATCAGGAAGGCTTTAATCAGTTGACAATGAGAAAAGTTAATATAAGCGGCGGTGGAATCTGTTTTTCCGCAGATAAACCCTATTCCCAGGGCGATATCCTTGAATTTAAAGTAACATTGACTATGCAATACCCTATGTCGCTTTTTTTGTACGGTGAAGTTATTGAAACAAGTAAACACAATCCGGAATATAATACATCGGTTCAGTTTATAGCCATCGATGATTTTGTCCGGGATGAAATTATCAAATTTGTTTTTGAAAAAGAAAGGGAAATCCTGAGGGAAAAAAGGAGGTAACCCTCTCAAAATATGATTATTCTCATCGGTTTTATCATTGTACTGGGAGCCGTAATCGGCGGATACCTCCTGGAACATGGCAATCTGGCAGTTATCATACAGCCTGTAGAAATTATGATCATTGGTGGAGCCGCTCTGGGCGGTTTTATTATTGCTTCACCAATGAGAGTTATTAAGGCTGTAATTTCGGCTGTTTTGCGGATGTTCACCCATAAATCATATTCAAAAAATGATTATATGGATGTTCTCCTGCTACTCAACGGAATCTTTTATAAAATAAGACAACAAGGACTTGTCTCCATTGAATCCGATGTAGACAGCCCCCGGGAAAGTCCATTATTCACAAAATATCCCTCGATTCTGAAAAATCATGCTGCCATTGAACTGATAACCGATACATTGCGGACCGTCATGACCACTACTATTGCACCGCATGAATTGGAAGCGCTAATAGATCAGGAACTGGAATCACATCACGAGGAAGCAATGACCCCTTCCCACAGCGTCAATACCATTGCCGATGGACTGCCCGGCCTTGGAATCGTCGCGGCGGTTCTGGGAGTCGTTTTGACCATGGGCAAGATTAAAGAACCACCGGAAGTACTGGGTGCAAGTATCGGTGCCGCTCTTGTCGGAACATTCATGGGAGTTTTATTGTGCTACGGCTTTGTCGGTCCCATGGGAAAGCATTTAGAGTTTATTGCCACGGAAGATTTACAATACATGAACGTAATTAAAGTCGCACTGCTTGCCTTTATCGGCGGCGGCGCCGCACCAAAAGTGGCCGTTGAATTCGGCCGCCGGGTTATACCGGGAAACATGAAACCTTCTTTTCTCGAGATGGAAGACATTTTCCGGGAAGCGAAAAAGGCATAAACATCAACTTAAAAAGAACTCATTAATTTTCAGGACAGAATCCTTACTTTTGACGAATTGACCATATGGATGAACGGCCTCAGCAGATAATAATTAAAAAAGTCAAAAAAAATAAAGGCGGCGGCGCTCATGGCGGCTCCTGGAAAGTAGCTTATGCCGACTTTGTCACCGCCATGATGGCTTTTTTTCTTCTGTTGTGGCTTTTAAGCATGGTTTCCGACGAGAAGAGAGCGGCTCTTTCCGAGTATTTCCGGAAATACAGTGTCTTTCAGGAAAGCGGCACCTCGGCGGTAGCAACAAAAACCACCAAAATAACCGACCCCCAGTTTATCACCGAAGCCGGCAATGAATTCGCCAAAAGAAATAAGTACGCCGGACAGCGCAACAAGGAATCGGCCGACGCTTTTGTTCATAAGCAGGTCAAACAACAGGATATTGAAGCTAAAGATGAAGCACTGGTCAAAAAGATCAGAGCGGCTGTTGATGAAAAGATGGCGGGAATACGCGATCAAATATTAGTAGATGTAATCGAAGGCGGGGTCAGAATACAAATCATCGACACCGAAGGTAGCATCATGTTCCAGTTGGGCTCCGCCCAACCGACGCCGAAAGCTAAAGAGATATTGAAACTGGTCTCGGCAAATCTTCAAGAGATGCCCGGACGAATTGTTGTGGAAGGACATACTGATTCCGCTCCCTTCAAAGGGGGGCAGATTACAAACTGGGAGCTTTCCACATCACGAGCTTCGGCCGCGCGGAAAGAATTGGAAGAAAACGGAATAGCGCCTTCGCGAATCGCCCGGGTTGTCGGTTATGCGGATACGGAATTGTTGCTTCCTCTTGATCCGCGTGATGCCCGTAACAGAAGAATCAGCATAATTATGCTGCAGGCCGAATCTAAATAAATGAGAGAATCAGCGGGATTATTCCGCAAGACAGACATCCACGACAAACGTACCTTCGTTAATTTCAAAAGGAATAATTAAACTGGGCCCACCCATAACATGAGTTATGGAATGATTTTTCCCGGCAACAACCGTGGGAATAGCTGCCTGAATATAAAACCCTTCGGCTTCCAGATTTTTTCTGGCTACACCGGAAATCATATTGGTAATTTCACCAACTGCGTCCTTAATATCACCGTTCATGCTTTTTATATCTTCCCCGAGCATGTTGGATACTATCTTCAATATTGCTCCTTCACTGAAACTTAAAGCAAGGGAACCGGCAGCGGAACCGGTCAAGCCGATAATCCCGGAAATATCTCCTTTAGCCAGACTATCTTTTTTAAGATATGGTTTACCTGGTCGTGGCTCTACAAAAGCCATTGTCTTTAAGACGCTTATAGTGCCCTCTAAAAAAGGATTGATAAATTTTACGTTCATAGATCTTCCTTCAATACTTAAAGCTTTTTCTCGCTATTTTCCTATGCTTTCCATTATTTTTTTAATTTTCTCATTGAGCACTTCTGCAGTGAAAGGTTTAACAATATAATTATTCACGCCGGCCTTTACCGCCGCAACCACATTATCCTGCAATGCTTCAGCGGTGACCATGAGAAACGGCGTTTTGGCCAGATCAGCATCAGCCCGGACTGCTTTCAATAATTCCAAACCGGACATATTGGGCATATTCCAGTCGGAAACAACTACATCAATCTTTTGCGATTTCAGTGCCTTTAAGGCCATAACACCATCCTCCGCTTCCACAATATCATCGTATCCGACTTGTTTGAGCAGATTGCGAACGACTTTTCTCATTGTGGCAAAATCATCAACAACCAGGATTTTGATACTTTTATCACCCATAATTCGACCTCACTTAAGTTTTCTTCCGATAAAAATATGACCATTCTGAATCAACGGCCTTCACTTAATTCAAATAGGCCTTCAATGTCAATAATTAAACCGATCCGGCCATCTCCTAAAATTGCTCCCCCGGCAACACCTTTAACATTTTTCAACCCTTCTCCAAGGCTTTTGACCACCACTTCAGCTTTACCGATAATCTTATCAATCATCAAACATTTGGAACCGCTTTCACTATCCACTACAACAACAATTCCATCCCATGGTTCTTTATGTCTTGGTTCAATATTAAATATTTCATAAAGTCGTATCAGCGGCATCAGCTGTCCCATTGCGTTGATCATTTCGCCTTTACCGACGACATTGGTATAAGCATCACGTGCAGGTCTTAAGGCCTGGCGGATTGATATTGTCGGTAAAATATAGCACTCAGCTCCCACCTTCACTATCATTCCGTCAATAATAGCCAATGTTAACGGAAATCTTGTAATAAAAGTAGTTCCACGACCGGCGGAACTTTCAATCTCAATTTTACCCCGCAGTTTTTCTACTGCCTGGCGTACAACGTCCATACCCACGCCACGACCGGATACATCGGTTACTTTTTCAGCGGTGGACAAACCGGGCAGAAAAATGAATTTGAATATTTCCGTATCGGTCAAACCTTCTTCGCTTGAAATCACACCGTTTTTCAACGCCTTTTGCAATATCTTTTTTGTGTCGAGACCTTTACCATCATCCGTTATTTCGATTACAATATTGCCCCCGCGATGATATGCCTTTAACTGAATGAGACCTTTTTCCGGTTTCCCGAGCTTTATCCGTTCTTCCGGAGTCTCCAAACCATGATCTACTGAATTTCGAATCATATGGACAAGCGGATTATAAATTTCATCCACCATGTTTCTGTCTATTTCCGTATCTTCTCCAATTAATTCCACAGCAACAACTTTACCGGCATTCTTCGCCAGATCCCGAACCAAACGGGACATGCGCTGGAAAGTTTGTTTGATGGGAATCATTCTCAACGTCATGGAGACTTGCTGCAATGTTGAGGTAATCCGGAAAAATTGGGAAATATCTCTTGTCAACTGTTTATCAACTGTTAACTGATTCTTTAAATCCTGTTGAATCATTGATTGCGTAATAACCAATTCGCCCACCATATCAATTAAATCGTCAAGCTTCGTCGTATCCACGCGAATCGTTGTCATATCAGTGACCTGATCAACTTGCTTGCGCAAAGCCTGGGATATCTGCTTGGGTTTGACGATTCCCTCTTCAATTAAAGTCTGACCGATTTTTTTATCAGGCGAATTTGCCTTCAACTTCAGAGTCTGTTGCAGCTTATCTTCAGAGATTATTCCTTCCTCAACAAGAATCTCTCCGATTTTTTTGTGTCCCGCCGAAGTATCAATACCCTTCTCAACTTTATTAATCCTCGCCTTTAGCGCCGGAATATCCAGCACCGAATCATCAACTTTTTTCCCTTCGAGTGAATCTCTGAGCTGACCGATTAATGTCTTTAGGGCGTCGGCTCCGTCCAGAACCACATCAATCAAAGACGGCGTAACTGATATTTCTCCGTTTCTTGCTTTATCCAGAAGGTTTTCTAAATTATGAGCCAGATCACGAATTTTTTCCAAATTAAGGAAACTTGCCACCCCTTTAATGGAATGGAACGGCCGGAAGATGGTGTTGATGTAATCCTTGTTTTCCGGCTCATTTTCCAGATTGAGAATATTGACTTCGATCTCCTCAATATACTCGAGACCTTCGGCAATAAAATCCCTGGTCAAAGATTCATCCTGCACTGGAGGCGGTTCTTCTTTTATTACCTCAGCCGGAGATTGAACCACAGCTGATTCCGTTGACCCGGAAGGAACATTTTCAGCAATAGTCACTCCGGCAATTGCAGCTAATTTTTCCAGGTACCCCTTAATATTACCATCATATTTACCGGTGTTCTTAAAACTATCGGCAATCTGCTGCATCAGGTGAATTCCTTCTTCCAATAATCCGGACGCTTGAGGCTTATCCGGAATCGAATCCAGAATAATTTTTTCCAAAATCTGACTCATGCCCTGGGCACAGCTGTTAATCTGCGAGATTTTATTTTGCCGGCATTCATTGATAATGTTTTCGAGATGATTAAGCAGTTTTCCTGAAGCCGGGATATCGATATTCTTACAATCCCAAAACAGATACTCCTGTGCCAGTTTATCCAACAAGCCGATCATTCCATCATAATTCATAATTACACCATTTTAATTATTTCCGAGGCTATCATTTCTAAAGAAACAACCTTATCCGCCGCACCCAATTTTATCGCTTCTTTGGGCATACCAAAAACAACACAGGACTTTTCGTCCTGAGCAATAGTACCGGCACCCATTTTCTTCATTTCCAGAAGGCCTTCGGCACCATCAGCACCCATGCCGGTTAATATCACACCAATAGCATTGGCCCCTGCATATTGTGCTGTTGACTTAAAAAGTACATCGACTGCAGGACGCTGATGATAGACCATCGGCCCGGTTTTAATTTCAACATAATAACGGGCTCCGCTCCTTCTTAAAAGCATGTGGAAATTGCCGGGAGCAACCAAAGCCGTGCCCGGAACGACAGAATCATTATCTTCCGCTTCTTTCACTGATACCTGGCAAATATCGTTGAGCCGGGCTGCAAAAGCCGTTGTAAAATTGGCCGGCATATGTTGCACAATAACTATCCCCGGTGAATTGGGCGGCATTTTCGTCAATACTTTTTTTAAAGCTTCCGTTCCTCCCGTGGAGGCCCCTATGGCAATAACCTTATTGGAAGTTTGAGCCAAAGCTTTTATCGGTTCATGTTCGGCAGTATCGGTTATAGTATTCGCTGTATCACGTTTTATTACATTAACCCGGGATGCCGCCCGGATTTTTTCCACTAGCTGGGCAGACATGTCACCGACGTTGTAAGAACTCCCCGGCTTGCCGATAACATCAACAGCCCCGTTATCCATTGCCTCCAGTGTCAATTTTCCACCCTTGGTTGTAAGTGAACTGACAATAATCGTCGGTACCGGATGGTACTTCATTAATTTTTTTAAAAAAGTAAGCCCGTCCATCCGGGGCATTTCAATATCAAGCGTTATAACGTCAGGCCTCAGGCTGACTATTTTGTCGCGGGCGACATAAGGATCCGGCGCAACTCCGACAACTTCTATGTCGGAATATTTAGAAAGTTCTTCCGAAAATATTTTTCGGACTATTGCCGAATCATCAACTATGAGAACTTTGATTCTCCTCATTTTATTCTACCTTCGCAAAAACGAATTAATGCCGTAAATCTAACAAACACTCATTTCTATCCCCATTAAACTGCCGTCTGATTCAAAAGACAACTTGCATACATTCTCACCTGCTCCAGCTTCCTGTTTTGTAAATACACCGGATTTATTTTTAAACACGGGAATGGAAAGATCAAATACCTTTGATGAATCATATTTTTGTAAAAAATTACCGCAGATCATGTTGACGGCTTCTTTTGCGCAATCTTCAATCAGCTTGTCTGTTATGGAATTATCATCAACATTAAGCATGTTACGAGTCATAGTTTCAGCCATGCCGCGAGTAAACAACACATCAATACAACCTTTTACGGGTCCGGTAAAATTAATTGACGCAACCATATCGTACTTGACATCTTCATCTACCGGTTCCAGGAAGACAAAATACATTTTTTCAAATACTTCAAAAATCGCATTCATCAACAGTTCCTGTATCTTCTTTGTATTCTCCATTTTCGGAAACTCCTATAACTGAATATAGTATTTTTTTGATTTCCTCCGGCAGAAAAGGCTTTTTTACAAAGCCTTTTGCCCCCCGTTTAAAGGCTTCCTGCATCCTATTATCACTTCCTTCCGTCGTGATCATAATTACCGGAATTTCTTTCAATGTCTCATTTTTCTTTAAGTGATCCAGGAGTTCCAAGCCATTCATTTCAGGCATATTTATATCAGAGATTACGACGTCAACCCAATTTTTCGAAAGAACATCCAAAGCCTCCCTGCCGTTGCCGGCTTCCCAACATTGATCCATTTTAAATCCGGAAATAGTCACTATTTTTTTAATAACAGATCTCATCGAGTTGGAATCATCTACAATCAGTACGTTGAATGACATAACGTCACCTTTCTTTTTTTGTGTTCTACTCAATTTCTAATCATATAATACTTATGAGTTCTTTGGCATGATTCAAATCATCCGACAGCAAAACCATGCTCATTTCCAAATCTTTCATCCGCAAATTGAATTTCGGCAATACTTCACTTACAGCCCGGTATGATAACCCGTCAACTCCACCGCCGACTCCAAGCATTAAACAAAACTGATCTGCTATATAAACAATCCACGGCATTGTCTTTTCTTCTTTTTCCAACAGATCGGGGCGATGATGAAATGATATGGCGTCTCTGATCTCTGCCGGAAATTTCCAATACGTCGCAATTTTGCCGCCTAAATCGGCGTGATTGATTCCCAGGATGATTTCCTCAGCTTCCAAAAAAGATATATTTTTACTTGATACAAGCTCGGCAATTTTAGTAAGCGAATCCCGCACAAATTCACCCATAATTATTTTTCCCACATCATGAAGAAGCGCTGCGGTATAAAGAGTTGTATCCTCCTGACCGGTTATTTTCCTCGAAATAATCTGCGACATCAGGGCTACGGCCACTGAATGTTCCCACAAATCCGTTACCCTATCAAAGTAACCGGATGCACCTTTTTTATAATATTTGGATACCCCGGCTGTCTGAATTGCTCTTAATAAATTTTGTTGCCCAAGATAAACCACGGCATCATTGATATTGGTGATTTTATGCCGGGGACCGAAATAGGCTGAATTGGCCATTTTTAAGATATTGGCGGTAATAGAGGGATCGTACTTTATTACATTGGCCACTTCATTGACGGAATAATCCGGTTTTCTGAGTAACTGAGCAACTTTATTACCGGTTTCCGGAAATGCGGGAATTGTATTGATTGATTTTAAGATACGGTCCACTATTTTCATAATTCTTTCATCTCACCTCCGGAACTACGAACAAAAACTTTCCCCGTGGAAATTTCCAAACGAACGGTACGATTATAATTAAGGCCAGTATCCTCCTTATCAATCAGGACATTATTCTTCCAAAATATTTTCCGCATGGCCATGATGTTTTTCTGCCCGATACGAAAAAAATTGGTATCATCCAAAATGCTTGCGCCACCCGCTGCTTTAACAATCATTCTCTTTTTTTCGGCACCCAACTTGTAACATGTTTTAAACAGAATCGGGATACCGGTATCCGCAAACATTTCCGGATTTACACCGGCCTTATTCTGATCTAAAGCTGATTCCGGCAACATGTAATGCAACAAGCCTCCGACTTTCACCAGCGGATCATAAACAATTATTGCAATGCAGGAACCCAAGGCATAAGTTATGATCACATCCGCAGGATTGTTACTAACCTTAATATCAGATATTCCTACAATTAAATCACTCATAAAATCACTTTTGATAAACACTGGGTTCTATGTATTTAAAAGAATGCTGCAACCCGGTTAAACTTTCCGAATGTCCCACAAAAAAATACCCGTCTTTTTTCAAACTACCATGATACTTATTCACTAAACGGCTTTGGGTATCTTTATCAAAATAAATCATCACATTGCGACAGAAAATAACATCGAAATTAAAGCCTGAAGGAAATTCATCCATCAGATTAAATCTCTGAAAGACAACCATATCTCTAATATCTTTTTTAACGCGGTAGTATCCACTGGAGCGTCCCGTCCCTATCTGAAAATACTTTCCCAAGACAGGTACATTGATTTTTTTTATCCTTTCTTCAGGATAAATTGCCGCTTCGGCTGTCCGCAATACTTTAGTGGAAATATCGGTTGCGAAAATTCTGGCATCTAGCGGCCTCATACCGGCCGCTTCTTTTATGGTTATGGCTATTGTATACGGCTCTTCTCCGGTAGAACAACCGGCAGACCAAATATTAAACTGGGGAACCGAACTGCGAGACCCGGTTTTTCCCAGCATTGCGGCAACAATGGCACGCAATCTGACGAAATGACTTTCTTCCCGGAAAAATGACGTCAAATTGGTCGAAATGGAATCGATCATTGCGACCAATTCATCCGTTCCCTCATCTGTTGTTACATAGCGATAATATTCGCTGAAGGATTTATACTTGCCTTCCCGTAATCGTTTACCCAAACGGGCTTTTACTAACTCTTTTTTTCCTTCATGAAGATTTATTCCACATTGCTCGTAAACAAGATTTCGGATTTTCTCAAAGTCAGCATCTTTAAGTTCCATTGTCATCATAAGTTATTTAACCACGGACGAATTCAAATTTATAACAATAACAACAAATATACGCAATAATTATACCAATCTATGAAAATGCTATTATAGTTTAAGAACATTAATGGAATATAGCATATATTATCATGTAACATATCAATTTATACTCGGCAAAAATATAAAATACTTAAAATTATCCTCGTTTTTTTTCATAAAATAAATAAAATTGCTTTTCTTTAATGGAAAATTTTCCTGTTTCACAGTAATTTTTCCTAATTATAAAAAATATTCTGACCGCAAAGTAATTGACATTTCTTACAACGTGTGATTGTTTTTTGACGCTTTCGGGATATTTGCCATCGTTTTAAGATTCCTTTTGTCTTAAATAGAAAAAATAACCCATCCACACAAGATTTTATAAATAACAGCTTATAGGACAAGATATGGAACAGGGTAAAATTCTCATAGCTGAAGACAATGATTTAAACAGAGAAACTCTCGCACAATTACTCGCTGAAGACGGATATAAAATTAAAACCGTCGTTGACGGAAGAGAGGGAATCGAAGCTTTTCTGGAAGACAAATTTGATTTAGTAATAACTGACCTGCGGATGCCTAATGTTGATGGTTTGGAGTTTCTTAAATACATTAAACAGACCAATCGCGATAATCTTGTAATTATGATCACCGGTCACGGTACGATAAATTCAGCCGTCGAAGCAATGCAACTGGGTGCTTTCGATTTTATTACTAAACCTATCAAAGACGATCTGGTTAAATTATCGGTTAATCGAGCCATATCATTTGCCAAACTGCGTTCTGAAAATATTTCCCTGAAAGAACACCTCAAAGAAAAACAAACTTTCGATAAATTAATCGGTTACAGCGATTGCATGAAAAAAGTCTTCGATACAATAGAAAAAGTTTCCTCTTCCGACAGCACCATACTCATTGAGGGAGAAAGCGGCACCGGTAAAGAACTTGTTGCCCGGGCTATTCATTTCAAAAGTGACAGAAACTGCCAACCTATGATTGCCGTCAATTGTGGGGCGATCCCTGAAGATTTGTTGGAAAGCGAACTGTTCGGCCATGAAAAAGGGGCTTTTACCGGAGCGATTCGCAATAGAATGGGCAGATTTGAGCTCGCGCAGGGCGGCACAATATTTCTCGATGAAATCGGCGACATGAGCCCGGCATTGCAAGTCAAGGTACTGCGAGTAATCCAGGAAAAGCAATTTGAGCGAATTGGCGGCATAAAAACAATCAATGCCGATGTCCGCATTATTGCCGCCACTAATCAAAATCTGGAAAAGGCCGTTGCGGAAAAACGTTTTCGCGAAGATCTTTTTTATCGCATTAATGTTATCCCTATTCATTTACCGGCTCTGCGTGAGCGCGGCTCTGATATTTTGATCCTGGCTAATCATTTTCTGATGAACTTTAATAAATTAAAAAAGAAAAACGTCAAGCGCATTGCCAATGAAGCAGTTACTTATCTTAAGCAATATCCCTGGCCGGGCAATGTTCGCGAACTGCAAAATTTAATAGAAATGATTGTCGTCATGAAAGAAGAAGGTGAAATTTGTGTCGAAGATTTACCTCCTAAATTTCACAATATTCAAAAAACCCGTGAGAATAGTTCCAACATCGACATAACTGATGAAGGTATCAATTTTAACGACTACGTAAACCAATTTGAAAAAAATCTGCTTATGAAAGCTTTGAAAATGAGCGGCGGTGTAAAAAACAGAGCGGCAAAACTTCTCAGCCTGAACCGCACTACTCTAGTCGAAAAATTAAAACGGTTGGATGTCGGCGATGGATGGGTCGAGTGAAATAAATATTTCGTTATAAGTTTTACGCAAATGATGCACGGCAAACTTAAACTGGAGGATTAAGTAATGGAATTCAAGGAAATTCTTTACAATAAAGAAGGTGGCATCGCGACAATAACTATTAACCGGCCGGAAAAATACAATGCCTGTACGCCGGTAACAATATACGAACTTTCACAAGCATTCACGGACGCCTGGGTTGACACAAGCGTGGGGGTGGTTGTATTCACCGGAGCCGGCGATAAGGCATTTTGTGCCGGCGGTGATCAATCTATCCGGGATAAAGGAGGGTATGGCGGAACTGTCGCTTCCTTGCCGCTGGAAGTCGGATGGCAACAGGTATCTTTACTTATCCGCACGATTCCCAAACCGGTTATCGCCCGGGTCAACGGTTATGCAATTGGAGGAGGAAACGTATTTCAGGTTGTCTGCGACCTGTCTATCGCTGCCGAAACAGCAAAATTTGGCCAGGCTGGACCAAGGGTAGGAAGTTTTGATCCCGGTTACGGTACGGGAGATCTTGCACGGGCTGTGGGAATGAAGAAAGCCAAAGAAATTTGGTATCTCTGCCGGCTTTACACGGCAAAGGAAGCTTTGGCTATGGGACTTATTAATGCATTTGTTACTGCAGACAAGCTAGATGAAGAAGTCGAAAAATGGTGCCGGGAACTACTGGAAAAGAGTCCCACTGCCCTTAAAATGCTCAAATACTCATTTCATGGTGAAACTGATGGTGTCATCGGGATCTCCAATCTGGGAGTTGGCGGACTCGGTATGTATTATGAAACGGAAGAGTCCCTGGAAGGCAAAACCGCTTTTATGGAAAAGCGAAAACCCAACTTTTCCAAATATCGGAACAAATAATTTGCCTCTCCATCACTTATTATTTCTTATTTATTATTTCATTGACACATAATATCCTTCTTGTTATACCCGCCTGACTTAAACTGTTACTTATACAAATATTAAAATAGATGTGCAGTTCATAAGTCATTTCTAAATAATATTGGCTGGTGAAAAATGAAAAAACTAAATATTAACCTGTTACCCGGTGACGGAATTGGTATCGAAGTAATAAATGAAAGCATCCTGGCCATAAAAAAAATTGAAGAACTGCATGGTGGCGTTATATTTAATTTAAAGCATCTCGACTGGGGTGGCAAGTATTACCTGGAGCATGGCATGATGATGTCTCCGGACGGTCTGAAAATACTTTCCGACTGTGACGCAATCCTTCTTGGTGCCATCGGATCACCCAAAGTTCCCGATCACATAGCCATTCACGGCTTGTTGATGCCTATCCGCCAGGGCATGGAACAATATATCAATATGCGCCCAATAAAATATCTGGACGGCCTTGATTCTCCCCTGAAAAACGCCCGGCCGGATAATATCGATTTCATGGTCATCCGGGAAAACTCAGAAGGCGAATACTGCGGTTTCGGTTCCCTTCGCAACGAAGGAACACCGGAGGAGATGGCCGTTCAGGAATCCAGATTCTCGCGAAAAGGAACATCCAGGGTAATCCGCTATGCTTTCGAATATGCCCGAGAGCATAATCTCAATAACGTCATCAGTGCAACCAAATCTAATGTACTTCATTATTCCATGGTATTCTGGGACAAAATATTTAAGGAAGTAGCCGCATCTTATCCCGACATTGAATCAAGAAGCATGTATATTGATGCTCTGGCGGGCATGTTCATCCTTAATCCGCAGAAGTTAAAAGTAGTGGTATCAAGCAACCTCTTCGGCGACATCCTTACCGATCTGGGCTCCGCCATGCTGGGAAGCATTGGAATATCACCGTCCGCCAATATCAATCCGGAAAGGAAATTCCCCAGCATGTTTGAACCAATCCATGGTTCTGCGCCTGATATTGCAGGAAAAGGTATTGCCAATCCACTTGGAGCCCTTTGGTCGATGGTCATGATGCTGCAACATCTCAATCTTCCGGACATGGCAGACATTTTGTTGAAGTCAATTACCAGTGTTGTTGCCGATCGGAAAGTACGGACGCCTGACATGGGAGGAAAAAACTCGACCCGCGAAGTGGTTCAGGAAATCTGCAAAAGACTCGACGACACAAATCGATAAATAATAATTTTCGATTTGGTCTATCGGCAGCTTGGACGCATAATGGCGATTTTATGGTTAGCAAAATAAGTATTAGCAATTCTATAAACTTCTTCTCTTGTCACCTCATTGATATGCAGAGGATATGTCTGCGGGAAATTATAATCAATACCATATAATTCATAGAGCGCAGCATCAGCAGCTCTATAGGATAGTTTCTGCATCTCGACCAGATAAGCCATCTTGGCATTTGCTTTTCCCTTATCCAAGTCTTCTTCGGCTACAAAATTCTTTTTTAATTTTTCTACATTATCCAAAATAACATCTATCACGTCCTCGGTCATTTCAGGCCTTGTTGCAGCAATAATCTCAAAAGAACCCGGCTCAACATTCATGGAATTTATTGACTTAACCGAATAAACAAGTTTTTTTTCTCTCAGTTCCTTGTGTATTCGACCGCCAGGATAATTCACTCCGGAGAGTATCCCCTCCAAAACCTGAAGGGGATACCTGTCGCGGATATTACTGATTCGAATACCTGAAAAACCAATATTGATGAAAGCTATGTTATTTTCATGAATTCTTGTTTGCCTTTCACTCGATAGCAGCGGATCTTCTATCGTGATAAAAGGATATTGAAATTCATGATCAGATGCAAAGTCAGCAAAATATCCCTGCACGACTTTTTGTATTGTTTCAGTATCTATATCACCAAACACGGACATTACCAGGTTGCTCGGTATCACGTACTTCCTGAAGAACTCAATAACATCAGTAATTGTCATTTCACTCAGCGATTCTTCGCTACCCAGCGGATTCAACCGATATGGGCTTTTCTGAAAAAATATTTGACGGAAGAAATTACATATCTTCTTTTCCCAGGAATCTTCTTCCCTCTTCAATGCATTTATCGATATCTTTTTTTGGATATCAAGTTCCTTATCATCAAGAAAAGGATTTTTAATTATTTCAGATATAATTTCCAGATTTCTTTCGATTTCCGAACTTAGTGATTCACATTTTATTAACAATGTATTCTTCCCTGAAAAAGCAAACAGACTTCCACCGCCTGCTTCTACAATTTCATAGTTTCTGTATGGAGTATAGTGTTTCGAATTTCTCAACATCATTCTGGCAAGAAGCTGTGAAACACCATTATTTTTATCTGTCTCCAGAAGAACGCCTCCTAGAAAATAAGCCTGGATTGACACCAGAGGACTATGATGGTCCTCTTTTAACAGGACCCTCATTCCGTTGGAGAAAGCGCTTTTTTTTATCGGCCTTTCCTCTTTAATGGCTCTTTCTTTCATTTTCATTTGATTTTGACGGCGGAGTAATAACTGCGACAGTCAGCTGATCATCGCAAAAATATTTTTCAGCAGCCTCTTGGATTTGAGAAGCTCGCACGCTTTCGATTTTACTTACATAGTCACCTACAGAGCAGAAATTATGATTAGCCAAGGCGTTATTTCCCAATTCCATAGCCTCATCTCTCAATGTTTGATTATTAAATAGATACTGGCTTATCTTTTTATTTTTTCCTCTTCTCAAATCTTCATCTTTTACAGGAATTGTTTTCAAATGGGAAAATATTTTCAATATTTTTTCTCTGGCATCATCAAGATAATCAGTTTTCATCGTTGCGGAAACAGCGAAATATCCGGGAACAAAATAAGGTGTAAAGGAAGATGATGTAATGGAAACAATCCGTTCTTCCTTTGTTGTATTAAGCTTCGACAGTAATGAATTCCTACCTGCACCGAGAATGGAAGACAAGAGATCAAGAGGATATTTATAATTATCGAAAAGTGTAACTGTTCTATAACCAACAGCCATCCGGGCACATTTAATATTCATTTCTTTGACGACAATACATTCATCATTTTGCGGAGGTTCATCGGGAAGAAAATACGATAATTCATTTTTTCTTTCAAAAGCATTGAAAACCGTTTTAATCTTCTGCATAGCCTCATCAGCATCAATGTCTCCTACTACTGTAAATATTATATTATTAGGAATATATTTTTTTTTATAATATGCATCTACATCCTTCGGCGTTAGGTTTTTCACTCTATTTTTATAACCGATAACCGGGAATTTAATAGGGTGAACTCTATACATATTTCCTACAAACAACTGCCAGAGGGCTTTATCAGGATTACCTTCATTCTGCTCTATCTCTCGTTGAACAACTCCCAGTTCTCTCTGGAATCTATTTTCCTGAATAAGCGAATTCATCAGACAGTCAACAATTAAATCTAAAGCTACGCTGAAATGTTCTTTAGAAACGATAATGTAGTAGGAAGTGTGGTCATTAGTCGTATAAGCATTGGCGGAGTTTCCAAGCAATTCTAAAGTATTAATGACTTCTTCCTCCGACCTGTTTAACGTCGGACCTTTATAAATGATATGCTCCAGCAGATGAGAAATACCCGTTCCCAGATGTTCCCCTTCATGTATTGCTCCCGTCCTTACAAATGCCTGCAATATAATCAAGGGTACACGATGATTTTCTTTAATGATAGCCTTAAGACTATTATCTAGGTTCAGTTCAAGAATCATACAGGATAGATGAACGACAATGTCTAGACCTAAACTTTCAGTGAATAAAAGTGCTCTAACTCATATATTTTCAGCTAAAGGATTCAGAGTTCCAAGACGGAGGACTTTCGGCTCTCCTGTAACATCGAATATGGTTGAAGCCACCCCGATTTCACATTTTCCGCCATCCAGAATAAGATCAACATCCAATTTTACATCATCGGCAGATATAGCGGCTTCCTCTCCGGATATATTAACAGAAGTTATAGCCAGCGGCACACCCAGTTCCTTAAGTATTGCCTGATTTACCGGATGTTCAGATATTCTTATGCCAACAGTCTTTAATCCGGCAGATACTATATCTGAAACAGCATCACGCTTTTCAAATATCATAACAAGTGGTCCGGGCCAATATTTTTCCATATACTTTTCAGCTTTCGGAGTTATATTTTTCACAAGAGTTTTAATTTGTGATTTATCTGCAACAAACACATTAAAAGGTTTATTGTGTGGTCTTTTTTTTATTTCATAAGCTTTATTTACTGCAACTTCATCACCAGCCACAGCCATAAGACCATAAACAGTATCAAAAGGACATACGACTAATCCGCTGTTTTTTAACACATTCACTGCTTCTTTAATAATCTCCGGTTCTGGCGCCTTTGTATTAATTTTTAACTTTCTGGACATGATTTTCCCCTCCTTATATTTTACGTTAATTATCTTGCTGTTTAATTAAATTCCTATTGTTTAACATCTTCTAGCATCAAGTAAATCATTGTTTTAAAGTATTCATTAGTAACTAGTATCGGGAATCATTTTTCACTGTTACTGTATTTTTGAATCAATTCCGTTATTTTCCGGGCAGGAACAATGCCTTCCCGAATAATCTTAATGTCATCGGATGACATATCAAGGATTGTTCCACTTCCTTCTTTATATTTACATGATCCATAATCCAAAGCTATATCGACTGCATTTTCACCGAATTTCTTAGCAGACTCAAAAGTTCTACTCAGTTGTCCTCCTGATTTTGCTGCCCTAGTAAATGCCAAAGGAATTTTTATAACATTATAGATAGCAGCCACAACCGGGTTTTCGTTCCAGGAAACTCCCAAAGAGGAAAGTCCCGGTGCCAGCAGATCTAATGTATTTTGTTTTTTTCGCAAGATCAAAACCATCGGCGCCGGTAAAATTTCTTTTATAATCTTTCTGGAAAGTATTGAGAGATCTGCATATTTATCGATGTCATCCGGGTGAATAAAAGCCTGAACCGGATAATCCTCTGGAACATCGATAATTTTTCTCATTTTTTTTAAAGATAGTTCCTGCATGGAACTGCATACCAAGGCATAAGCAACATCGGAAGGCAAAAGAGCAACAGCTCCCTTTTCTATTGCCTGTGCTACTTTAATAATATTTGATGGTGAAGACTTCAAAATTTCCATGTATCACCTCTTGTAGTATTTTTATTTAAATCGATTTGGTTATGACACTTTCCGCCACTTCTTTTAATTTAATATCAGTAATTTTTTCTTTAGTATTTCCCAATTTCTTTATTATTTCTAAAATTTCTTTTAACTGACTTTCTTCAGGATACATACCCATTTTATTCAAAATAAATCTTATTCCATGGGATCCCGTGTGTTTACCAATTATAATTTCCCTTTTATGCCCAACCAACTCTGGTGTTAATGGCTCATAAGTTGCCATATGCTCAAGCACACCATGAACATGAATTCCTGACTCATGAGCAAAGGCATTAGCACCCACAATCGGTTTATTCGGTGGCACCGGCATTCTCGAATATTCAGCAACAAGCTCTGACAGAGGAACTAATTGACGGAACTCTCTTATTGTCTTGATTCCGTATAAGATTAATAAGCTTGCAGATACTTCATCCAATCTTGCATTACCTGCTCTATCACCTAAACCATTGACCGTAACCTGGACCTGTTCCGCGCCAGCCTCTATTCCCGCCAATGAATTAGCCACAGACATACCGAAATCATTATGGCAATGAACACTCACCGGTACTTTAGCTATAGTTTTAATTTCACTTATCAGCTGATACATTGCTCTGGGAGTCATTACACCCACGGTATCATTCACGCTGATAATAGAAGCGCCGGCATTCTGGACTTCTGAATAGAACTCCTTTAAATATTCCGGAGAACTTCGAGTCGCATCTTCGGCTGAAAACTCTACCTTAAGTTTATTTTCCAAAGCATACTTTGTTGATGCTATAGCCCTCTTTATTACTTCATCACCCGTCATCTTTAACTTATACTTCATATGCAGGTTCGAAGTTGCAATAAATAAATGGACATAATCCACTTTACATTTAATTGCCGCATCTATATCTTCTTCCAAAGCTCTAGCTACCCCCGCAATTTTCGCATGAAGTCCCGCATCCGTGATCATTTTGATTGCAGTAAGTTCATCACTGGAAACTATCGGGAAACCCGCCTCAATAATATCCACTCCAATGTCGTCTAGCCTCTGAGCAATTCTCATTTTTTCTTCAGGTGAAAAATAAACCCCCGGGGTTTGCTCACCATCCCGCAGAGTCGTATCTAATATTTGGACATTTCCAGGCAATCTCAGATATTTCGCTGTCTCTTTAATATAAGAATGTACTAATTCTTCCGACATACTCATATCTTTTATCATCTGCTTTCATTACCGACTTTTTATAGATTCATTAAATTTATTTGTCCTCAAATGATCAAAAGGGGAGGCTATCTTTTTCTCATTTAAGGCAGCTTCTTGGCATTTTTGTTAATTAACGTTTATGGGGTGACACCAATTCCACCACAACCATCATTCGTCGCAGGGGTAACACCGATTCCACCGCAACCGTCATTCGTCGCAGGGGTAACACCGATTCCACCGCAACCGTCATTCGTCGCAGGAGTGACACCGATTCCACCGGAGCCATCATTCGTCGCAGGAGTGACACCGATTCCACCGGAGCCATCATTGGTTGCAGTTTGAATTACATTTTCGATCTCTATATCTCTAATTTCATACTCTCCCATTTATTTTCCTCCTTGGAGTTTATTACCTGATTTGAGAATAAGAATAAAAGCCTCCCCCCTTACAAAATTATACCGGCCTATTTATGATTCGCTGAGAATTTTTCTTGTTATTCCTCTATATATTTCACAAAATCTTTCATCCGGTTGATAAATATCATTAAATTTATATTCCGAATGCCCAAGACATTCTCCCTGGCAAACACCCTCCAGAGCACAACCTCTACAATGATTAACATTCATATATGTTCTCATCACTAAACTTCGATAGACGTCAGATTTCAGCATTTTATCAAATTCGTCGATATGGCCAAGATGAAGTGACATTGCCCTGCAGGGGAAAATATCACCTGACGGTTCTACTGCAAGTAACATCCCTGTTCCAGGACATGAATTATGGTCCTCATTGACAGCATCCCAAGGCGATATTTGGTAGCTTTTGGAAAAAAGGAGTCTTCTTAATGGATTATGCCAATAACCTGCAATATTCATTCTCTGATCTACTGCATAGCGATAAAGAGAATAGAATTTATTCACTATCTCTTCTGTAGTGTGTGTCCTTTGATTCATTAAATACTCATTACCAAAAGCCAACAGCAAAATAAGTGTCTTGATTCCTTTGGATTTGGTATAATCAGTCATCCGATTATCGAAATGATCGAAATTCAGACTGCTAATGACAGAAGAAGTAAAAACCTCTACTCCATGTTTCAGCATCAAATCTATACCCTTCTCTATCGCTTTGAATGTATTTTCCCCTTTGGTTGTAATCCTGTTCACATCATTCGTTTCAGCTAAACCGTCAATACTGATATAAACTTTTCCCTTATATTTGCTGAAGAGTTGAGCACATTCTTCGGTAATTAATGAACCATTTGTTGTCATATCCCAACGAATATAGAGACCATGCTCTTCCCCATTACCAAAATGTTCCATCACACGTTTTATTACTCTCCAGTTAATTAGAGGTTCACGACCAAAAAATTTAATTATTAGACGTTTCTTTCCATTAGCTTTTAGAACATCAATAACCGTCTGAATTGTTTTACTGGCCATTTCAAAGCTCATCAATTTTTCCGTGTAATTCTTTAGTTCTAATCTTCTTTTCGAACCATTATCCGACCAATCCGCAAAACAATATTTACAGTTGAAATTACAGGATTCAGCTATGCTCAATTGCAGCGCACCGATATAATATCCTGTAGTCAGCTTATTTTCTCTCTGTGCAAGCTTCTCATTAAAAAAAGTCCTCTCATCATCTCCCAGTGGAACTAAATAATGAAGCTTTGTAAGCTCATTTATTGTTTTGCCAATACCATTTCCAGATTGTTCCCGGAATAATATGGCAGGACTTATTGGATTTTTGAATTTATTTAAGAGTTCTAAAATATTTTGATTGATTTGTTTCAGATTACCATAAAGGGAATGATAAACTACATATCCCCCTTTTGCCCTTGGAATGATTTGCAAATAGTCTGATTGTTTTAATTTCGCTTCCATAAGATCCCCCCACCCTTATCTTTATTAAAAGCGTTTCATTTTTATATTAACAATCTGTCCTGATGAAAGTTCCCCGATTTTTCATCAATTTTTTTTCAATATTTTTTTACCGGCACCTCCTAATATTTTATATATTTATAGTTAATAATGTTAATAATAA